>OGDN01000012.1_pt1 | contig 335275 bp, 286 predicted proteins | sample 1570271 | NCBI WGS metagenome assembly OGDN01 (sample SAMEA4384481, study PRJEB24528) | human gut metagenome | reverse complement strand
ATGTCAAGGTAGTACCGCAGGCACACGCATATGTAATTGAAAGACTCGGAACATATCATGTAACATGGTCAACAGGCTTGCATGTAAAAATTCCGTTTATCGACAAAATTTCAAAAAAGGTTTCATTAAAAGAGCAAGTAATCGACTTCCCTCCACAACCCGTGATCACAAGAGATAACGTCACCATGCAGATTGACACGGTTGTGTATTTTGAAATTACCGATCCAAAGCTTTATACTTACGGTGTAGAAAGACCGCTCAGCGCTATTGAAAATCTTACTGCAACAACATTGCGTAATATCATCGGTGATCTTGAGCTTGATAACACACTCACATCCCGTGATACAATCAACGGTAAAATCAGAGTGATTCTTGACGAGGCAACCGACGCATGGGGCATTAAGGTAATCCGTGTCGAGCTTAAAAACATTCTTCCGCCCCGTGAAATTCAGGATGCGATGGAAAAGCAGATGAAGGCAGAGCGTGAGCGCCGTGCAAGAATTCTTGATGCAGAGGGTGAAAAACGCAGTCAGATTCTCGTTGCAGAGGGTATGAAGGAATCTGCAATTCTTAAAGCCGACGCTGTTAAGGAGCAGAAAATCCGTGAGGCGCAGGGTGAAGCTGAGGCTATTCTCACGGTTCAAAAGGCTAATGCAGACGCACTCAAAATGCTCAACGAGGCATCACCTACTGACAGAATCATTCAGCTTAAATCACTTGAAGCATTTGGCAAAGCAGCTGACGGCAAGGCTACAAAGATTATCATTCCGTCAGATATTCAGGGACTTGCAGGCAATGTTACCGCAATCAAAGAACTTTGGAAAGATGACGCACCAAAGGCATAATAGGTGTAAAATGTATAACAATTTTTCGGACACAGGCTTCTGTGTCCGATTTGTTACATAAAGAATATGGGGGATAGGAAATGCAATTTTTACTCGATCTGTTGTGGTATTTTGTAATTTTCTCATTTTTCGGTTGGGCGGCAAGCAGTTTTCGCTCACTTCTTCTTGAGAAAAAATTCAGAAACAACGGTTTCTTAACATCACCGTTTTGTCCTATGTACGGATTTTCAGCGGTTATTTGTTATGCGGCACTAAAACCGTTTGAAAACAGCAAGCTGATTTTATTCATCGGTTCAACTCTCATACTTTCTGCACTTATGGTTGTGGTCGGTGTGCTTGTAGAAAAAACTCTCAAATTCAAGCCATGGGATTTTTCTTCCTCAAAATTCAGCATAGGCAATTATATAACTTTTCCTTATGCACTTTTTCTTGGATTGCTCGGTATGCTGCTTGTCGGATTGATAATTCCGGTGCTTCGCACAGCCGTTGAAGCAATTCCTTTCTGGGTAAGTCTTATTCTTGTTCTCTGCTTCTGCGGAATTATTGTAATTGATTATGTTTTTTCAATGATAACAACAATCCGTCTGCTCAGAAGAATTGCAAAGCTTAAAAATTCTTCCGAGCTTATGGATAAAGGTGCAACAGAGGTTGAAATTCAGGAACTTGAAGAAAACTATAACCGACTTTTTACAGAAAATATTTTAAGAAAAAGACTTGCACACGCTTATCCCGATCTCACTCATATGGCTTATGTAAAGCAGATTAATGCTAAAATTGAGGAGATTAAGCAGGATAATATGAAAGAATATACACAAACCTTTGAAAGCAAAGATGACAAGCCGTTTGCTTACGGATTCTGTTTTACGAAGCTTTTTTATCTGTTTGTGATCGGTTCTTTCATCGGCACGATTCTTGAAACAATATGGGCATTTTGTGTTGACGGACATTTTGAAATGCGTGTCGGTATGGTCTACGGCCCGTTCATTCCCGTTTACGGCGGCGGTGCGTGTTTTCTGACAGCCGCTTTGTATAAGCTTTACAAGCTTAATGATACGCTTGTTTTTGTTATAAGTGCTTTTGTCGGAGCAGGTTTTGAGTATTTCTGTTCGTGGTTGCAGGAGCAGATGTTTGGCACGGTTTCATGGGACTACAGCGACACTCCGTTTAACCTTGACGGCAGAACTAATCTTATGTATGCCCTTATCTGGGGATTTCTCGGTCTTGTCTGGGTGCGTTATCTGTATCCGTGGACAGCAAAGCTTATTGAAAAAATTCCTAAAAGAGCAGGTGCAATTATTACAACATTCCTGATTGTATTCATGGCATTCAACGGCTTTATGTCCGTAACAGCTACGGCAAGATGGACTCAGAGAACAGAGGGAGTGCCTGCGTCAAACAGCTTTGAAGAATATCTCGATGAAAAATTCGATAACGAAAAGATGGAATTTCTTTTTCCGGGTATGAAAAAGGCTGCAGAGGCGGGAGTTACAACCGAGGGCGTAATTTCCAATGAAAGACCGTATCTTAATGCTACAGATCCCGCTAAAGGCACAAAAATCGAACAAGGAAAAGATGTTTCCAAGATTGATTGATATCTTGAAGTGGCTATGCTTTGCACAGTCACTTTTTGCTTTTTGGCGGTATTTTAAAAATAATTTCGCCTGACTATTGAATTTTAACCGATTTTTTTATATAATTAATTAGTAATGCTTTATTTATGTCGATTCAAAGCATAAATTGGCATATTTGTCCTGACTTTGTCTGCCCACGGCACGGTTTTTGCGGCAATTTATCAAGTGGGCGGAAAGGCTATGAGTAGTTATGAAAAAGGTTGCAATTATTATGGGCTCCGACAGTGATTTTCCCGTAGTATCAAAGGCTGTCAGTAAACTCAAAGAATTTGGCGTAGAGTATGAGGTTCATGTAATGAGTGCACACCGTACTCCCGATGCGGCAATTAAGTTTTCGGCAGAGGCTAAAAAGAACGGTTTTGGTGTAATCATTGCCGCAGCAGGTATGGCGGCACATCTCGCAGGTGTTCTTGCGGCAAAAACAACCCTCCCTGTGATAGGAATCCCATGCAAGTCGGCTCAGCTTGACGGTATGGATGCTCTTCTCGCAACGGTTATGATGCCTACAGGAATTCCGGTTGCAACAGTAGCAGTTGACGGTGCGGCTAACGCTGCAATTCTTGCTGTTGAAATGCTCGCACTTTCCGACGATTCTCTTGCAGAGAAGCTTGAAAATATGAAAGCTGATATGGAAAAAGGCGTTGCCGAAAAAGACAAGGCAATGCAGGCTAAGGTGGCAGAGCTTTGATTAAGAACTATGTAGATATTGACACAAAACTTGACAAAGTAAATGACGAGTGCGGTGTGTTCGGTATTTACCGTAATGATGACGATATAGATGTTGTTGCCGCCGCAAATGACGCACTCTACAGCCTTCAGCACAGGGGACAGCAGAGCGCAGGTATCACCGTGAATAAAGACGGTGAATTTACAACTGTCAAGGAACTCGGCATGGTGTCCGAGATTTTTACGCCCAAAGCACTTGAAAAACTTCCAAACGGTAAGATTGCAGTCGGTCATGTCCGTTACACTTCATCGGAATCACTCGACCGTGCATCTAACCAGCCGCTTGTTATGCGATATATTCAGGGTTCAATCGGTATTGCAAGCAACGGCTCAATTACAAACTTCAATGAAATAAGGCAGGAGCTTGAAACAGGCGGTGCTGTTTTTCAGTCCAATTCTAATGCTGAAATTATGGCTTATGTTATCGCAACCGAAAGATGTGTAACAGATACACTTGAAGATGCTGTTCTTTCTTCAATGAGAAAGCTCAAGGGTGCTTACTCAACTGTAATTTGCGCACCGAGCCGTCTTATCGGCTTTCGTGATATGCACGGATTTCGTCCGCTCTGTATCGGCAAACTCAAAAACAGCTGGATTTTCACTTCCGAAAGCTGTGTTATCGACAGCCTCGGCGGTGAATTTGTCCGTGATGTTGAGCCGGGCGAAATGGTAGTAGTTGACGAAGAAGGCTTTCACAGCTACAAATTAAAGCTTTTGCCCGATAAAACATCTTTCTGCCTTTTTGAATATGTCTATATCGCAAGACCGGACAGCGTAATCAACGGTGTCTGCGTACATAATGCAAGATTCAGAGCCGGTGAACTTCTTTATGACGAGTTCCCGATTGAGGCAGATATGGTTTGCGGTGTTCCCGATTCGGGACTTATTGCCGCACAGGGTTATGCAAAGGCTTCGGGTATCCCGTTCAGCACAGGTTTTGTCAAAAATAAATATATCGGCAGAACAGTAGGTTCGGGTAAAGATAAAAAGGAAAGACTTCTCAGAACAAGACTTACCGCTTTGAAGGCTAATGTTAAAGGCAAGAGAGTTGTTATTATTGACGACTCAATCGTCAGAGGTGAAACCTCAAAGCATATTGTTCGTCTTATGCGTGAGGCAGGAGCTGCCGAGGTACATATGCTCATCAGCTCACCGCCGTTTGTATGTCCGTGCTACTTTGGTGTGGACATTCACGATAAAGAAAGTCTTATTGCAAACAAGTTGACAACAAGTGAAATCTGTGAATATATCGGAGCAGATTCACTTGGTTATCTCAGTATAAACAGCCTCAGAAAAATTGCTGAGGGTGCAAATATAGAATTCTGTGACGGTTGTTTCACGGGCAGCTATGACGCTGAAATTCCGAGAACAATCTTTGTAGATAAATACGCTAAAAAAATTAACAGAAAGTGACGGAGTGATTACAATGAACAACAGCTTTTCCGAAAGCTACAAAGCGGCAGGTGTTGATGTAACAGCAGGCTATAAGTCTGTAGAGCTTATGAAAAAGCATGTGGCACGCACAAAAATTGACGGTGTTATTTCAGGCATCGGCGGTTTCGGCGGACTTTTTGCCCCTGATTTCAAAGATATGGAAGAGCCTGTACTTGTCAGCGGTACTGACGGTGTAGGTACAAAAATCAAGCTTGCTTTTCTTCTTGACAAGCATGACACAATCGGTATTGACGCAGTTGCAATGTGCGTAAACGATGTAATTTGCTGTGGAGCAAAACCTCTTTTCTTCCTCGATTATATCGCAATCGGCAAGAACTATCCCGAAAAGGTAGCTGAAATTGTATCAGGCATTGCAGAAGGCTGTGTTCAGTCCGGTTGTGCTCTTATAGGCGGTGAAACTGCAGAGCATCCGGGTCTTATGCCTGTTGACGAATATGATGTTGCAGGTTTCAGCGTTGGTATTGCAGACAAGCCAAAGATGATTGACGGTTCAAAGCTTTGCGAGGGTGATGTACTTTTAGGACTCCGTTCTTCGGGTGTTCACTCAAACGGTTTTTCACTTGTCAGAAAAATCTTTGATATCAACGAGAAAACAATCAATGCCGAGTATCCTGAGCTTGACAAAACTCTCGGTGAAACATTGCTCACTCCAACAAAAATTTATGTAAAACCTCTTCTCGCTCTTATGGAAAAGGTTGATGTAAAGGCTGTATCACACATCACGGGCGGCGGTTTCTATGAAAACATTCCCCGTATGCTTACAGACGGTCTTTCTGCCAAAATCAAAAAGGACAATATTCCTGTTCTTCCTATTTTCAAGCTTATGCAGAGAGTAGGTAATATCCCCGAGCACGATATGTTCAACACATTCAATATGGGTGTAGGTATGATAATCGCCGTTGCTAAGGAAGATGCAGACAAGGCTCTTGAGGTTCTTGCGGCTAACGGTGAAGACGCTGTTGTACTCGGTGAAGTAATCAGCGGTAATGACGGAGTAGTGTTTGAATAATGAAAAATATTGCAGTTCTTGTGTCGGGCGGCGGCACAAATCTTCAGGCACTTATTGACGCTCAGAACAGGGGAGAGATTAAAAACGGAAAAATCTCTCTTGTTGTGTCCTCAAATCCAAATGCTTATGCACTTGAAAGAGCAAAAAACAATTCGATTGCAACTGAGGTTATCAGAAGAAAAGACTATGACGAATTTGATGAGTATGATTCTGCTGTAACCGAGCTTTTGAAATCCAAGGATGTTGACCTTGTTGTTCTTGCGGGATTTATGACAATTCTCGGAAAGCAGTTTATTTCTGCTTTTGAAAACAGAATAATCAATATCCATCCGTCGCTTATTCCGTCATTCTGCGGCGAGGGCTATTACGGACTCAGAGTTCATGAGGAGGCTCTTAACAGAGGCGTCAAGGTAACGGGTGCTACCGCACATTTTGTAAACGAAGTGTGCGACGGCGGTCCCATTATCATTCAGAAAGCCGTTGAAATTCAAAACGGAGACACACCTGAAATTCTTCAGAAAAGAGTAATGGAACAGGCTGAATGGAAAATTCTTCCAAAGGCAGTTTCACTTTTCTGCGAAGATAAAATTATTGTAAAAGACAATAAAACCGAAATTCTTAACTAACGGAGGAAAAACATGAAACCTGTATCACTTTACAATGACATTGCTTCAACTTCATATCCGGGTAGAGGCATTGTAGTCGGCAAAAGTGCAGACGGCTCAAAGGCTGTTATTGCATACTTCATTATGGGCAGAAGCGAAAACAGCAGAAACAGAGTGTTTGTAGAAACCGAGGATGGCATCAAGACTCAGGCTTTTGATCCGTCAAAGCTTGTTGATCCGTCACTTATCATTTATTCTCCCGTAAGAGTTCTCGGCAACAAAACTATCGTTACAAACGGCGATCAGACCGATACTGTTTATGACCTTATGAATGAAGGTCAGACATTTGAGCAGTCCCTCACAACAAGAGAATTTGAGCCTGACGGTCCTAACTACACTCCACGAATTTCAGGTATTGTTGAGTGTGAAAACGGCAAGATGAACTACGCAATGTCAATTCTCAAAAGTGCAGACGGAAATCCCGATTGTTGCGAAAGATACACATTTACATATGACAAGCCGATAAACGGTCTTGGCAGATTTATTCACACATATATGAGTGACGGCAATCCGCTTCCGAGCTTTGAGGGTGAACCTACACTCGTAGAAATCGGTAACGATGATATTGACACATTTGCCGAGAAAATCTGGAATTCTCTCAATGAGGATAACAAGGTTTCACTTTTTGTACGCTATATTGACATTGCTTCAAATAAGGCAGAGTCAAGAATTATCAATAAAAACAAGTAATTTATTTTTCGGAAAGGATGAATCCAATGAACGAACTTGCTTTAAAATATGGCTGTAACCCAAATCAGAAGCCGTCAAGAATTTTTATGCAGGACGGCAAAGAACTTCCAGTTGAGGTTCTCAATGGTAAACCGGGTTATATCAACTTTCTTGATGCATTCAATTCATGGCAGCTTGTAAGAGAACTCAAAGCAGCAACAGGTCTTCCTGCAGCAGCATCATTTAAGCATGTAAGTCCTGCCGGTGCGGCAGTTGCAACAGAGCTTTCTGACACTCTCAAGAAAATTTATTTTGTAGATGACCTTGAACTTTCTCCAATTGCAAGCGCATATGCAATGGCAAGAGGTGCTGACAGAATGTCATCATACGGTGACTGGGTTGCTCTTTCCGATACTTGCGATGTTCAGACTGCAATTCTTCTCAAAAGAGAAGTTTCCGACGGTATTATTGCTCCTGACTACACTCCCGAAGCTCTTGAAGTTCTCAAGACTAAGAAGAGAGGCAACTACAATGTTGTAAAAATCGACCCGAACTATGTTCCTGCTCCTATTGAGCATAAAGATGTTTTCGGTGTTACTTTTGAGCAGGGCAGAAATGAACTCAAGATTGACGAAGAAATGCTTCTTCAGAATATTGTAACTGACAACAAAACTCTTACAGAAGAGGCTAAGCGTGACCTTCTTGTTGCTCTTATCACTCTTAAATATACTCAGTCTAATTCTGTTTGCTACGCAAAGGGCGGTCAGGCAATCGGTGTAGGCGCAGGTCAGCAGTCAAGAATTCACTGTACAAGACTTGCAGGCAATAAGGCTGATATCTGGTATCTCAGACAGCATCCGAAGGTTATGAACCTTCCGTTTGTCGACAACATCCGTCGTCCCGACAGAGATAACACTATTGATGTTTACATCTCTGACGATTATGAGGATGTGCTTGCCGACGGTATATGGCAGCAGTTCTTCAAAACTAAGCCCGAACCTCTTACAAAGGAAGAGAAAAAGGCTTGGCTTGCAACATTTGACGGTGTTTCACTCGGTTCTGACGCATTCTTCCCATTCGGTGACAACATTGAAAGAGCAAAGCGTTCAGGTGTTAAATTTGTTGCACAGCCTGGCGGTTCAATTCGTGATGATAATGTTATTGAAACCTGCAATAAGTACAATATGACAATGTCATTTACGGGTATTCGTCTTTTCCATCACTGATAGAGGTGCGGTTATGAAAATTTTAATGATTGGTTCGGGCGGCAGAGAGCACGCTTTAATTAAAAAGCTTCTTGAAAGCCCTAAATGCACAAAGCTTTATTGCGCTCCCGGCAACGGCGGTATTTCAAGAGATGCCGAGCTTGTTAATATCGGAGTTATGGATAAAGAAAATATGGTTAAGTTTGCAAAGGACAATGCAATTGACCTCGTTTTTGTAGCTCCTGATGATCCGCTTGCTGACGGTATGGTTGACGCTATGCAGGAGGCTGGAATCAGAGCATTCGGTCCTAATGCAAATGCCGCTATTATTGAGGCGTCAAAGGTTTTCTCAAAAAATCTCATGAAGAAATACGGCATACCTACTGCAAAGTATGAAGTATTCAATGACGCTCAGAAAGCAATTGACTATATAAAGAACGAAAATACCGCTCCCGTTGTTGTAAAGGCTGACGGTCTTGCACTCGGCAAGGGTGTAATTATTGCTCAATCTGTTGATGAGGCAATTGAAGCAGTCAAAGAAATTATGGAGGACAAGAAGTTTGGCGACTCAGGTAACAATATCGTTATAGAAGAGTTTCTTACAGGTCCCGAGGTTTCTGTTCTTGCATTTACAGATGGTAAGTGCGTAAAACCTATGGTCAGCTCAAAAGACCACAAGCGTGCTTTTGATAATGACGAAGGTCTTAACACTGGTGGTATGGGCACAATCAGCCCGAACCCGTATTATACAGACGAGATTGCCAAGGAATGTATGGATACAATCTTTATCCCTACAATTGAGGCGATGAATAAAGAGGGCAGACCTTTTAAGGGTTGTCTGTACTTTGGACTTATGATTACACCGAACGGTCCAAAGGTTATTGAATACAATGCCCGTTTCGGCGATCCTGAGGCTCAGGTTGTTCTTCCAAGACTTAAAACTGACCTTGTAGATATCTGCGAGGCTGTTATTGACGAAAAGCTTTCCGACCTCGATATTGAATGGGACAACGGTGCTGCAGCTTGTGTTGTTATGGCAAGCGGCGGATATCCTGTTTCATACAAAAAGGGTATAGAGATGTTCGGTCTTAATGATAACGGCGGTGTCGATGGTGCAATCGTTTATCATGCCGGCACTAAGTACGAAAACGGAAAGTTCTATACAAACGGCGGTCGAGTTCTCGGTGTTACTGCAACAGCGGATACACTTGATGAGGCACTCGAAAAGGCGTATGCCGCAGTAGAAAAAATTTCCTTTGAAGGCGCTCATTACAGACACGATATCGGAAAAACTAAATAATATATTAAGAGCCACTCTTAACGAGCGGCTCTTTTTTTAGCCTGCATTTTTAATCTGCAGTCTTAATTTGTCAGAAATCATGGCAATAAATTCGCTGTTTGTGGGCTTTCCTCTGTCGTTGTGGATTGTATATCCGAAATATGAGTTCAGAACATCAATGTCGCCTCGATCCCATGCAACCTCAATTGCGTGTCTTATAGCTCTTTCAACGCGTGAAGAAGTTGTTTCGTACTTTTTGGCAACAGACGGATAGAGCTGTTTTGTCACGGCATTGATAATTTCAGGATGCTCAACAGACATAATGATTGAATCACGCAGATAGTGATAGCCTTTGATGTGAGCCGGAACTCCTATTTCATGGAGAATATCGGTCACTTTCATTTCAATTCCGAAAGCGTCAATAATTCTTCCTCTGCCAAAATTATTTTTCTTGCTCAAATCCGACAAATCGCTGATAATGCTGCTTAATTCGGAAATGTTATACGGCTTCAACACAAAATATGATGCACCCGAATTCATAATTTCACGCTCCAGAACAGGGCTGTGAAAAGAGGAATATACCATAAAAACAGGTACTTTTGTGTTCTGCCTTGTGACGCTCCTCATTACTCCGATTGCGTCAAGCCTTGTCATAAATGAATCCATCAGTACAACATCAGGACTTTCTCTTTTAATTTTATCGCACAATTCTTCTCCGTCTTTTGCACAGAAAATAACGGAAATATTTTTATCCTGTAAAACATTGAGATTTTCCTGCGTAAATTCTGATGCTTCGTCTGTGATGATTAGTTTAATTTTGTTGTTCATTGTGATTTCCCCCAGTAATTTTTGTTGTTCTAATATTACCACAAAATGGCAAATATGGCAATACCTTCCACGAAACTTTTTTAAAAAAATGGGAATTTCTTTTCTTATCTTGCACTACACAACAACAAATAAACAATCAATCATATATTTAGTGTTGATTATTGTAATAATCTGCCATATATTGTGCGAAAACACCGTAGCCCTCTCTCGGATTGTTTAGAAAAACATGGGTAACAGCACCCACAATTTTACCGTTTTGAACTATCGGACTGCCGCTCATTCCTTGAACAATACCACCGCAGTTTTCAAGCAATCTGCTGTCAGTAATTTTTATGACAAAATTTTCATTCGATGTCATATTACGGTTGCAAATCCTTTTGATTTCAATTTCATATCCCTTTGGTATGTCACCGTTTAGGGTTGTGAACATTGTTGCTTTTCCTGTTTTTACTTCATCGTCACTTGCAAGCAGATATTTCTTGTTTCTTTTATAATTTTCACTCGTTAAATCTCCGAAAATTCCTAAAGGAGAGTTTACGCTCAAATTACCAAGCCGAACATCTGTAAAATATCCGCAGAAGCTGCCGGCTTTACCGCATACGCTTTTATCAATTCCGCTGATTTGAGCCTGAACGGTTTCGCCTGATTTAAGCGGTAACAGTACAGATGTGTCGCAGTCGCATATTCCGTGACCAAGTGCGGCAAAATAATTATTATTATCATCATAGTAGGTCATAGTTCCTATACCTGCACAACTGTCACGAACCCACGCTCCGAGAAGATATACTCCCACGGTATTTTTAATCGGCAAAACGGTTTTATTTTCGGTTTTGCCGTTTCTATCAATTTCAACAGTAATTTCATCGCCATTAGATTTTTCAATTTCAGACTTTAATTCTTCGTTTGTGCTGATTTCTGTATTATTTACTTTTTTTATAATATCGTTTACTTTCAGTCCGCCTTCTTTTGCAGGGCAGACATATTTTTCACCGTCATAGTAACTTTCGAGTTTGATTATCATTGCACCGTTGGCGTAAAATCTTACTCCAAAAGCCTGACCGCCGATGTAAACCTCGTTATTTTCATCAGCAGCATAAGGTGAAAAAGCCGATACAGTAAATAATAATGCGAAAATCAGGGCAACTGATATAATTTCTTTAAATTTTCGCAAAAAATTCACCTTCTTTCCGTTGCCTTTATTATCATTTGCATTTATAATATAGATTAGTGCGTAGATGAAAATATTAAAAATGTTGCTGGTAACTGATTTGCTGAAAAGCGGATTAAATCCTGAACATTGCTAATTATTTTCTGAAATTATATCATTTTCTTATTTTGAGGTATATATGGAAAACAAAAATTCTAATCTTGTCGGTCTTACCGATTCCGAGGTTCAACAGCGTATAGATGAGGGAAAGGTAAATATTTCCACCAATATCAAAACAAAATCAATTAAAAGAATTTTTTGTGATAATCTGTTTACGCTTTTTAACCTTATAAATGTAATTTTGCTTGCAGCACTTATTTTTGTCGGCTCACACAAAAATATGTTGTTTATTGGTGTTGTGATTGCAAATATTATAATCGGTATTGTGCAGGAAATTCGTTCTAAAATAAGTGTTGACAAACTGACTATTTTGTCTGAGAAAAAAATCAATGTTCTCAGAAACGGTAAAATTGTAGAAATAAGCAAAGAAGAAATTGTTCTTGACGATATACTTGTGCTTTCAAGAGGAAACCAGATTCCTGCCGACTGCATTGTATGCGATGGCAACTGCAGAGTCAACGAAAGTTTGCTTACAGGTGAATCTAACCTTATTGAAAAACATATCGGTGATGAATTGTTGTCGGGCAGCTTTATTTCTGCAGGCAAATGTTACGCACAGGCTGTAAAGGTTGGAGCAGATTGCTATGCTGCAAAGATAAATAATGAGGCTAAATACATTAAGAAAGTAAATTCTCAGATTATGGAGTCATTCAATTTCATTATCAAAATCTGTACATTTGTACTTTTCCCGATTGGCATTGCATTTTTTATTCGACAATTCACCCTGCCCGATGCAACATTGCAGTCCGCTGTAATCAGCACTGTTGCGTCACTTGTCGGTATGATTCCAAAGGGAATGATTCTTCTTACAAGTTCTGTTCTTGCAGTATCAATTATCAGGCTTTCATCTAAAAAGGTGCTTGTACAAGAAATGTATTGCATTGAAACACTTGCAAGAGTTGATGTGCTTTGTCTTGATAAAACGGGAACTCTCACAACCGATGAAATGACCGTTACAGATATTGTTCCGTTTGATACTGATGAAAATCAAATTAAAAAAGCATTGTCTTCTATTGTAAAAGCATCTGATGAATTGAACGCAACTTTATGTGCATTGCGTGATTACGCAGATTCTGAATCTGCGTACAATTGCCGTAAATTCTGCGACTTTTCATCCGAAACAAAGTGGTCAGGCGGTGCATTTGAAAACGGCAAATCTTACATAATTGGTGCGACTGAATTTGTTTTAAAAAATAGAGAAAAGTATTCTAAAGTATATTCTGAGATTGAAAAAATAAATCAAACCGTAAGAATTCTTGTTCTTGCCGAAAGTGACAGCGAGCCTCAAAATAACTCATTGCCTGATGAGCTTAAACCGCTTGCGCTCATTCTCATTAAAGATAAACTCCGTGACAATGTAAATGATACTATAGAATATTTTAAGGAGCAAGGAGTGACTTTGAAAGTTATTTCAGGCGACAGCGTTAAAACGGTTAGAAACATTGCTCTCGATACTGGAATTGAGGGTGCGGAAAATGCGATTGATATGTCAACCGTAACGACCGACAAACAGCTTGAAGAGGCAGCTGAGCGTTGTAATGTATTTGGCAGAGTAACTCCGGCTCAAAAGAAAAAGCTTGTGGTTGCCCTTAAAAAGCACGGACATTCGGTTGCTATGACAGGTGACGGAGTAAATGATGTTCTCGCACTCAAAGAGGCGGATTGCTCCGTAGCTATGGCGTCGGGCAGTGATGCCGCACGAAATGTGTCACAGCTTGTACTTGTCAATAATGACTTTGGCGCAATGCCGAACGTTGTGGCAGAGGGCAGACGAACAATCAATAACCTTGAACGAAGCTCTGCACTCTATCTTGTAAAGACGATTTATTCGGTTATACTCTCAATTTTCTTCATATTCTTCCGTACAGCATATCCTTTTGAACCGATACAGCTTACGCTTGTCGGTGCATTAACGGTTGGATTGCCGTCATTTGTACTTGCTCTTCAACCGAACAAAGACATTGTAAAGGGTAATTTCACCGTAAATATAATAGCAAGATCACTCCCCACAGCTTTTTGTATTTCGGCAGATACAATATTACTTGCAATTTTAAAGTATATGACAGATATGCCACAGGCACAGTTCTCAACACTTTGTGTATATCTTACAGCACTTTCGTGTATGTTGCTTGTAATAAGACTTTCAATACCATTCAACGCATTAAGAACTGTAATGGTTGTAGGTTGTTCAGTCTGCATAGTAATCGGTTCAATCTTCTTTGGCGGATTGTTCTCACTCGCACCGCTTACATTTGAAAATATCGTATTACTTGTAATTTTTGCCGTAGGTACATTTATAGTGTTCAATATACTGTATAACATTGCACAGCATTATATAGAAAAATTCAAAAAGGAAAGTCATCTTAAATTGACTGCAAAGAGAAATGCAAACAGACAAAAACGCTGAAAAACTGATTAAACAACTGAATAATAACGGTTATGAGGCTTTTATAGTAGGCGGCTGCGTTCGTGATTATCTTCTCGGGTTGACTCCGCATGATACAGATATTTGCACAAACGCTTTGCCCGAGCAGACAAAAAAATGCTTTGAGGCTTATCATACTTTTGATACAGGTATCAAACACGGCACAATTTCTGTTGTATGCGGCGGTGAAGTCTATGAAATCACAACCTACCGTATTGACGGTGATTATTCCGATAACCGTCATCCGGACAGCGTAAGCTTTACACGAAACATAAATGAAGATTTGCGACGCCGTGATTTCACGGTAAATGCTATGGCATATAACGCTGAATACGGTCTTGTTGACCCATACGGCGGTAAAAATGACCTAAAAGATAAAATTATCCGTTGTGTCGGAAATCCCGATACACGCTTTAATGAGGATGCTCTGCGAATTTTGCGGGCATTACGCTTTGCCTCTGCTTACGGATTTTCAATTGAAGAGAACACATCAAAGTCTATATTTAAAAATGCAGACTTGCTAAAAAACATTGCAACAGAGCGTGTGATTTCGGAATTTCTAAAGCTCATCTGCGGTAAGGATGCCGTAAAAATTTTTGACGCTTACCGAGAAACTATTGCTGTTATTATTCCTGAAATTACCGCTATGTTCAATTTCAATCAGAACAACATACATCATTCGTATGATTTGTGGCAACATACCCTGACTGCACTCGGTACAATTGAACCGAATCCCATACTTCGTATGACAATGCTTCTGCATGACATTGGCAAGCCTTCTGTTAAAACCACCGACAACAGCGGTCAATCGCATTTTCAGGGACATCAGCTTGAAAGTAAAAAAATTGCAGACAGAATTCTGCACAGACTAAGATTACCGTCTGATTTTATTAACGAAACTCTTCTGCTGATTGAATATCATGATGTCCGTTTTAACGGCAGTAAAAAGCTTATGAAAAAGGTTATGAATGTACTCGGTACAGACCTCACAAAGCAGTTGTTAGAGGTTGAATATGCCGATATATCTGCCCAGTCTGAATATCAGCGAGAAGAAAAACTCGGATATCTTGAAACGGCTAAAACACACCTTAATGAAATAATCAAAGATAACGAGTGTTTTAAGCTGAGTCAGCTTGAAATCAACGGTAAAGATGTTTTAAACCTTGGTGTAAAAGAGGGGAGAGATGTCGGAAATATTCTCGATTATCTGCTAATGCTTGTAGTAGATGCAAATGTTCCAAACAAAAAATCAATACTAATATCAAAAGCCAAAGAATATATTTACGGTAATCAAATAAATAAGTAATAAAAAAAGAGGATTTCAGCGAAAACTGAAATCCTCTGATTTTTGTTTGAAATTAAAGAACCTTTGATAAAAATTCCTTTAAACGGTCGTCCTGCGGATTATTGAAGAACTCCTGCGGATTGTTCTTTTCTTTGATAACACCGTCGTCAATAAATACAACATCGGTTGCAACTTCCTTTGCAAAGCCGATTTCGTGAGTAACAACAACCATTGTCATACCTGCCTTGGCAAGCTCTTTCATAACATCAAGAACTTCGCCGACCATTTCGGGGTCAAGCGCAGATGTCGGCTCGTCAAAGAGGAGAACATCAGGATTCATTGCAAGTGCTCTTACAATTGCAATACGCTGTTTCTGACCGCCTGAAAGCTGGTTCGGATATGCGTTTGCTTTTTCGGCAAGTCCTACTCTGTTCAAAAGATCCATAGCGTCTTTTTTAGCCTCATCTTTGCTCTTGCCAAGAAGCTTGACAGGAGCCATTGTAAGGTTGTCAATAACAGTCTTGTGGGGGAAAAGGTTAAACTGCTGAAACACCATTCCCATTTTTTGACGGTGAACATTTATATTAACCTTAGGATCCGTGATATCGGTACCCTCAAAGAAAATGTGACCGCCTGTCGGTTCTTCAAGTCTGTTAAGGCAACGGAGAAAAGTTGATTTACCCGAGCCTGACGGACCGAGAACAACAACTACATCGCCTTTGAAAATGTCAATATCAATACCTTTAAGAACCTGAATATCCTTACCGAATGATTTTTCAAGTCCTCTTACGGAGATCAATGCGTTATCTTTCACTCTTTTTCAATCTCCTTTCAAATCTTCTAAGGATGTACGAAAGCACAAGCACAATTACAAGGTAAATCAATGCAACCGTAATAAGCGGGAAGAATGCCTCGTAAGTTCTTGAACGAATCATATTGCCAACATATGTGATATCTGCAAGTGCAACATAACCTGCAACCGAAGTTTCTTTGAGAAGTGTAATAATTTCGTTGCCGAGTGCAGGAAGAACATTTTTAATTGCCTGCGGAAGAACGACCATTGTCATTGTCTGTCTGTTGTTAAAACCGAGTGAACGGCTTGCCTCAGTCTGACCGATGTCAACAGCCATAATACCCGAACGAACAATTTCTGCAACATAAGCGGCAGAGTTCATGCCAAATGCAATAATTGCGGCAAAGATACCGTTTCTTACAGATGCAAGAATAATGTAATACATAATCATCAGCTGAACTACAACAGGTGTGCCTCTGATAACAGTAATGTAGATGTTGCAAATCGCATTAAAGAATTTCAGAACACAATCACCGAAGCTCCTGCATTTTCTCTTGTCAAGCTGAATATCGTGAGTAGCTCTTACAAGAGCAATGACAAAGCCGATAATAACACCGATAATACCTGCAAACAATGTGATTTCAAGGGTTACAAGCAAACCGCTTAAAAGCTGCTGCCATCTGTTATCTGTGATGAATGTGTTTTTAAAGCTTTCGCCGAGATTGCCGAACAAACTGCCCGATGCACTGTCGTTTACGATAATAACCTGAGTTGTGTTTGCATATGAAGTTGAAAAGTCGATATTTTTTCTTCTTTCCGGTGTGTCGGTCATACCCGCCATACCGAAATCGTCTTTGCCGGTCTGAACAGCAGTGATAACAGAATCAAATTCCATATCATCAATAACAAGTTTTTTACCGAGCTTATCACAGATTGCTGTAGCCATCATCGGATCAAGACCGACAATTTTACCGCCTTCAACATATTCATACGGTGGAAAAGCAGCGTTCGTAGCCATATGAAGTTCACCGTCATACTTGATATCCTTAGGTGATTCATAGGGTACGGTATCGGTGTTGCCCTCTATGTAATAGCTTTTGATTTTGTCCAGAACGCCCTCGTCTTTAAGCTCTGCAAGAGCCTTGTCGATTTTTTCGGTGAGTTCATGATTTTCCTTTGAAATGCAGATTGCATACTGCTCTTCCGCAAAAGGTTCATCAAGAATTTTTAGTCCTGCATTTGCTTTTACAAATTCCTTTGCCGGTTCACTGTCAATGACAACACAGTCGATTTTATTCTGTGTAAGGGCTACGATAGCGTCGGCACCCTTGCTGTAACGCATAACCTTGGTGCCGTCAGCCTCATAGTCAGATACAAAAGTATCGCCGGTTGTACCTGTCTGAACACCTACGGATGCTCCCTTGATATCATCGGCGGTCTTAATTTCCTTAACCGATGAATCACCGCATCCGGTGAACAGAAAGACAGTAGAGAACAGCATTGAAATCAGTACCAATAAAGTAACTGTCTTTTTCATTGTTTTCCTCTTTTTCTTTCTCTTAAAATATTTATTTGCAAATCTTTATCAGATTCTTGCAACGCCTGATTCAATTGCAGCCTTCTTAACAGCTTCAGCAACAGTTTTGCCGATTCTCTTGTCAAATGCCTCGGGAAGAATATAATCTGCATTAAGTTCTTCATCGCTTACGAGTGAAGCAATTGCAAAAGATGCGGCAACCTTCATTTCTTCGTTAATATCGCTTGCACGGCAGTCGAGAGCTCCTCTGAAAATACCCGGAAAAGCAAGTACATTGTTAATCTGGTTAGGGAAGTCGCTTCTGCCTGTACCTACAACAGCCGCACCTGCCTTCTTGGCAATGTCAGGCATAATCTCAGGAGTCGGATTAGCCATAGCAAAAAGAATAGGATCTTTAGCCATTGACTTAACCATTTCTTCGCTTACGCAGCCTGCGGCAGAAATTCCGAGGAATACATCAGCACCTTTCATTGCATCTGCAAGCGAACCCTCAAGGTGAGAAAGGTTAGTAATTTCAGCCATTTCCTGTTTAACAGCGTTAAGTCTCGGATCACCCTTGCAGATAATACCCTTACTGTCGCAAAGCGTAATGTCCTTTACACCCATATTAAGAAGGTGCTTTGCAATTGCAATACCTGCCGCACCTGCACCGTTCATAACAACCTTGATTTCGTCAAGTTTCTTGTGAACAAGCTTGAGTGAGTTGATAAGACCTGCTGCAACAATAACGGCTGTACCGTGCTGGTCGTCGTGGAAAATCGGAATATCGCACTTCTCTTTGAGCTTCTTTTCAATTTCAAAGCACCTCGGAGCGGCAATATCCTCAAGATTGATTCCGCCAAATGAACCGCTGATAAGGTAAATTGCGTTTACAATTTCGTCAACATCCTTGCTCCTTACGCAAATAGGGAATGCGTCAACATCGCCAAACTCCTTAAAAAGCGCACATTTGCCCTCCATAACAGGCATACCTGCCTCAGGACCTATGTCACCAAGACCGAGAACAGCTGTACCGTCTGTCACAACGGCAACAAGGTTGTTTCTTCTTGTGAGTTCAAAAGACTTGTCATAGTCCTTCTGAATTTCAAGACACGGTTCTGCAACACCCGGAGTATAGGCAAGAGAGAGGTCTTCTGCCGAGTTAATCGGAACTCTTGAAACAACTTCAATCTTACCGTTCCACTCATAGTGTTTTTTGAGTGATTCTTTTCTGATATCCATATCGGTAACTCCTTATAATAAATTCCCTTTCATTATACCCCTAAAAAGCCGTTATATCAAGTAAAAATCACAAAATTCATTTGACTTTTGTACAAAAAAGGTATAAAATAAATGTGCGAGTGTGTTGAACAGCTGCGAGCAGCTGCCGAAAGGTACTGTGCGAGGAAAGTCCGGGCTTCACAGAGCAATAATAACGGCTAACGGCCGCCGGAGGCGACTCCAGGGATAGTGCAACAGAAAATTACCGCCATTATATGGTAAGGATGGAAAGGTGAGGTAAGAGCTCACCGGAGGGCAGGAGACTGCTCTGCCGTGTAAACCCTATTTGAAGCAACACCGTGGTAGGACATTATGCGCTTGCTCGGCGTGTCCTTAGGAGGTGGCATCGAGCAGATTCGGTAACGGTCTGCCAAGATAGATGGCTGTTCACGACAAAACCCGGCTTACAGACACAGTCGCATATTAAGGCACCTTTTATGGGTGCTTTAATATTATTGTCTTATTGTCGAATTTTAGCAATTTGTACAAATATTATGCACATTTGCAATTAATTTAAAAAATGCATTGCGTTTACGCTGCTCTTTATTGTACTTTGCTTTATGCTGAAATCTATCGAAATTGATTTAATTCGATTAGTTTCAGTCGATTGATTCGACACGTTGCAGAGTTTTGAAATTAATTTGAAAGGTGTGTAAAAATTTGAAAACAAGATCAAAAATACTCAGCGCAATATTGAGCGTGAGCATCCTGTCGGCAAGCCTATCTGCCTTCGTATCCGGTTCATTCGGTGTTCAGGCTGCAGAAAGCTCGCCAACCGTATCGGCTAATAAGTACAAGCTCAAAGATAACATTCAAGACGGTGTAATTTTACATTGTTTTGACTGGACTTATAACGATATTAAGGCTGAATTGCCTAAAATTGCAAAAGCAGGATTTACAAGTATACAGACTTCTCCGGCACAGCCAAACGGAACAGGTACTTGGTATTGGTTATATCAGCCAATTTCATTCAGTATCGGAACAAATGGTATCGGCACAAAGGCTGAACTTCAGTCGCTTTGTGATGAGGCAGAAAAGTACGGAATTAAGATTATTGTCGATGTTGTTGCTAACCATTTGAGAGGCGATCACAACAACATAGACAACGATTTAAAGCCATCCGAGTATTGGCATACCTTCGGCGGAGGTATTGACTGGAAAAACCGTTGGCAGGTAACACACGGCTCGATTGGTATGCCGGACATTGCAACCGAAAATCCATATGTTCAGCAAAAAGTCTGCAACTATGTTCAGGAACTCAAGTCGGTAGGTGTTGACGGACTTCGTTGGGACGCTGCAAAACACATTGGCGTTCCGAGCGAGGGCGACGATTTCTGGAAATCGGTAACACAGTACGGTCTTTATAACTACGGCGAAATTCTCGGTGGTCCCGATGACCGTTCGACAGGCAATGAAGACATTATGAAAGAGTATACCGATTATATTTCTGTCACAGACAGTAACTACGGTAAAGAACTCCGTGATTCGTTTAATTCGGGCAAAGCTCCTGATTCAAGCGGAAACTGGAGTGAAAGAGGCATTTCAAACGATAAGCTTCTTTATTGGGGTGAAAGCCATGATACATGGTCAAACAACAAAGACTGGGGCTTTTCAAATGAAATGAGCCAGAATGTTATTGACCGTGCCTATGCGGTTGCGGCAAGCCGTAATAAGGTTACTGCTCTTTATTTTTCCCGTCCTTCTTCAACCAACAAAGACAGTATCAAAATGGGAGAAAAAGGCTCAACTCATTTCACCAGCAGTGAGGTTGCCCAAATCAATAAGTTCCATAATGCAATGGACGGCAAAGCCGATTACTACACTGTGTCAGACGGTTGTTCTGTAATTACCCGTAAAGACGGCGGTGCTGTTATCGTAAAAGGCAGCGGAAGCGGCGAAGTATCGGTAGAAAACGGCGGTGGTTACGCTAAACCCGGCACATACACAGACGCTGTTTCAGGCAACACATTTACAATTACATCAAGCACAATTTCAGGTACAATAGGTTCATCAGGTATAGCTGTTGTCTATGAAGCAGAACCCGAAGAACCTTCAGCGTCGGTAACTCCGGGTTCAACAAACTACAATACTGATGAGCTAACACTTACACTCAATTTCAAGGACGCAAAAAATGCTCAGTATTCAATAGATAACGGTGAATTTGTAAACTATACAAACGGTCAGCAGATTACAATCGGCACAAACCTTCCATACGATACAGTAACCACAGTAACAGTAAAGGCAAGTGACGGCAAGACAACATCCGATCCGGAAACATATACATATACAAAAGTAGATCCGAATGCCGTAAAGGTTGTTGCTTATGATAACTCAACAACAAAGTGGTCAAAGGTCAATGCATATTTCTGGAGTGATGACAATAAAGAAATGACATCATGGCCGGGCAAGAAAATGACCGACAAGGGCAATGATATTTTTGATATTGAAGTGCCTGATGGTGCAGAATATGTAATTTTCAACAATAGCAACAGTCAGACAGATGACCTCAGGATTGCGGACGGTAATAAAATCTACAGCAACGGTTCTTGGCAGAACTATTCGACTGTAAAACCTACTCAGCCGACAACAGCTCCAACCACAACTGTTCAGCCGACAACAGCTCCAACCACAACTGTTCAGCCAACAACCGCAACACAGCCTGCTACAACTCAGCCTGTTACAACACAGCCTGCCACGACTCAGCCGGTAACCGAACCTTCAAACAGGATTCTTATCGGTGATGTTGATTTAAACGGAACAATTACAATCAGCGATTCAACAGAAGCACAAAGATATATTTCTCACATAGCGACTTTAAGTGATGATGCTCTCATTGCGGCTGATGTAAACAAAGATTCTGTTATTTCGGTTAAAGATGCAACTTTAATTCAGGCTTATGTTGTTAAACTTACTGTTGAAGACTCATACTGCGGTACTTACACAGGCAATATTGAACCTACTCAGCCTGCAACAACCGTGACAGAGCCAACAACTGAACCGACTTCAATTCAGACAAAGAATTATGTTTATTTCAATAATACAGATAACTGGTCAACAGTGAATATTTATGTATGGAGTTCAACAGATTCTAATTATATGAGCTGGCCGGGTGTGGCTATGGAAAGTATTGGTAACAATACATACAGATTTGAACTTCCTGACGGCGTAGATTACGCTATATTCAATGACGGTTCAACACAGACAGATGATTTAAAAATCCCCGATGTGAATATGATTTACTCAAACGGACAGTGGAGTAAATACTCTGAGTAAAATTTAATAAGTTTATCTAAAGAGCCGCCCCGCACAATCAAGCGCATTTTGCTGTTTTGATTTTTACTGTCGGGGCGGTACTGTTATTTGTTTAAATCACAATACAAAATAAACGGTTCATCACGATTTTTTGTGGGATGGTGAACGGACAGAAGAAATAGAAAGATAGCGAATCAAGGTGAAGAAGTCATCTTTTGACTATCCCACATTTTTCTGTAATGAGGGTAAAAAAGCAATGTTTCCATTTGTTCGGAAACATTGCTTTTGTTAATTTTTTACTTATTACTTTAATTTTGTATCTATATATTCTATGTACGGTTTGCGATTATAAATGCTGTCTCGGTGATTCTTATACCATTCAAATTCTTCTTTCAATCCATCATACAAAGATACTGTATTTGGCATTAATTCATTTTGTTTTCTTACATCAAGCACATATTCGTAATCGTAGAAGCAAAAATAATCTCTTTGCGGAATATCTTTCGACACGCTTACAAATTCAACTTCTCTGCCTGCCACTTTGTAGCAAAGCTCAACCCATTCTTTTATTGTAACGGTTTCTTTGTTTCCAACATTAAAAATATGATTACTTGGGTGTTTTTCTATTATTATCTCAATAAATTTACAAAGGTCTGACACATTAAAAAATTGCAATTTCATATCTCCGTTTTCAGGAATGTAAAATTTTTTGTCTAGAATAGCACAATCAAAGGGAAATGCTTCTCTGTACAAATTTTCATACATACCGTAAAAATACGGCGGACGAAGAATATACGCATTTTGGACAGTATCAAGTAAGTATTTTTCTGCATTGAGTTTGTTAATTCCGTAATCGCCCCAGACAGAATTTTTACCGCAAGTTTGATTTTCGGCAAACGGCTGGGGATTAGTTTCGGGATAAACCGCACTTGAACTGATGAAAATGTAATCATCAAACGAAACACCTGACTTTAAAAGAGCCTTTATATGCTCATCAGTGTACGCTGTGATATCAAGAATTAAATCAAAGTGTTCGTCAGCAAATTTGTTGCCAAGATTCAATCTGTCGCAATTAATCAGATGCACACCTTGTGATTGAGGTCTGCTGTTTCTGTTTAGAACAAAAACTTCGTCGCCTTTACTCACAAAATGCTCGGCTGCATATCTGCTTACAAATGTTGTTCCGCCTGTGATTAGAATTTTCATACCAAAAACTCCTTGAATAATATTTGCATCACCGTATGGTGAAAACAGCATTAATTATCTATTTAATTTTTATTCGATTTTTCAATGATTTTTTCGGCACATTTAATGCCGTCAACTGCGGCAGAGATAATTCCGCCTGCATATCCTGCGCCCTCGCCGCACGGATACAGTCCTTCAATAAGTACACTTTCGAGTGTGTCTGTTTTTCTCATAATTCTGACAGGGGAAGAGCTTCTGCTCTCAACGCCCGTCAAAACAGCGTCACCGTCATCAAAGCCGTGCAACATTCTGCCCATTTTTATAATGCCCTGAGCCATTGAAGTGCTGATATATTCGGGAAAAATTTCATTTAGATTTGAAAATTCATAATTCGGACCGATACTCGGCTTTACATCACCGAGATGTGTGGATTTTCTGTTATTAAGAAAATCGTCAACTCTTTGTATGGGTGCATTATAATTTTCACCGCCGGCAACGAATGCTTTTGATTCAAGCTTTCTCTGTAAATACATTCCGGCAAGCGGATGGTCGGATTCATAATCATCCGGGTTTATTCCTACAAGCAACGCTGAATTTGAATTTTCGGCATCTCGAGCAAATTCACTCATACCATTGGTGCAAAGTCTGTTTTCTTCGCTTGATGCATTGACAACCCTGCCGCCGGGACACATACAAAATGTATACACACCTCGTCCGTTATCAAGGTGTGTACTCAGCTTATAATTCGCCGAACCGAGTTTTTTATTGCCCGCAAACTTGCCGTATTGTGCCTTGTCAACTTTTTCACGAAGATGCTCAATTCTTGCTCCAATCGAGAAAGGTTTTGCCTCAATCGGCAACTTTAAATCATAAAGCATCTCAAAAGTATCCCTTGCACTGTGACCGATTGCAAGAATAACATTGTCTGTTTCTATAATTTCATTGCCGTTTTCGGTTTCAACAGTTATAGCTTTCAGCTTGTTATCACTAAAAGCCATTGAAACAAGCTTCGTTTCAAACATAACCCTTCCGCCGAGTTCAATAATCTCGTTGCGGATATTTTTTATTGTTCCTTTTAGCATATCTGTTCCGATATGCGGCTTTGCGTTATAGAGAATTTCATCTGGTGCGCCGTGGCTTACAAATTCTTCAAGCACCTTGCGTTGTCTTATATCTTTTGTACCTGAATTTAGTTTGCCGTCAGAAAATGTTCCCGCACCGCCTTCGCCGAACTGAACATTTGAAGTTGTGTCAAGCAGACCGCTTGTCCAGAACCTGTTCACATCGGCTGTTCGTCTGTCAACATCCCGACCTCTTTCAATAAGAATAGGATTTGCACCGCTCCTTGCCAGAATAAGTGCCGCAAACAATCCTGCCGGACCAGCCCCGACAATAACAGGGGAGGGAGCATTGCCAAATTTCATCTGATTATATTCATACTTTCTCGCAATTTGAGCGTTACCGCATTTTTTACATACCTTTTCCTCGTTGATATTAAGTTCAGCGTCAACAGTTGTAAGAAAGTAGATACTGTCTTTTTTTCTTGCGTCAACCGACCTGCGAAAAATCTTAACGCTTTTTATGGCTTTTTCTTCAATTCTCAGTTGTTTAGCCACTGCCTTGCGAACCGATTTATCATCGTAGTCAAGGCTTAAATGTATATTGCTTACTCTGATCATAAATTTTCTCCTGCAATAATTCCGCCGGCAAATGCAAAATGAAGATTAAATCCTCCGCATTCACCGCAAAGGTCAATCGCCTCACCGCATACATAAAGATTTTTTACAATTTTACTCATCATAGTGTTTTCGTCAATCTCTTTGCCCAGAACACCGCCCAAAGCACATTGTGCGTGTGAAAAATCTTCTTTTCCGCTTACTGTAAATGACATTGATTTTATTGTTTTGCAAATTCCTGATACTTCGTCTTTTGAAAGCTTGGAACAAATCTTTGACAAATCAACACGGCTGATTTTTAGAATTGCCTGTCCGATTCTCTTCTGAAAAATTCCTGTCAAAAGCTGTTCGCACGGCAAATCAGAAAACAATGATATATGTTGTCTGATTATTTTAATCAGCTCATTTTCCGAATAATCGGGCAATAAATCAAGCACTATTTTGTCGTTTTGTTTAGCAAACAATGAAAGATTGAATACGCAAATTCCCGACAGCGAATTCTCGGTAAATTGAATTTCTCCTGTTTCTTTCTTAATTAATCGACCATGTTCACCGTATAGCCGTACCTCGCCTGTAACCCTCAGACCTTTTAATATTTTCAGAACATCGCTTTTAACCTTAACAGGGCATAAAGCAGGGGAGAACGAAACAACCTTGTGACCGAAATTTTTAAGATAATCAATTGCACTTGCATTTCCGCCAAGCTTTGGTGCGGCTTTTGAACCGTTTGCAATCACAAGCTTGTTACATATGAAATCGTACTTTTTCTCGCTGTCATCAGACGAAATTCTAAAACCGTTTGAAACTTTTTTTATAGAATTGACATTCTGTTCCGTGAAAACATCTATTCCGAGTGTTTCAACCTGCAAGCGCAGAACATCAAGAACAGAAGCGGCGTGTTTGCTTATCGGGTAATATCTGCCCTCACCGTCATAAAAACTCAAAAGACCGAAAATTTTAAAAATATCAGCCATATCATCACCGCTGAATCTTTTAAAAATCTTTTCGCTCTGTTTTTTGAAAGAGCCCACATACTTATCAGCTGATATATAATGATTAGTAAGGTTACATCTGCCGTTGCCAGTTGACATCAGCTTTTTGCCTAATCTGTCATTTTTTTCAATTATTGCAATTTTCTTTGAACGGTCACGCCTCTTTGCTGTAATTGCACACATAAGACCGGATGCGCCGCCGCCGATCACAATTGCATCATATATATTTTTCTTTTCCATATAATTCACCAAAAAATAAGGGCAGCATGTGCTGCCCAAAATTATTTACGGAGCAAAAATAAAGCTGATTCCGTTTGCAACGAGTATCGAACCGATACCCATAATAATACCTGCGATAACAACACCGCACATAACGGCTATAACGCTTTTCTTAAATCCGAGGTCAAGAATACTTGCCGCAAGTGTTCCTGTCCATGCGCCTGTGCCGGGAAGAGGGATGCCTACGAAAAGCATAAGTGCAACAAACATTCCGTTGCCTGCTTTTGCCTCAAGTTTTCTGCCGCCTTTTTCGCCTTTTTCAAGACAGAAAGAAAAGAATCTGCCGATAAACTTCTTATCAGAACCCCATACAAGAACCTTTCTTGCAAAGAGATAGATAATCGGAACAGGGAGCATATTGCCTAATATACAGATTACATATGTCCAAAAAAGATTCAGGTCATTTGCAACCGCAACAGGCACAGCACCTCTGATTTCCACTATCGGAACCATTGAAATAAAAAATACTATTAAATACCACATATTTGCTCCTTAGAAATTATATTTTGCCAACACCTGATAAGTATAACAGATTTAAAAGTTTTTTTCAATATTTGAGCAAGATAAAATCTTCCATAATAAAGCCTTAAAATTTGATTTATTTATACATTATGATAAATAATTATTCAAAAGTTGACATTGACTGAATAATCTGTAAAATATATTGTGGAGTGATTTGATGAAAACGAATTCCTGTTCAATGCGATTCAGAATAATTATGTTTGTTTTGACCGCATCAGTGATTGCATTTGCGTTTATTCATTCTTCAATGCCGTCAGTTGAGTCGGCACAAGAGAGTGAATGCGTCCTTGATTTTGTCACAGTAATTTTAAAATTATTCGGAATTGAGCCGAATCTTTCGGACCACATAATCAGAAAGCTTGCTCATTTTACGGAATATACCGTTCTGGGGGCATTGCTCTGTTCATGTGCTTATTCATTTGACCGAATCAAGCCGATAAAATTTGTACCCTACACCGTTTCTATCGGACTGTTTACCTGTTTTATTGATGAAACAATCCAACTTGGGGTTGAGGGAAGATCGGGACAGGTGAGCGATATGTGGATTGACTTTTTCGGTGTATTGCTCGGTACGGCTGTAATGCTTGTTGCATTTTGGATTTACAGGAAGATACGAAAGATCAACTAACTATATGTATGCGAATAAGAAAGGAATCAGTATGGGAAATATGGAAAATTCAGTAAAGCCCCATGAAAATAAAATGGGAACTATGCCAATGACAAGGCTCATTCTGACAATGAGTCTGCCTGCAATTTTTTCAATGACAATTCAGGCAATGTATAATGTTGTTGACAGTATTTTTATCGGCAACTATGATGCAGACGGACTGACCGCAACTTCGCTTGCGTATCCTCTGCAAATGCTTTTGATTGCGTTTGCAGTCGGTACGGCAGTCGGTGTAAACTCGCTTGTTTCAAGAAAATTAGGTGAGAAAAATTTTGATCAGGCAAATGACGGTGCAACGCACGGTCTTGTAACCTGCGTTTTTAACTATGTAATATTTTTATTGCTCGGACTTTTTGCGGTTCGCCCGTTTATGGCAATGTACACGCAGAATGAGGCTATTCTCAATTACGGAATCCAGTATCTGACGGTTGTACTTTGCTTCTCGTTCTTTTCAATTGTACAGATTATGGTTGAAAAAACGCTTCAGGCAACAGGCAATATGATATTCCCGATGTTATCCCAGCTTTTCGGTGCAATTGTAAATATTATTTTTGACCCGCTCCTGATTTTCGGTATAGGAATTTTCCCTGAAATGGGCGTTCTCGGTGCGGCAATTGCTACTGTATTCGGTCAATTCTGCGGTATGGTTTTCTGCCTTTGCATTCTTTTCTTTAAGAATAACGAAGTTAAAGTTTCGTTCAAACATTTCAAATTGAACGGTTCTACATTGAAATCTATCTATGTTGTAGGTTTTCCGTCTGTAATTATGCAGTCAATCGGTTCGGTTATGATTATCGGACTCAACGCTATTCTTGCTGTTTCTGAGGCTGCCGTTACTGTTCTCGGTATCTATTACAAATTACAGAGCTTTGTATTCATGCCTTGTTTCGGACTCAATCAGGGCGTAATGCCGATTATCGGTTATAACTACGGTGCAAGAAAGAAAAAGAGAATGTATTCCGCTTTAAAGCGCGGCATCATCATTGGCGTAATTATTATGGCGGTCGGCACAATTCTTATGTGGACAATCCCCGAACAGCTTATTGCTATGTTTGGCGGCACACAGGATATTATGGATATCGGTGTTCCTGCATTCAGAATCATCAGCCTTTGCTTTATTCCTGCCGCTGCCGGCATTATCTTTACAACACTTTTTCAGGCAGTCGGAAAGGGACTGCGCAGTCTTATTATGTCATTCTGTCGTCAGCTTGTACTCATTCTTCCGATTGCGTGGGTGCTTTCTATGGTGTTTGATTATACAGCCGTATGGTATGCATTCCCGATTGCGGAATTTTTCTCGTTAATGCTTGCAATTGCATTTTTTGTCAACCTTGCAAAAGGCGATTTTAAAAGACTTGACCAAAAGATTGAATGACGCAGTTAAATTTGTTCACCTCATTGCATATATTGCATTGAGGTGATTTTTTTGACAGAAAATAATGATAACAGAAATACCATTACATATGACGATGACTGGAAATCTGTTTCGTATTCGGAATACCCGAAGGTATCGGAGGAGCTTGATTCAGATGAGGAAGATGTGAACTCTTTATCGGCTGAAAATAGTGATGAAAAGAAAAATTCTCCGAAACAGCTTGTGATAACGATTCAACTTGTGTGTTGTATTCTTATAGCTCTTGCGGCTTTTTTGCTTAATTTATTCGGTGGTGAGGTCTATGCCGCAACACGGGAATGGTACTATTCAAACCTTGAAAAATCCGTTGTTTTTGACACAGGTGACAATAAAATAGATTTATCAAACCTATTCGGTGCAACAAGCGATGAAGTTTCATCTGCTAAACATTGATTTCACGGTTTCGTATTCACTCATTTGCCTTGGGGCAATATGTGTGATACTGAATATATTTTTAGGATTTCTATGTTGCATTATAGCTGTGGTTATTCATGAATGCGGTCATCTTTTTGCAATGCTTGTCTGCAAATCTCCGCCTGATAAAATCAAAATTTCACTGTTTGAAATCAAGATTATCAACTCTTCAAGACAGTTAAACACAACCCGTCAGAACATTTTCATAATTTTTTTCGGTCCTTTTGCTAATTTCATTTGTTTTATTCTGTTTTATCTGCTATACTTATGTAATAATGAAATATATTTGCCGATTACCATGGCGAACCTCTGCACAGGATTTTTTAATATGCTGCCTGTTATGTCACTTGACGGAGGACAGCTTTTATATGTCATTCTGTGCAGAAAATTTTCGGAAAAGTCAGCCGAAAGAGCAGTAAATATTTCTGCTCTTATAATACTTTTTCCGTTGACGGCACTCGGCTTTGTAGTCTTACTAAATTCAAAATATAATTTTTCACTGTTGTTTGTGTGTGCATATCTCATTGCATCACTGTTATGCAGAAACAACAGATACTACTGACGGAGGATTTTATGGTCAGCAAAGAAGTTGAAAAATTGCTTCTAAAAGTTCAAAAGCCCGGCAGATATGTCGGCGGTGAACTTAACGAAGTAATAAAAGACAAAAAGAAAGTTGATTGCAGATTTGCATTTTGCTTTCCCGACACCTATGAAGTAGGTATGTCACATCTCGGAATGAAGATTCTTTACAGCCTTATGAACGCAGTTCCGTACATTTGGTGCGAAAGAGTTTTTGCTCCTTGGATTGATATGGAAGAAGAGATGGTAAAGCACAATATTCCGCTTTACGCACTTGAAAGCGGAGATCCCGTATCTGATTTTGATTTTATCGGTTTTACTCTTCAATACGAACTTAGCTTTACAAATATGCTCAATATGCTCAAACTTTCGGGCGTTCCCATTAAAAGCTGTGACAGAAAAGAGCTTAAAAACATTGTTGTTGCAGGCGGTCCGTGTGCCTGCAACCCTGAACCAATTGCAGATTTTGTCGATATTTTCTTTATCGGCGAGGGCGAAGAAGTTGACCTTGAGGTTATGGAACTTTTCAGAAAGTGCAGAGCCGAGGGCAAATCTAAGCAGGAATTTCTTGAACTCTCATCTAAAATTGAGGGCGTATATGTTCCGGCACTCTATGATGTAACATATAACGAGGACGGCACAATCAAGTCATTCACTCCAAAAGGAGATGCTCCCGCTAAAATCCACAAGCGTATTATGCTTGATATGGACAAGTCGTTCTATCCTGATAATTTTGTAGTTCCGCTCGTTGAGATAGTCCATGACAGAGCGGTTCAGGAAATTTTCCGTGGCTGTATAAGAGGCTGCCGTTTCTGTCAGGCGGGCATGATTTACCGTCCGGTCCGTGAAAAATCTCCTGAAACTATAAATAAACAATGCAGAGCATTATGTGATAACACGGGTTACGATGAAGTTTCGCTATCTTCACTCAGTTCAAGTGACTACAGTCAGATTGTACCGTTGCTTGACAAGTTAAATGAGTGGAGCAAAGACGAAAAAGTCAGCATTTCACTTCCGTCACTGCGTGTTGACGGCTTTACCGATGACATTATGAATAAGATTAAAACCGTACGCAAGAGCGGACTTACATTCGCTCCTGAAGCAGGAAGTCAGCGTATGCGTGATGTTATCAATAAAAATGTTCGTGAAGACGAACTTTTGCAGACCTGCACAACTGCATTTGCAGGCGGTTGGACTACGGTAAAACTCTATTTTATGATTGGTCTGCCTACCGAAACAATGGACGATGTCGCCGCAATTGCCGGCCTTGGTCAGTCTGTAGTTGATGCATATTACAAATGTCCCGAAAAGCCAAAGGGCAAGTCGGTGCGTGTAACCGTGTCTGCATCCTCTTTTGTACCAAAACCGTTCACCCCGTTTCAATGGGAACCGCAGGATACAATCCCTGTTCTTCATGAAAAGCAACAGCACATCAAGGACAGTATTACAACAAGAAAAATTCAGTTTAACTATCACGATGCCGATACAAGCTATCTTGAAGCAGTATTTGCAAGGGGTGACAGAAAACTCTGTAAGGTTATGGAACTTGCATGTAAAAGAGGTTTTCATTTTGACGGTTGGAATGATTGTTTCAGTCTTGAAAAATGGCTTGAACTCTTTGATGAATGCGGTGTTGATCCGTCATTTTATGCAAACAGACGCAGAAGCTTTGATGAAATTCTTCCGTGGGATCATATTGACTACGGTGTAACTAAGGATTTCCTTATCAGAGAATGTAAAAAAGCGTATTCAGATACAACAACACCGCATTGCAGACTGAAATGCAACAACTGCGGTGCGGCAAAATACGGAAAGGGTGTGTGCTTTGAAAAGCGTAAGAATATGGTTTAAAAAAGACTTTGAATGTCGATATATCTCACACCTTGACCTCAACCGCTGTATGCTTCGTGCATTACACAAGAGCAAAATCCCGATTTGGCACACAGAGGGTTTTAACCCTCATCCATTTGCAACATTTCCATTGCCGCTTTCGCTTGGTTTCAGAGGTGTAAACGAATGTATGGATGTCAAGCTTGAGGATGAAAGCTTTCCGTTTGAAGAAATCATCTCAAGGCTTAACGGTTGTCTGCCCAGAGGACTTCGTGTGTTTGATGTAACGGAACCCGTTATGAAAGCCGGAAAGATTGCTTTTGCATCATTTACAATCAAGATTTCCTGTGACAGCGAAAATTCCCATACAATATGCGAACAGTTTAAAGAACTGCTTGCAAGCGAAAGTATTGAAATTGAAAAGAAATCTAAAAAAGGCGTAAAAACCGTTGATATAAAGCAGGGAATACAGAGTTTTACGGTAACAGAAAAGTTCGACTTTGCAGAACTTGATGTTGTTTTGTCGGCAGGCAGTTCCGATAATGTGAACCCGAATTTGCTTATTTCTGCATTTGAAAACCGTTTTTCAGTGTCATGTGATGTCGATATCACAAGAAATGACCTTTATAACGCAAATATGGAATTGTTTAGATAGGTGAATATATGTTTGAATTTACAATAAGAGAAAACGATTTTTTAAACGGATTTTTAAATTTATTGAGTGACTATGTAAATAAGTCGTATAAATTCACTATGTCGTACCTGACAAGCCCTCTTTTGTCAGATATGCGTGAGAGTGAAAGACTGGTTTTGCTTGTTGTCAATAAGTCTGTTTTTCAAAATATGTACAGCTTCATCAAGCTGAATGACAGCAATATGCAGTTTGCGTCATTCTCCTGCCTTGAAGCGGCTGTTAATTCAATGAGGCTTTACAATATTCTTGCTATCAATCCCGATTATATGCATGAATACATCACAGGAGATAAGTTTTTGCTTGAAGTATGTGAAAACGAGCTTCTTGAAAAACAGAAGGAATATAAAAAAGGCGAAGAGGAGTTTTCATTGCGTGAATTTTCTTCGGGACTTCACAGATTTAATTCCTTTGAATTAAAAAACGCAGCTGTTGCGTCACAGCTTGTTGACGGCAATATCTACCTTGGACTTTCCTGCGGCAAGGAAATCGGAGAAGATTTGCAAGATGAGGTTAGAAAGAGTATGATTGGTGCATACCTTTCGCTTTCCAAACATAACAAAATGTTTTTTAACGGCGGTATAGACAACACCCTTGAAGAGCTTGAGGACAAGCTCTATGAAAAGTTTCTTGAATATATCAGAAAGTTTTCTTAATCTTATTGAAACTTTCACATTACTTTACAAAAATGTTCAATTTTCTGTCACATAAGACAGCTATTATATGCTTGTAAGATAAAGAAATGACAAAAACAAGTCAACTTTATCGTAAAACAAACAGCTTATAAGAACTTTTCATAGATTTCCTCTCTAATATGTCGAAAGACACAAAGGTCGGCTTTTCAGCCGACCTTTTTAATTTACAGGTGATATTATGAATTATTACTCTTTAAATAAATATTTAAAAAACACTTTCGGCGAGAAAGTGTATAAAATTTCGCTAAACGGCAATATGACCTGTCCAAATCGTGACGGAACTCTCGGAACAAAAGGCTGTATTTTTTGCAGTAGGGGAGGTTCGGGAGAATTTGCCGCCGATTCGCTTCTTTCAATTCACGAACAAATTGAGCAGGCAAAACTGCGTATCAGAAAAAAATCCGACTGTAAAAAGTTTATTGCATATTTTCAGCCGTTTACGAATACCTATGCACCGACAGAATATCTTGAAAAAATTTTCACAGAGGCAATATCCGAACCCGATGTAGTTGCTCTGTCAATTGCAACCCGACCTGATTGCCTGGGAAATGATGTGCTGAATCTTCTTGAAAAACTGAACAAGATAAAACCTGTTTGGGTTGAACTCGGATTGCAAACCATTCACGAAGATACGGCTGAATATATAAGAAGAATGTATCCGCTTTCCGTATATGATTCAGCTATAGAAAATCTTCACAAAATCGGTATAAATGTAATTACACACATAATTTTAGGACTTCCGAATGAATCAAAAGAGATGATGCTTGATTCCGTTAAATATGTTGGCAATAAAACGGACGGAATCAAACTGCAATTGCTGCATATTTTAAAAAATACAGATTTGCGTGATGACTATGAAAACGGAAAATTCGATGTGCTTACAATTGATGAGTATATCGACATTCTCTGCGATTGCGTAGAATTGTTGCCTGAAAATGTTGTAATTCATCGCCTTACAGGTGACGGCGATAAGAAAATCCTTATAGCACCAATGTGGAGTGCCGACAAAAAGCGTGTTTTAAACTCAATCAACAGTGAATTTGAAAAGCGTGATATCACGCAGGGAAGAAAGGCAAAGTAAAAGACTCCCGAATCAATCATCGGAAGTCTTGTTTTCAAGAGTATTGTCGTTGTGATTTTTCTCTTTTTCAGCTTTCTTTTGAGCAGATTTTTTGCCTATTGCATACGCAATAGCCAATACAGCTAAACATCCTGCGGTTATTCCCATACCGGCAAAGAAAAATGTAATCTGTCTATCCTTTATAATGCTATGGTCAACATATTGATTGCTGTTTGCATTAACGGTAGTAGGTTCAGTAGTATGCTTACTTTTACCGCCTTTTCCTGTAGGCATTTGTGTACTGATTTTATTACCCGATGAAACTGAAACCCCACCAACAGTACCTGATGCATTCTTATATATCTTCACACACGATGCCGTACAATTACCGACATCTATAAAATTTACATCTGAATCTACACACTGTTCAACCGTGTAATCAATATATGCTGTTCCTGTCTTGAGCGTTTTGAAAGTAAGGAGCAAAATTTCACTTCCGTCCGATATATTTTGACCGTCGGAATTGAGAAAAACAACCTTAACATTTCCGCTTTTCTTATTCACCTGAATTTTAGAGCCACTGTTGGCAGCTTTAACTTTTCTAAATTCCATATAATCCGCATCATAAGTAAATTCAAAAGTTGCCGCACTGAGCCTTTTGTCTGACTTTGCAGAAAGTGCAACGGTAAAAAGTCTGTTCGGTTTCATATCCGCATTCTGCATTTCAAAACTTACTTTACCGGTTGCCAAAATACAATTGATTGACAAAAGCATCAGCACTGACAGAATACAAAATGTGCTAAATAATTTTTTCATAATTCACCACAATAAAAAATATTTTAAATTTTTCTTGATTTTTTTTACTTCATTTGATATAATAGTCAAGTCGTTTGGAGAGATGTCCGAGCTGGCCGAAGGAGCATGATTGGAAATCATGTATACGGTGAACACCGTATCAGGGGTTCGAATCCCCTTCTCTCCGCCACAAACGCTGAACTTTAATTTTTTAGTTCAGCGTTATTTTTTTGTCTTAATTGCAATTTAAGCAATTAAAACGATTCATTTTCATACATTTAATTGTACTCTACTCCCGAAATTATTGTCAATAAAACAGGTGGTGAAGAGTTATCACTTGCAAATTTTATTGCAGGTAATCACAGGTTAAATGACACTACCAAGCATTATTCGTTTGAATATTCAAAAAACTGCCACTAAACCTTTACAAACCCTACAAGATATTGTATTATATTAGTAATTATAAATTACCATGGGGTGTTATGTATGAAACCGAAATATAAAAGAGTATTATTAAAACTTTCAGGCGAATCACTTGCAGGCGAAATGAAACACGGAATTGATTTTGAAACTGTTCTCAAAATCTGCAAGCCTATTAAAGAATGTGTTGACGCAGGCGTAGAAGTCGGCATCGTAGTAGGCGGCGGCAACTTCTGGCGTGGCAGAAGCTCAGGTGAAATGGACAGAACAAGAGCCGACCATATGGGTATGCTTGCAACAACAATCAATGCACTCGGTGTTTGTGATGCACTCGAACAGCTTGGAGTTAATGTTCGTGTTCAGACAGCTATCGCTATGCATCAGATTGCAGAGCCGTACATCAGAAACAAAGCAGTTCTTCACCTTCAGAAGGGTAGAGTAGTAGTATTCGGTTGCGGAACAGGCAACCCGTTCTTCAGCACAGACACAGCAGCGGCTCTTCGTGCGGCAGAAATTGAGGCTGATATCGTAATGAAGGCTACTATGGTTGACGGTGTATATGACAGCGATCCCAAGAAAAACCCAAATGCAAAGAAATACGATACAATTTCTTTCCATGATGTTCTCAACAAGGATCTCGCTGTTATGGACAGCACAGCGGCATCGCTTTGCAAGGACAACAATCTTCCGATTCTTGTATTCAGTATCGAAGATCCCGAAAATATCTACAAAGCTGTATGCGGTGAAAACATCGGTACAATCGTAACAGCCAACAATTAATTTGAATTTTTTACTGACTTTTTAACAATAATTATTACACAGGAGGCATAAATATGCAGACACAGTTAAAAAAAGCCGGCGAAAGTATGGACAGACGACTTGAGCATATGCGCACGGAATTTTCAGAAATCAGAGCAGGCAGAGCAAATCCCGCAGTTCTTGATAAGGTAAAGGTTGACTATTACGGCGCACCTACACCCGTAAACCAGCTTGCCGCAGTATCTGTTACAGAGGCAAGAACTCTTACCATTCAGCCATGGGATGCGTCTGTATTAAGACAGATTGAAAAGGCTATCCAGACTTCGGACATCGGCATTAACCCCCAGAATGACGGTAAAGTTATTCGTCTTATCTTTCCACCGCTTACAGAGGACAGACGAAAAGAAATCGTAAAAGATGTTCAGAAAATTGCTGAAGAAACCAAGGTTCAGATTCGTAATGTACGCCGTGACCTTATCGACAAGCTCAAGGCTATGAAAAAGGATGGCGAGCTTACAGAGGATGATCTTAAGCAGGGCGAAAAGAAAGCTCAGGAACTTACAGATAAGTATGTAAAAGAAGTTGAGAGCATTTCTGCAGTAAAGCAGAAAGAAATTTTGGAGATGTAATATGGCTTTTTTCTCAAAGAAAAAAGATGAGCAGATTGAGGTTACAAGCCTCAATCTGCCTTCACATATCGGAATTATTATGGACGGCAACGGCCGTTGGGCAAAGAAAAGAGGACTTCCGAGAAAAGCAGGTCACCGTCAGGGTGCAAAAACTTTCAGGACCATTACAAGATACTGTTCTGACATCGGAATAAAGTATCTCACAGTGTATGCGTTTTCTACTGAAAACTGGAAAAGACCGCTGGATGAGGTTGACGCACTTATGTCACTTTTTAAGTCTTATCTTAATGAAGCACTTGAGGATTTTAAAGATGACAGTATAGTGGTTAAGTTTATCGGCGACAAGTCAGGCTTTAACGACGAACTTCGTGAACTTATGATTGAAAACGAAGAAAGTTCAAAAGACCGTGACGGTATGGTTCTTAATATTGCAATGAATTACGGCAGTCGTGATGAAATTGTAAGAGCAGTAAAAAATATTTCCGCAGATGTCAAAAACGGTAAAATCAATACAGATGACATTGACGAAAATCTCTTTTCTGATTATCTTTACACCGCAGGTCAGCCTGATCCAGACCTTATTATCAGGCCAAGCGGTGAATACAGAATTTCAAATTTTCTTTTGTGGCAGTCAGCCTATACGGAATTTGTAATAATGAACAAATTGTGGCCTGATTTTCAGAAATCAGACCTTGATGAAGCGTTAAAAATATACTCCTCCAGAAACAGAAGATACGGTGGAGTTTGATGAGAGTTGATATAAAATGAAATCCCTAAAGCCAAGGCTGTTGACAGCCGTAATAGGAATACCAATACTGCTGATTGTTCTGTTTGTATCGGAACTTTGGCTCCCATTTGCAGGAATAATCATAGGAGCAGCCTCGGCATTTATGACAGGCGAATATCTGCATGCTCGAAAAATGCTTTATAAATTGCATCTTTCAATACCTTGTATGCTTTTTGCTTTTCTGCTTTCAATTTTGGTTACAACAAAGTTTCTGTATATTCTGCTTTTTGCATTTATACTTACAGCTTTTGCTGTAATGATTTTCAAACACGAAAAGACAAATTATGCAGATGTAGCGTATGCTGTGTTCGGCTCATTTTTAATTTCTTTCGGAATGAGTGCCATTCCGATTGTCTGCACATCATCTGCATCCATTACTTTCTGTTTTATATGTGCGTTTTCATTACCGTGGATGGCAGACGCAGGCGGTTTTTTTATCGGTGCATCCTTTGGCAAGCACAAGCTTTGCCCGAAAATCAGTCCTAAAAAAACTATTGAAGGTGCAATCGGCGGAATACTTTTCTGCGATCTTACAGCTGTAATCATCGGTCTAATTTTTCATTTTTGGGTTATGCCCGATGCTAATATTAACTTCTGGGCATTGATTCTCCTCGGTGTAATTGACGCACCCGTTTCAATTCTCGGCGACCTGAGTTTTTCACTCATCAAGAGAAGTTACGGAATCAAGGACTATGGCTCAATTTTCCCCGGTCACGGTGGAATGCTTGACAGGTTCGACAGCATAATATTTACTGCACCTGTTCTTGTGGCAATCAATCAATTCATACCTTTCATCACAGTGGGGTAAACTAAAATGGTAAATTCACTTTCAATTCTCGGATCAACAGGTTCAATCGGAACTCAAACACTTGATGTTGTAGATAAACTCAATTTAAAAGTTTCAGCACTCACAGCATCAACAAACATAAAACTTCTCGAAGAGCAGGTAAGAAAGTATAAGCCTGAACTTGCGGTTGTTTTTAATGAAGAAAAAGCAAAAGAATTTAAAGATAACATAAAAGATACAAACACCCGTGTTTTAAGCGGAATGGGTGGTCTTATTGAAGCGGCAACTCAGAAAGAAGCTGACCTTGTAGTTAATTCAGTTGTCGGAATGGTCGGTTTAAAGCCAACACTCGCTGCAGCAAACGCTAAAAAAGACATTGCTTTTGCAAACAAAGAAACACTTGTAACAGGCGGCAAACTTGTTTGCGATGCTGTAAAGAAAAACGGTGTAAAACTTCTCCCTGTTGACAGCGAACATTCAGCCATTTTCCAGTGTTTGCAGGGTATGCCCGAAAAGAAAATGCTCAAAAAGCTCATTCTTACAGCGTCAGGCGGTCCTTTCTTCGGTAAAACAATCGAGGATTTAAAAAATGTAACAGTTAAGGAGGCGCTCAATCATCCCAACTGGAGTATGGGTGCAAAAATAACCATCGACTCTGCTACAATGATGAACAAAGGTCTTGAAATCATTGAGGCGAGATGGCTTTTTGATGTTCAGCCAGAAAACATTGATGTTGTTGTACATCGTGAAAGCATAATTCATTCTCTCATCGAATATGTAGATAATTCCGTAATTGCACAGCTCGGACTTCCCGATATGAGGATTCCGATACAGTACGCAATTACATATCCTAAAAGGTATGAGTCACCTGTCGGCGAATTAAGTCTTGCTCAAATCGGCAAAATGACTTTCTTTGAACCTGACTATGATACTTTCAAATGTCTGAGAGCCTGCAAAAAAGCTCTTTCACTCGGAGGCGTTGCAACAGCAATTGCCAACGGTGCTAATGAGGAGGCTAACCGACTTTTCAGAGAAGGTAAAATCACTTTTCTTGAAATCGGCGACCTTGTTATGGGTGCAATTGATAACATAGACAATTTTGAGCCTTTATGCGTTGATGATGTGTTAAAGGCAGACAAACTTGCAAGAGAGTATGTACTCTCAAAGTTGTAATTTGCGGTAGTATTTGTCACTGCTGTCTTTACGGCGGCAGTGAATATTATTGGAGTTGATTTATTTTAATGCAAATTTTAACAGTTGCAGCTCTTATTGTAATAGGAATATTGCTTTTTGAGCTTATAATTTTTTCTCACGAATTCGGTCATTTTATTACCGCAAAGCTTTCGGGTGTAAAGGTAAATGAATTTGCACTCGGTATGGGACCGAAAATTATCAGTTTTGTAAAAGGTGAAACAAGATATTCACTTCGTCTTTTCCCAATAGGCGGTTTCTGTGCTATGGAAGGTGAAGATGAAGACAGTGAAGAAAAAGGCGCTTTCAATAACGCAAAAGTATGGAAAAGAATGATTATCATAATTGCCGGTGCGATTATGAATATTCTTCTCGGTTTTGTTATGATGTTTGCCTTTACCGTTCAGGCAGACAGCTATAGTTCAACAACTATATCTCAGTTTCAGCCCAATGCATTCACCGCAAATACAGGGTTGCAGACAGGCGATAAGATTATTGAGGTGAACGGCTATTCAATTTGGAATTCAAGAGATTTACAGTTTGCAATTTCAACTTTGCCTTACGAAACAGTCAAAGGCAATACCCTTGAAGTATACAAAGAAAGGGCAACTTCGGCAGCCTGCGGTGTATACAATAAGTACGCTAACGACAAATCTCTTTCTCAAGATGAACTTCAAAAATACTATAACGCTCTTTCAGAGGGTTGTTCAAAAATAAACAAAGCAACAAGCAAAGAAGAGGCAACAAAGCTTCTTGATGAAACTTGTAAATCAATCTATGCACTTGACAAGTCATATGATATGTCAAAGTACAAAACTCCTGAAATCGACACAACTACATCAAGACCAAGATTTATGGCTGATGTAAAGGTTGTTCGTGGCGGCAAAGAAATCACGCTTGAAAATGTTCAGTTCTTTACCTATTACGCAGATGAAGATGCCGAAAAGGAAAACAAACCTACCGTTGCATTCGACTTTGCAGTTGAGCCAATTGAAAAGAATGTTGGCACTGTCCTTACAGAAACATTTACCGAAACCTGTTCGATGGCAAAAACTGTGTGGACTTCACTTGTATGGCTTATTCAGGGCAGATTCAGCTTTAACGATATGTCTGGCCCTGTAGGTATTGCCACAGCGGTAACTCAGGTTGCGTCAATGGGACTTGAAACAGGCTTTGCAGATGCAGTAAATAACATTTTATTTGTAATGATACTCATTACTGTAAACCTCGGAATTGTAAATATGCTCCCGTTCCCGGCACTTGACGGCGGAAGATTTTTGTTCTTGCTGATTGAATGGATATTCAAAAAGCCTATTCCGAGAAAAGCAGAGCAGGTTGTAAACACAGTAGGACTTGTGCTGCTGCTTGCATTTATGCTCATAATTTCGGTGAAAGATGTATTCCAACTTGTAACGGGAACATTTCCCGGAATGTAGATAAACGGAGGAATTTTTATGGGAAGTAAAATTCAGGTAACTGCCGGCAATGTGAAAATCGGCGGCGGTGCTAAAGTAAGCGTTCAGTCAATGCTCAATATTCCCTCAACAGATATTGAGGGTTCTGTAAGACAGGCAAAGGAACTTGAGGCAGTTGGCTGCGAAATCATTCGTGCCGCTATTCCTAATAAAGATGCGGTAAAACTTATTCCTGCTCTTAAAGAAGCCGTAAGCGTTCCGATTGTAGCTGATATTCATTTTGACTACAAGCTTGCTCTTGAAGCTTGTGCAGCCGGAGTTGACAAAATTCGCATAAATCCCGGTAACATCGGCTCTGATGACAGAGTAAAGGCAGTTGCTGATGCCTGCAAACAGCATGGTATTCCTATTAGAATAGGTGTAAACTCCGGTTCGCTTGAAAAAGAAATTCTCGCAAAATACGGTCATCCAACACCTGAAGCACTTTGTGACAGTGCTTTGTATCACGCTTCACTTCTTGAAAAGTTTGATTTTAACGATATTGTTCTTTCAATGAAGAGTTCTACCGTTTCTACTATGATTAAAGCCTATGAACTCGCCGCCGAAAGATGTGATTATCCGCTTCACCTCGGTGTTACAGAGGCAGGAACAGAAAGAATGGGCATTATCAAATCTTCTGCAGGAATCGGTGCATTGCTTCTTCACGGCATAGGTGACACAATCAGAGTTTCCCTCACAGCCGACCCTGTAAAGGAAGTTTATGCCGCTCATGATATTCTTAAAGCACTTGATATTGAAAAAGACGGTGTTCAGTTTGTTTCATGCCCAACCTGTGGAAGAACAAGAATCGACCTTGTTGGCATTGCAAATGAGGTTGAAGAAAAACTCAGAAACTGCAAAAAGAATATCAAAGTAGCGGTAATGGGCTGCGTTGTAAACGGTCCGGGAGAAGCAAGAGAAGCTGATATCGGCATCGCAGGCGGTGAAGGCTGCGGTCTTGTATTTAAAAAAGGTGAAATCATCCGTAAAGTCCCCGAAGAAAAACTTGTTGACGCACTTATGGAAGAGGTAGAAAAATTATAATCCGTCAGACGGACGGATAGGGCTTTGCTACGATAAAAGCAGAAGGAAATATATGAAAACATTAGGAGAAGTCTTTTCCTCCCAGTTTGGCATAAATCTGCCGCAACAGGCTTCAAAGGGAGAATTGACACAACTTGATATCAATAAACAATCCCGTTTGATAATTTTGTCAGTTAATTTCGGCGAACTTATCGGTCGTGATTTGCTTTTTGAAGCCGAAAAAAGTATCACAAAGGTTCTTGCATACCACGCCGTAATCAAGCCGCATTTTCCTACAGAATTATTTTCAGCCGATTATTTTTCTCAGCTTTACATAGCTGTCAGAAGAGATATTCCAAGTATTAACGGAACTCTCAACAACGCCGAGGTTAAGTTTGAAAATAACATTCTCACAATCAATCTTCTCAATGGAGGCAAATCACTCCTTGACAGCAAAGGTTTTGACAAGGCACTTGTAAAGCTCATTTCCGAAGAATTCAATCTTCATATTTCCGTAAATTATACAGGAACATTTGAGATTGAAGAAAACAGTGAAGAGTACAAAGCTGCAATTCAAAATGCTCAGGAAAAAATCAATCGTGAAAATCTTCAGAAAGCTGCTGAATTCTATCAGGAAGAGGCTGAAACAGCAGAGAAAAGGGAAGAGAAACACGCTGAAAACACTACTACAGAAATTGAAGTTCGTGAGGGCAAATTTGCCACTCCTCAGATTATTCAATCCTCAATCCGTCCGTTGTACGGTCGTTCAATTAGAGGTAAGATGATTCCGATTTCGTCAATTTCGGGCGATTCTGGAAGAATTGTAGTCTGGGGCGATGTGTTTGATATTGAAAAGAAAGTCACCAAAAGCGGCGATAAAAATATTTTTACAATCGACATAACCGACTACACAGGTTCAACAACCGCTAAGGTGTTTAATTCAATTAAAGAATCCGCCGTAATCGACAACATCAAAAAAGGCGATACAATCGTTGTTCAGGGTGATGTTGAATACGATAAATATGCAGGTGAGCTTGTTGTCAATGCTCGCTCAATTGGTACTGCCCAAAAAGTAAAGGTTGTTGACAATGCTGAGAAAAAGCGTGTTGAGCTTCATATGCATACCAATATGTCACAGATGGACGCTGTAACATCAGCTGGCGACCTTGTAAACCGTGCATATCAGTGGGGACACAAAGCAGTTGCAATTACAGACCACGGTGTTGCACAGGCATTCCCTGATGCAATGAAAGCCGCAGACAAAATCAATAAAGATGAAGAAAAAATCAAAATCATTTACGGTGTTGAAGCCTACTTTATGGATGACCTTGTAGAGTCCGTAAAAGGTGATGCCGACACACCTTTCAGCGGCACATTCATCTGTTTTGATATTGAAACAACAGGTCTTTCAGCCGCCCGTGACAAAATAACAGAAATCGGTGCGGTTAAGGTAGAAAACGGTATAATTACCGATAGATTCTCAACTTTTGCAAATCCTGAAATGCCAATTCCTCAAAAAATTACCCAGCTCACAGGCATTACAGACGAAATGGTAAAAGATGCTCCATCCCAGAGCGAAGCTGTAAGTGCATTTCTTGAATTTGCGGGTGATAATGTGCTTGTTGCGCACAATGCGCCGTTTGATACATCATTCATTGCAAAAGCCTGCGAAGATATGGGCAGGGAGTACAACTATACATCAATTGATACAGTTGCAATCTCAAGAGCAATTCTTACCGATATAAAGAACTGCAAACTTGATACTGTTGCAAAATTTTTAAGACTGGGTGAGTTCAATCACCACAGGGCAACCGATGATGCCGAGATGCTTGCAAAGATATTTATAAGTCTTTGTCAGCGACTTACTGATGATTTCGGCATAATAAAAACCAACGATATTAACACAAAGATAGCTGGCGGAGATTTCAAAAAACTCCCGACCTATCACCAAATTATTCTTGTAAAGAATAAAACAGGTCTTAAAAATCTTTATAGACTTATTTCATACAGTCATCTCAACTATTTCTATAAAAAGCCGAGAATCCCTAAAAGCGAACTTGTAAAGTACAGAGAGGGTCTTATTATCGGCTCTGCATGTTGTGCAGGTCAGCTTTATATGGCAATTCTTGCCGGCAAACCATGGGGAGAACTCAAGCAGATAGCGTCTTTCTATGATTATCTTGAAATTCAGCCTGCAGGCAACAACAGCTTTATGATTCGTGACGGCAGATTCAATTCTGTTGACGAACTTCACGAAATCGACCGCACAATCATTAAACTTGCGAAAGAACTCGGTAAACCCGTCTGCGCAACCTGCGATGTCCATTTTATGGATCCGACTGACTCAGAATTCAGAAAAATTCTCATGGCAGGTCAGGGATTTAAAGACGCAGACCAGCAAGCTCCGCTTTATCTCAGAACAACTGCCGAAATGCTCAAGGAATTTGAGTGGCTCGGCAAAGATAAAGCATATGAATATGTTGTAGAAAATCCTAACAAAATTGCCGATATGTGCGAATATATCAGACCTATTCCAAAGGGAACATTCCCTCCGAACATTGAGGGCGCACAGGAACAACTCATCGACATTACATGGAAAAGAGCAAAAGAAAAATACGGCGATCCTTTGCCTGAAATCGTAAAAGCAAGACTTGATAAAGAGCTTAATTCAATCACAACCTATGGCTTCTCCGTACTTTATATGACCGCTCAAAAGCTTGTTGCCGACAGTGAAGCTCACGGCTATCTTGTTGGTTCACGAGGATCTGTAGGTTCATCATTCGTAGCTACAATGTCAGGTATTTCGGAAGTTAATCCGCTCTGTCCGCACTATGTATGCCCCAATTGTAAACACAGTGAATTTATCACAGATGGCAGTTACGGCTCAGGTTTTGATATGCCGCCTAAAAACTGTCCCGAATGTGGTACTCTTATGGATCAGGATGGGCACGAAATCCCATTTGAAACATTCCTTGGATTTAAGGGCGACAAAGTGCCTGATATCGACCTTAACTTCAGCGGTGAGTATCAGTCAAAATCCCACCGTTACACAGAAGAGCTCTTTGGCAAAAACAATGTGTTCAAAGCGGGAACAATTTCTACCGTAGCCGAAAAAACAGCCCTTGGTTTTGTAAAAAAGTATGCACAGGAACGAGGTCTTGTAATGCACAAGGCTGAGGAAAAGCGTCTTGCAATCGGCTGCACAGGTGTAAAGAGAACCACAGGTCAGCATCCGGGCGGTATGGTTGTTGTACCGAGAACTAACGATGTTTACGATTTCTGTCCGGTTCAGCATCCTGCAAACGATGTAAACTCAGATAATATTACAACACACTTCGACTTCCATTCTATTCACGATACAATAACCAAGCTTGATGAGCTTGGACACGATGTTCCGACAATCTATCATTATCTTGAACTATACACAGGCATCCCTGTAATGAAAGTTTCAATGAGTGACCCCGAAGTTATGTCGCTCTTTACTTCTCCGAAAGCACTCGGTGTTACGGAAGAGGATATTGACTCGAAAACAGGTACATTCAGTCTTCCTGAATGCGGTACTGCGTTCGTAAGAGGAATGCTTATTGAAGCACAGCCAAAAACCTTTACCGACCTTTTGCAGATTGCAGGTCTTTCTCATGGTACTGATGTATGGCTCGGCAATGCTCAGGAACTTATTCACAAGGGAACCTGTACAATTTCAGAAGTAATCGGTACTCGTGACTCGATTATGACCTATCTTATGCACAAAGGGCTTGAACCCGGTATGGCATTCAAAATAATGGAGATTGTCCGTAAAGGTAACGCAACAAAACTTCTTACAGAGGAGCACTTTAAGGCTATGCGTGAACACAATGTTCCCGAATGGTATATTGATTCCTGTATGAAAATCAAGTATATGTTCCCAAAAGCTCACGCTGCGGCCTATATGATTGCCACGCTCAGACTCGGTTGGTACAAGGTTCACAAGCCTGTTGAGTATTATGCGGCATATTTCACTGTACGAAGTGAAAACCTCGACGGTGCAATTGCTATGCAGGGACACAAAGCTGTCCGTGATAAAATGAACAACATAAAACAAAAGCAAAGTGTTCACGAAGCAACCGCCAAAGATGAAGCAGAGTTTCAGACTTTGCAAATTGTCAACGAAATGATGGCAAGAAAAATAGAATTTCTTCCTGTTGACATCTACAAATCCGAGGCAAAAATGTTCAAGGTAGAAGACGGAAAAATCAGACTTCCGTTCTCATCTCTGCCGGGTGTAGGCGGTGCTGCTGCTGATTCACTTGCCGAAACAGGCAAGCATACAGAGTATCTTTCTATTGAAGATATGCAGATAAAAACAAAGGTTACAAAGGCTGTTATTGAAACGCTGAAAGATGTCGGAGTCCTCAATAATTTGCCGGAAAGCTCACAGATGTCGTTATTTTAAGGAGTTGTCTAAATGAAAAAACTGCTTTCGCTAAAAACTCTGCTGATTTGCATTTCATTTACGGTATTTCTTTTACTTGTAAAAGACAATATGAATGTTTTGTGGTCGGCTCTCGGTTGGATAACAGGCATAATCACTCCGTTTGCAATCGGATTTCTTTTTGCCTATATTCTCAACTACCCCTACAAATTTTTCTACACAAAAGTTTTCGGTCGGATGGGGCGAAAGCGGAAATTCCTTGCTAACTTCAGAAAACCCCTTGCACTTATCATAACATACGCAATTGTTGTGGCAATTTTTGTAATCATCATATCTATTGTAGTTCCTCAAATTGCAGCCAGCCTGTTCAGTCTTATCAACAGCCTGCCGCAATACGGCGGAGTTCTTTCGGATATGACAAAGACAGTTGTTCATTGGATTAACCATACATTCAGTATGGAAATTGATGCAAGCGAAGTAATAAATAACTTTTTCAAGTATATCACTAACTTTATTTCAGCAGGTAATATCACAAGCTTCCTCGGAAATTCAACAAATGCTGTGTTCAATGCCATTATGTCAATGTGTAACGGCGTGTATAACTTCCTGCTCGGAATCGTTATTTCCGTTTACTTTCTTGCAGCAAAGGAAACCCTTTGTTACCAAATAAAAAAACTTGCGGTTGCTTTTATTCCGATAAAGTATCTCCCGAAAATCTATGAAATAATTGATATTACAGATACAAAATGCGGTCGTTTTCTCGTTGGCGATATTATTGACGCCGCTTTTCTCGGAATCCTTACATTCATCACAATGTCAATTTTTCAATTACCTTATGCTCCGCTTATAGCTGTGCTTATAGGTGTAACAAATATCATTCCGTTCTTCGGTCCGTTTATCGGCGCAATTCCGAGTGCGTTTATCCTTTTTCTGATTGATCCTATTGATATGATTATTTTTGTAATCATTATCGTAATCATCCAACAGCTTGACGGCAACCTTTTCAAGCCGAAGATTATCGGCAGTCAGGTCGGTCTTTCAAGCTTCTGGGTACTGTTCAGCGTTATCGTTGGCGGAGGCATGTTCGGTGTGCTTGGTCTTATTCTCGGAACGCCGATTTATGCCGTAATCTATGCTCTTGTAGGTAAAAGAGTTAAAAACAGAATTGAATCAAAGGGCAAAATTGCTCAGGAAGCTCTTGATTTTGAAGTTCTTAACTACACAAAAATTGCTGCAGAACAGAAAAAACTCCGTGAAGAAAAAGAAATGCAGCAGAGAGAAAAATTTATGAAATTCATCAATCGTAACAAAACAAGCGATGAAGACGAGCCTACAGAAAATACAGATGATTAACAGAAAATTTCTCGTTTCATCTTATTGGTGTTGACAAATTAAGTTTAGTGTGTTAATATATTACCGTATTAACACACTAAAGCGTTTTGAGAGGTAATTATGAAGAAAAATTTGAAAATTACTCCCGAGGGAACAAAAGATTTTCTTTTTGCCGAATGTTCCGCTATGGATTATATCTGCACAAGCATTGAAAAGGTATTTGTAAAAGGCGGTTTTAAAAGGGTAATAACTCCTGCCCTTGAATTTTATGATGTCTTTTCAATTCCGTCAAGCGGAATCTCGCAGGAATCAATGTTTAAGACAACCGACAACAAGGGCAGAATCCTTGTAGCCCGTCCGGACTCAACTCTTCCGATTGCAAGAATGGTTTCTACAAGACTGAAAAACAACACACTGCCTGTTCGTCTTTATTACAAGCAGGCAGTGTATCGCAGCAATCCCTCACTTGCAGGAAGAAGAAACGAATTTCTCCAAATGGGTGTTGAGCTTCTCGGTGCAAAAGGAAAGAGAGCCGACCTTGAAATTCTCACCTCGGCAATAAAAAGCATTTCAGCCGTTGCCGATGATTTCAGAATTGAGCTCGGACACGCCGAAGTGTTCAATGCTCTTTCAAAAGAACTTGATATCAATGACGATTACAAAGAAAAAATCAGGGTATCAATCGAAAGTAAAAATTATTCGGCGCTTAATAACCTTCTTGACAGGCTTGAGCCTTGCAAAACTGTTTCCGCAATCCGTTCGCTCCCGTCACTTTTCGGCGGTGAAGAAGTGTTTGATGAGGCATATGACATCTGCAAAGGTACAGGCGCCGAAAACGCTCTTGATTATCTCCACACAATCTATAAAGAACTTTCCGTGCTTGAACTCGGAAACAAGCTTATCATCGACCTCGGACTTGTTCAGAGAAACGATTACTATACGGGAATCGTATTTTCAGGGTATATTAACGGAATCGGTGATGCTGTTATTTCGGGAGGAAGATATGACGATCTTCTCAGCGAATTTGACGCTCCTATGGGTGCGGCAGGCTTTGCGATTGATACAGATGCAATTACAATGAAACATCTTTCCGATGATGATGTAAATTATTCAGATAATCCCGATGTTCTCGTTTTTGCAGAAAACGGACATGAAATGAAGGCTCTCAGATATGTTGACGAGCTTAACGAAAAGGGAATAAAGGCACAGTTCAGCGTACTTGAAACTCTTGAAGAAACAGAACAGTTTGCAAAATCAAGAGGAATAACTAAAGTAGAAATAGTATAATCAAGCTGTCGGAAAGGATTAAATATGAAACCATTAAGAATTGCTCTGACAAAGGGCAGACTTGAAAAGACTACAATCGAACTTCTTGAAAAAATCGGATATAATTGTGATGAGGTAAAAAACAAGGGAAGAAGGCTTATTCTTCCGATCGGTAACAATGATTTTGAAGTTGTGCTTGCGAAAGCCGCAGATGTAATTACATATGTTGAGCACGGTGTGTGTGACCTTGGTGTCGTTGGCAAGGATACAATTCTTGAAAACGGTTCATCTTTTTATGAACTGCTTGATTTGGGCTTCGGCAAATGCCGTTTTGCCCTTGCAACAAAAAAAGATACTGATTTTTACAGCGGTTACAATACAAAAACTATCGCAACAAAGTATCCAAATGTAACCAGAGCTTTTTTTGACGATAAAGATATGGATGTAAGAATTATTAAGATTGAGGGTTCCGTTGAACTTGCTCCTCTTGTAGGTCTTGCAGACGGTATTGTAGATATAGTAGAAACAGGTTCAACGCTCAAGGCTAACGGACTTGAAGTAATTGAATGGGTGTGTGATATTTCGGCAAGACTTATTGCCAATACGGCAAGTCTTAAACTGCGCAAGGCTGAAATTGAAGAATTGCAGAAGAAACTGGAGGCTGTCACAAAATGATTACAACTGTTGTAGCAGACGGAAAAAACGAATATGAATTTATTGATTTGCTCAAAAAGAGAGCGCAGAATTCAGATAAAAATGTAGTTCCGATTGTTTCGGAAATCATCGAAAATGTTGCAGAAAACGGTGATAAAGCCGTAAAGGAATACACCGTAAAATTTGACGGAAAAGCACCTGAAAAGGTAGAAATCACTTCCGATGAAATCGACAGCCTTATTGAAAAATGTGATAAGGATTATCTCGAAACAATCAAAAAGGCAGCTGCAAATATTGCAGACTTCCATAAAAGACAGGTTCAGCAAAGCTGGCTCACAACAAAGAATAACGGCGTAATGATGGGGCAGAGAATCAGAGGTCTTAAAAGAGTAGGTATCTATGTTCCGGGTGGCACTGCAGCATATCCCTCATCAGTTCTTATGAACGCAGTTCCAGCTAAAATTGCAGGTGTTGAGGAAATTATTATGTGTACACCTCCTCAGAAGGACGGTACACCAAATCCGAATATCATCGCCGCCGCAAAGGTTGCAGGTGTTGACAGAATCTTCCTTATGGGCGGTGCACAGGCAGTAGCCGCACTTGCATACGGTACAGAATCCGTACCAAAGGTTGATAAAATCGTAGGACCCGGCAACATCTTTGTTGCAACAGCAAAAAAGCTTCTTTACGGAACAGTTGACATTGATATGATTGCCGGTCCGAGTGAAATACTCATCATTGCCGATAAGTCTGCAAATCCCAAATTCCTTGCCGCAGACCTTATGAGTCAGGCAGAGCATGACAGGCTTGCATCTGCAATTCTTCTTACCGACTGCGAAGAGCTTGCAAAAGAAACTGAAAAAGAGCTTGAAAAGCAAATGACCGCTCTTTCAAGAAAAGATATTATCCGTTCATCGGTTGACAATTTCGGTGCAGTTATTGTATGCAGTGATATGTCACAGGCGATTGAATTTGCTAACGAGCTTGCTCCCGAACATCTTGAGGTTTGTTGTGAAAACCCAATGGAGTATGTCGGCAAGCTTGATAATGCCGGCTCTGTATTTCTCGGCAACTACAGTCCCGAACCTCTGGGCGACTATTTTGCCGGTCCTAATCATGTTCTTCCGACAAGCGGCACGGCAAGATTTTTCTCACCTCTTTCGGTAGACAGCTTTGTAAAGAAATCAAGCTTTATTTACTATACGGAAGACGCTTTGAGAAAAGATGCCGAAGATGTAGTTCGCTTTGCAGAAACAGAAGGACTTACAGCACACGCAAATTCAATTAAAGTGCGTTTTGATATGAAATAAGAATGGAAGTTATGCAATGTCTTATGAATTAAACAAAAAAATCCGTGAACTTGAACCGTATGAACCAATCAGCGGTACATATAAAATTCGACTTGATGCAAACGAATGTCCCGAAAATTATCCTGATTTCATCAAAGAAGAAATCAAAAATGCAATTGATACAATTGATTTCAACCGCTATCCCGATCCGCTTGCGGAAAAGGTTGTTACGGCTTTTGCGGATTATTACGGAATCAATCCAAAATATGTAACCGCAGGTAACGGCTCAGATGAACTTATCTTTTTGATTGAAGCCGCATTTATGGAAAAAGGGGACAGGATGCTTTGTGTTGCTCCCGATTTTTCAATGTACAAATTCTATTCATCAATCTGTGAGGTTGAATGTGACACCTTTATCAAATCTGACGATCTTACAATTGATACTGACGCACTTATTGAAAAGGTAAACCGTGACAATATCAAACTTCTGCTTTTTTCAAACCCATGCAATCCGACAGGGAAGGGTATGACCGCCGAAGATGCACGCAGGCTTGTTACAAGCGTAAATGCACTTGTAATTCTTGATGAAGCATATATGGATTTCTGGGATCAGAGTCTTATAAATGAGGTTGAAAAGTATTCAAATCTCATTATTTTCAGAACCGCATCAAAGGCAGTAGGCTCAGCGGCACTCAGACTTGGTTTTGCCGTTGCAAATGAAACAATTTCAAGAGCTGTAAAAGCGGTAAAATCTCCGTACAATGTGAACACATTTTCTCAGGTTGTCGGCAGTATAATATATAAAAATAAAGATTATCTCAAAAACAGACAAAAAACAATTGTCAGAAACAGAGAAAAGCTGTATAATGACTTATTGGAGTTGTCCGCTCTTTCCGATGATTTTAAGGTTTACAACAGTTGTGCAAACTTTGTTTTTGTTAAAACATCATTCGGCAAAGACTTGTGGAACTATCTCAAGGACAATTCAATTGTAATCCGTTTTATGGGCGATTACATCAGAATTTCCGTTGGCACAGAAGAAGAAAACGAAGAACTGATAAGTTGCATTAAAACTTATTTATCGAGGTGATTATATGCGCAGTGCATATGTTGAGCGTAAAACGAAGGAAACCGACATAAAGCTAAAACTTAATCTTGACGGCGGCGATATTAAAATTGATACAGGCATAGGCTTTTTTGACCATATGCTCAATTCGTTTGCCACTCACGGCAGATTCGGACTTGAGGTTTCGGTAAAAGGCGATCTCTATGTTGACGAACACCACACCGTTGAAGATACAGGTATAGTTCTCGGCAAAGCATTTGCAGAGGCCCTTTCAACCAAAGAGTCAATTGAGAGATTCGGCAGTTTTTATGTTCCTATGGACGAAGCGCTTGCGTTTGCTTCTGTTGACATCAGCGGCAGACCTTATCTTGTATTCGACGCTGATTTTCCGCAGGAAAGATGCGGCGGCTATGACTGTTCAATGACAGTAGAATTTATGCGTGCATTTGCATTTAACGCACAAATCACACTTCACCTTAAATCTGTTTACGGTGACAACTCCCACCATATCACAGAGGCTTTGTACAAGGCTTGCGCACACGCACTCCGTCTTGCAGTAAAGCAAAATTCTTCAAATGTACTTCTTTCTACTAAAGGAGTGTTATAATGATTATTTTACCCGCTATTGACATAAAAGACGGCAATTGTGTCCGTCTTTTCAAGGGTGATTATGCAACCGTTCAGAAGGTAGCAGAGTCCCCGTATATTGCCGCTCAGGGCTTTGCTGACGCAGGTGCAGAGTGGATGCATATGGTTGACCTTGACGGTGCAAAAGATGCAAAGCTTGTTAATGCCGATCTTATTGCGGATGTTGCAAAAGCCTCGGGACTTTCTGTTGAGGTCGGCGGAGGAATCCGTGATATGAAAGCGGTTGAATATTACCTTTCAAGAGGAATAAACCGTGTTATTCTCGGTTCAGCCGCAGTTAAAAACCAGCAGCTTGTTATTGATGCCGTAAAAGAATACGGCGAGAGAATTGTAGTTGGTATTGATGCAAAGGACGGCATGGTTCGTGCAGAAGGTTGGATTGACAATTCGGAAATCAACTACATTGAGCTTGCAAAGCGTATGGAAGATGTCGGAGTAAAGACTATTGTGTTCACAGACATTGATCAGGACGGTACTCTTGCAGGTCCTAACCTTAAACAGCTTGATGACCTTGCTCACGAAGTCAGCTGTAATATTATCGCAAGCGGCGGTGTTGCAGTTCTCAAGGATATCATAAATCTTGCAGAACTCGAGGTCTACGGTGCAATCTGCGGCAAGGCTATCTACACAGGTTCGCTCGATTTAAAACAGGCGATCGAAGTAACAAATAAAATCTGAGGTAATTATGGATCTTGATAAATATTTTGTAAAATCCGAACTTATTCCAGCAATTATTCAGGAAAAGTCAACGGGCGAGGTACTTATGCTTGCATATATGAACCGTGAAAGTATGCAAAAAACTTTTGAAACCGGTTACACATGGTTCTGGTCAAGAAGCCGTCAAGAGCTTTGGAACAAGGGTGCAACATCAGGTCATTTACAAAAGGTAATTGATATATATGCCGACTGCGATGACGATACATTGCTCATCACAGTTGAACAGACAGGTGCGGCCTGCCACACGGGAAATCATTCCTGCTTTTTTAAAAAATTAAAATGAGGAGAATTTTAATATGAACGACAGAGAAGTTCTTGAAGCACTTTATGCTACAGTAGAAAACAGACGAGATAATCCAAAAGAGGGTTCATACACTTGCTACCTTCTTGATAAAGGAATTGACAAGATTCTTAAAAAAGTAGGCGAGGAGTGCAGTGAAACAATCATTGCGGCAAAGAACGATGACAACAGCGAAACTGTTTATGAAATTGCTGACCTCATCTATCATCTCACAGTTATGATGGTAAAGCTTGGTATTCCGCTCGAGGATGTTCTTGCCGAGCTTGACAAGAGAAGCGAGAAGACAGGAAACCTTAAAAAGTTCCATGTTGTCGATAAAAATTCTTAATAAAGACGAACAAAAAGGCCCTATGACTTTGGTCATAGGGCTTAACAATATGTAATATTATATTATTTATGCGTTAACAAATGCGAATTTTGAAATGGCCTGTTTGAGATTATCGTCAGGCTCAGATTCAAGAAGAAGCTCAATCGGCATTTTTTCATCAATTGTAAAAAAACCCATCAAAGAATGAGCGTCAACGGTATTATCGCCGTTTCTAAGCATCATTACTGTATCCGGAAAGTGAGCAAGAGTTTCAAACATATCGATCATTTCTTTTTTATCTTTTATTGAAACCGGTACAGAAAACAAGATCTCACCTCCATTGTTTAACTTGTCTATATTTTATCATTGATATTTGTTAAAATCAACAATAAATTGATGAATTTTTGCAATTTCAACTATTTACCTAAAAAAGGATGATTATTAAATGAATTTTAATATAATAACACTCGGCTGCAAGGTTAATCAGTATGAGTCACAGGCAATGCGTGAAGATATGCTGAAAAACGGTTTTCTTCTCTCGGATGACAGGGACAGGGCTGACATAACAATCGTAAACAGCTGTACGGTAACATCCGTAAGTGATGCAAAAAACCGCAAGATCCTAAACCGTGTCCGCCGTGAAAATCCTGACGGAATTGTTATTTTAACCGGCTGTATGCCACAGGCTTTTCCCGATGAAAGCGAGAACTTTTCAAATTGCGATATCGTTCTCGGCAATGCAAAGAGAGCTGAACTCGTTCCTTCAATTTACAAGTTTCTCGAGGAAAAACAGAAATTTGTTCATATAACAGAGCATATCGGAAAAGGCGAAAAATACGAAAATCTTTCCGTATCGTCACTCGGAGAGCATACAAGAGCTTTCATTAAAATTGAGGACGGTTGCAACAGATTTTGTTCTTACTGCATTATTCCGTATGCAAGGGGCAGAGTGCGTTCAAAATCTCTTGAAGATTTAAAGGCAGAGCTTATTCAGGTTGCCGCAAACGGTTACCGTGAGGTTGTTCTCGTTGGTATTAACCTTTCCGCCTACGGACTTGACGAAGATTTTGATCTTGCGGATGCTGTAGAATGTGCTTGTTCCGTTGACGGAATCGACCGTGTAAGACTCGGTTCAATCGAACCGGAAAGAATGGATAAAGAAATGATTGCCCGTCTTGCCGCACAGCCAAAGTTCTGTCCGCAGTTTCATCTTTCACTGCAGAGCGGTTGCGATAACACACTCAAAGCAATGAACCGTCACTACAATTGTGCAGAATACGCTGAAATTGTTACAAATCTCAGAAACGCTTTTGAAAACAGCTCTATGACAACCGATGTAATGGTTGGATTTGCAGGTGAAACAGAGGAAGATTTCAACGCATCTCTTAAATTTGTAAAGTCAATCGGCTTTGCAAAGGTGCATATCTTCCCGTATTCACGCCGTAAAGGCACTGTTGCCGATAAAGCACCAAATCAAATTGATCCGCAAATTAAAGAGCAGAGAGCCAAAATTATGGAACAAGTATGCGATGAAACAAGAGGAGAATTTCTTAAATCACAAGTCGGACTTCATGAATCAGTCCTTGTAGAAAGACTTCGCCACGGTTATCTTGAGGGTTACACAAAGAATTACACTCCTGTACACATCAATTCAGAGGATACATCACTTTGCGGTAAAATTATTGATGTAAAAATAAAAAAATCATTTGATGATTATTGCGAGGCAGAATTAGTTTAAAGCGTTAATCAGATTATTAACCTCTTTTTCTGCAGTATTATCCTCAAGGCAACTATAGCTGTAAAGCATAAAGCCCCTGACAGATTTGTTGTTACGCAAAATATCGTATTCATCGGCAAGGATACTGTCACTTAAAAGCCATGTTTCTTCGTCATATTCGCCGTTACCTGCCTTATAACCGCCAAGACCGACATACAGTTTCACATTTTCGTCAAAATCAAGAGATGTCCAGCTGTCAAGGCAGTCTTCAAAATTCAGAGCTGGGTTTTCAAGGCTAAAGTAAATTTGCGGACATATGTAATCTGCAAAGCCTTTACAGGTACACCACGATTTTACATCGGCATACAATCCGTTATTGTTGCCTATATTGCCTTGCGGTGATATGCCGAACTCAACTGACGAATCCACACTTTTTATTGTTCTGTAAACCTTACAAATCAGCGTATTTACATTTTGCGTTCGCCAATTATCAAGACTCATACAGTTTTCTTTACCGTATTTTTCAATATAAGCCTCATACTGCTTTTTATCAAAACCTTCATCCTCAGTAGGGTAGAAGTAGTCGTCAAATTGTATCCCGTCAACATCATAATTTTCTGCAATTTCCTTTATACCGTCACAAATCAGCTGTTGTGCTGTTCCATTTGACGGATCAAGAAATATTCCGTTGTCGGTTTTTATACCTATTTCGGAATTCTTTATGTAAGGATTGTTGTCTGAAAGTTTTTTCGGAGTTTCATTTGAACTGACTCTGTATGGATTAATCCACGCATGAATTTTCAAATTGTTTTCTTTGCATATATCACACATAATTCGCAGTGCGTCATATTGAGAATTTTCACCCTGCGTACCCGTGAGAATATGTGACCACGGAAAATAGCTTGACTTATATAATGCGTCACAAAAGGGGCGTACCTGTACAATAAGCGTGTTGAAACCGCTTTCACGGCATTTTTGTGCTATTTTGGTAAATTTATCTTCAAACGCTTTTTGTGTTTTTGAGCTTTCATTTTCCATAGAAAGCTCCATATATGACACCCACACGCCACACATTTCTTGATTACTGTCGGCTGTATCGGCAGTGGATTTTGACGATACCGACACAGCATTATCTGCTTTAGCGGCATTTTGACTTGATTTTCCTCGTATAAACGAGCTTACGCAGATAAGGCTCAACATAGCTATAATTGATACTGCAATCGGAACAATCTTTCGGTTTTTCAATCAAATCATCCTTTGGAGTTCTAATGGGAATTTTTGAAATTATTTTTACAATTTACATTTGTCTTATAAGTTTAATTTCAATCATAGTAACCGTGTGCGACAAATATTTTGCCGTTCACCACAAATGGCGAGTCAGAGAAAGCACATTGCTTTTACTTGCGGCACTCGGAGGCAGTACGGCTATGTACATAACAATGCAACTCATAAGACACAAAACAAGACATATTAAATTTATGCTTGGCATACCGATAATATTTATTATTCAGTTTATAATTCTGTTTTTTGTTTGGAGAATGATTTATGTCTGAAAGACTTTATTTCCCCGTACCGCAAGAATGTGACAATATGCTTGCGCAAAGATTTTTGCGTGACAAATGCGGTCTGTCTGCAAGAATAATAACACGCCTTAAAAGAGAAAAAGACGGTATTTTGATGGACGGAAAAATTTTAAGAACAATTGATTATGTTCAGTTTGGAAAAATCGTTTCAATTGCAATTCCCGATGAAAAATGCAAAATTGAACCGACAAAGGGGACACTTGATATAAGATATGAGGATGAACATTTTCTTGTAGTAAACAAACCGCATTCCATGCCTGTTCATCCTGTAAAGCAGCACCAAAGCGATACGCTCGCAAATATTGTTTCGTACTATTGCAGTCAAAACGGCAAGCCGTTTGTATTTCGGGCAATCAACCGACTTGACAAGGATACCTCGGGTCTTGTTCTCATTGCAAAAAATCGTTTTACAGCCAATGCCGTAAAAAATAAAACGCACAAAGTATATTACGCTTTGTGCGAGGGTGAAATAAATATTGAAGGAGTAGTTGATAAGCCAATGGATTTGCGTGATGATTCCAAAATGGTAAGAATTGTCCGTGATGACGGAATGAAAGCAGTTACGCACTACAAACCGCTTGTTGCAACAAAAGATTTTACATTGCTTGAATTGTGGCTTGAAACCGGCAGAACACATCAGATTCGCTGTCATATGGCTTATTTAGGCCATCCGCTTATGGGAGATGACTTGTACGGCGGAAAGCTTGATAAAATATCAAGGCAGGCACTTCATTGTGCCAAACTTAAATTTTACCATCCTGTAAAAAATGAATACATAACGGTTACTGCAGAAATTCCCGAGGATATGCAGTCAATCATAAACAACAAAGAGGATTGAACTTAGTCTGTTCAATCCTCTTTTAATGTTATTTAACTCTGTCAACGCTGTAAATCGGAATACCGTTAAACTCTTTTTCATCTTTATAAACGATTACCGAATCATCATTGCCGTAATATTGATTGAGGTAATTCTCTTTGATAAAGGTAATATTCTTATCAATTACATATACATTTCTTCCGTCAACAACCGCTTCATAAATGTTGGTTGAAAGATTTCTGTTGACAAGTTGATTTTTCTGATGCAAATATCCGAAACCGTCAACATTACTGAGAAAATCAGAAGAAAATCCCCAAAGAGGATGAACATAATAATCTGTATAAGAAATGTATTCTTTGGCAGTTACAGGGTCGAGAACATAGTAATTTTCGGGGTGTCTTTCAACCTCTGTGTAAAGGTCACTCGGCTTTTTGTCGTATTCAACAGGTGTAAGATGAAAGAAATAAGACATACCACTGCATACACATAATAAAGCAAGAGCCGCAACCGATATTAGAACCGTACTTTTGCTCATATCAGCTATACTCTTGAATTCTTTCTTTTTGAAATGTTCAAAATCAAATGAATACATTGTAAACGAAAGAATCATCAACAGAACGCCGTACATTGTGTAGGCAGAAGAATCCATAGCGTAACGCACATACATACACGATACAAAACCTACCACAAAATACAGAACAGGGAAGAAGGCAAATCTCTTTTTGTGTACTGTAACAAAAACTGCCATAACAACAATAATTGTAATAAAAATAATCAAATAAGAATCAAAGCCTGTAATATGTCCCCAGGCATCAGAGAATAACGCACCCGCATCTACAAAGAAATTATACGGATTTTCCTTATTTTGAATTTCTGCAACCTTTTCAAGTGCATTGTTATTAAGGCCGTTGTTTTCGTCATAATAACCGTCAACGAATAGTTCATATTCGTTTGCCGAGCTAATTCCGACAGCATTAAGTTCCTCTTGATAATCAGAATAATTTGGAAAAGCATTATCGTCCGTTTTGTCTGTAAGCGTGCTGTATTTGTACATTCCCGAAGTCTCTGTATTGGCATTATTTACTGAATAGGAGTAATATTCAAGACCGCAGCCAATTAGAACGATAAACACAAACACAAGTATAAAAGGTCTGAAATACCAGAAAAACTTTCTAAACGGAAGCTTGTACTTTCTCTTTGCAATCATATCTCCGACAAAGAAAGCTATAAAGAATACAAGGCCGACAAAGAAATACTTAAAGCATAAGAATGTACCGAATGCAATTTCCGCAAGACCAACCCAGAATGGGAGAGAGTACTTTTTATTTCTGATTGCATTTAAAGTCATCAATACTCCGGCTGTCAATAGAAGTGCCGCCGTTTTACTGCTTAAAATGTATGAATAATGGTCAAATGAAAATAAAATATTCAGTACAAAGGTGAACACAAGCGATTTAGCTTTTCCAAATTTATCGGCAAAAATGAATGTGAGAGAAGAAAATGCAGCACAAGACAGTAAAATCTGAAACAGAACAAAGCAATTAAAGTTCAAAAGTATATACTGCAACGAACCTGTTATTGTCGCAAAAATATAATTGATTTCGCTGTTGTAATAATTATGATACTGACAAATATACAGCGAATTGTAAAAGTCATCCGGACTGTCATAGGAAAATGCAGTGATGCCTATAATCAGAACCATAATAACAATATTACATACCAAAGCAAAAAATGTTTTGCTTTTCAGTGCGTTTAATATTTTTTCTTTCATAATTTCTTACTCCTGCATTATCGTTTAAAGTTTCGATATTATCTTGACTTTCTCTCGTTAATCAAAAGCTGAAGATTCTTTTGTTCATAAGAATTGAACTTAACATTTTTTTCAAACTCATCTGCGGTATATTTACCCTCATACCAAGACTTTGAATTAAAATACGAATTAAGAGAAGGGTCTTTGAAAATTCTGCCTCTTCTTGCATAAATCTCATTGATTGCAAGCTGAAGTTCATCATCACTCAAAGCCTGAACCTGAGCATTGCTCAAATATGATGAGTCGCTGTTAGGGAAGATAAATCCACTGCTGCTGTTATTGGTATTTGAATTATGTAATGACTGTGTCTTTGAACTCTGTGAATTTGAATTATTTGAAGAGTTATTCCGGTTGTTTGATGATTGCTGAGCCTGTGTTGCAGGAGCTTCAGTTTCTCTCTGAATCTGTCCGCTTGAAATTACAAGCTTAATAACAGTACCTGTGTCAGCAGTTGTATCACCTGCAGGAGTCTGCTCAATAATATAACCCTCGGGATAATCATAGCTGTACTGATAATCAACTATTTCAACGGTAAATCCAGCCTGTTCAAGAAGTTTTTTACCGTAACTGTAGCCGTAGCCGACAACAGGAACAACATTATTTGTTGACGGAGCTGCTGTAACCTGTTCTGTTGTAGTCGGAACAGTAGTGGGAGCAGCTGTACTCGGAACCTGAGTGGAAGCTTCAACCGAAGTTGTAGGTTCGGCAGTAGTAGCCTTATTATCAGAAGATTTTGACAAACCGTTATAAACGCAGAAACCGATAAATCCGAGAGCAGCAGCAATTACAACGGCACAAAGAATAATAACAAATTTATTCTTCTTTTTCTTTACATTTTCTTTATTATCTTCTTCATCTGTATATCCGAATTCATTGTCATTATCTTCAAAGCTGTTATCGTCAAAGTCATTTTTTCCTTCAATTTTTTTAGTATCGTCAGCTTTATTGTCAGTACGCTTAACAGACGGCTCATCATCGAAGAAATCACCGTAATCTTTGACAGAATCACTTGAAGTAAGAGCATTTTTGTGGTCAGCCGCAGAGTAATTTTCAAACACATCAGTACTTGTAACAGTAGGGAGAACCTCAGGTACAACCTCATTTTCGCCGCTGTTGCTTGAAATGTTTTCGTATTCTTCAGGCTTTTTATCATCAACAACATTCTTATTGTCATCAGTTTCTAAATCAGAAGAGAAAGAACTTATATCCTCATATTCAGTTGTATTGTCATCTGTCTTTGATTCTGTACTTTCAGGCTCATCAACTGCATCAGTAACATCAACGACTTCAAAACCGCCCTCATCATCATTTTCGTCTGATTCAGCAGTATCTTCTGCTTCCACAGGAGCGTTTTCGGCAACAGGCAAAGGTTCTTCCTGATTCAGAACGCCGTCAATACTAAGTTGTTCAGCCTCATCAAATTCATTGTCAAGAACAGTATCTTCAACTGTCTGAACCTCATCTTTATCATCAAAATTATCCTGCGGTTCAGTCGGTTCTGTATCTTCAAATTCATCGTAATCGTACTCTTCAAATACATTGCCGTCAAAGTCAGTGTTTTCGGGTACAACAACATCGGGATTTGGAGCAGGGGAGGAAGTTGCAATTTCATCTTTGATAGATGTAAGAGCGTTTTTAATGTTTCCTGCATTTTTCCAACGGTTTGCATTACCCGGCTGACACGCAATCACAATAACGCTCTTGAGCTTTTCATCACCCTCAGACGGTGCTGTAACTGCTTTTCCCGAAAATCTCTCTTCACACGCAGAATTTCTGTCACAAGAATCACTTTCAAAAGGAATTTTACCACCGTTACACATTGAGTACATAATAATTCCGACAGAATAAATATCAGTAGTAAAGTCAACATTTTCCTGTCTGAACACCTCAGGCGCAACATATGACTTATCGTCAATTTTACCCTCAAAGTCGGTGAATCCACCGATTTTATACTTACCGTCAGCAGTAACATAAATATTTTTAGGGGAGATATTTCCGTGAAAAATATTCTTTGTTTCCAAAGTTTCAAGCAATTCACTCATCTGAATACCAAAATCAACAACTTCATTTTCAGTAAAAGTTTTGGTTTTCATAAGTTCATCAAGGCTTGTGAGTTCTTCTGTAAATATGTATAAATCACAAGTTTCCTTGCTCTGATTATCCTGAACATAAACATCAACATAGTTTGAAATGCCGTCAAGTTCCTTTACGGATTCAATAAAATCTGCCTCTTCGTTGAAGTACTCAGCACGCTCATCATTGTAATTGTTCTTACCGACAAACGCGTGTCTGAGAAGTGCATTCTGAGTAGTATTTTTATCAATCTTTTTTGATACCTTATAAACTTCACAGCCGTCCTCTTCACCGACAAATGAAGTAACCTTCCAATCTCTGAGATCACCAGGCAATTTTATCATTTTTGCCATATTAACACTCCTTAAATGTTTCCTTATTTTTCATATTTATCTAAATTAAGTTAATCTACCCTTATTATCTCATTCTCCGATTTATTGTACCATATTATAAGCTGTTTTACCATAGATATTTCAATTTTTTAAAAAATAATTCTAATTTGTAATTAAATTACATACAAAAAACGGCAGCCCATTTTAAAGACCACCGTTAAAAAAATCAATTAAATTATTTAATTTTTATTTTTTCTTTTTTGTTCACACCAATAATTCCGCCTATTCCTCCTCCTAAAACAGATGACATCAGTTTCAGTAAAGTTAATATCGTAATGGGTTCTCCGTTAAAAATCAGTGCAACCGAAGTAATTATAAGAAAAATAAAAAATCCCGTAAGCGAACCTACCACAAGTCCTGCACTGTCCGTGATTCTTGATGAAATTATTCCCGACATAAGAGTCGCCACACCAACAATACCAACCGTACAATAATCCAGTATGTTAGCAGAAATTACTCCCGATGACATCATCACAGCCGCAAGCAGACACATCAAAATCACAAGCACAAGTATTCCGCATACGGATGAAAATAAAACAGCCTTTAAAATCAGTTTTTTATCAGACATAAAAATAACCCCCGAATATATTCTGTTACAAATATATTCAGGGGAAAGAACATTCATTCAATAATTATTCTTTTGTAGCCTTAGTTTCGTCAGAATCTTTCTTCTTACCAAAACCGAAGAAGCCTTTCTTTTCAGGCTGAGCTGCCTGCTGTGGCTGTTCCTTAACTGTGTCAACAGAAGAGATACACCACTTTTTAAATTTCATCTTAACTCTGTCAGAACCTGTTTCAATGATGATAGCGTCCTCGTCGTCCTTAATAGCAACTACTCTGCCCATAATTCCGCCGATTGTTGTAATTTCATCACCAATCTCAAGAGAGTTACGAAGCTGAGCTTCTTCTTTTTTCTTCTTTGAGTTAGGTCTGATGAGGAAGAAATAGAGAGCCGCAAAAATAGCAACATAGAAGAGAATCATAAAAATCATACTTGACTGATTTCCTCCGTTAGCAGCCTGTTCAGCAGCTACAGGTATAAAGTTTGTCATTTTCGTCATTCCTTTCATACAATGTACTGATTATATCAGTTTTAATCACATCTTGCAAGTGTTTTTTCTGTTTTGAAAAAATATTAGATACGCACGCCCAAAATGTTGCGATATTTCTCGTAAAATTCCATATATGTGCCGTTATCAAGCTGAGTTCTGATAACTTCCATAAGATTATTGTAAAAATAGAGGTTGTGCAAAACAGCAAGTCGCATTCCGAGCATCTCACCGCTCTTGAGAAGATGTCTTATGTATGACCTTGAAAAGTTTCGGCAAACGGGGCAGTCGCAATGCTCGTCAATAGGGGACTCATCTGTTTCATATTTAGCGTTGTTGATGTTACGCACACCGTCCCATGTAAAGAGCTGACCATGTCTTGCGTTTCTGCTCGGCATAACACAGTCAAAAAGATCAACGCCTCTTGCAACGCTTTCAAGAATATTCACGGGAGTTCCGACTCCCATAAGATATCTGATTTTATCTTTCGGAGCAAACGGCTCAACCTCTTCAATGATATGGTACATCGTTTCGGCAGGCTCACCCACGGCAAGACCTCCGATTGCATAGCCGTCAAGATTAAGCTCTGCAATTTCTTTCATATGATTGACGCGCAAATCGTCATAGATACCGCCCTGATTTATGCCGAACAGCATCTGGTTTTTATTTATGGTATCATCAAGACTGTTGAGCCTTTTCATCTCTGTAACGCATCTTTTAAGCCATCTTGTGGTTCTTTCAACGCTGTTTTTTGTATAATCATATGGTGAGGGATTTTCAACACATTCGTCAAAAGCCATTGCAATTGTAGAAGCAAGATTTGACTGAATTCTCATACTCTCCTCAGGTCCCATAAAAATCTTGCGACCGTCAATGTGAGAATTAAAGTAAACGCCTTCTTCTTTAATATTTCTCAACTTTGCAAGAGAGAACACCTGAAATCCGCCGCTGTCGGTAAGGATAGGACCGTCCCACCTTGTAAATTTGTGAAGTCCGCCCATTTGCTTAACCTTTTCATCACCCGGACGAAGATGCAGATGATAGGTGTTGCAAAGCTGAACCTGACATTTTATATTCTTTAAATCAAGTGCAGAAACAGCACCCTTGATTGCACCGCATGTTGCAACATTCATAAATGCAGGAGTCTGAACCGTACCGTGAACCGTAACGAACTCGCCCCGTCTTGCACTGCCTTCCTTTTTAATTACCTTAAACATAAATCCGTAAAATCCTCCTATGATATGAACATAGCGTCACCGAAAGAGAAGAATCTGTACTTTTCCTTTACAGCTTCTTTATATGCATTCATAATAAAATCATATCCCGCAAAAGCAGATACAAGCATAATAAGTGTACTTTCGGGAAGATGAAAGTTAGTAATAAGTCCGTCAAGCACCTTAAATTCAAATCCGGGATAAATAAAAATATCCGTAAAGCCCTCACAAGGCTTAATTTCGCCGTACATTGCCGCAACACTTTCAAGCGTTCTGCAAGATGTCGTGCCGACTGCAATAACTCGTCCGCCGTTTTTCTTAGTTTCATTTATGAGCTTTGCGGTTTCTTCGGGAACTTCATAATGCTCGCTGTGCATTTTGTGTTTTGTAACATCGTCAACCTTAACGGGTCTAAATGTACCGAGTCCCACATGAAGTGTAACATATGCAATCTTTACCCCTTTAGCCTTGATTCTGTCCATAAGCTCGGTTGTAAAGTGAAGACCCGCTGTCGGAGCTGCCGCAGAACCGAGTTCATGGCTGTAAACCGTCTGATAGCGTTCCTTGTCTTTAAGCTCGGCAGTAATATAAGGCGGAAGAGGCATTTGACCGATTTTATCAAGAGTAGTAAAAAAATTCTCCTCACAGTCAAAATCAACTATTCTGTTGCCGTCATCTTTAACTTCAACAACAGTTGCACGCAAAATGCCGTTGCCAAATGAGAATTTTGTGCCGACTTTTGCTTTTTTACCGGGTTTGCAAAGTGTTTCCCAACGGTTGTTTGCAACCTGCTTCAAAAGCAGAAATTCAACTTTTGCACCTGTTTCGTCTTTGATACCGTAAATTCTTGCAGGCAAAACTCTTGAATCGTTGGCAACGAGAAGATCGCCCTCGTTAAGATAATCAATAATGTCATAAAAATGTTTATGCTCCAGAGTTTGTTTTTCTCTGTCAAGCACAAGCAATCTTGAACTGTCCCTCGGTTCAAGCGGAGTCTGTGCGATAAGCTCTTTCGGCAAATCGTAATAAAAATCACTTGTTTTCATTTTATTTCCTTTCAAGAACTAAAATTGCTTTTTAAAAGCTGTTCTGTCAAAAATCTTTGTAAAACACAAGTATTTGTCCTGTAAAATTCTCAAAATAATTGACATTGTCCTTTTAAAATGATATATTATCTTATTATGAGCAGTTTGCATAATCGACAAACAGTCGTGTTTTCAGACATCTCTTCATATAATATAATATTTGTTTGAATAAGGCAACCGCTTTTTTAAAATTTGTTTAATTCGGAGGAATTATTATGAAAAAGTATAAAGTCGGTATTATCGGCGCTACCGGTATGGTAGGCCAGCGTTTTACACTTCTTCTTGAAAATCACCCTTGGTTTGATGTTACTGTTCTTGCAGCAAGTAAGAGAAGCGCAGGCAAAACATACGGTGAAACAGTTGAAGGCAGATGGCATATGACTGCTCCTCTTCCTGAGAAGTACAAAGATATGGTTATCGTTGACGCTGAAAATGTTGATGAGGTTGCATCACAGGTTGATTTCTGTTTCTGCGCAGTTAATATGAAGAAGGATGAAATCCGTGATCTCGAGGACAGATATGCAAAGGCTGAATGTCCTATCGTATCAAACAACAGCGCTCATCGTTTTACAGATGATGTTCCTATGGTAATTCCGGAAATCAATGCTGATCACATTAAGATTATTGAAGCTCAAAGAAAGCGTCTTGGCACAAAGAGAGGCTTTGTAGCAGTAAAGTCTAACTGCTCGCTCCAGAGCTATGTTCCTGCAATTCATCCATTAAAGGAACTCGGTGTTGACAAGGTTCTCGCTTGCACATATCAGGCAATTTCAGGTGCAGGCAAAACATTTAAGACATGGCCTGAAATGGTAGATAATGTTATTCCTTACATCGGCGGTGAGGAAGAGAAGTCAGAACAGGAGCCGCTTAAAATCTGGGGTAAGATTGAAGGCGACAAGATTGTTAAAACAGACGATATTTCAATCACATCGCAGTGCATCCGTGTTCCCGTATCAGACGGTCACACAGCTGCAGTATTTATGTCATTTAAGGACGGCGTAAAGAAACCTACTGTTGAAGAAATCATTGACATTTGGTCAAACTACAGCGGCAGAGCTCAGGAACTCAATCTTCCGAGTGCTCCAAAGCATTTTCTCCACTACTTCACAGAACCTGACCGTCCACAGATCAAATCTGAAAGAAATCTTGAAAACGGTATGGCAGTATCAGTCGGCAGATTAAGACCTGATACTCAATATGATTACAAGTTCGTTTGTATGTCACACAACACATTAAGAGGCGCAGCAGGCGGCGCAGTTCTTCTTGCAGAACTCCTTTGTGCTGAGGGCTACATGGACTGATTACTTACGGAGGTAAATTATGTCTAACCACATTTTTACAGGCTCAGGTGTTGCACTTATCACTCCTATGAAGTCTGACGGAAGCGTAAACTACGATGTTCTCGGCGATCTCGTAGAATTTCATGTTCAAAACGGTACCGACGCAATTATTGTATGCGGTACAACAGGTGAGGCGGCAACTCTTTCAGAAAAAGAGCACTGCGAAACAATTTCTTTCGTTGCAGAAAAAACAAACGGCAGAATCCCTGTTATTGCAGGTACAGGCAGCAACGACACTTCAACAGCCGTTATGCTTTCTAAATCAGCTGCAAGCACAGGCGTTGACGCACTTCTCTGCGTAACTCCTTACTACAACAAAACCTCACAGCAGGGTCTTGTAAGGCACTTTAATGTTGTTGCAGACTCAGTTGATATTCCGATTATTCTTTACAATGTTCCTTCAAGAACAGGCTGCAATATCAAGCCTAAGACTTATCAAGAACTTTGCAAGCACCCGAACATTGTTGCTGCAAAAGAAGCAAGCGGTGACATTTCTCAGGTTGCTCTTATCCGCTCACTTTGCGGTGATAACCTCGACATCTATTCAGGTAACGATGACCAAACAGTACCGTTTATGTCACTCGGCGCTCTCGGCGTAATCTCTGTATTCGCAAATATCTGTCCTAAGGAAATGCACGACATCTGTCAGCTTTGTCTTGACAATGACTTTGCAGAAGCACAAAAGCTTAACTTCCATTATCTTGAGCTTATGCACATGCTCTTCAGCGATGTAAACCCGATTCCTGTTAAGACAGCTATGAACCTCTTCGGTTATGAAGCAGGCGAATGCAGACTTCCGCTCGTTCCTATGAGCGTTCAGGGTTATCATGACCTCAAGGATTGTATGGAGAAGTATGACCTTTTAAGCAAGAAGGTTAAATAATCAACCTTTGATTTGTTTAAAATTCAAGAAGTTTAAAGGGGAATAGTATGGTAATGATAAATACAGCAATAGTCGGTTGTAACGGTAAAATGGGTTACTTTGTGGCACAGGCTGTTCAGAGTCGTGAAGATTGCAATGTTTTATTCGGTGTTGACGCTTTCGGCGAAAGCAAGTATGACTTTGATGTTTACAAAACTTTTGAAGAAGCAACTGAAACACCTGATGTAATCATCGACTTTTCAAATCCTGCCGCTCTTGACGGTATGCTTTCTTATGCTGTTGAGAACAAAGTTCCTTGTGTTATCTGCACAACAGGTTTTTCTAAAGATCAGATTGCAAAGATTGAAGATGCATCAAAGACAATCCCTGTTTTCTATTCAGGCAATATGTCACTCGGCATCAATCTTCTTATTGAGCTTTCAAAAGAGGCTGCAAAAATTCTCGGCAACCAGTTCGATATTGAAATCGTTGAAAAGCATCATAATCTCAAGCTCGATGCTCCGAGCGGCACGGCCTTGATGATTGCAGACGGAATTTCGGGACAGCTTGACGAAGATCCGCAGTATGTCTATGACAGACACAGCTACCGCAGAAAGCGTTCAAAGAACGAAATCGGTATTCATTCCGTAAGAGGCGGCACAATTGTAGGCGAACACGAAGTTATCTTTGCAGGTCACGATGAGGTTGTAACAATCTCTCATCAGGCTCAGTCAAAAGAAGTTTTCGCTGTCGGTGCTGTTAATGCGGCAGTATTTCTTAAAGATCAGAAGGCCGGTATGTATAATATGGGCAATCTTCTTTCTCAAAAGATGAACTGATAATAAGACTTAAAGCACGGTTTTCGAAGCCGTGCTTTTTCTTTTATGTCCAAACTTTCCCGACAAACATAATATGGTAGTGTGATATTTTGTTTTGAAGTGTCACAAAGATTTAGCAAAGGGTGGAAGTTATGGAAAACAATTTAATAATGTTCGGCTCGGTAACTCTTGCCATGAAGAGCCGTAACCTACTTTTAAAAAATAATATTAAATCAGGACTTGTAAGAACTCCTATACACCTCAACAAAAAATCCTGCGGCTACAGTCTTTATGTCCCGGGAAATTTTGAAAAAGCATTACAAATAATCAGGAGTAACGGTATAGCCGTCAACGGTACGGCTGCCGTTGATAACTTATGATATACTTTGATAACGGAGCAACAACATTCCCAAAGCCGATTTCAGTAAGAAGATCAATCAATGAAGCTATGTTGGATTACGGAGCAAATCCGGGCAGAAGCGGTCACAAAATGTCTGTAAAATCATCTGAGATTATGTTTTCTTGCCGTGAAAATGCCGCAAAACTTTTCGGCTCTGAAAATCCCGAAAATGTAATATTCACACTCAACTGCACTTCGGCATTAAACACCGTAATTAAAGGTATTTTAAAACCAGGAGATCACGCTGTAATATCTTCATTTGAACACAATGCAGTTGTAAGACCGCTTGAAGCACTCAAAAAGAATAAAATTGAATATTCCGTCGCAAAATGCGTGCCTTATGACGATGAGCAGACGATAGAAAATTTTCGAAACGAATTCAGACCGAACACCAAACTTGTAATATGTACTCACGCATCAAATGTGTTCGGAATTAAGTTTCCTGTAGAAAGAATAGGCGCATTATGCAGACTCAACGGAATTCTATTTTGCGTAGATGCGGCTCAAAGTGCAGGAACGGTAGATATCAATCTTTCAGACAGTTCAATTGATTTTCTCTGCACAGCTGGGCACAAGGGACTTTACGGTCCAATGGGAACAGGTTTGCTTATTATAAACAGCGAAACAACTCCCGACAGCCTTATTCAAGGCGGAACAGGCAGTGATTCCGCTAACCTTAATCAGCCTGAAATTCTCCCTGACAAATACGAAAGCGGAACACCTAATCTGCCCGGAATAGCAGGACTCAATGCGGGAATAAAATTTGTTTTAAGCAGAAAACCAAATGAAATATACAATTCTGAACTAAACCTTGCAAAAATCCTCTACGAAAGACTTGAAAAAACAGAAAATGTAATTTTATACACTCAAATGCCCGAAAAAGAACACAGTGTTCCTGTAATTTCTTTTAATATTAATGGGGCGGAAAGTGAAACCGTTGCAAAAATTCTCAATGACAATTACAACATTGCTGTGCGTGCAGGACTTCACTGTGCACCGCTTGCACACAGAAGTTTAGGCACTCAGGATACCGGAACCGTAAGAGCAGTTGTTTCTGCCTTTACAAGCAAAAACAATGTCATATATTTTGCAAATGCGGTAAGCAGAATTTCAAAGAGCAACAAACTGAAAAAAACAATTTAAAAAGGTTGCAATTAGTAACAAAAGTATGTTAGAATAATAACAAGGAATTAAAAAATAAAGGAAGGGGAAAGCAGATTGGAAATTTTTAACAGCATTTTTTCCATTATCAAGACTATCCAGTTCAGAGATATTGTAGATATTCTTGCAATTGCACTGCTGATTTTCGGACTGTTCAAGCTTGTTCAGGAAACAAGAGCGGTTCAGCTTCTCAAAGGTGTAATCATTCTTCTGGTAGTGTATTTTCTTTCATCTTTGTTCGGTCTTGTTATGCTTTCATCCTTGTTGCGAACATTTTTCGAGGCAGCTGTTGTTGTTATCGCCATCATATTCCAGCCTGAAATCAGAAAGGCTCTTGAACAGATGGGACGCAACAACACCTATAAAAAATATATAAGGATATTTGCAAAGCACCGCAAGGGCGATGATTGGAAAAAGGCAGTTGAAAAGTCAATTGTTGATGCTGCTGACACAGCCGTTCTTTTCTCTCGTTCAAAAACAGGTGCATTGCTTGTATTTGAAAGAGAAACTATGCTCTCAGATATAGCCGCTACAGGCACAATTATTGATGCGGAAACATCAGTAGCACTGTTTGGCAATATATTTTTTAACAAAGCACCTTTGCATGACGGCGCAAGCATTATCCGTGACGGAAAACTTTTTGCAGCAGGATGTATTTTACCGCTAACAACAAATCAAAATGTAGATATAAACCTTGGAACAAGACACAGAGCAGGACTTGGCATAAGCGAACAGAGTGATGCCATTGTTCTCATTGTCAGTGAGGAGACAGGAGTTATTTCTCTTGCCGTCAACGGAATTCTTCTCCGTGAATTTACAAGAGAAGAACTTATCAAAAAGCTTGAACAGTTTCTTATTAATGACCGTGGTTTTGATGATGAAGAGCCGCCCAGAAAGTTCTTCCAGAAGAACCCGAAAAGTTCAAACAGAGAGAAGGCTGATGAATGAAAAAGAAAAAATTCTCTCTTAACAAACTATTTCAAAACAACAAATTCCTGATTGTCCTTGCTCTTGTAATCTCATCAATTACATGGGTTTATATGAGTATGGGAACTACGAATGACACTTCTGTCACAATCAGTAATATTCCTATTCAAATTGAATTACCCGATCAGCTTAACAATAACGGTCTGCAGGTGTTCAGTGACACCGAACAAACAGCCACTGTTACGGTAACAGGCAGCAGGGCAGTGCTCGGTTCAATCAGTACAAAAGATATTACCGTTACTGCCGCAACAAACGGTATTGATTCGGCGGGAACTTATCAGATTTCACTTTCTGCCGTAAAAACAAACCCAAGTGCAAATTTCCAGATAATTTCAACCGTTACACCATCAAATGTGAATGTAATCGTTGACTATCTCAGAGAAACAAGTTTTCCGATTCAGGAAAATGTTGTGTATAAAGTTGCTGATGGTTACTATGCGTCAACCTCACTTGCATCAAAAAATATAACAATTTCAGGACCGCAAACCGAGATTGCGAAGATTGCAAAGGTATCTGCATCTGCTGAACTTGACGGAACTCTTGATGATTCAACATCAACCACAGCAAATATTATTCTTTATGACAAGTCGGGCAATAAAATTTCTACCGACCTTCTAAAGATGGAATTCGATACAGTCGAAGCGTCAATTTCTGTACTCCCCGAAAAAACTGTAAAAGTTGTTCCTGAGTTTGTAAATAAACCCGACGGACTTGACCTCAGTGATAATATGCTGTCAGTTGAACCGTCAAAGATTCTTCTCGCAGGTCCTAAAAATGTTCTTGACAGTACCGACAGCGTAAAGCTTGAATCCATTGATTTTGCTACACTCTCGAACAAACGATATGAATACGATGCTCAGGGCATCAATATCCCGACAGATTGCAAAAACATCAGCAATTCAACTGCGGCAAAGCTTATCCTTGACCTCAGTGATTTATCAAAGAAAACATTCACAGTAGATTCATTTAAGGTCAGCGGTCTTTCTTCAAAATATAAAGCCGATGTAACGCAAACTAATATGAGCGTTACAGTAATCGGCAGTGAAAAGGAACTTAAAGATCTTAAGAGTTCCGATATTGAATGTGTAATAGACACATCGGATCAGAGCGGAACAGTTGGTTCTGTTCAGATGCCGGTAACATTCAAGTTAAAGGGAACATCAACCTGTTGGGTAAGCGGAAGCTACAAAGCAAACATTACAATCAGCGAAAAATAACGCAAAAACGCAGACATTCCAAAATGTCTGCGTTTTAGTTTATCTGTATTAAGTTACATTCTAATGCGACTTGTACTGCCTCGCCGTACAAACGCTTTGTTCATATCATCGGTATTGTGGTATCTGACGCTTTGTACAAAACCAAGACTTATAAGCGTACTCAAAGCCGAAGTTCCGCCTGAACTAAAAAGCGGAAGCGTTATTCCTACAACAGGCAGAAAACCAAGCACCATTCCGATATTTACAACCGTTTGAGATGCTATCATTGCAAACACACCGTAGCATATGTATTTTCCTTCAAATTCAGTCGATAATTTTGCGTTTAAAATTACTTTAAGTACTATAAAAAACAGCAAGAGCAAAAGTGCTATACAGCCGACAAATCCAAGTTCTTCACCGGCAACGGTAAATATAAAATCGTTTTCCTGTTCCGGTACTATTGAATGTTCAACTCTCTGCCCATTAAAAAGTCCGCTTCCGAAAGTTTCTCCGCTTGCAATTGAAACCTTACCCTGATATTGTTGCCAACCGTAATTTGTAAGAGCATTACCGTCAAGGTCAAACAATGCAAGAACTCTGTTGCGATGTTCTTCATTCATAAAAACATTCCATACAATCGGAATTGCACAAACAAGCAATCCGCCAAGAATCGCAAAGTATCTAAGCTGAACGCCTGCGGCAAATGCCATAATTAAAAACATAAGGGCAAATATAAGAACAGTACCGTCATCCCCCTGAATATGAATGATTGCCATAGGTATCATTGCGTGTATCGCAAGGGAAAATACTCCGGAAAATTTTTCTATCATATTCTTATCTTTAAGCCATGACAAATGCTTTGAAAATGTGATTATAAAACAGATTTTAATAAACTCAGACGGTTGAATTGAAAATCCTCCCGGAAGATTTATCCATGCAGTATCATCAGTGCCGCTTACCTGAACTCCGAACACAAACACAAGTCCTGCAAGAACAATTCCCACTATTGCGGCAATATACCATTTTCGTATAAGAAACCTGTAGTCGGCAACAGAAATAAACACTGCCGCAATAAGTCCGACAGATACGGCAATAATCTGCGTTCTGAGGTAACTGTAATTGCCCGACCTCTGCATACTTGCAATCAACAAGAAGCTGTATGCAATTGCCGTAAGCATCAAAAGCCACAGCACTGCGTCGCATTGTCGAAAGTACTCATATATATTTGTAAAAACTCTTTTCACATTTAAACAACCCTTTTGAATTACTTTTCTCTATAATTATATTAAATAATGCCCTCAATATCAAGTATAATTTCAATACAGAATAATACAAGTTTCGCATTTTGTTATAATGAAAGAAATATGAATTTGATTCGGAGGTATAATATGTTATCTGATATAGAAATTGCTCAGAGTGCAGAATTACAGCCTATCGCTAAAATTGCTGACCAAATCGGTATTTCTGCTGATGAGCTTGAATTTTACGGAAAATACAAGGCAAAACTTTCTGATGAACTTGCTGACCGTGTAAAGAACAATCCTAACGGTAAACTTATCCTTGTTACTGCTATCAACCCAACACCGGCAGGTGAGGGCAAAACCACCACTTCGGCAGGTCTTGGTCAGGCTATGGCTAAAATCGGTAAAAAGGCAATCATCGCACTCCGTGAACCATCACTCGGCCCTGTATTCGGAATTAAGGGCGGTGCCGCAGGCGGCGGTTATGCGCAGGTTCTTCCTATGGAAGATATAAATCTTCACTTTACAGGCGATATGCACGCAATTACTGCAGCTAATAACCTTTGCTGTGCAATGCTTGATAACCATATTCAGCAGGGCAATACTCTCGGTATCGACCCGAGAAGAATCCTCTTCAAGCGTTGTCTTGATATGAACGATCGTGCTTTAAGGAACATTACAATCGGTCTTGGCGGCAAGGTAAACGGTGTCCCGAGAGAAGACCACTTCATTATAACAGTTGCCTCGGAAGTAATGGCAATTCTTTGCCTTGCAAATGATATTTCTGACCTTAAAGAAAGACTCGGCAACATTCTTGTTGCATACACATACAGCGGCGAACCCATTTACGCTAAGGATTTGAAGGCTGAGGGTGCAATGACTGTACTTCTCAAGGATGCAATCAAACCTAACCTTGTTCAGACGCTTGAGGGTACTCCTGCAATTATGCACGGCGGACCTTTTGCAAATATCGCTCACGGCTGTAACAGCATAAGAGCAACAAAGCTTGCGTTAAAACTTGCAGACTACTGCATTACAGAAGCAGGCTTTGGTTCAGATCTTGGTGCTGAAAAATTTCTTGATATCAAGTGCAGATATGCCGGCATTGCTCCGTCGGCAGTTGTAATCGTAGCAACTTGCCGTGCATTAAAATACAACGGCGGTGTTCCAAAGGCAGAAGTTTCAACCGAAAACCTTGAGGCACTCAAAAAGGGTATTGTAAACCTCGGTGTTCACATTGACAATATGAGAAAGTACAATGTTCCCGTAGTTGTAGCAATTAATCAGTTCGGTACAGATACTGATGAAGAACTCAAATACATTGAAGAATATTGCATTTCAAAGGGTGCTGATTTTGCTCTTTCAAATGTATTCGGCAAAGGCGGAGAAGGCGGTGTAGAGCTTGCAAAGAAGGTAGTAGAAGCTTGTGAAAAACCGTCTGCATTTGAACCGCTTTACTCACTTGACCTTACACTCAAGGAAAAAGTTGAAAAGATTGCAAAGGACATCTACGGTGCTTCAAAGGTAAACTATACTACTGCCGCAGAAAAAGCAATCAAAGAAGTTGTTGCACTCGGCGGCGACAAACTTCCTGTATGTGTTGCAAAAACACAGTATTCACTCTCAGATGACCCTACAAAGCTCGGTGCTCCGAAAGATTTTGAAATCACAGTAAGAGATGTAACAATTTCAAACGGTGCAGGTTTTGTAGTAATCTATACAGGCAACATTATGACAATGCCGGGACTTCCGAAAGTTCCTGCCGCAGAGAAAATTGATGTTGACGAAAACGGTAAAATCAGCGGACTTTTCTGATATGGTTAAATTGATTTCTCACAGTGCCGATGAAACAGAACAAATCGGTGAACAAATAGCAAAACAGCTCCACGGTACAGAGGTAATAGCTCTTTTCGGCGGACTTGGAATGGGCAAAACTGCCTTTACAAGAGGTCTTGCAAGAGCACTCGGTGTTGACGATGGTGTGTCAAGCCCGACATTTGCACTTGTAAATGAGTACAGCGGTAAGTACAATATCTATCACTTTGATATGTACAGAGTAAATTCATGGGACGATTTGTACTCAACGGGATTTTTCGACTACATTGACAACGGTATTCTTGTAATTGAGTGGAGCGAAAACATTGAAGGAGCACTTCCCGAAAATGCAATCAGAATCACGATTACAAAAGGGGAGAGCGATAACGAAAGAATCTTTGAAATTGAAGGTGTTGAAATTTGAAAATTCTGTCTGTTGACACATCTGCAACAGCCGCTTCTGTTGCACTTTCAGAAGAAAACAAACTAATCGGTGAAACTTTTATAAACACAAGCCTTACCCACAGCCAAACGCTTATTCCTATGGTCGAACAGCTTTTAAGCAACACAAAAACCGATATTTCCGATATTGACGCAATTGCTGTCAATGCCGGACCGGGTTCATTTACAGGTGTAAGAATCGGTGTTGCGGCGGTTAAAGGTCTTGCGTTTGCAAATAATATACCGTGTGTTTCGGTTTCAACACTTGAGAGTATGGCTTATAATTTTATTTCAACCGACTGTATTGTTTGTGCCGTAATGGATGCACGCTGTTCGCAGGTTTACAATGCTTTGTTTAAAGTCGAAAACGGAGTTGTTACCCGACTCTGCGACGACAGAGCCTTGTCGCTTCAAGACCTAAAAAATGAACTGCAATCTGTTGACGGAAGAATTATTATAGCAGGTGACGGTACTGACATCACATATAAATATATCAGTGACGAAATAAAGAACGCAGAGCCTGCTCCCGTAAATCTTAAATATCAAAGAGCATCTTCAACTGCAATTGTTGCACTTGAAATGATAAATAACGGACAAACTGTTTCACCACAGGAACTTATGCCCGTATATCTCCGCTTGCCGCAGGCACAGCGTGAGCTCAATAAAAAACTTGGAGGTAGAACAAAATGATAGCACTCGGATGCGACCACGGCGGATATAACCTTATCTGCGCAATCAAAAAATATCTGGATGAAAAAGGACTTGAATACAAAGAGTACGGCACTTTCAGCGAAGAAAGTGTTGACTATCCTGTTTATGCCTACAAGGTAGCAACTGCAATCACTTCAGGCGAATGTTCAACAGGCATTCTCTGTTGCGGTACAGGCATCGGCATCTCAATTGCCGCTAACAAAGTTAAGGGAATCAGAGCCGCAGTTGTTTCAAACGAATTCTGTGCAGAAATGACACGCAGACACAATAACGCAAACATTCTTTGTATGGGCGGCAGAGTTACAAGTGAAGAAGACGCTGTTAAATTTGCCGACATCTTCCTTAACACACCCTACGAAGGCGGAAGACACGAAAACCGTGTTTCAATGATTACAGACATTGAAAACGGTACTTTCAAAGCATAATCAAAACTTAAACTAATTTCAAAACGCTCTTTTAATTAAGGGCGTTTTTTCTTTTTTGTACAAATTTCGTATTTGTAATATATTGTAATTGTTATTTCCAAGTCAGAATTATTTTGCATATTTTTATTCCGAACAAGAATTTAACTAAAATTATTCGTTCTCAATCAGAATTATGTGGTATGATATATTCACAATTACAAGAACAATATTGCCGTTATATAAGTGCAATTCGACTATTATATTTCAATTTGTAACCAATTTTCAGAAAAAATTTCATTTTTTTAAATTTATTTACAAAAACCCCTTGTTTTTTTTCCTTTTTAGTATTATAATAACATCACAATGTTTTTAAAGAATTTTAAAAAAGAATTAAAACGATTTGGGAGAGAGTAGAAATGAGATTAAGAAAGCAGGAACTTGGAGACAGAAACCTCGTAGGAAGCAGAGTTGAAGCTGTAAGAAAGCAAAAAGGTATGAAACAAAAAGAACTTCTTGCTCAGCTTCAGGTCAACGGTGTTGATATGAACGCATCAGGTCTTTCAAAGCTTGAAGGTCAGATTCGTTTCGTGACAGATGTTGAGCTTGTTGCGCTTGCCGATATTCTTGAAGTGTCTGTTGACTACCTTCTCGGAAGAGAAAACTGATTTTTTAACCGAATCTTTAAATTGCACCGTAGATTTTTTCTGCGGTGCTTTTATTTTTTGCTGATAAATGTTGACAAGCGAGTATTTTAATTATATAATCATAACAGCGTTACATAACAATGTTATGAATTAGAGGTGACTACTGTGACTAAAAATAAGGCAGCTTACACAATTTCATTCGAAACTCTTACGCCAAAACTTTTTGAAAGTTTGTACAGGTCGGTAGGTTGGGAGTCGCCTTGCATTGAGCAAATCGAAACCGCCTTAAATAATTCATATGCAAAATTTGTTGCATATGACGGTGACAAACCTGTCGGAATGGTGAGAATTATCGGCGACGGCGGTATGTCATTCTATATAAAAGACTATGCCGTTATTCCCGAATATCAGAGTAAGGGTGTAGGAAAAGCGTTAATGCAATTTCTTGAAGATTACATACGCAATTCTATGCCTGAAGATTGGTCAGTAAGCCTTGAACTTATCAGTTCTAAAGAAGCAGTTGCTTTTTATGAAAAATTTGGATTTGAACAAAGACCATGCGACTGGTATGGTCCGGGAATGTTCAAAATGTTAAGATAAACTAAGGAGTGTTTCATTTGGCAAAGCAAATTGAGGGCGTTTACGAAAATATTATAGCCTGTGCCACAAAAGAATTTCTGAACAAAGGCTATGCTGATGCCTCTCTGCGAACAATTGCCGCCGAAGCACACACAACAACAGGTTCAATCTATACCAGATTTGGCGACAAAGAGGGACTTTTTGAAGCAATTGTAGGGAAGCACTATAATAAAATTATTAGTATGTACAGATCCGCACAAAATGAATTTGCAAGTCTTCCTGAAGAATCACAACCCGACAATATGGCGAGCATATCAGCTAATTGCATGTATGACGGACTTTTGTATTGCTATGACAATCTCGATGTTTTCAAGCTGATTTTATTAAAATCAGAGGGAACAAAGTTTTCTCATATGATAGATGAAATGGTTAAAATTGAGGCTGAGGCCACTCATAAATATTTGAATGTACTTAAAAGACTTGGAAAACCGTCGCCAAAAATTGATACTAAACTTGAGCATATGATTATTACGGGTATGTTTAATACCTATTTTGAACTTATAATCCACGAAATGCCGATTGAAGACGCAAAACTTTATCTCAAAGAAATGCGTGAATTCTATACGGCAGGTTGGATGAAAATAATGGGGCAGGGTTAAGCCCTATTATTTTTGAATAGCAGTTAGCGATAACTAACCTGAATTTGAATGATAATCGAAAACGACTGCAGCGTTTTCGTATCAGATATACAAATTATCCACTTGGAGGAGGTCTATTCTTGAAAAAGCAATCGAATTTATCAAGACTTATGTCCTACGCAGGAAATCACAAATACTTTACTTATGCTTCCTGGATTCTCTCGGGAATCAGTGCTGTGTTTGCACTTGTTCCTTTCTATTATCTTTGGAAGATTATCAAAGAAGTACTTGAAGTAATGCCTGACTTTTCAAAGGCAACAAGTCTTGTACACAACGGATGGATGGCAGTAATATTTGCCGCTGCCGCATTTTTAATCTATGTTGCAGGACTTTTATGTTCGCACAAAGCAGCTTTTCGGGTTCAGACAAATCTGCGAAAAAATATGATGCACCACATCATTAAGTTACCCCTCGGAACTCTTGAAGCTCTCGGAAGCGGTAAAGTACGAAAGACTGTAAATGAATGTTCAGAATCAACTGAAACATACCTTGCTCATCAGCTGCCCGATATGGTAACCGCATACATAACACCTATCGGACTTCTGTTTATGCTGTTTTTCTTTGATTGGAGATTCGGTTTTTTCTGCTTAATTCCTATTTTGCTGAGTTTTGTTATTATGTTCACACAGATGACAGGACCTACACTTAAAACTAAAATGGAAGAATATCAGAATGCTCTTGAAGATATGTCAAATGAAGCTGTTGAGTATGTAAGAGGTATTCCTGTCGTAAAGACATTCGGTCAGTCTGTTTTTTCATTTCACCGTTTCAAAAAGTCTATTGACAACTACAGCACATGGGCAATTTCTTATACCGAGAGTATGAGAAAACCAATGTGTATTCTTACAATGCTTATTAACGGAATTTTTGCATTTATTCTCATCGCAGGTATGTGGTTTACTTCAGGCGGAGTAACAACCAATTTAATTCTCAGCATCTTGTTCTATATTATCATAACTCCTGTATTAACCGTTACAATGACAAAAATAATGTTCCAGAGCGAGAACACAATGCTTGTTACAGACTCACTCAAGAGAATTGACTCAATTCTTAATCTTGAGCCGCTTGAAATCACAGATGCAAAAACACCTAAAGACAATTCCGTTGTTCTCAAATCGGTTTCTTTCAGCTACGATAGGGAAGATAAAGCCAAAAAAGCAATTGACGATGTATCGCTTTCAATTAAGCCAAACGAAACAGTTGCTTTTGTAGGACAGTCAGGTAGCGGTAAAACAACGCTCGCAAACCTCATAAGCAGATTTTTGGATGCTGATGAGGGAGATGTACTTATCGGCGGTGTAAATGTCAAAAACATTGATAAAACTATTCTGATGAATACAGTTTCATTTGTATTTCAGAACAGCCGATTAATAAAAGGCACAATTCTTGATAATGTCAAAATGGCAAGACCTAACGCAACCAAAGAAGAGGTACTTTCAGCTATTCACAAGGCGCAGTGTGATGAAATCATTAAGAAATTTCCTGACGGTATAAATACCGTAATCGGAACTCACGGCACATACCTTTCAGGCGGCGAACAGCAGAGGATCAGCATTGCAAGAGCAATCCTCAAAAATGCACCAGTTCTCATCCTTGATGAGGCAACCGCTTTTGCCGATCCCGATAATGAGGCAAAAGTTCAGCAGGCAATTAATGAACTTGCAAAAGACAAAACCGTTATTATGATTGCACACAGACTTTCTACCATTGCAAATGCCCATAAAATCTATGTGCTTGAAGGTGGCAAGATTGCCGAATCAGGTACAAATGACGAACTTGTTGCAATGGGCGGCATATATGCAGATATGATGAAAAATTATGTTTCATCCGTAAATTGGAAAGTTTCAAAGGAGGGTAAATGATGATTAAAAAGCTTCAGCATAAATTTGCTCTTTCCGAAAGAGGCGCAAAAGACCTTATTCAGGGTATAATCGCCTGTGCATTACAGAATATTTCATTTATGTTTCCTGTAGCTTTACTTTACTTTTTCGTAAGTGATTTGTTAAACAGCGGTATAAAACCCGAAAAAATATGGTTCTATATTTTAGGCTGTATCATAGCACTTGCTCTAATTTTTGCAGTAACCTATTGGCAATACAATTCAACCTTTCTTGCAACATATGTAGAAACAGGCACAAGAAGGATTACACTTGCTGAAAAGTTAAGAAAAATTCCTCTGTCATTTTTCGGCAAAAAAGATCTTGCCGACCTCACAAGCACAATCATGGCAGACTGTACATATCTTGAAACAGCATTTTCACACTTCATTCCACCGTTTGTCGGAGCAATAATCTCAACCGTTCTTATCTCAATCAGTCTTTTCTTCTTTGATTGGAGAATGGCAATTGCCTCTCTTTGGGTTCTTCCTGTTGCATTTACGATAATCGGTTTGTCATCAAAAGTTCAGAAGAGTTTAAACCACAAGTCTATGGATGCAAAAATGGCTTGTGCAGACGGCATACAGGAATGTATCGAAACAATTCAGGACTTAAAAGCAAACAATGCGGAACAGGCATACATGGCTGGTCTTGATACAAAAATTGACAATGTAGAAAAGCGTGCTTTAAAAAGTGAATTTGGAACTGCCGCATTTGTAGTATCTGCCGGATTAATTCTGAAACTTGGCATTGCTACAACAGCGCTTGTAGGCTCAATCCTGCTTATAAACAGACAGCTTGATGTTCTTACATTCTTTATGTTCTTGCTTGTTGTATCAAGACTTTATGATCCGATGCAGTCTACTTTGCAGAATCTCGCCGCAATCATCAGCACAAGCACAAATGTTGCAAGAATGAACGAAATTCTTGATCATGATGTTCAGACAGGCGATACAAAGCTTACAAACAAAGGCTATGATATAAAATTTGAAAATGTAGAATTTTCATACAACAACAAAGAGAATGTTCTCAGAGATGTTTCATTCATAGCTAAGCAAGGTGAAGTTACCGCTCTTATCGGTCCGTCAGGCGGCGGTAAAACCACCGTATCAAGACTTGCCGCAAGATTCTGGGATATTAACAATGGTAAAATCACCGTCGGCGGTATGGATATTTCCAAAATTGAACCCGAACCTCTTTTGTCACTCTATTCAATTGTTTTCCAGGATGTAATCCTATTCAATAATACGATTATGGAAAACATCAGGCTCGGCAAAAAAGGCGCTACAGATGAGGAAGTTCTCCTTGCCGCAAAACTTGCAAACTGCGATGAATTTGTTTCAAAGCTCCCTGACGGTTACAATACGGACATTGGCGAAAACGGATGTCAGCTTTCAGGCGGTGAAAGACAGCGTGTTTCAATTGCACGAGCATTTCTTAAAGACGCTCCGATTATTCTTCTTGACGAGGCTACAGCGTCGCTTGATGTAGAAAACGAAACCCTTATTCAAACAGCTCTTTCAAGACTTATCAAAAATAAGACCGTAATTGTTATCGCTCACAGAATGAGAACAGTTGCAGGTGCAGACAAAATTGTAGTTTTGTCAGACGGTGTTGTTGTCGAAGAAGGCACAGCAGCAAGTCTTAAAAAGTCAAACGGAATATTTGTTCATATGATGAACTTACAATCCGAAAGCAGTAATTGGAAACTCAATTAAATATAACCCTAAACGCAAAAGGAACAACTGTAATGTTTGTTCCTTTTCTGCGTTGACATATTAAAAACTATACTGTAATATTATTTTGTAGGATAAAGGAGGGATGAATGTGATTGACCTCAACAACATTGAAAAATACAGAGAAAACAATCGAATAGAGGCCAAAAAGGCAACAGGCGGATTACCTAAAAGCTTGTGGGAAACATATTCATCCTTTGCAAATACACTCGGAGGAATTATACTTTTAGGTGTAGAAGAATACAGGGACAAATCACTTCATCCCGTAAATCTTCCCGATCCGTATGAACTTATTGAGGAATTTTGGGAGATAGCAAACGATATTCAAAAAGTAAGCACAAACATTCTTTCTTATGATGATGTTTATGTGCAAAAAATTGAAAATAAGCATATTATCGTTATTACAGTGCCAAAAGCAAAAAGATTTGACCGTCCCGTGTATCTTGACGGCAGCATTCATAATTCATACAGAAGAAACGGCGAGGGTGACTACCGCTGTACACCTGATCAAATTAACGCTATGGTGCGTGATTCCGAGATTAAAACACAGGATATGAATATCATCGAAAATATGCCGACATCCGTTCTTAACCTTGACTCAATACACAGTTACAGGATAAAAATGTCATCTGCAAAGCCGAATAACCGACTTCAAAATTTGTCGGATAAAGATTTTCTGCAGGCAATAGGTGCGATAGGAGTAGGGGAAGACCTGATTTTTCATCCCACAGCCGCCGGACTGCTTATGTTCGGCAAATCAAAATTCATTAAAAGGGAATATCCGGCTTATTGCCTTGAATATAAAGAATTATTGCAAAATCATAGAAGTACAAAAATTTCGTCCGATTCAAATTCCGACTGCGAAAATCTGTACGATTTCTTTATAGATGTTTTTGAAAAGATTTCCTCCGATATCAAACTGACAGCAAATAACAAATCGGATATTACACCGATTACAACAGCCTTGCGTGAAGCACTCGCAAATTGCCTTATAAACGCCGATTATTACGGTGAAAATGGCGTTGTAATCATAAAAGAAGATAAAAGCATTACAATGTACAACCCCGGCGGATTTCGTGTTGAACTCGATGCCGCAAGAGCAGGAGGCATCTCTGATCCGAGAAATACCGCAATTATGCGAATGTTCAATCTGATAGGCATAGGCAGTAATAACGGTTGCGGTATATCAAATATTTTCTCCGTTTGGAAAAGTCACGGACTTGTTCAGCCTGTTATTGAAGAAAGTTTTGAACCCGAAAGTATCACATTAAAGCTTTCATTTGTTCCCGAAAGTAAATCAACTAATACTCAAATTTTACAAAACCGTCCCGATATTGAAACAGACAGACAAGATGCCGTAATTTCATACATTACTGACAACATTACGGTAACTTCAAAAGAAATTTCCGAACTTCTCGGAATAAGTCATAAAAAATCGAAGCAACTTCTTCACAAACTTATGGCAAAGGATTTTGTTATAATCAAAAACGGAAAATACACACTAAAAGCATAAACGGAACTTAATCAAATTTCGGAACATCAATCCGCATAAGCGTTGCTTATAATTGCTAGGTTGCTTATTTTTGCAAAAGGAAAACAGTCTGCTATAACTTGTGCTGCAACAGGCTGTTCGTGGCTTTGATGTTACAAAGTCTTGCAAGACGGTCCGACAAGTGCAGTTGTGCCGATTGATAAATTGAGTATGGTTGTTTCAATAATCTTTTTATACATAATTTTCAAGGAAAAACTGTCCGCAAAATCAAACATAAGTATTCATATAATAATCGCAGTCACTTACTTATGCTTTTACGGATTAAATTTAAAATTTACAGATTTGTGTAATTTTGCTTGACAATCGCACAAAAAACAAGTACAATAATCAAGGTAAATCACCAATATTCGGAGACGTATCGAAGTGGTCATAACGGACATGACTCGAAATCATGATGCCCCCTGAGGGACGAGGGTTCGAATCCCTCCGTCTCCGCCATAAAAAAACACCGTAGTTCTGTTAGAATTACGGTGTTTTTTTGCTCAATATCAATAGTCGGGGGGAAAAATCCGAAAAATTCGAGTATATGATATTTATAAGTGGCTAATTATTTTCACGCCCTGTATTTATTGATAAGTATAATCTAAAAATCCTGTTATGATTGCAGTCCCACTTCTTTTTGATGTTCATTGCATTCTAACTTGGTAATATTCTGATTTGTAATAAATCCTAAACACGGTGGAAAGTTCTCTGAAGCCTTAACGGCAGAAGAATGGCGGAAATTCACGCACGCTATGTCAACAGGACTTGATTCGGGATTAAGAATAAATGATAACTCAATTCTTGTTGAGTGTGAAGAAAACTCAAAGTATCAATACAAATTAGTCATTTACGACAATACTTTTGACGATAATCCTTTAGAAAAGTTTTATGCAATCGGAAATATAGATTATAATATAACCGATGGCAACAAAATCTCAAATTTTATAATTAAATTAGAGGAAAACAATTATGATAGCAAGAAAGTATTTAGACAATTACTCAGAAATTGTACTAAAAAGTTTGGATGCCTACTCGGAAGATACAACATTAAGAGTAGAGGGTTCAATGACATCGGACGAAACTCTGTTGAAAATGGAAAAATTGATGAAGGACAATCCAACAGAGCAGGAGTTAATCAAGAGATTGGACGAGAACTTTCCTCAGGAGTAAAAGAAAAATTCTCGCTTGATGAAGATTATGATTTTACAGATGAAAAAGTCGGTGCAATACACGATACGCTGAAATTTTCAATTGACGATGAATACGATGATTGGCTTGTGAACGATGACGGCAAAAACAACATCAATGATTTAATCAAAGAAGCCATTGCTTTGGAAACAATGGGCAAAACAGGATTCTTTTATTTAGACAAAAAAAGAACCCAGAATATTTTTAAGAAGTCAGGGTACCAATTACCCAGCCGACTTAAAAATTCGGGTTCCGATGTCATTATACGCACTATTGATGATAATGTCAATAAAAAATCAATAATATTACTCAAAGCAAACAATTTATCAGATGGTTCGGTGATTGGCAAAATAGCCCTGCAAAAGCAAGTAAAGCGGTAGACAGCAACAGCTAATCTGAATAAATGTTGTAGTTGGCATCTCAAAAGATTATCGAACACCGTCTGAGTTGCTTCTATAAAACAGAATTTTCTGTCTGCGTGAATAACACATTTATCACAAGCTTTTTCTTTGTAACAACAAGTTATTTTATGCATAAAATATCATTGAATAAAATAACGGTTGGTGAAAAAAGGTGGCATTGAGTACAAGAGAATTGCTTGCAAGGCTTTTAAAATGTGAGGCAGGTGGAGAAGGTGAAAACGGAATGCGTGCCGTTGCGTCGGTAATTGTAAACCGAACCCGTGTTCCAAACGGGGAATTTGCAAGAGTCAGCAAGGGCGGAGATTTCCGTGCCATAATGGAACAACCAAATCAATTTACCTGTCTTAAAACAACTGTCGGAGGACAATATAATCCTCAGAATGTTTACAATATACGCCCTGACGAAATTCACTATAACATTGCCGATTGGGCATTGGCGGGCAATACCGATTCATCTGTCGGAAATTCAATTTTCTATTTTAATCCATTTTCAGATACCTGCCCAACATTTTTTCCGTCAAACAACGGAGTAATTTACAACAGGGTAGGGGATCACTGCTTTTATTCGCCTACCGAGGCTTATTCCAAAACATAAAGGAGCATAGCTTAATGGATAATTCTTCAAATATGACAGTTAACACAACTCCGATGACAAATCAGATTAATCCCGAACATCATTACGGACTTGACAAAAACAAAGCCTGCCTCAACAATTCATGTCCGTCAAACACAGCGGATATCGGATATTATATTCCTGCGATTGACGAAATTATGCGGCACAATCCGGGTACACCGTCTGTTGCACACCCCGATAAGACAGAAGAAGTTCAAAAATCAAATGACAATCCCTCGCTTGAACAGGCAGAAATAGCATATGAAGAGGGCGGAAGTACATCAGAAGAACAACCTGAAAATATAAATAAATACAGCGGAAGTCTTCAAAATATACCGTTCATTAAGAGCTTAAAAAAAATAGATACATCTGTACCTGTTTTGCCTGCTACCCCTGCTACAACGGCGAGCTCCGGTGCCACCGTTGCAACGCCGATAAGGCAGAATATTGGAATGTCGATGAGTGATTATCAATATCCGTTTCCTGTAACAGCCGAAAATCTGAGATATCACAACGGTTTTATGCGAACACAAATCGGAAGACGAATCACCGTTGATTTTCTCATGGGAGCAAACACAATTGTTCAAAAAACCGGCTATCTCTTGGGTGTGGCTCAGGACTATATCCTCATAAATGAAATTGACACCAATGACATCACAACCTGTGATTACTACAACATCAAATTTATAAAATATTATTATTAAAAATGCAGCGGCAAGGACTTTCAGTATAAGTTTTTGCCGCTGTTTTATTGTCATTTTTAGCGAAATGTACATTATTTCATAATTTTAACATATAATTTTCTGTAGTATTAAAAGATTAAAAAATTGTAAGATATATTGAATTATTGCTGTAATTTGTGATATAATAAGCGAGTTGATGTTATTGCTTTACAGTGTTAAAGTGATAATGTTCATTATATTATCAAACATTGGAGATGAATTTATGTTCTGTGAAAAATGCGGCAATAAGCTTAGCGCGGGAGATGCTTTTTGCGAAAAATGCGGAGCTCCTGTTCCTCAGGAAAATCCCGTTACAACAGAAGACAACGGAGTAAATCAAAACAATCAGCAGTTCACACAACCTGTAAATTTTGACAACAATGCTAATGTCACAGAAGGTGTACAGCAGACGGCACAACCATATCAGGTTCAGAGTCAGCCAAAAGTTAAGAAGCCTTTCCCGACAAAGCTTGTTGTAATTTGCGGTGCGGCAGCAGTTGTAATTGCAGGAATAATCATTACACTTTGTACACTTATTCCATACCTTAACAGAATTAAGCTTGATGACTACATAAAAGTTGAATTTGACAAAGGTTCTTTGTACAATGGTTACGCTTCCGCTGACATTTACATTGACAGTGATACTATTGAAAAAGAAAAGGTTTCTGATGATAAGAAATCAGACATTGATTACGGCAAGTATGCCGACAATATTTCAAAAGGCGACTGGGGAAGTGTGCTCAGCGATGCAGTAGATGATTATTCTGCAAGTCAGGCATCAGTTTCATCAATCCTTGATTACTGCAACATAAAGGCATATCTCAAAGACGCTAAAACAGAATCAACAACAGAGGATTCAGATAGTTTTTACACAGTTTCATCAGCAACCATAAACAACATCAGCAAAGATGACACGATTGTTGTTGAACTCAAATGGGATGACAGTGAGTCTGCAAAGAAATATATTTCCGAGTATGAAAAAACTCTCGGAATTCAGTTTGACAAGAGTGATGTCAAGAAAGAACTCAAAGTCAGCGACATTCTTAAAGAGGAAAAAATCTCACTCAAAGATATGGTTGAAGTGGATATAATCAAGCATATGGTTGACAACAACCTTATCAAAACTTACGGTATAAACGATGGTGACCTTTCAATCGACATCGCTAAGTTTGACTACAAAGTTGATGATTACAAACTTAAATATGAATCAGGCTCTACTATCAGTGTGTATGATAAAAACGATGATTTTGTAGATTATTTTTATCTCAGCATTGACGGTAGTCGAGACTATCTTGATGAAGGTGATGAAGTAACATTCAAAACCGAAAAAGAAATTATTCCAAACACCTCACTTATTATTAAGGAATCGTCAACAACAGTTACTGCTAAAGCTAACAATGTTATGACTTCAGATGAAGCAAAAGCAAATGTTGACAAAATAAATTCCGCTGTAAACGATTACATCGATGAATACTATTCATATCTCACATCTTATTCTCCGGTTGAAATGTATTATGTTCAGCCAAAGAAAGCATCTGATGATGAGCGAGCATTTATCCTTGTAGTTGAAAAAGGAAAATATGACGGTTGGTTTAACAGTTACGATACTTACTATTGCGGCATATACATCAAGAACCCTTATCTGCTTGATGACGAAGTTTATTCCTCAAGTATTGGCAGCAGTAGCGGTGATCAGAAACTTGCTGACTACAAGAAGTATGAGAGTTTCCTTAATTCAAAAAATTATACCGCAACAAAAATTTCTTAACCCAAACAATCGGTTTTCAACAAACAACAGGTCAGATATAAGACCTGTTACATAAATAATATTTTATCTTGGAGGAATCACAATGAAATTCTGTAAATATTGCGGAGCACAGCTTGAAGACAATGCTGTTTGCAACTGCGAAAAATCAAGAGCCGCTCATGCTCAGCAGGCAAATGCACAGTATCAACAGCCACAGTACCAGAATCCTGTTCAGCCTAACGCACAGCCACAGCAGTCACCCTATGCAGTAAATAACAATGCTGTTCCAGCAGGTGAAAACGCTTTTGTAAAGGCATTGAAGAATATCCCTGTTGTTTTCACTTCATTCTTTAAGGATTCAAAAACAGTCATCAAAACCGCTAAAGCAGAAAAGGACATTGTCGTTGCATCACTTTTCTCAGTAATTTTCTTCATTGCTCTTATTCTTGGCAATACATTCCTTATGCTTTCAATGAGTGCACTTGACTTCCCGAAAACACTTCTCGTAAGCCTTGTTATGACTGTTCTCATCGGCGGCATATATTCAGTAATTCTCTTCGCATATGTAAAGAAATTCAAATCCGAAGAAAATGCAGGCAAAGCATTTATTGACGCATTTATTACTTTTTCAATTGAATCAATTCCTGCATCAATCGGCTGGATTTTAGTAGGTCTTTTTGCATTAGTAAGCGTATATCTGTTCCTTTTCTTCTTTGTAATCGTTATGCTTTATCTTGTTATTTCACTTGTAAATCAGGTTAAAGCTAATGTTCCGGAAGCAAAGAATTCTGCATTGTTCACTTTGATTCTTACACTTATCATCACAGTTGCATTTATCATTGTATTCTACATCGGCTCAAATCTTACTATGTGGTCATTTAACACAAGTTCTTTTGCATCAAATATTTTTGCATCACTTTTAGGCGGTAATTCTTACTCTCCATGGTAACAATCCGAAAAAATTAAAAGCATAAAAGTAACGCTCCGAACTAAATGCTCGGAGCGTTTTTTCTGTCATATTAACTCACTGATTATTGAATTTGAAACAAGAAAGCCTTTCGGAGTAAAATTAATTGTTTTGTTTGTAACATTCATATAACCGTATTTTTCATATTCTTTAGCTTTGTCGGTTATATAAGAGGGAAGGGAATACCTGAATTTTTCCTCAAATTCAGAATAGTTAAGTCCGCTTTTAAGCCTAAGAGAAAGCATAATGAATTCTTCTTCATCTCCGCCAGTACCCTCATAGGTAAGTCTGTTGCTCTTAAAATCATTCATACTTCTTGAATAAAAAAATCTTTTGCCCTCAAAGAATGAATGAGCAGACGGACCTATGCCGATATATTCACCGCATTTCCAATAATTTGTGTTGTGGTGGCTTTCAAAACCGAGCTTTGCAAAATTTGAAATTTCATATTGCTTATATCCGAGAGAATCAAGCATCTCAACCGCTTTAAGATACATTTCAGCCTGCATATCATCATCGGCAAGACTAAGTTTATTCTGCATTTTATAAAACGGAGTGTTCTTCTCAATTTTCAGAATGTATGACGAAATATGAGCAACACCGCAATCAGCACAAAATTTGATTGAATTTTGAAGGCTTTCAATCGTTTGATTTGGAATCCCCATCATCAAATCAAGTGAAATATTATTAAATCCCGCACTTTTAGCCCTTTCAACAGAAATCTTTGCATCATCAATGCTGTGAATTCTCCCAAGCAGCCTTAATTCATCTTCAACAGCAGTCTGCATTCCCATTGAAATGCGATTGAATCCGCAGGCATACATTTTTTCAAAATCAATAGTTTTGGCGGAGTCGGGATTGACTTCAACCGTAATCTCGGCATTATTTTGAATATTAAAATTAAACTTGATAAAATCAAGAATATCACAAAGTCTGTCTGCACCCAAAACACTCGGCGTACCGCCGCCGAAATATACGGTTGCAACATCTCTTTTGGCTTTTTCAGACCAGTATTTTATTTTATCTTTTAATTCAATCACATAATTATCGAAAGCGTTTTCATCTGCATTGCCGCTGAAAAAATCGCAATACGGACATTTTTGCTTACAAAACGGTATGTGAATGTAAAGACCAATAGAATTACTCATAAAAAACCTCATAAATGATTTTGAGGCAGAAACACAAGTTTCTGCCTCGATTTGGAAGGTATATGAAAAAATAGGAAAAATCACATTAAGTCCTTCTGTACCAATATATTACAATATATTTACAAATTTGTCAAGTTTTTGTAGCAATTATTTTTCTCACATTTTCTTCATTCTTTATTGACATATACCATCCAAAAATAGTAAAATATAAAATTGTGGATATACTTAACCTCCGAAGGGAAGAAAGATATGAGTTCATTTAAAGAAGAAATCAGCAAGCGCAGAACCTTTGCGATTATTTCGCATCCTGATGCGGGTAAAACAACACTTACGGAAAAGCTCTTGCTCTACGGCGGAGCAATTAACCTTGCAGGTTCGGTAAAAGGCAAAAGAACCGCAAAGCATGCTGTGTCCGACTGGATGGAAATTGAAAAACAGCGTGGTATTTCCGTTACATCATCGGTTTTGCAGTTTAAATATAACGGTTATTGCATAAATATTCTTGACACACCGGGACATGAGGACTTTTCGGAAGATACCTACCGTACACTTATGGCGGCGGACTCTGCCGTAATGGTTATTGACGGTTCAAAAGGTGTTGAAAAACAGACTATCAAACTTTTCAAAGTTTGCGTAATGCGTAATATTCCTATCATTACATTCATCAACAAGATGGACAGAGATGCAAAAAATTCTTTTGACCTTCTTGAAGATATTGAAAATGTTCTCGGAATTCACACCTATCCTGTAAACTGGCCTATCGGCTCAGGTAAGGAATTTAAAGGTGTGTATGACAGAAATTCTAAAAAAATTCTAGCTTTCACGGCTAATAACGGTCAGAAAGAAGTTGAAAAGAAAGAACTTACGCTTGACGATCCTGCCCTTGAAGATACAATAGGCTACTATCATAAGCAGGATTTGTTTGATGAAATAGAACTTCTTGACGGTGCAGGCGATGAATTTGACCTTGAAGCAGTCCGCAACGGTCAGCTTACTCCTGTATTCTTCGGTTCGGCTCTTACAAACTTTGGTGTTGAGCCATTCCTTGAACAGTTCTTACAGCTCACAACTCCACCTCTGCCAAGAGAAACAGTTGATGAAAAGGTTGAGCCTATGTCAGACTTTTTCTCTGCATTTGTTTTCAAAATTCAGGCAAATATGAACAAGGCTCACCGTGACAGAGTTGCATTTATGCGTATTTGCAGCGGCAAGTTTGAAAAGAATATGGAAGTGTTCCATGTTCAGGGCAACAAAAAAATGCGTCTTTCACAGCCACAGCAAATTATGGCTCAGGAAAGAGAAATTGTTGACGAGGCATATGCAGGCGATATCATCGGTGTGTTTGATCCGGGCATTTTCTCAATCGGTGACACAATCTGTTCACCCGGTCACAAGGTACAGTTCAAAGGTATTCCTACATTTGCTCCCGAACATTTCGCACTTGTCCGTCAAAAAGACACAATGAAGCGCAAACAGTTCATCAAGGGTACAAGTCAGATTGCACAGGAAGGTGCAATTCAGATTTTCCAGGAGCTTGACGCAGGTATGGAGGAAGTTATCGTTGGCGTTGTAGGCGTACTTCAGTTTGATGTTCTTAAATACAGACTTCAAAACGAGTATAACTGTGATATCATTATGGAAACACTCCCATATGAATTTATCCGTTGGATTGTAAACGATGACCTTGATCCGAAAACTCTCGACCTTGCGTCCGATACTAAGAAAATTCAGGACCTTAAAGGCAATCATCTTTTGCTCTTTACAAGCTACTGGAGCATAAACTGGGCGCTTGAACACAACAAGGGACTTGAACTCGCTGAGTTCGGTACAAACTAAATATTTAAAATATCGGAGGATATATGCTGTACGACAAGCTTAAAAATTATTCAAAAAGCGGCATATATCCTTTTCATATGCCCGGACACAAAAGAACGGACATTACAGAAGAGGGTATAATACCGTATAATATCGACATAACCGAAATTCATGATTTTGACAATCTCCATTCGCCAAACGGAGTTATTGATGAAATTCAGAAAAAGGCTGCAAAACTTTACAATGCAAAAAATGCTTTCATTCTGATTAACGGTTCAACAGGCGGAATACTTTCAGCAATCCGCTCAATGACAAATCAAGGCGACATAATCTTAATGGCTCGCAACTGCCACAAGTCTGTATATAATGCCGTTGAACTTCTAAATCTCAATACTGACTATATTTTTCCCGATACAAACAACAGATATAATATTCTCACATCTGTTTCACCTTACGATGTAGAGGAAAAACTTGTAAAACACAATGATGAAATCAAACTTGTAGTTGTAACCTCACCGACATATGAGGGAGTGGTTTCGGATATAAAATCAATCTCTGAAATTTGTCACAAACACGGTGCAAAATTGCTTGTTGATGAAGCACACGGAGCACATTTTTCGTTTTCGGACAAATTCCCTGCAGAGGCACTCAACTGCGGTGCAGATGCAGCTGTATTGAGTTTGCACAAAACTCTGCCGTCATTAACTCAAACAGCATTGCTTATAACAAATGACAGCAAGCTTTCTGAAATTCTTGCTGAAAATTTAGCGGTATTTGAAACAAGCAGTCCGTCATATATTTTAATGAGCTCAATCGAAAAATGCCTCGATTTCTGCGAAACAGGTAAATCTAAATTTGAAGAATACTGTAAAAATTTGAAAGCAATCAGAACAAAACTTAAAAGTTTAAAGCATCTGAAAATTTACGATAAAAGCGATACTGATTTTGATTATGATATCGGCAAAATTGTAATTTCAACTGCAAACGCAAATATTTCGGGAACAAAACTTTCCGAAATACTGCGAAATAATTATCAGATTGAAACCGAAATGGCATATTCGGACTATGTAATTGCCATGACATCTGTTTGTGACACTGAAAAAGGCTTTGATATGCTTTCAGACGCTCTGATTTCAATTGACAGCGAACTTTCCGATGAATTTGACGCCGAGCATATCTCATTAAAAAATCTTTATACAGGCAAAAATTTCAAATCCTGCGAACTGTATAATTTTCAAAAAGAAACAGTTCCGTTTGAAAAATCGGAATTCAGAACATCAGCCGAATATGTATGGGCATATCCGCCGGGAATTCCCCTCATTGTGCCGGGTGAAATCATCAGCAAAGAACTCATAAATTACATTGAATATCTTTCAGCCTGCAAAGTAGAGATTATGTCAACAAAAGGCAGCATGCCACACAACATAAGTGTGGTCAAAAAAGATTGACAAATCAATGGCTGTGTGATAATATTAAACTAACAAAATCTAACAAGGAGTTTGATTTATTATGAAGAGAATTAAAACTATCGAAACTCGTGACCTTAAGAAGAGCGTTAAGACAGGCGGTTGTGGCGAGTGCCAGACTTCATGCCAGTCAGCTTGTAAGACATCTTGCGGCGTTGCTAACCAGCAATGCGAAAAGTGCATGAGCGAGAAATAATTCTATTTTAATTTGATTATTAAGGATTATCGCCGTTTTCCCAAAGGGTTAACGGCTTTCCTTTTGTCTAACGGAGATATTATGATTCATCAGTATAAACTTAACGGATACAACATAGTTCTTGATGTTTACAGTGGCAGTGTACACGCAGTCGATGACCTTGCTTATGATGTTATTGCAATGTACAAAAACGCAACAAAAGAACAGATAATCGACGAAATGCTTTCAAAATATGCAGACAATCCTGAGATTACAAAAGAAGAAATCTCCGACTGCATTGATGATGTAAAAGAGCTTGAGGAACAGGGCAAACTCTTTACAGAGGACAAGTATGAAAACCTTGCATTTGACTTTAAAAAGAGAAATACAGTAATCAAAGCACTTTGTCTGCACATTGCTCACACCTGTAACCTTAACTGCGAATACTGCTTTGCAAGCCAGGGCAAATACCACGGCGAGAGAGCCCTGATGAGCTTTGAAGTGGGCAAGAGAGCAATCGACTTTCTCATTGAAAATTCAGGCAGCAGAGTAAACCTTGAGGTTGACTTCTTCGGTGGAGAACCTCTTATGAACTTTGATGTTGTAAAGCAGATTGTTGCCTATGCAAGAAGCATTGAAAAGGAACACAACAAAAACTTCCGTTTTACACTTACAACAAACGGTATGCTTGTTGATGACGATGTAATCGAATTTGCAAACAAAGAATGTCATAATGTAGTTCTCAGCCTTGACGGCAGAAAAGAAGTGCATGACCATCTTCGCAAAACTGTAAACGGCAAGGGCAGTTATGACATTATCGTTCCGAAATTTCAGGAATTTGTCAAAAAAAGAGGCAACAAGGGTTACTATGTAAGAGGCACTTATACACATAATAACACAGACTTCACAAACGATATTTTCCATATGGCGGATTTGGGATTTACAGAGCTTTCAATGGAACCGGTTGTATGTGCTCCCGATGACCCATATGCACTTACATATGACGATTTGCCTGTTCTTTTTGAACAGTACGAAATTCTTGCAAAGGAAATGCTCAAGCGTGAAAAAGAGGGCAGACCGCTCACCTTCTATCACTACATGATTGACCTTACAGGCGGTCCGTGCATTTATAAGAGAATCTCGGGTTGCGGTTCGGGTACAGAATATATGGCTGTAACACCTTGGGGCGACCTCTATCCCTGTCATCAATTTGTTGGCGATGAAAAGTACAAGCTCGGCGATATCTTTAACGGTGTTTCAAACACGAAAATTCAGGACGAATTTAAGCTTTGTAACGCATACGCCCGTCCCGACTGTAAAGATTGTTGGGCAAGACTTTATTGCAGCGGTGGTTGTGCTGCAAACGCTTATCACGCAACAGGTTCAATCACAGGCATTTACGAATACGGATGTGAGCTTTTCAGAAAGAGAATGGAATGTGCCATTATGATGAAAGTTGCAGAAGCTGAAGAATAAAATTATCAGGCAGATACAAGTAAAATGTATCTGCCTGTATTTTCGAGGTGTTTTATGAACGAACAAATTATTATGCTCGGTACAGGAAGTGCAATGGTCACGGAGTGCTACAACACCTGTTTCCTTTTGAAATCCAAAAATGACTACCTCCTTGTTGATGCAGGCGGAGGAAACGGAATTTTGTCTGTAATCAAAAAATCAGGAGTCGATTGGAACAGCATAAAAACAATGTTTATCACTCATTCTCACACCGACCATATTTTAGGTGCTGTGTGGGTAATAAGGCAAATAAGTGCTCTTATGAATTCAGGCAAATATGACGGTAATTTCAACATTTACTGCCACGATGATTGTGTTGATTCAATCACCGCAATCTGCAACCACACACTTGCACAGAAATTCCTCAAAAATATCAATACAAGAATTTTCATCAATGAGGTTAAAAACGGTGAAAAGAAATGTGCTGGAAGTATTTCGCTCACTTTCTTTGATATATTTTCGGATAAGACAAAACAATTTGGATTCAAGGCTGTTTTTCCGTCAGGAAAAGTACTCACCTGTCTTGGTGATGAACCGTTCAATGAAAAGTGCAGAAACTTTGTTCAAAACAGCAATTATCTTATGTGCGAGGCATTTTGCCTTTACAGTCAAAAAGATATTTTCAAGCCGTATGAAAAATTCCACAGCACAGCACTTGATGCAGGAAAACTTGCAGAAAGTCTTTCTGCAAAAAACCTTATACTGTATCACACCGAGGATGAAACACTTAAAACACGCAAAGAAACATATACCGCAGAAGCAAGAACCGTTTTCAGCGGAAACATATTTGTTCCCAACGATTTTGAAGTAATCGACTTAAAATAACCGCATAACGCCTGCTGTAATCATACAAAGCAAAATTCCCATTGCAGTAGGCAAAATCATAGAAACAAGCGTCCATTTTAGGCTGCCTGTTTCTTTTTTTATTGTCAGACAGGTTGTTGAACACGGATAATGAAGAATGCAAAGAATAATCGTGCATACAGCCGTTGTAATCGTCCAATCGTTCATACTGAGAAGCTGAAACAATTGATCATAACTTGAATATTCCACAAGAGTACCGCTTGCCATATATGACATAATTATTATTGGAATAACGGTTTCATTTGCAGGAAAGCCGAGTATAAATGCCATTATTATAACACCGTCAACACCTATAAATCTGCCGAATGGATCTAAAAAATCCGTGCAGTATTTTAAAAGCGAAACATCACTTATCTGCACATTTGCAAGAATCCAGATTATTGCTCCCGCAGGAGCGGCAACAGCAACCGCTCTTCCTAAAACAAACAATGTTCTATCCAAAAGCGAACGGACAATAGTTTTTAAAATCTGCGGTTTTCTGTACGGCGGAAGTTCAAGAACAAATCCCGATTGTTCACCTTTCAATATAGTAACCGACAGAATTTTAGACACCAAAAGCGTAATTAAAACACAGAAAACTATTATTGCAATCAACAAGATTGCGATTTCAAACGAACTGCTAAGAGTAAATGCTGTTCCTGCAAAGAACATAAGCAGCAATGCAATAATTGTAGGGAATCGTCCGTTACAAGGCATAAAATTATTTGTTAAAATCGCAATTAACCTTTCTTTAGGTGATTCAATAATTCTGCATCCCGTAACTCCGCAGGCATTACATCCAAGTCCCATTGCCATGGATAAACTTTGCTTACCGTGAGCACCGCATTTTGAAAAATATTTATCAAGATTAAAGGCAATTCTCGGAAGGTATCCCGAATCTTCAACAAGTGAAAATAAAGGAAAGAAAATCGCCATAGGCGGCAACATTACCGATACGACCCACGAAAGCGTTGTATATACTCCGTCAATCAACAGTCCTGTTACAACATCAGGAACGTGCATAAGCTCAAACAGAATATACAACTTTTCCTTTATAAAGCCAAATAAGGCACTCAACCACTCGCTAGGATAATTTGCACCAACAACTGTTATCCAAAACAATACTCCCAGCATTGTAAGCATAATCGGTATTCCTGTGGCCTTGCTTGTAAGTATTTTATCAATTTTTCTTGTATGGGCATTAAGTTCTGATTTTTCATATTTTACGCAGGCACTTGAAATTTTTTTACTGACCTGCGACAGCTTTTCAATGTTTTGTTTGTAATTCTTTTCGGAAAGTATGTCAATCCCGTCAAAATTTCTTTTTACCGTAAAGCACCTTGTCTTGCCGCTGCACACATCATAAATTTTACTTTTAAGCTCATCAAGACCTTTTTTACCTGTTGCACAGGTTTTTACAACAGGTATTCCGAGGTTTAGCGACAACTCGTCGCAGTCGATTTTTATACCGTTTTTTTCAGCTTCATCACAAAGATTAAGGCACAACACAGCGTTTTTTTGAACAGACAACACCTGCAATGCAAACGAAAGATTTCGTTCAATTACACCGCTGTCAATAACAATTACAACACAATCGTTCTTATTTTTGGTAAGACATTTTCGTGTTACTGCCTCTTCACCTGAAAAAGCAAGCAAGGAATAACACCCCGGCAAATCCGTAACACAAAATTCTGCATCATTTATTTTGCAAAATCCTCGTGCATACTCAACGGTTTTGCCCGTCCAGTTTCCCGTGTGCTGCCTTAATCCCGTCAGTTCGTTAAAAATTGTACTCTTGCCGACATTAGGATTACCGGCAAGTGAAATTTTGTAATCGCAATCCGATACATCCTTTTTATTAAAAGATGATTTATCCGTAGAAAACAATAAAAAGCCTCCTTTTACACAGGAGTGACGATAATATTTTTACAATCATTATTTCTCAGTGCCACAACGGCATTTTTAACAAGATACGCACACGGATCACCAAAAGGACTTGAAAACAACGGAACAACTAAACTGTCTTTCATAATGCCAAAATCAAAAATTCTGTTCTTGATGTTCTCATTACAATTAACCTGTTCCACTATTCCCGTAACTCCAAGCGGCAACCTGTCAAGCGAACATTTTTCTTTCATCTGCTTCACCGATTTCAACTTTTTATTAACAGCATATTCATTTTGTTTTATAAAGTTACTAACAAGCACGCAACGCTTTGCTATAACATAAACTTATAGACAAGCAAAAATAACTCTGATACCTCAAAAATTCAAAATAATTGACACGACTATAATCAGGTGCTATAATGAAGAGCAGATTAGATAAACTTAATTTAAAATTATGGGTTTACGGTTCAAAATGCTATTCGGCAAATTGGTAATCAGAGAATTCGGTGAGAATCCGAAGCAACAGTCATTACTGTATTTGGCAACGCCATAAGTCAGGTCGCTGTCCGTACGCCTCGGATTATGCAAATCTTGGACAAGGAAGAGGTGCAGCCGATCAATATCCGTATAGTCTTTGTCTGTATGGCTTTGTTTGTTGTGCCTTCCAAAACGGAAGGCTTTTTATTTTGCCTTTCGATATACATAATACAATATGGAGGAAAAAACTATGAACAAATCTTTTAAAAAAATCCTCTCAATTGTGCTTTCTGTAATGATGATTTCGTCATTTATGACTATTTCACTTTCAGTAAACGCAGCTGAAGACGGAAAAGTAAGGGTAATTGTCAGAAATGATACATACTCTGTTGAAAACGGTGCTCCGTGGGACGGCACACTTGTTGACGAATGGGTTAGCATCAACGATGACTCAACTATGATGTCTGCCGTATCGGAAGCTCTTTCAAATCACGGCTATAAACAGACAGGTGCAGAGAGCGGTTACATCTCATCAATAAACGGTCTTGCAGCATTTGACGGCGGCACAATGAGCGGTTGGATGGGAACACTCAACGACTGGTTCACAAATAACGGTTTTGCAGCTTACACAGTAGCTGCAGGCACACTTGAGAGCGGCGATGAAATCGCTATTATGTACACTTCAAACGGTTACGGAGAAGATATTGGCGGTTCTTGGGCTAACAATGATACAACTGTTAAGTCAGTTGAGATCACAGGCGCTGAACTTTCAGGTGAATTTGATCCGTCAGTAACAGACTACACACTCACAATTGACACTCCGTCAGCTGATGTAAATGTAGTTCCTACTGCAACTAACAAGAACTTTCAGACAAGAAAATATAAGAATGAGTATATTCCGTCTGATGACAGCGTAGTTTATAAGAGAAGCCAGAGCGTTACTGTTTCTGACGGCGACAAAATCATCATCGGTTGCGGTGATACTGCATGGCCGTCAATGAATTCAAGTGAGGGCGCTACTGTATATACATTCACAGTAAAATACGCTCCTTCTGTAGCTGATTCAGTTGCAAATAAGATTGACGAAGTTGCAAAGCATCTTTCTTCACAGGCTATACCTACTGTTTCATCTGTAGGCGGCGAATGGACTGTTATCGGTCTTGCAAGAGCTGACAAAATCACAGATGAAATTGCAAACGGCTACTATAACAATGCAGTTAAGTATGTTGAAGAGAAGGGTTCTGCAAAGCTTCACAACACAAAATCAACAGACAACTCAAGAGTAATTCTTGCACTTACAGCAATCGGCAAAGATGTTACAAACATTGCATCATTCAATCTTCTTGAACCTCTTGCAGATATGGATTATGTTAAAAAGCAGGGAATCAACGGTCCTATCTTTGCTCTTATCGCACTTGACTCAGGCGATTATGAAATTCCTCAGACTGATGCTACAAACAAAACAACAAGAGAAAAACTCGTACAGACAATTCTTGATGCACAGGTTGCAAACGGCGGTTGGACATTCTTCGGTTCAGCAGCTGACCCTGATATGACAGGTATGGCTATTCAGGCTCTTGCACCTTACTATTCAACAAACAGCGAAGTTAAAGAAGCTGTTGACAAGGCACTCACAGTAATGTCAAACGCTCAGAAAGATGACGGTGGCTTTGCTTCTTGGGGTTCTGTAAACAGCGAAAGCTGTGCGCAGATTCTTGTTGCACTCACAAGCCTTGGAATTGATCCAACAAAAGATGAAAGATTTATCAAAAACGGCAACACACTTATTGACGCAATTATGAGTTTTTCCGCTGAAAACGGTTTTGGTCACACAGATACAACATATAACCAGATGGCAACAGAACAGTCATTCTATGCTTTTGTATCATTTGATCGTCTTGCAAACGGCAAAACATCACTCTATGATATGACAGACAGAATTGCTGCTAACTATAAGACAGGCGATATAAACCTTGACGGCACAGTTTCAGTTGTTGATACAACACTTGTTCAGAAAGCAGTTATTAACCTTGAAACACTTTCAAAGGTTTCAAGCATAAAGGCTGATGTGAACGGTGACGGTGTTATTGACATAGTTGACGCAACACTTATCCAGAAAATCATTGTAAATGCTTGATTATAAATATGGAAAAGCTAAAAAAATTTGTTAAGAAAAATCAAATACTCTTAATTGCAGTATGCGTTTGTATTGCCGCACTTACAGCAACATTTTTTGCAGGCGGTAATTTGTCAAATGACAAGGTACAAACAGCAACAAACAATACTGTCTCATCTACAGTAACAGATGCAGAAGCTTCTTCTGTATCTGTTACCGAGAGTAGAATCAATACAACACAAGGTTCTACATCTGCTACAAAGGCAGACAAAGATAAAAAAGGCAAGAAGAATTCCGAGGACAAAAAGAACATAAAAAGCGATTCGCAGAATAACAGCAGTTCATCTGCTGCTAACAGCGAAAAGTCAGAAACAAGTTCTAAGAGCAGTTCTTCAAGCAACAAAAATTCTTCGTCTTCAAGCAGCTCATCAAGCTCAAACAAAAAGAACGATGTTCAACCGACAACACAGGATAAGTATAAAACCGACCCTGTACCTGAGGGAAAGCCTAAGCCGGTTGAACCACAGGAGCAGGAAACAAAAGACACAAATCTTTATTGTACCTTTACAATAACCTGTTCTACAATCCTTGATAATATGGACGACCTTGACCCCGAAAAAGTAGAACTTGTACCGAAAGACGGTATAATCCTCAAAAAACAAAAGGTTCAGTTCAAAGAGGGCGAGTCTGTTTTTGATGTACTTAAAAGAGTTTGCAAAGACAATAAGATTCATATGGAGTCAAGCTGGACTCCAATGTACAATTCCGCATATATTGAGGGAATTAACAACCTTTATGAATTCGACTGCGGTTCTCTTTCCGGTTGGATGTACAAGGTAAACGAATGGTTTCCAAACTACGGCTGTTCACGATATGAACTCAAAAACGGTGATGATGTAGTTTGGTGCTACACCTGCAATTTAGGCTATGATGTAGGCGGAGGATACGCAACAGGAGAATAACGATGAAGGATACTTTTTCAAATATGCACCCCTTTATCAATTTCATATTTTTTGCACTAACAATAGGGTTCACGATGTTTATCATGAACCCTGTTTGTCTTGCTATCAGCTTTTTATGTGCACTTATAACGACCTTGTATCTTAACGGCAAAAAGGCTGTCCGATTATCACTTGTCTATCTTTTGCCGATGATACTCTTGATAGTTCTTATAAATCCTGTATTTAATCATGAGGGAATGACTATTTTAACTTATTTTCCTTGGGATAATCCATTAACTCTCGAATCAATCGTTTACGGTATTGCAAGTGCATTTTTACTTTCATCAACCGTATTGTGGTTCTCATCATTTAATGCAGTAATAACTTCGGACAAAGTAGTTTTCCTTTTCGGCAGAATAATGCCGTCATTAAGCCTTGTCATTTCAATGGCTCTGCGATTTGTTCCCAGATTTTCCGCACAAATGAAACTCGTAAGAAACGCACAGCACACTCTCGGTCGTGATGTAAACGAAGGAACATTATTTCAGAGAATGAGGAACGCTGTAAAAATCCTTTCGATTATGATAACCTGGTCGCTTGAAAATGCAATTGAAACAGCCGATTCTATGAAAAGCAGGGGACACGGTCTTAAAGGCAGAACCTCATACTCACTTTATAAATTTGACAAACGAGATGCTGTTATGCTCTGTGCAATTCTCTTTTCGGGAACAGTACTTATGATTTTGCTTTTGACAAATGCAATTAAATTCAGATACTACCCGTCAATAAAGGGCGATTTGTTCACAGTTCAAAGTATCATCTTTTATATATTATACACATTTTTAATGCTGATTCCGTTATCTGTAAATGTAGGGGAGGGGATAAAATGGAAACATATGCAATCAAAAATCTGAGTTTTCGATACCCCGAAACCGGTATTGATGTGCTTAAAAACATAAATTTCAGCATAAATGAGGGCGAATTCATTACAGTGTGCGGTCCGTCAGGATGCGGAAAAAGCACACTTCTAAGACATCTTAAACCTGACCTTTCACCGCACGGTGTTCTTTCGGGAGAAATATTCTTTGAAGAAAAGAATATTTCCGAACTTTCTCACAGAGAGCAAAGCAGTAAAATAGGCTTTGTTATGCAATCGCCTGAAAATCAGATTGTAACGGATAAAGTATGGCACGAGCTTGCTTTCGGGCTTGAAAGTCTTGGTTATGACAACAACACAATCCGAAAAAGAGTTGCCGAAACAGCTTCATTTTTCGGTATTCAAAACTATTTTGAAAAAAGCGTCCTCGAACTTTCAGGCGGTCAAAAACAAATTTTGAACCTTGCATCAATAATGGCAATGCAACCGTCGGTTCTTATCCTTGATGAGCCTACAAGCCAGCTTGATCCGATTGCCGCAAGCGAATTTTTGCATTGTGTTTCACACATAAACCGTGAACTCGGAACAACGGTTATAATCACCGAGCACAGGCTTGATGAAGTACTTCCGCTTTCCGACAGAGTGCTTGTTATCGAGAACAATGAAATTTCAGCTTTTGACACTCCTCAAAAAGTCGGAAAAATTCTAAAAGAAAAGGGCAGTAAAACATTTTTGTCTATGCCTGCACCAATGCAGATATGGCAGGCTGTCACGGACAACGAAAATAGTGACTGTCCAGTAACTGTTCCAAGCGGTAAAAAATGGCTTTCGGAATACACTAAAAGTCATAAGCTTTATGAGCTTGAACCAGAAAAAGTTCAAAATCATTCAGATAAAGTTGCTGTAAATCTTAATGACATTTGGTTTAGATATGAAAAAACAGGCGCAGATGTATTAAAAGGTGTTTCGCTTAAAATATATCAAGGCGAATTTGCTGCTATACTCGGCGGCAACGGAACAGGTAAGTCAACCACTCTGTCAATTATCAGTTCACTGAATAAGCCATACAGAGGCAAGGTTGAAATATCACCTTTGAATAAAAACTCTTTTGATACGCTTGTAGCAGTTTTACCGCAAAATCCGCAGACGCTGTTTTTGAAAAAAACTGTACTTGAAGATTTGTACGAAGTCTTTGACGGCAAAAAAATCAGCAAAGAAGAAAAGGCAAGAAGAGTAACATCAGTAATAAAACTCTGCAGGCTTAAAAACCTCTGCAATCGTCATCCCTACGATTTATCAGGCGGTGAACAACAGAGAGCGGCTCTCGCAAAAATTCTTCTTATAAGACCGCAAATTCTTCTGCTTGACGAACCTACAAAAGGACTTGACACTGAATTTAAAATTGAGTTTGCACAAATTATATCTGATCTCAATAAATCCGGCATAACCGTTCTTATGGTAAGCCATGATGTTGAGTTCTGTGCGATATATCCAAGCCGCTGTCTGATGTTTTTTAACGGTGAAGTTGTGTCGGAAGGTACACCGAGAACTTTCTTCTCCTCAAACAGCTTTTACTCCACCTCTGCAAACCGTATGTCAAAAGGTATAATTGATAACGCAGTATCATCAAATGATGTCATATACGCCTGCACAGGCAAAAACAGAGATATTCATATTGACAAAAACACACCTGACATTGACCTTTTTCAAAGCAGCACCGAAAATCCACCTCAGAAAAAGAAAAAAGCAGAAAATAAAAAACTATCTTTTTTAAAGAAAATCTGCGGATTTATAGGTGTGGTTATGTTTATACTCGGCTTGATTATAAATTTGGAATATATTCCAAATTTTTCAGCCAAAACTTTGCCCACATGGTTCAACTGGGGAATCATAGGTGTGTCTGTTGCATTACTTATGATTGCGTTCGGAACAAAATCCAAGCAACCGATTGACCTACCGAGAAAAAGCTCCAAACTGAGTAAAAGAACAGTCAGTATGGCAATTATGGTTTTGCTTGCAATTCCAATTACGATTTTTGTCGGAATGACATATTTGCAGGATCAAAAATATCTTTTCATATCACTGCTTGTTATGATTGAATGTATGATTCCGTTTTTTCTCGTTTTCGAGGGCAGACATCCTAAGGCGAGAGAACTTGTTATAATCTCCGTTCTTTGTGCAATAGCAGTTGCGGGACGACTTGCATTTACAATGTTACCGCAGTTCAAGCCTGTTGTAGCGGTTGTAATAATTTCGGGAGTAGCATTCGGCGGTGAATCGGGATTTCTTGTCGGTGCTGTAAGTATGCTTGTTTCAAACCTTATGTTTGGTCAAGGACCCTGGACACCGTGGCAAATGTTTGCGGCAGGGATAATAGGCTTCATTGGCGGTATTCTCTTTAAGAAAGGTCTTTTGGGCAGAACAAGGACTTCGCTCTGTATATACGGTTTCATTGCCACAATGGTCATTTACGGCGGACTTATGAACCTTTATTCGGCACTCACATCACATTCCGCATTTAATCTAAATATGCTCATAACTTTTTATGTTCAGGGCTTTCCGATGGATATTGTTCACGCAGTTTCGACTGTTATATTTCTGTTTTTCGGAGCAGAACCTATGCTTGAAAAGCTTGACAGAATTAAAGTTAAGTACGGACTTATCGAATAAACCTAAACAGCAGATAAAATTTCTGCTGTTTTTTTGTGCTGTAATTCAAAAATTTTCGACAAAAGTATAGACATAATCAGAAAATAATATTATAATTTTGGTGCATCTATTTTAGATTCAATGGTATTTACAATCTAAAACGGCAAACTGTAAATACTTTTAATTCAGAATTAAAAAGGTTAAAGGAGAAAAAACATGGGCGGATTTATGGGTGTTGCAGCAAAACAGGACTGCGTATTCGACTTATACTTTGGAATTGACTATCATTCACACCTTGGCACAAGAAGAGGCGGTATGGTTGTTTATGACAAAGAAAAAGGATTTGACAGATCAATCCACAATATTGAAAATGCACCTTTCAGAACTAAATTTGATAAAGATATGCAGAGTATGAAAGGCAAATTCGGTATCGGCTGTATTTCCGACTACGAACCGCAGCCTCTTATAGTTCGTTCACATCACGGTACATATGCTATTACCACCGTAAGCAAAATCAATAATACAGATGAACTTGTTGAAGAAATTTTTGAAAAAGGCGGTTCACATTTTCTTGAAATGAGCGGTGGTGAAATCAACGCAACCGAGCTTATTGCAACTCTAATCAATCAAAAAGAAAACCTTGTTGACGGCATAAGCTATGCTCTTGAAAAAGTTGACGGCTCTGTTTCGCTCCTGTTGATGAATAAAAACGGCATCTATTGCGCAAGAGATAAGTACGGCAGAACTCCTGTTGTTATCGGCAAAAAAGAAGATGCATTTTGTGTGGCGTTTGAATGTTTCTCATACAAAAACCTCGGCTACAATGATTATAAAGAACTCGGACCGGGTGAGATTACGGTAATTACAGACCAAAACTGCATTACACTCAAAAAGCCCGGTGATAAAATGAAAATCTGTACTTTCCTGTGGGTTTACTACGGTTATCCCGCAAGTTCATATGAGGGTACAAGCGTTGAACAGATGCGTTACAACTGCGGTGCTAAAATGGCAGAAAGAGATACCGTAAAGCCTGATATTGTTGCAGGCGTACCGGATTCCGGTATTGCCCACGCAGTAGGCTATGCAAATGCATCGGGAATCCCGTTCTCAAGACCGTTTATTAAATATACACCTACTTGGCCGAGATCATTTATGCCGACAATACAGAGTCAGCGTAATCTTATTGCAAAAATGAAGCTTCTCGCAGTTGAGGATTTAATCAGAGGAAAGAGCCTTCTTCTTATTGATGACTCAATTGTAAGAGGCACACAGCTTCGTGAAACAACGGAATATCTTTTTGAAAGCGGTGCAAAAGAGGTTCACATCAGACCTGCGTGTCCTCCGCTTGTATACGGCTGTAAGTATCTTAACTTCTCAAGATCATCTTCTGAAATGGATCTCATCACAAGACGAGTTATTGAAAGACTTGAGAACGGCAATGTTACAGACGAAATTCTTCAGGAATACACAAATCCCGATTCTGAAAAATACGAGCAGATGGTTGATGAAATCTGTAAAGAACTCAAGTTCACTTCCTTGCGTTTTAACAGGCTCGACGATATGCTTGATTCCTGCGGAATTGACAAATGCAAACTCTGTACTTATTGTTGGGACGGTAAGGAATAATTAATTTTTACTTATAAAAATAAGGCATTTGCAATGAGAATTCTCAAAGCAAATGCCTTTTGTTTTTACTTAGTATGCAATAATTTCGTAGCCGTCCTCAGTTACAAGAACCTGAATTTCCCACTGTGCAGACATTGAGTTATCTTCTGTATAGATAGTCCAGCCGTTATCCTCATCAACGAAAATATCAGGTTTTCCTGCGTTCACCATAGGTTCAATCGTAAAAATCATACCGGGTACCATAAGCATTTCCGTGCCTTTTTTAGAAATGTAACTTACCCATGGATCTTCGTGGAATTCAAGACCGATTCCATGACCTCCTACTTCACGAACAACAGAGTAACCTTTACTCTTTACATAATCATTGACAGCCTGACCCATATCTCCGAGAAAGCCCCAAGGCTTAACCTGCCTTAGTCCTTCATAAACTGCATTTTTTGTTTCTTCAACAAGCCTTCTGTTTTCTTCGCTTACATTACCGATACAAAACATTCTTGAAGAATCGGAGAAATATCCGTTCAAATTAGTTGAAACATCAACATTGATTATATCGCCGTCTTTGATTATTACATCTTCCGACGGAATACCGTGACAAACTTCGTTGTTTATTGAAGTACATACGCTCTTGGGAAATCCCTCAAAATTAAGGGGAGCCGGAACACCACCCATTTTGGTTGTGATATCATACACCCACTTATCAATTTCAGCCGTGCTGATACCTGCCTTAATATGCTCTGCAACATAATCAAGAACTGCAATATTAATCTTCGCACTCTCCTTGATTTTTTCAATCTGCTCAGCATTTTTCAAGATTGCATGAGAGGGAACAATGTGACCGGCAACCTCAAATTCCTCAATTTTTTCATCAAAATCTATATGACATTTTTTATACTTTTTTCCGCTGCCGCACCAGCAAGGATCATTTCTGCCAGGTTTTTCCATTTTACTAACTTCCTTTCATTTTTCCAATTCATAATCCTTGATAATTATACCACCAAACAAATTTTATTACAACATCTTTGTCATATGCAAAAATCCAAAAGAAAAATCTTGTCAGAAAAAGTTTTGTAGTATATACTGAATAAGTAATATATAATCTCACACTCGGCATATTTTTATGCAGAGGTGTTTGTATGAATAAAAAAATCCCGACATTTTATGCTCTCTGCTTTATACTGTTTGCAATATTCTGCATTATTATGGTATCTGTTTTTTTCAGACTTAATCCGACAAAATCTGTTATGACAGAAAACAAAACAGAGCCGATAATTATAATTGACGCAGGTCACGGCGGCGAAGACGGGGGAGCAGTAAGCGAAAGCGGTGTGCTTGAAAAGGACATCAATCTTTCTATATCAAATAATTCAGCTGATTTATTAAAAATTTTCGGATATAAGGTTGTTCAAACAAGAACAGATGATGTATCTCTTGATAACGGAGAAGATTCGGTTCATTCAAGGAAAGTTGCCGATTTAAAAAAACGGCTCGAAATTTTCAATTCAGACAAAAATAATATCGTAATCAGTATTCATCAAAACAAATTTTCTCAAAGCAAATATTACGGAACTCAAATTTTTTATTCCCCGAATAACAGTCAAAGTCAAAATCTTGCGGAATGCATTAGAAATTCCGTAAAAAAATGCTTACAGCCTAATAACGAACGGCAATGCAAAAAGGCAGACGGCTCAATCTATCTTTTAAAAAAGGCTGAAAACCCGTCCGTTATTGTGGAATGCGGATTTATTTCAAATCCGGATGAACTTGCTAAGCTGCAAAGTGACGAATATCAAAAAGAAATGGCAACTGCAATCATAACAGGATTTTTAGATTATACTCATCAATAAATACAGGAAGTGAAATAAATGGCTTCAAAAATCAAAAGTGTTTACATATGTTCGGAATGTGGATACGAATCGCCTAAATGGTACGGCAAATGCCCATCTTGCGGTGAATGGAACACAATGAATGAAGAGATTAAAGATACATCAAAACAGGCTGCAGCGGCTAAAGCACGCTCTTTTGCAACCTATTCAAAGCCTGATACCATATCGGATATTTCAACCGAAGATGAACACAGATATGACACAGGTTGCGGAGAACTTAACCGTGTACTCGGCGGAGGAATTGTAAAGGGAAGTCTTATACTTCTCGGCGGTGATCCGGGCATAGGCAAATCGACTGTACTTATGCAGATTTGTCAGTACCTCGGTGATACTCTGAAAATTCTTTATGTATCGGGAGAGGAGTCTAAAAGACAGCTAAAACTCCGTGCAATAAGACTAGGAGTAACTTCACCAAATCTGTATGTAATGACCGAAACAAATGTTGAGGTTATTTGCGAACAGATAAAAAATCTCAGACCCGACCTTGTTATGATTGACTCAATTCAGACTATGAATCTTTCCGAGTTAAGTTCATCACCCGGCAGTATTACGCAGGTAAGAGAGTCAACCAATATGCTGATGAGAACCGCAAAAGGACTTGACATGCCTATGTTTATAGTCGGTCATGTCAATAAAGAAGGTTCTATTGCAGGACCTAAAGTGCTTGAACATATCGTTGACACCGTGCTCCATTTTGAGGGCGATAAGCAGATGAGTTGCCGTATTCTTCGTGCCGTAAAAAACAGGTACGGCTCAACAAATGAAATCGGCGTTTTTGAAATGACTGACAAAGGTCTTAATGAAGTTGCAAATCCGTCTGTTATGTTGCTTTCAGGGCGTCCGAAAAATGTATCGGGAACTTGCGTCACCTGTACAATTGAAGGATCAAGACCAATTCTTGCCGAAACACAGGGACTTGCCACACAAAGCGGATACGGCAACGCTCGCAGAATGGTTACAGGATATGATTATAACAGACTGTCAATGGTACTTGCCGTTCTTGAAAAAAGAGCAGGATACTATTTTTCAAACTGCGACACCTACATAAATATCGTAGGCGGATTGCGAGTTGACGAACCTGCGATTGACCTTTCAATTGCCATGGCTCTTATAAGCAGTTTGAAAGATACTCCGATTGACGAAAACGCTGTTGTATTCGGTGAGATCGGTCTTGCAGGCGAAATTCGTGCTGTATCAAACGCTCAGATGAGAATTAACGAGGCGATAAGACTCGGCTTTACAAAAATCATTCTGCCGTATCATAATCTAAAAGGTGTTTCATGTGATGATGCTGAATTGATCGGAGTAAAAAACATTCGTCAGGCATTTGAAGCGGTAGGTCAATGAGCAGTTTTGTAATATCAAACAAATACCCATGTTTTGCCGATGAGCTTTCAAAAATGGGGCATAATGTTATATTTTCGGATACTGTCAAAGCATTTCCGCAACCTGAACAAACTCATGCCGATATGCAGATTTTGACGATAAATAATACTGTTTTTGTACTTCAAGAGTGCGAAAAGCTAAAAACTTTACTATATAAAGAAAATTTGATTATATGTAAAAACAAAGCAGGGAAGAAGTATCCCGAAAATATATTGCTGAATTTTCTTTTCTTTAATAATAAGCTTTACGGTAAAGTATCTGCAATAGATCCGACTCTTTACAAATATTGCGTAAAAAACGATATTGAAATCGTAAACATAAATCAAGGATACGCAAGATGCTCAACTCTAATACTCAATAATCGCACTGCCGTAACAGCTGATATATCCATAAAAAATGCCCTTGAAAAAGATGGGGCAGAGGTGTTGTTAATATCCTCGGGTGATATAAAACTTGAAGGATATGATTATGGATTTATAGGTGGTGCAAGCGGAAAAATCTCTGATAATACCGTAGTGTTTTTCGGAAACGCTGAAATGCATCCCTACTATTCTTCTATAAGAGAATTATGTTCTAAAAATAAAATTGCAATTAAAATATTATGCAAAAATATGCCACTCACAGATGTGGGCGGCATAGTAAAAATTCTTTAAACTTTTTTCTTAGGTTTTATTTTTGCAAGCGGATTTGAGTCAGCGGCATTTTTCATTTGTTCCGAACTCAGGTGTGTATAAATCTCAGTCGTACCGAGGTTTTCGTGTCCGAGAACCTCTTTAAGCACTCTGACATCAACTCCGCCTTGCTGATACATAAGCGTGGCAGCGGTATGCCTAAGCTTATGACAGGAATATCCTTGAGAATCAAGTCCGATTTTCTCAAGATATTTATATACCATAGCCTGAATTGTTTTCACTGACATTCTGCGGTGATTACGGCTAATAAACAACGCTTTTTTATCCTTAACTTCATCAATCGGACGCACCTTCATATACTCATTATAAGCGTCAATGCAAGCAGAGTTTAGATAAACAATGCGTTCTTTATTGCCTTTACCGACAACACGCATTGTACCGTCACTATGAATATCATTATAGTTAAGACCTGCCATTTCAGACACACGGAGTCCGCAATTGAGGAAGAGAGTCAAAATACAATAATCACGCTGTTTGTTATTTCCGTCAACTGCATTAAGAAGCTCGATGCTTTGTTCAAGAGTAAGATACTTTGGCAAAGCTTTTTTATTTTTTGGCGATTCAAGCTGTTCCACGGGATTTGTATCAAGCAAATGTTTATTATTGGTTATGTACTTAAAAAAGCCTTTCAGACTGGAACATTTTCTTGCACGGGACGCACTCTTATTGTTGCGGTCACGATAAAGAAAATTCATATAATCATATGCAAGCTCAAGATTAACGGTTTTAATTAAATCAAGGTCAACATCGTCAATTTTAATTTCATCAAACTCAGTACCGTCAGGCACAAGACCACGCATTACTTTTAAAAATCTAAAAAAAGTTCTGAGATCAATAAAATATTCGTCAACAGTTTTCTTCGACATATTTTTGATTGTCTGCTTGTAAATTAAATAGTCCTTCAAAATTGCAGGAGCTTCATCACGAAAATCAACTGCCATAAACACACCACCGTAAATTTATTTCTTATAATGGGTAACTCAGAAAAGTTGAACTAAAATCTGTATTAAAAGAATTACAATGCTATTATAACGCAAAAAAGGGCGGTGTATATTCCAATTACGAAAATTATACAAAATGAATATTTTGTATAATTCGGGGAATGGGCAAAATTAAATAAGCTAAAAACACCTTGCTATGATTGCTTCTGCATAATATACTGTAACTTACAGTCACAGTAAAGCTAATAAGACAACAAAATTCAAAAAATCACAACAGCCGTACAGACTCAAGCGATTCTGTACGGCTGAAATTTTTAGAAGATTTAATTTTTAAAAGCTAATTAACAAACGCCCTGCTGAATCATTGAATCAGCAACCTTCTCAAAGCCTGCAATGTTAGCACCTACTACATAGTCGCCTTCATGACCATACTTCTTAGCTGCAGCAGAAATGTTCTTATAGATGTTAACCATAATGTTCTTGAGCTTAGCGTCAACTTCTTCAAATGTCCATGAAAGACGCTGTGAGTTCTGGCTCATCTCAAGAGCTGATGTAGCAACACCGCCTGCATTAGCAGCCTTACCCGGTGCAAAGAGAATGCCGGATTTCTGGAGAAGCTTTGTAGCCTCAAGAGTTGTAGGCATGTTAGCGCCTTCGGCAACAGCATAGCAACCGTTAGCGATAAGTCTTTTAGCGTCTTCTTCGTTAAGCTCATTCTGTGTAGCACATGGAAGTGCAACATCACACTTAACTGACCAATCGAATTTGCCTTCGTGGTACTCTGAGTTAGGACGATAGTTCTTATACTCTGTAAGACGCTGTCTTTTAACTTCCTTGATTTCCTTAATAGCATCAAGATCGATACCTTCAGCATCATAAATCCAACCTGTTGAATCAGCCATTGTAACTACCTTAGCACCAAGCTCTGTAGCCTTTTCTGTAGCGTAGATAGCAACATTACCTGCACCTGATACGCAAACAGTAGCACCCTTGATGTCCTTGCCGTTATCCTTAAGCATAGCCTCTGTAAGATAAAGAAGACCGTAACCGGTAGCCTCAGTTCTTGCGAGCGAACCGCCCCAGTTAAGACCCTTACCTGTAAGAACGCCTTCATATACATTTCTGATTCTCTTATACTGACCGAACATATAACCGATCTCACGAGCACCTGTACCGATATCACCGGCAGGAACATCTGTGTCAGCACCAATGTGCTTGCAAAGTTCTGTCATAAAGCTCTGGCAAAATGCCATAACTTCTCTGTCGCTCTTGCCCTTAGGGTCAAAGTCAGAGCCGCCCTTACCGCCGCCGATAGGAAGACCTGTAAGTGAGTTCTTAAAAATCTGCTCAAAACCAAGGAACTTAATAACACCGAGGTTTACTGACGGATGAAGTCTTAAACCACCCTTGTAAGGACCGATAGCACTGTTGAACTGAACACGGAAACCACGGTTTACCTGAACCTTGCCGTTGTCATCAACCCAAGGAACTCTGAACATAATAACTCTTTCAGGTTCTGTGATTCTTTCGAGAATACCATTCTCTTCGTACTGTGGATTCTGCTCGAAAACGGGCTCAAGTGAAGTAAGAACTTCAGTAGCAGCCTGGATAAATTCAGGCTCGTTTGCATTTTTTGCTTTCAGCTTTTCAAGCTGTTCACTTACATATGACATAAGTAAGTCCTCCTTAATAAAATTCGCATAAATTATACGGAAATTAACTCCGATTATGCTGTAGCACAGTAAAGCACTACAATCAACATACTAATAATACTATACTTTGAATGATTTTGCAATATCTTTTGTGAGATTCTTGCAAATTTTTTTAAAAATATTGAAAAAACAGCCGATTTTATTCCTTTTCTGCAATTTATTTTACAAATCTCCCAAGTTTAGCTGCAATTTCAAGTCTTTTCCACCCTTATTTTTAGAAAAATCAAGTTATAAATTTACATTTGTTAATAGCAGGTAAATATTTTGTATAATTCAAAGTCAATTTTAAAATTCATTTTTAGTTGCGAATGCACATATTTTATGATAAAATAGTTTCAATAATACTATTTGTAATATTTTTTAGAGGTAACTTTTTATGGATTATTGTAAAAGATTAAAAGAATTGAGAATAAAAAGCGGATTCACACAAGAACAAATCGCATTTATACTTCACACAAGGCAAGAACAGTACAGTAAATACGAAAGCGGAAAACGAGAACTCCCTATTCGTCACTTGATAACACTTTGTTGTCTTTACAAGGTTTCAAGCGATTATATTCTCGGAATAGAAAAGTTTGTAAATAAATCTCAAAATAAAACAGCCGTCAATAACTCAAATGAGCATTAACGGCCGCTTTGCATATATATTTTGATTATTGAATTTTCTCTTTAAACATCATCAAAAAGCTTACAAGGAGCAGTCCGCATGAAACCCAAATTATATGGAATCCGCATGATAAAGAAAGATTTCCTCCCAAACCTGCACCAAGTGCAAAGAAAAATATTACTCCAAAATAATACATTGCCTGTCTGAATTGTTCAGGCTTTCTGTCATGTATAAAACCTGATAAAGCAGCTGTACCGCTTCTTAAATTTCCGATACACATTGTACTTGCATATGAATAACCTCTTACTTTTCTGAAAGTCTGAACCTGCATTGCGCATGAAAACGATACAATTACTGCCGCTATAGTATTCATACTTTTTGGTATAAAACCAACTGCAAATAATATGAGAATTTCAAACAGGAGTATCCCCTGTCGCCAATGTATCTTTCTTGAATATTTGAATTTTTTCTGTATCAAATCAGCAGCAAGAACACCTAACGCAAACGCAAGTATAGGAAAAAGATATTTTAACCCCTCTTCCCACTTTCCTGTCATAAAATTTGTACTCATAAGCACAACATTACCAGTCTGTGCATTTGCAAATACTCCGTCACGGGTAAAATATGTATATGCGTCCTGAAATCCACCTGACAATGCAAGAAATATGCAGTTTCTGAACGCTTCCGACATCTGTCTTGTAGGTTCAAGTCCCTTGAAAAAATCTCCTATCTTTACCATAATGCTCAACTCCGAACAGATTTTACGCAAAACAACACCGAACACGCCAAAACGGTTCGGTGTTACATATGATTTTAAAATTTATCAGATATCATTCTTTACAATATCTTCGTAGCTTTCACGCTTAACAACAACTCTCGCCTTGCCGTCCTTAACCATTACAATTGCAGGACGAGGAATTCTGTTGTAATTTGAAGCCATTGAATAATTGTAAGCACCTGTTGAAAGAACAGCAAGCGTATCACCTACTTCAACCTTTGCAACTTTTGTGTGTTCCTGAACAAGGTCACCGCTTTCGCAACACTTACCTGCTACAGTAACAATTTCATCAGGCTCTTTGTCAGCCTTACCTGCATTTACCACAGTATAAGCAGACTGGTAAAGCGCATATCTGATATTATCGGTCATACCGCCGTCAACAGATACATAAGTTCTAATATTCGGAATTTCCTTTTTGCCGCCAACTTTGTAAAGTGTAATACCTGCTTCGCCGACAATTGAACGACCCGGTTCAATGAAGATGTACGGAACAGGAAGTCCGTGTTCCTTAGCCTTTGCCTTAACAGCCTCCGAAACCTTTTCCATATAGTTTTCATAAGGAACAGGTTCATCATCCTTAGTGTACATAATACCGAATCCGCCGCCGAGGTTAAGCTCTGAAATAACGATTCCAAGCTCATCGTGAATCTTGCCCATAAAGTCAAGCATAATTTCAGCAGCAGTGACAAACGGATCAATATCAAAAATCTGTGAACCGATATGGCAATGAAGTTCTGTGAGATTTACATTATCATATGTCTGTGCCTTTTTAACTGCTTCAAAAGCTTCGCCTGTTTCGAGAGCAAAACCGAACTTTGAATCAATCTGACCTGTTCTGATAAAGTTATGTGTGTGAGCATCTACACCCGGCTTAATTCTGAAAGATATGTTAGCCTTCTTGCCCATTTCTCCGCAAATTTCATTGAGAAGCTCAAGTTCATGAAGATTATCAACAACGAACTTGCCCACATTTGATTCAAGAGCAAATCTGATTTCATCAGCAGTTTTATTGTTGCCGTGGAAGTGAACTTTTTCCATCGGGAAACCTGCTTGAACAGCTGTGTAAATTTCACCGCCTGATACTACATCAAGACCAAGACCCTCTTCTTTTGCAATTCTGCAAAGTTCCTTACAAGAAAGAGCCTTGCTCGCATACAACGGCATACCGTTACCGTGGTAATACTTTTCAAAGGACTTTACATAAGCCTTGCATACATTTCTGATTGTTGTTTCGTCAAGAACATATAAGGGTGTACCGAATTCTTTGGCAAGTTCGAGTGTGTCGCAACCGCCGATTGTAAGATGTCCCCCATTGTTCACATTAAGACATTCGCTAACGAACATTTTACTCATACCTCCGTATTTTTAAAATTTGCTATAGAAGTTTCAATAAGTTTCCTTATTTCATCATTTCCGAATCCTGTCTGTGCAGAAAAAGGTATCAGCGGAACATGTTCAATTGTGCTGAAAATATCCTTGTAATACTCAATCTGCTTTTCAAATGCAGTCTTTTTGAGCTTATCGCTCTTTGTAAGAACTGCCGCAAAGTTGAATCCGCCTCTGTAAAGAAAATCTATCATATGCAGGTCATCATCTGTTGGAGAATGACGCAAGTCAAGAATTTGGATAACGAGCGGACGCTGTCTGTCCTGAGCAAAGTAGCCTTCAACAAGCTTTGCCCATCTGTCTTTTTCGGCTTTTGAAACCTTTGCATAACCGTAACCCGGTAAATCAACCATACGAAACTCTCTGAGCTTGTAGAAATTGATAGTAGCCGTTTTACCAGGTTGAGCACTTACTCTTGCAAGTGCTTTTCTCTGAACAAGTTTATTGATAAGAGAGGATTTTCCGACATTTGAGTGACCTGAAAATACAATTTCAGGCATATCTGACTCAGGCAACTGATCAACACGACCCGCCGCAAATTCAAAAGCAACTTCATTAAAATTCATAAAATCCCCTCCCTCACTGGTTAACTATATTTGCTGTTTTAGAAGCAGAACGAACAGCTGACATATCAATTCCGTTCCACTGATTATCGGTAATTCTTACAGTATTGTTTACCGCAATTGCAACCGCTTCCGAAAAATTACGAACAGGAATAAACTTCACCTTTTCAAGAACTGCCTTATCAACATCTTCAAGGTCAGGTTCGTTATCCTTTGGAATGATTACGGTTGTTATTCCGTTTTTAAAAGCAGCCATACTTTTTTCTTTTAAACCGCCTATGGGAAGAATATTACCTCTGAGAGTAATTTCACCTGTCATAGCCACATCGTGTCTTACAGGCTTTAAGGTTAACGCCGAGTATATTGCAGTAGCCATTGTGATGCCGGCAGACGGTCCGTCCTTGGGAACGGCACCCTCAGGAGCATGAATGTGAATATCCTTGTTTTTATAGAAATTAGAATCAATCCCAAGAACCGCCGCATGGCTTCTTATGCAAGTAATTGCAGCTCTGGCAGACTCCTGCATAACATCACCGAGAGAACCTGTAAGTTCAATCTTACCCGTTCCTTCCATAACAGCAACTTCAATCGGTAAAATTTCACCGCCGACAGAAGTCCATGCAAGACCGTTTACAATTCCGATTTCATCTGTCTTTGCAAGCGAATCGGGAATAAACTTTTTATGGCCTAAAAGTCTTTCAATTTCTTTTTCATCAATCTTAAATACTTCTGTACCCTCAGTGAGCTTTTCAACGGCACACTTTCTCATAACTGAAGCAATAAGTCTTTCAAGAGTTCTTACGCCTGCTTCTCTTGTATAAAAATCAATTAAAGCGTATACTGCCTTCTGAGTGAATTTAAGCTCCTTTGAAGTAAAGCCGCATTCCTCAAGCTGTTTCGGAATGAGATGCTTTTTCGCAATGTGGAACTTTTCCTCTCTTGTATAACTGCTGATTTCTATAATTTCCATTCTGTCACGAAGCGGAGCGGGAATGGTTGAAATATCATTTGCAGTTGTAATGAACATCACATTTGACAAATCAAACGGAAGCTCAATGTAGTGGTCGACAAACTTGTTATTCTGTTCAATATCAAGCACTTCAAGCAACGCTGATGTAGGATCGCCCTTATAATCAGCGGCAAGCTTGTCTATTTCGTCAAGAATAAGTACAGGATTATTAGTGCCGGTATGTTGCAATGCGTTGATAATTCTACCCGGCATTGAGCCGATATAAGTCTTTCTGTGACCTCTGATTTCAGCCTCGTCACGAACACCGCCAAGGGCGATTCTCTCACTCTTCCTGCCAATAGCTTTTGCGATTGACTGAGCGATTGAAGTTTTTCCGACTCCGGGAGGTCCTGCAAGACAGATAATCTGTCCCTTTTGCTTTTCGCTCAAGACGCGGACTGCAAGCTGTTCAATGATTCTTTTTTTAACCTTATCAAGTCCATAGTGAGTTTTATCAAGAGCCTTCTGAACTTTAGGTATAACGATTTTGTCTTTAGATGACTTATTCCACGGCAAATCAAGAACTGTATCAAGATATGTACGAATTACAGCCGCTTCCTGACTGCCATAAGGCATCTTGCTGAGTTTCTTACATTCCTTATAAAGTATGTCCGCAGATTTTTCATCAAGATTTAATTTATCAATTTTATCAGCGTAATTTTCCGCATCATCCGTTGGAGAATCATCTTCTCCAAGTTCTTCCTCAATGGCTCTTTTTTGCTCACGCAGGAAGTAATCACGCTGATTTTCGTCAATTCTCATTTTTGCTTTTTGCGAAATTTCATCTTCCAATTTTAAGACAAAGTTCTCATTAACAAGCACATCAAGAACCGATTCAAGTCTTTCGGATTCAGGAAAAGTTTCAAGAATTGACTGTTTTACTCTATAATCAAGAATAAGATTTGCAGTTATAAAATCAGCAAGTTCACCGGGTCTTTTACAGAGAGCAACTTTAAAAATTATATCTGATGGCATCTTTGGAGAAATTTCAAGATACTTGTCAAATTCATTTTTTACAGTTCTCATAAGAGCGGAATCTCTTGCTGTAAGATATTCAGTTTCTTCCTCATACGGCTTAACTTCTGCAACAAGGCATTTTTCATCAAAAACAGGGTTGATAATTGTGGCTCTGCACTGACCCTCGATAACAATCCTTGTTGTGTTTTCAGGCTGTTTCAAAACCTGAACTACCTTTGCAATAACACCCGTATTGTACACATCAAAAATATCGGGGTCGTTTATTGTTGCATCTTTCTGAGATGTAAGGAAAACAAGCTGATCAGCTTTCATCGCCTTATTTATAGCCGTAATGCTCTTTTTTCGTCCAACATCAAAATGAATAAGTGATTTTGGAAAAACTACTAACCCTCTTAACGGAAGAACTGGGAGAGTCAGATTTTTTTGCATATCAAAATCCATTTAAGTTCCTTTCATAAAAGCAAAAAGCTGTATTGTAATGCAATACAGCTTTAATTCACAATATCAAGACGCTGTGCTACGCTTCTGACGCTTCTTTGCATCTTTTTGAGTTAATTTTACGGAAGTTGTCGGAGACAATTCCTTTTTGCGAGTAATTTGCGGAGCCGCACCGTTTTTGATAACATCTTCGGTAATGATGATTTTATCAATTGTAGGATCTGACGGAGCTTCAAACATAAGGTCGGTTAAAATACCCTCCATAATGCCGCGAAGTCCTCTTGCACCTGTATGCTGATCCTGTGCCTGCTGTGCAATAGCTTTTAGAGCTTCTTCTTCAAAGAGGAGCTCAACACCGTCAAGTTCAAAAAGTTTCTTATACTGCTGAACAATTGAGTTCTTCGGTACAGTAAGAATCTTTACAAGTGCGTCTGTATCAAGGCCGCTTAACGCAGTAATTACCGGCAAACGACCGATAAGTTCAGGGATAATTCCGTACTTAACAAGGTCATGTGCGGTAACATCCTTCATCCAATCAGTTGAATCAAGTTCCTGTTTTGACTGAACAAGTGATTCAAAACCGATAACTGAAGAGCCCTTACGCTTTTCTACTATCTTTTCAAGACCGTCAAAAGCACCGCCGCAGATAAAGAGAATGTTCTTCGTGTTAATCTGAAGATACTCTTGCTGCGGATGTTTTCTACCACCCTGAGGAGGAACATTTGATACAGTTCCCTCAACAATTTTAAGCAAAGCCTGCTGAACGCCCTCACCGCTTACATCTCGTGTAATTGAGGGGTTCTCGGATTTTCTCGCAATTTTATCAATTTCATCAATGTAAATTATACCGTGTTCTGCTTTTTCAATATCAAAATCAGCAGCCTGAATGAGTTTTAAGAGAATATTCTCAACATCCTCACCGACATAGCCTGCTTCTGTCAGCGTAGTTGCGTCAGCAATTGCAAAAGGCACATCAAGTGCCCTTGCAAGAGTCTGTGCAAGCAATGTTTTACCAACACCTGTAGGACCGAGGAGCAGTACATTACTCTTTGCAAAATCTACGCTGTCATCATTTGAAAAAGCACGCTTATAGTGATTGTAAACAGCAACGCTCAGGGTAACTTTGGCATGATCCTGTCCGATAACATATTCATCAAGAATAGCCTTGATTTCTTTAGGCTTTAAAAGCTCGTCAACGGACAGTTCGGGAGTTTGAGGTTCACCCGGTTTAGAAAGTTTATTCTCATTTTCATGTTCAAGCTCACCTGATTCGCGAAGGATATTCATACAGAGCTCAACACACTGGTCACAAATATAAACACCGTTTCCAGCAATAAGTCTGCCTGCCATCTCCTGCGGTTTTCCGCAGAAAGAGCAATAAATATCTTCGTTATTTTTGTTAGCCATCAACTTACCTCACCTTTTATCTTTTTTCGATAACCTTATCAATCAAACCGTATTCAAGTGCCTGCTGTGCAGTCATAAAGTTGTCACGATTGGTATCTCTTGCAATAACATCAATCGGCTGACCAGTGTTGTCAGCAAGAATCTGATTGAGTCGTTTTTTCATATCAAGAATATGTCTTGTGTGAATCTCCATATCAGTAGCCTGACCCTGAGCACCGCCTGACGGCTGATGAATCATGATGTCACTGTTAGGAAGTGCAAGACGCTTGCCTTTTGCACCTGCTGCAAGGAGGAATGCACCCATACTTGCTGCCATACCCATACAGATAGTTGAAACATCACACTTGATATAATTCATTGTATCAAAAATAGCAAAGCCGTCTGTTACGCTGCCACCGGGGCTGTTGATGTAAAGACTGATATCCTTTGTCGGATCTTTACTTTCAAGGTAAAGCAACTGAGCAACTACAACGCTTGCACTTGCACTGTTTACCTCTTCGTTAAGCATAACAATTCTGTCTTCAAGAAGACGGGAATAGATATCAAAAGAGCGTTCGCCCCTGCTTGACTGCTCAATAACATATGGTACTAATGCCATTTAATCATAACCTTTCTTAAATAGTGATTAACAAATATAAGAAAAATATTCAAATTACTTTATAACAGCTTTGTCCTTTACGAGGTTAAGAGCCTTTTCAACCTTAACATCTTCTGTGAGTGATTCAGCAGGAACAGCCTCCTTAACCTTCTCAACTTCCATCTTATAAGCTTCAGCCATCTTGCCGTATTCAGCATCAAGATCAGCTTCTGTAACTTCAATATTTTCTTTTCTTGCAACTGCTTCAAGAGCAAGTCTTAACTTAACTCTCTTTTCAGCCTCTTCTTTATACATATCCTTAAGTGAATTTGCATCCATGCCCATATACTGCATATATGTCTTCATGTCAAGGCCCTGTGAACGGAGGCGCATATCAAATTCTCTTACCATCTCGTTAGCCTGATTGTCATACATTGCCTCAGGAATTTCACCCTCAAGGAGTTCCATAAGCTTTTCAGCGATCTGATTGTCAACATCCTTATCAGCTTCGTCCTGAAGACGCTTAGCAACTGTATCTTTGAGTTCAGCCTTGTACTCATCAAGTGTTTCCTTATCAGAAACATCCTTTACGAATTCATCGTCAACCTCAGGAAGTTCCTTAGCCTTGATTTCGTGAAGGTTAATCTTGAATTCAGCATCCTTGCCCTTAAGTTCTTCAGCCTGATAATCCTCAGGGAACTTAACTGTGATTGTGAACTCTTCGCCTGTCTTGTGGCCAACGATCTGCTCCTCAAAGCCTGGAATAAAGTTGCCTGAACCAAGCTTAAGGTTATAGTTTTCAGCCTTGCCGCCTTCAAATGCTTCACCGTCAACAAAACCCTCAAAATCGATAACTGCAACATCATCGTTCTGAGCTGCTCTGTCCTCAACTGTTACCATTCTTGAGTTACGGTCACGAACCTTTTCGATTTCTTCGTCAACGAGCTCGTCTGTAACTTCTGTTGACTTCTTTGTAACTTCAATGCCGAGGTAGTTGTTGATTTCCATTTCAGGCTCTACAACAACATTAGCCTTGAATGAGAAGCCCTCTTTGCTTGCTTCAATAGCTTCAAGTGTTTCAACAGAAACAATCTTAATGCCTGCTTCTTTAGCAGCCTCATAAAGAGCGTCAGGATAACAATCCTGCATAGCATCCTCATAGAATACTTCTGAACCGTACATCTTCTCAATTACATGACGGGGAGCTTTACCCTTTCTGAAACCGGGGATATTGATGCTCTTAACCTGCTTTTTATAAACTCTGTTGATAGCGTTACCGAAAGTTTCGCCGTCAACATTAACCTCTAACTCATATGAATTAGCCTGTTCCTTTTTTGTACATTCCTTTAATGCCATTTTAATATTCCTCCAAAGTTTAAATTCAAAATCAAGAAATCATCTCATTATATCACAACAAAATGATTTTGCCAATAGAAAATGCAAAATTTATCTGACTAAAATTGGCATAAATGACAACCTGTCACAAGAAATCAGCTTAAAATCAATACCTTCATATTCACCCTCAACAGCAAACCTCATATTCTTTTTGCCGTGAAGATGTCCGTAGTAACATTTTTTGATGTCATATTTTAAAAGGACATCAAAAATTTCGTTACATTTTGTCGTTCCGTAAACAGGCGGATAGTGTAAAAATACTATTGGTTCTTTGCCTGTTTTAACAGCCGACTGTATTGATGTTTCAAGTCTGCCGACTTCTCTGTTAAGGACTTTTATATCATTTTGGGATTCATTTTCAAGAAACCATCCTCTTGTACCGCAAATTGCGTAATCGTCAACGACATAAGAGTTATTAAAAAGGATAGAAATTGAATCAAGTGAATTGTTTTTCAGAAATACATTCATTTTTGTCTTAGTACTCCACCAATAATCGTGGTTACCTTTGAGAAAAATTTTCTTTCCCGGAAGATTTTCTACGAAAGTAAAATCCGTAAGAGTTTCTTCCAGTTTCATTGCCCAGGAAATATCACCCGACACAACAACGGTGTCATTATCTGTGACAACTTTTCTCCAGTTGTTTTCAAGTCTTGAAACATAATCGTTCCAGCCTGCAAAAATATCCATAGGCTTATCTTCGCCGAGTGAAAGATGTAAATCTGCAATAGCAAATAATGCCATTATTCTATACCGAGTGCTCCGAGAACATAATTCTCCATAGCGTTTACTTCTGTAACATCAGAGAAGCGAGCAGTTTTATTTTTAAGGTTTGCAAGAGGAGCAGGAACTTCTGCGCCTGAAACCTTGTGGAGTTCGTCAACCATATCAAATTCTGTTTCAGGAAGTGTTGCGTTTGGCTCAACAGCTTCAAGAACAGCCTTAGAGAACTTATATGGACTTGCAGTTGATGCGATTACAGACGGAGTCTTGTCGCCTGTTTCTCCAACATACTGCTTGTACACATTGATTGCAACAGCTGTATGAGTATCGCAAAGGTACTTATCCTGCTCAAACATTTCGTGAATAGTAGCCTCTGTGTTCTTGTCATCACAGAATCCACCGTAGAACTTGTCGTTGATAACAGCCTTTACATCATCACTTACTTCATACTTGCCCTCAGACTTGAGTGCGTTCATCCAACCCTTTGTAACCTCATCGTTATCGCCTGAAAGCTTGTAAAGAAGTCTTTCAAGGTTACTTGAAACGAGGATATCCATAGACGGAGAAATTGTTGTATAGAAGTTTCTGTTCTTATCATAAACACCTGTCTTGATGAAATCGGTAAGAACATTGTTTGAGTTTGACGCACAAATGAACTTGTTAATTGGAAGTCCCATAAGGCTTGCGTAGTAAGAAGCAAGAATGTTACCGAAGTTACCTGTTGGAACAACAACATTGATTTTGTCGCCGAGTTCAATCTTACCGTCATTTACGAGATCGCAGTAAGCCGAAATATAGTAAACAATCTGCGGAAGAAGTCTGCCCCAGTTAATTGAGTTTGCAGAAGAGAAAAGCATATTGTTTTCTGCAAGTTTTTCTGCAACTGAAGGTGTTGTGAATATTTTCTTAACGCCTGTCTGAGCGTCATCAAAGTTACCTTTGATTGCGCAAACACGAACATTATTACCCTCCTGAGTATTCATCTGATGCTTCTGCATCGGACTTACACCGTCAACAGGATAGAATACTACGATTTTTGTGTTGTCAACATCTTTAAAGCCTTCAAGTGCAGCCTTACCTGTATCACCTGATGTAGCAACAAGGATAACAGCTGTTTTGCCGTCATATTTCTTCTTGAGTGACTTTGTGAGAAGATGTGGGAGAATCTGGAGTGCCATATCCTTAAACGCACATGTCGGACCATGCCAAAGTTCAAGAATATTCAGGGTTGTTCCGTCAAGATTACAATATGAAATAGGAGCAGGATTTTCACCGCCGAACTTCTGTGCAGTATAAGCCTTTTCTACGCAATCATTGATTTCTTCTTCTGTAAAATCAGAAAGAAAATCAGAGAAAACTTTCTTTGCTCTGCCTTTGTAATCTGTCTTCAAAAGTGCCTTGAAGGTATTTTCATCATACTTAGGAAATTCCTGCGGTACAAAAAGTCCGCCGTCTTTTGAAATACCCTGTGCAATGGCCTGTGCCGCAGAAACTACTTCTTTGGCATTTTGTGTGCTGTTGTATAACATTGAAATCTTCCTTTCAAATTGCTTTAAACATCAAGTATTTTACTACATTATTCGCTGATTGTCAAAGTTTTCAAAGAAATTATACGCATTTTCGTAAAAAATCTTTTTCAAAATGCTTTCATTGTAGTTATTTCTAAGAAAAAGTTCATAAATTTCGCCGATTGAATTGCTTCCGACAATATCACTCGGCAAATCGCAGCCGTCAAAATCCGTACCGAAGCAAAGAGAATTTTCGCATCCGAGCGACAGCATATATTCGCAATGCTTTAAAATATCGTTCATACACGCTTTATCCGGATTATTATTAAGAAAAGCATTGTGCAAATTTAGACCTATAAGTCCGCCTCTCTGTATTATAATTTTAATCTGCTCATCTGTAAGATTTCTCGGATTTTGAGTAATTGTCCGTGAATCTGAATGAGTTGCGATAAACGGCTTATTCGTCTGATTGACAACATCATAAAACAGTTCATCGCTTGCATGGGATATATCAATTACAATACCGTACTTTTCCATTTCGGCTACTGCAAGTTTTCCGAAGTCCGTTAAACCGCATTTATCTTCCGATAAAACACCCGAACCGATCTCGTTCATCTCATTCCATGTGAGAGTCATTATTCTGACGCTGAGTTCTGCAAATCGCTTTACATTCTCAATTCTGCCGTTTAAGGCTTTTCCGTTTTCTACTGTAAAAAACGCTGAGTTTCGATACTTTGAAAAAGCATTATCCGTGAATTCACCGATACCTAACAATTCAATTCCAAGTCGGTTACATTCGGATTTCAGGTAATCAGCCGATTCAAAGAACAATTTTTCTGCATCTTTACTTTCAAGATTGTCAGGCAACCAAATAGCATAGCATTGCAGTTTGTTAAAATTTGAATTATTATTCAGTTTAACTTCATACGACGGATTATCAAGTTTGGATTTTTGGGTAACTGCTTTGTAGAGCGTATCACAATGCAGGTCAATAAAATTCATAATAACCTCCTGTCAGAACGCATCTTCAATATAGTTAATGCCGACAAGTTTAAGATTATCACTGTTTACAAAAACTTCGCATACATCAAACCGACATTCCTTGTCTATATTGTTTTCATAAATATACATATCAGCAGTTTTTGCAATTTTTATCTGTTTTTTTCGATTAACGGCATCAACCGGCTGTGTGAGAGAATTTTCTTTTCTCGTTTTAACCTCAACAAAAGCAATTACTTCTTTATTTTCAGCTATGATATCTATTTCGCCATAAGGCTTTTTATAGTTTCTGGCAATAATTTTGTACTTATGCTTTTTCAAATATTTCACAGCATAATCTTCTCCCTTATCGCCTGTTTGTTTAGTAGTAAAAATCATTTTTTATTATATATTTTCTTTAAAAAACTCGGTCTGTGATATTTGCACGGACCGTATTCAAGAATTGCTTCTATATGAGCCTTAGTTCCGTAGCCTTTATGTTTAGCAAAAAGATACTGTGGAAATTCTTTATCATATTCATACAAAAGTCTGTCCCTTGATACCTTAGCAAGAATTGACGCACAAGCGATTGACATTGACTTTGCATCACCTTTGACAATACATTCACCCTCTATTGTTAAAGGCGGCATTCTGTTGCCGTCAATCATTGCGTAATCTGCCTTTGGTTCAAGGCCCTCAACTGCTCTCTTCATTGCAAGCATAGTTGCATTGAGAATGTTCATTTCTTCAATTTCTTCAACACTTGCAAATGCAATGCTGTATGCCAAAGCCTGTTCTTTTATTACATCAAACAAAGCTTCCCTCTTTTTTTCGGAAAGTTTTTTTGAATCGTTTACACCCTCAATAATCGTATTCTCGGGCAATATAACAGCTGCTGCACATACAGGTCCTGCAAGTGGACCTCTGCCTGCTTCATCAACACCGCAGACATTTAAAAATCCCCTTGCAATATTTTTGTTTTCATATTCAAGCCAATCCATTGTTATCTCCCCTGTGGCATTTCAACGGTAATTCTGCCGAGCTTTGCACTTCTGAATTCGTCAAGCAACATAATTGCAGCTCTTTCGGTATCAATTTCTCCGCCTGAAACAAGCATACCTCTCTTCTTACCAATCATTTTCAAAAGTTCATACGAATCAATATTTTCAATATCCTCATTTTCTAATTTGAATCTTGATATAAAATCAGCAGGTTTAAGCTCTTTGAGAAAATCAAGAAGTCTTACAGCTAAAAGTTCAATATCAAGAATCTGGTCTTTAACTGCACCTGTGAACGCAAGATGTTCACCAACAACTTTATCGTCAAACTTTGGCCAAAGTACACCCGGAGTGTCGAGCATTTCAAGATTTTTGGCAATTGTGTACCACTGATTACCTCTTGTAACACCAGGTCTGTCCTCGACTTTGGCACGATTCTTCTTCACCATTTTATTGATAAAAGAAGATTTGCCGACATTCGGAATACCAACAATCATAATTCTGATTGTTGGGTTTACCATTCCTTTTTCTTTTAATCTTGCAATTTTCTTGCTCATTACTGTATTAACGGCAGGTGCAAATTTATCAAGACCTCTTCCGCTTTTACAGTCAACAGGAATAGCAACAAGGTTCTGTTTCTTGAAATAATCAATCCACATTTTTGTGGCGGTTTGATTAGCCATATCACATTTATTGAGGAGAATTACTCTCGGCTTGTTCTGAACAAGCTTTGCAATGTCCGGGTTACGACTGCTTACAGGAATTCTGGCGTCAATAATCTCGGCAACAGCATCGACAAGTTTAAGACTTGTCTGAATCTGTCTTTTTGTCTTGGTCATATGACCCGGAAACCATTGTATAGTCTGCATTTCACTCATATATTAAACATCCTTTACTTTTCATCAATACAAATATGTAAACCTGTCAAACGGATAAACAATAAATTGTGCTTTACCTATAACATCATTAACCGAAACAAGTCCTATACTTTTATCACGGCTGTCAAGAGAAATAATTCTGTTGTCACCCATTACAAAAATATAGCCCTCGGGAATTACATATGGTATCTGCAGCGGATTTGAAGGCTCTCTTGTTATTGACGAAACATATGGTTCATCAATCTGTATTCCGTCAACATACACTGCGTTCTTGCTATAATCAACGACAAGGGTTTGCCCCTCAGTAGCTATTACACGCTTTATAATTCGTTTTTCAATCTGGTTTTCTGCATTTATGGCTACAATATCTCCGCACTTCGGCTTATACATAAAATTAGTCATAAGAATCTTGTCATCACTATGAAGTGTGTCAAGCATAGAATTTCCCACCACATTAGCGTCTCTTATAATAAATGTAAATATAACTGACATAAACGCAAACACAAATATTATAGTTCGTGTGAGGTCAAACATATAGTCGGTGACTTTTTTATCATTTACCTTAAATTTGATTTTTTGTTGTTTGAATTTTTTCGGCATAAAAGCCTCCATAAAAATAAAGCTTATTTCTATTATAAAACAGAAATAAGCTTTTCACAATATCAAAATTCAAATTATCATCAAAATTTGCAATCTTTAATCATCAGTACAAATAGCCAAAGTGATCAAGTGGATAAATAACAAACTGCGCCTTGCCGATTACATCGTCAACATCTATAAGACCGATTTTTGTGCTTCTGCTGTCCATAGAATCTTTTCTGTTATCACCCATAACAAAAATCTTACCTTCAGGAATAACTTCGGGGATTTCGTTATCACCGATATTGTTGCCGTAGGTAGAGCCCTCTATGTACGGTTCGTCAAGTACGACACCGTCAACGATGATACGGTCGTTTTCATAATCGACCTTTACAGTCTGACCCGCAACAGCTATAACACGCTTAATAATCGGACTGCTGTACTCTGCACCGTGAGAAATAACAACAATATCTTTGTCCTTAGGTGTGTAGAAAAAGTTTGTTACAATAACCTTGTCATTTGTGGCAAGTGTATTATTCATTGATCTGCCTTCAACATCAACAAGACGGAACAAAAAGACAAGACAAATTACAACAACCGAAATTGCAAAAAGTATACACTTAACCCAGTCATAAAATCCAGACATTCCGCCCTCTTCTTTTGCAACAAGAAACTGTTTTTCAGAAATTGAAGGTTTCTTGTCAACATACATTTCAGGATTGATGTCAGAAGAATCGTTCACACCCTCAGGCTGCATAACAGCCATATTAGCCTCATTGACATTATTTTTGCTTTTCTTCAACTTTGTCACCTGCTATAAAGAAAAATAGTAAAAAAAGGGACTTGAAAAAGTCCCTTTTGATCTCGTGAATTACTTACGAATCTGCTCTTTAACCTTAGCAGCCTTACCAACTCTGTCACGGAGATAGTAGAGCTTGCTTCTGCGAACCTTACCGTAACGAACAACCTGTACATCTTTAACATTGGGTGAGTGGAGAGGGAATACTCTTTCAACACCAACGCCGTAAGCTACTCTTCTTACAGTAAATGTTTCAGCTACGCCACTGCCTCTTTTAGCAATAACAGTACCCTCAAACATCTGGATTCTTTCTCTTTCGCCTTCACGAATGTTTACTGATACCTTTACAGTATCACCTACGCTGAATTCAGGTGTTGTTTCCTTCACGCTTGATGCAGCAATAGTCTTTAATGCGTCCATTTTTATCCTCCTTATTTTTCCGACATTCTTACTCATTTGAGCAGCGGACTGTCACATCAAAATGACGGTTAAACCGTTATTTGAACCTCGTCGAGAGTTACGACGGTTTCAAATGCTTTAATATAATACCACATATAGAATCATAATGCAAGTGTTTTTTAAATTTAGTTCAAAAAATCGGAATATACATTTGAAAGCAAAATCAACAGAAAGATATGTTTTGAAGCTTTGTAAGATATTTTTTAAAATAATCAGGCAACTCAGATGTAAATTCAATGTATTCATCTGTTTTCGGATGAATAAAGCCTATCTTTCTTGCATGCAGGCACTGACCTTCAAAATCAACCTTTTCATTTTTAACACCGTAAACCTTGTCGCCTGATACAGGATGACCTATATAAGCCATATGAACTCTTATCTGATGAGTGCGACCTGTTTCAAGTTTACATTTTATATGTGTGTAACCTTTGTATCTTGTTATTACAGAATAATGCGTAACAGCATTTTTACTGTTCTTTTCTGTAACACACATTTTCTTTCTGTCTTTTGGATTTCTGCCGATTGGAGCGTCAACTGTTCCCTCATCATCTTTAAGATTTCCAAATACAATCGACTCATATTCTCTTGTAAACGAATGTTCCTTAATTTGTTCTGCAAGCGAACGGTGTGCAAAATCGTTTTTGGCAACAATGAGTAGTCCGCTTGTATCCTTGTCAATACGATGAACAATACCCGGTCGAAGTACGCCGTTGATTCCCGAAAGGCTGTCACCACAATGATAAAGCAAAGCATTTACAAGAGTACCGTCATAATTTCCGGCGGCAGGATGAACAACCATTCCCTTTGGCTTATTCACAACAAGTAAGTATTCATCTTCATAAACTATATCAAGAGGAATATTTTCTGCTTGAGCTTCATACGGTGTTGGGTCAGGAACATTAACTATAACAACATCGCCTTGCGAAAGCTTGTACTTTTTTGAAACAACAGAGTCGTTTACAAGCACAGCTCCGTTCTCAATAAGATTAACAGCTGCAGAGCGTGATAAATCAATATTTGCATCCGAAATAAATTTATCAAGTCTTACACCGCTTGTTTCACAATTAAGTTTAAATTCATTCATTGCTTTTGTTGACCTTTTTTTCGGATTTCATAACATTAGAGAAAAACAGAACATAAACTATAAGAAGTATTGTTCCGACTGTTATGCAGTAATCGGCAAAATTACAAACAGGGGGAAAGAATGAAACGCTGAGATAATCGACAACAAAGCCGTAAAAAACTCTGTCAATAAGATTTCCGATTCCGCCACCGATTATAAGTGCAGCCGAAATATAAAAGAGCTTACCTGTCGGTTTCTTTTTAAACATAATAAATATGATTATTCCGATAAGAATTGCCGTTACAACAACAAAGAACCATCTCATATCAGAAAACATTCCAAAGGCTACTCCTCTGTTTTCAACATATTTTAAATCAAGTAAGCCGTCAATAACCGTTACTGAGCCGACAGACTGCAGATAGGTCAGTACAAAATATTTGATAACCTGATCGGCAACAGCTATAAGTGCACCGATTATAAGAGCGATTACAGGCATTTTACCCTCCATAAACATAAATCGGTGTGTTTTGTCACACCGATTTATTGTAATAACTTTTATTTAAGATTCTGAACACAGCGGAAGCAGATTGTCGGATGTTCTGCACACTGACCTACTGTCTTACTGATAGCCCAGCAGCGTTCACACTTCTCACCCTCTGCCTTTTCAGGCTTGATTTCGAGCTCTCCACCATTATCAACGATTTCTACCTCTGAAACGATGAATGCGGCACAAAGTTCAGGCTCAGCCTTCTTAAGAAATTCAAGTGTTTCACCGCCGGCACAAAGTGTTACCTTTGCTTCGAGTGAACCCTTGATTGTCTTATCTTTGATAAGAGTTTCAAGCGACTTCTTAACGCTGTCACGAAGTTCGTGAATTCTGTCCCAGAAAGCCATAAACTCATCGTCAACATCGATATTGATATTTTCAGAAATTTCGTTAAAGATAACATGCTCTGCGTTTTCCTTTGATGAGTGCGGCATATACTTCCAAATTTCATCTGATGTGTATGCAAGGAGCGGAGCAATCATCCTTGTCATCGCATCAAGGATAACATAGATTACAGTCTGAGCAGCTCTTCTTGAAAGGCTGTCTGCTTTTTCTGTATAAAGTCTGTCCTTGAGAACATCAAGATAGAAGTTAGACATATCAACGACACAGAAGTTGTGAATGCTGTGATATACAATATGGAACTCATAATCATCATATGAAGTTCTTACCTTTGTGATAAGGTCATTAAGCTTTGCAAGCGCCCATTTATCAATCGGCAATACCTTGTCGAAGTCAACCATATCAGTATCAGGATTGAAGTCTGAAATGTTACCGAGAATATATCTTGCAGTATTTCTGATTTTTCTGTATGACTCGGAAATCTGCTTAAGAATATCCTTTGAAATATGAACATCAGTCTGATAGTCGGTTGATGCAACCCAAAGTCTGAGAACATCTGCACCGTACTGCTTGATAACATCCTGTGGACTGATACCGTTACCAAGTGACTTACTCATCTTTCTTGACTCATCATCAAGAATCATACCGTGAGTAAGAACTGCCTTGTAAGGAGCTCTGCCTCTTGTGGCAACTGATGTAAGAAGTGATGACTGGAACCAACCTCTGTACTGGTCATTACCCTCAAGGTAAAGGTCAGCAGGAGATTCAAGGTTATCACGCTGTTCGAGAACAGCTGCGTGCGATGAACCGCTGTCGAACCAAACATCCATAATGTCTTTTTCTTTTTCAAATTCAGTACAACCGCACTTCTTACACTTTGTACCGGCAGGAAGAATTTCTGCGGCTGTGTGATTATACCAAGCGTTTGAACCCTCTTTACCGAACAAATCCGCAACAGCAAGCATTGCATCCTTGTCAATAAGAGCCTCTCCGCAATCTTTACAGAAGAAAATCGGAATCGGAACGCCCCATTTTCTCTGACGGGAAATACACCAATCTTTTCTTTCTCTTACCATTGATGTAATTCTGTCTTTACCCCATGCAGGAATCCACTTAACTGTATTGATAGCGTCAACAGCCTCATCCTTGAAATCGTCAACCGAACAGAACCACTGATCTGTTGCTCTGAAAAGGATAGGAGTTTTACATCTCCAACAATGTGGATACTGATGGACAATTTTCTTTAACGCAAAGAGAGAACCGTTTTCTTCAAGATAAGCAGCAATCTTTTTGTTAGCGTCATTTGTTGTAAGACCGGCAAACTGACCTGCTTCTTCAGTAAGAACACCGTTAGAATCAACAGGACAGATAATCGGAATTTCAGGATAATTCTGACATACATTGTAGTCGTCAACACCGTGACCGGGAGCAGTATGTACACAACCTGTACCGCTTTCAAGAGTTACATGCTCACCAACGATAACAAGTGATTCTCTGTCAAGGAACGGATGAGCTGTTTTGATATATTCAAGCTCACTGCCCTTTACTGTTGCAACAACTTCAAAGTCAGTAATACCTGCTTCATCAAGAGCGGATTTATAAAGCTCGGATGCCATTACAAGGTATTCATCACCTGTTTTGATTACAGAATATTCAAATCTCGGACCTACGCAAATTGCAACATTTGCAGGAAGTGTCCAAGTTGTAGTTGTCCAGATTACAAACTTAACTTTTGAGGGGTCAATTCCCATATTTGAGAAAACACCCTTATCATCTGTTACACTAAACTTTACATAAATTGAATGGCAAGGATCTTCTGCATACTCAATTTCAGCTTCTGCAAGAGCAGTCTTACATTCAGGACACCAGTAAACAGGCTTCAAGCCCTTGTAGATATAACCCTTTGTAGCCATTTCGGCAAATACTCTGATTTGCTCTGCTTCAAACTCGTGATTAAGAGTAATGTAAGGCTTATCCCACTCACCGATTACACCGAGTCTTTTGAACTGTGTGCGCTGGTCATTGATGTAACCCTTAACGAACTCCTCACACATTTTACGAAGCTCAACAACAGAAATTTCTGCAGAGTTGCCGATACCGGCTTTCTTTCTTGCCTTAAGCTCTGTTGGAAGGCCGTGTGTATCCCAACCAGGAACATACGGAGCTTTAAAGCCTGCCATATTCTTATATCTTACGATAAAGTCTTTAAGAATCTTATTGAGTGCATGACCGAGGTGAATATCACCGTTTGCATAAGGAGGGCCGTCATGAAGAATGAACAGAGGCTTGCCCTCATTTACTTTCATAAGATTTTCATAAACCTTTTCATCTTCCCAATTTTGAAGTGTAACAGGTTCACTTTTCGGAAGACCTGCTCTCATGGGGAAGTCTGTCTTTGGAAGATTAAGTGTTGAATTATAATCTTGGGACATTTTATATTCTCTCCAATATCTAAAATCTAAATTAAAATCAGTCTGCAGCTACATCGTAGTTGTCACCAAACTTGAGGTGGCTGAACTTGCTCTGTCTTTTTGCAGGAGCAGGAACATATTCTTCAGGTTCTTCAACAGGTTCTGCTTTCATCTCTGAAGGAACTGCAATTTTTACATCTTCTTCAACCTGAGGCTGAGCAGGAGCTGTCATATCCTCAGTAGGATACTTTTCGTCAAGTTCAGCTTTTGATGATTCAACATCAGAAGTTGACGGAAGATCATCAATTGATTTGATATGCTTACTGTAAAGTGAAATAAGTTCATTTCTGAGATTAGCAGCATCTGACTGGAGCTGTAAGTAATGCTCTTTCTCGGCAGCTGTCATATTATTGGCGTCAACAAGAAGTGCCTGAGCCTTTGTTTCAGCGTCACGAACAATCTTTGCAGCCTTTTCCTTTGCCTCTCTGATGCAAGCATCAGCTACTTTCTGTGAAGCAAGCAAAGCATTTCTTACAGTTTCTTCATCTGCTCTGTACTGTTCAACTCTTGTAGCAAGAACATCAATCTTGTGAACAAGATTAGTTTTTTCTTTCTTTAACTGTTCAAATGAAACAATTACTTCATCAATAAATGAGTCAACATCTTCAGCTCTGTAACCAGCGTTGAGAGTGGCTTTTCTGAAGCTTATATTTTTAATTTCATCAATTGTAAGCATTTATCTACACTCCTTATTTATAATGAATAACCGAAATTCTTATTCGACCTTTTCCTGTAGTACCGAGAATACTTTTTAAAACAAATTTGCCTTTTCCTCTAATTGTAAAAACATCATTTTCTTTAAGATTAAGGCTGACATTTTTAGTTTCTTCAAAATTGACGCACGCGCTGTCCGACATAATAACAGTTCTTGTCTTTTCTCGTGACAGTTTGCATACAGCGGCAACGATATTATCAAACCTTAAAGAAGAAACAATGTATGTTTTTTCTTCAAAACCTCTTCCCTGCGGTAGTTTTGACAAATCGGCATCTGCAACTTTAACACCGATTCTGCCTACTTTTGAAATCTGCGACTTTACATAATCGGACAACTCTGTTTTAACAAATACAACGGCCCGTCCATCCTCAACAAGAATATCACCCACTGTTTCTCTTTCAATGCCCAGTGACATCAGAGAACCAAGAAAATCGCGATGAGTGAGTTTATCGCATTTTCTAAAAGAAAATTCAATAGCAGATATTGGAAAAGAACTTTCACTCGGCTCATCAAAGAATAAACCGAGCATTTTTCTTTCCGAATCGCCATAACCACCAAAGAAAAGGTAATTATCAAAATAAGCTTTTTTGAGTTCAGAAAGAAGCAAAGCCTGTTTTCTTTCACTCATAAAAGGCATAAAATACGGTTTTTGCCTTGTCAGACAAAGATCAATACCGTCATTAAGCTGAGCTATCAGCTGTTTATCATCATCCGAAGTAAACACCGTTGTTCTCAAGCTCATCGAGTAAATCATCACCTGTCAGGTCAACATTGCTCGGAATAATGATGTATGTGTTAGTAGCAACACGCTTGATTTTGCCACGGTTAGCATATGCAACACCGCTAAGAAAATCAAGAATTCTTCTTGCCATATCTTTATTTGTATCTTCAAGGTTAAGTACAACTGTGTGAGCCTTCATAAGTTCATCAGCGATTGTGCGAGTTTCTTCGCCGAAACGCTCAGGTTTGAACAAACCTACTTGAAGGTTGGTAGTAGCATTGATATTAACAACCTTGTTTCCGCCACCGAGATCTCTTTCCTTTTTAGTATTTCTTACAGGTTCTTCTTTGTAGTCCTCTTCTGCGCCTTCATCAGCATAGCCGTACTCATCGTACTCATACTCATCATCGGGAGCGTCCCACATGCGTTTAAACTTATCTACAAAACCAGCCATTATATAGTCCTCCTAAAATTATGTATAATTCCTTGCACCGAATAACGCCGAACCAATTCTAACCATATTTGCACCTGCAAGTATAGCCTCGTAGTAATCGGCAGACATACCCATTGAAAGAATATTCATACTTATATTATCTAATTTTTTTTGCGAGATGTCAATAAATATATTATGCATTTTATTGAAAAATTCAGAAATTTTCTGTGAAGATTCACAAATTGGAGGGATTGCCATAAGACCTTTTACTGAAATACCGTCCAATTCGGCAATTTGGCAAAGTAATTCTTCAAGCTGTTCAGGCATTACACCCGACTTATTCTCTTCTCTGCCAATGTTGACTTCAACAAGAACATCACATTTTTTATTGATTTTAAGAGCCTGCTTAGAAATCTCGTTAGCAAGCTTAACTGAATCAACAGACTGAATAAGGTCAACTTTATCAATAATCTGTCTGACCTTATTTGTCTGCAAATGACCGATAAACTGAAGCGAAGAATTGTCAAGGTCATACTTATCGTATTTTGATAAAAGCTCCTGAACTTTATTTTCTCCTATGTGGTCAAGTCCGAGTGATATTGCGTGATTGATAACCTCGGGTTCAACCATTTTTGTTGCGGCAAGAAATGTAATATCTTCACGCTTTCTTCCGGATTTTTCAGCCGCCTTGGCAATCCTTTCATCAATATATTTGTAATTATACTCAACATCAGTTAATGACTTTTCCGTCATATAAATCATCTCCCTCAAGAATTACCTGATCATACAATTCAACCGTTGTACCGTTGACAAGTTCTTTGTTGTTCGAATCCGGATCGCAAATAACATAATCATCATCGGCATACATAATTGAAATCTGCTTAAATCTTACTTCACTTCCGTGAAGAACATAAACACCCTGAACTTTAACCTGTTCGGTATGTTTATTGTCTTTTTCGTCGTAAGTTGTCTTTGTTACATAGTCATCATGAATAGCCTTTTTGCTGACTCTAAGTCCGGTATATGTACCAAGACCAATTTCGATGGGTTCCTGTCTTGCCTGTGCAAGGTCGGAATTCATATAGTCACATTCAAGAATAAGAAGTGCATCGCTATCCTTTGATTCCTGATATATCCTTTTGATAGTAGCGGGAATGCTTTCTGATGACGCATCAGAAAATAATACAGTTGCAGAACCGTCCCAAAGAGAAAGTCTTGTTGCCTCATCAGCAGTGACCTTGCACGCTACATACCATTTTAGCCCACTGACAACTTTTCCTGCAACATTGTCTGACACCTTATTTTGCTTAACACTTTCAAGGTCAGAAAGTGTCAGGCGATCAAGATTATTGTAATCAAGAACATTTTCATAACCATCGCAATGTGAGAGAAAATATCCTGCTTTCTCTGTTGTTATTGCACCGGTTGACTTTCCTGTCTTGCCTTCCAAAGTTGTTATTTCACTCTGGAGTTCAGATATTCTATCATTAAAATTAGTTATTTTTCCTGTATATATTTGTCGCTGATTTATTGAATAAAGCAAATCATTTGTAACATCATCAATATCAGACAAATTGCCGTCATTGACACTTTTAAGTTGTGAAATAATGTTGTTATTTATATTATTGTTTATGGTGTCAATACCGATGTTTCCCGCAGTACTCGTTTTCTGCAATGTCTGCAAATCTGTGAGCTGTTCTTGCAATGCACTGATTTTTGACTGCGATGCCGCATCATCATCACTTGCATATGACTTTGCAATTTCACCGCCTGCTTTTACTTCATCACCGTCATGTACAGTGTAGGAAAGTACTCCGGAAGTATTGTTTTGAATTATATTCTCATCCCTAATAATAAAACCGTTTGAATATATTTTATCAGACACGGTTGTCTGAACAGCGTTTTCAGTCGGATACATTTTAAAGTTTGTGCTTATCAGTAAGTATGCAGCATAAACTACCGCAAGTACCGACAATGCAATCATCAAAATGCGTCTGAAAAGCAATTTATCCATAAAGTCAGCCTCTTTCAATTATAGCCTTTGCTTGGCTATATATTTCTTCAAATGAATTATATTCATCAATATAAATCCAATTTATCTCAGTATCCCGCTTAAACCATGTAATCTGTCTTTTGGCATATCTGCGAGTTTCCATTTTCAATTTTTCAACACAATCATTTAAGTTTTTATTTTCTTTAAAATAAGGAATAAGTTCCTTATATCCTATCGCTTTTACAGAGGTATAGCTCAATTCGGAATTGATAACTCTTTGAGTTTCCTCAAGCAATCCCTCTTCAAGCATAATATCAACACGCCTGTTAATTCTGTCATAAAGAACTTGTCTGTCACGACAATTGAGTCCAATTTTCACCGCAGAATATGGTGACGGAACATTATGCGATTCTTTAATTTGCTCCGTGATTGTTTTGCCTGTTGTTTTATAAAATTCAATAGCACGGATTATTCTTTTTATGTTTCTTCCATCACGGAGTCTTTCTGCGGATTCAGGATCAAATTTAGAAAGCATATCAAGTAGCTTGTCTGCTCCCTCTTCTTCCCCGATTTTACGAAGTTCTGCACAGTACTCTTCATCTCGTTTATCATCACTAAAAGAAACATTGTTCAAAAGAGAGTCAACATAAAGTCCTGTACCTCCGACAATAAACGGAAGTTTGCCTCTTGAATGAATATCAGCAATACATTCTGACGCATCTTTTACATACGAAGCAACAGAATATGTTTTGTCGGGTAGAAGAAAATCCATCATATGGTGAGGGATTCCATCCATTTCAGTCTTTGTCGGTTTAGCTGTAGCGATCTGCATACCACGGTAAATTTGCATTGAGTCGGCAGAAACAATTTCGCCGTTAAAATGTTTTGCAAGTTCAACAGAAAGATTGGTCTTGCCCGATGCAGTAGGTCCGACAATTGAAACAACCTTAATTGAATTTTCCAAAAAATCACGCCCTGCCAAATTGTTTTTCGATTTCACCTTTTGTCAGCACAATGCAAATCGGTCTTCCGTGAGGACAATACTTTATTTCGGGATGTTCCTCAAGATGCTTTACAATTCCGATAAGCTCCTCGGGAGTACTTTTGTTTCCTGCTTTAATGGCGGAACGGCACGCAACATTGCTGTAGAACCACTCCATTTTTTCAGTAAAAATATCGTTTTTGCCTTGTGCTATATAATCTGCCATCTCAGTGATACAATCACTGATTTCAGCAGCAGGAATATACTGCGGTGAACATCTGACTATAACTGTACTGTTGCCGAAATCTTCAACTTCAAAGCCACAGTCAGCAAACATATTAAGATTATTTATTGCTGCATCGTATTCGGCTTTACCGAGATTGACAGTAACAGGAGCAAGCAAAATCTGTTTATTATCAGCTGCTCGTTCTGACTTGAGTTTCTCGTAAATCATTCGTTCATGTGCTGCATGCTTATCTATTAAAAGAAGTTCTTTATTATTTTTTTCCGCAATAATATATGTACTGAATGCCTCACCGATATATCTTATGCTTGTCTGGTTGTTATTAACAAGGACAGGCTCTTTAGATTTTTCAATAGATTCTTCCGAAACGATTACATCAACCTCTTTAGGCTTACTGATTGAATTTTTCTCAGAGATTTTTTCTGTATTATCAGATTTCTCATATTTATCCAAAGCGTGAGGAGATGTTTGAACAGTTTCAGATTTAACGGTTGGTTTAAAAGATTTTTCTTCTTTAGAATTGTTTATTGCCTGCCTGCTGAATATATTAAAGGGATTTGTTACATCGGCAACCTTAATATCATCAATTGATTCAGGCACAGATACAGCCGGCTTATTTTCACCTGTTTTTACATCATTAAATACAACATCGGAAAAAGGATTAAAATCATCGGATTTTGCTTGTAAAGCGTCAGGTTCTGCAGCTTCGTTTTTTTGTCTTTCCGTTTTCTGAGGGACAAACCGCTTTGGTTCCTGAATAAGTTTTTGTTCAGAAGCATTTGAAACGGGTTTATTTAAAATTGCAGGTGCATTATTAAACGGATTAAACTTGTTCTGCACTTCATTGAAAGCAGTTTCCTTTTTAAACGATGCTTTCTTTCTGCTGTCATACTTCATAAGCGAAGATTTTACAGCGTGATATATTGCATCAAAAACAGGTCTTTCGTTTATAAATCTAACCTCAAGTTTTGATGGATGCACATTGACATCAATAATTTCACAAGGAAGTTCCATATTGAGAACACAGGACGGGAACTTTCCGACCATAATAGAACCCTTAAAAGCTTCTTCAAGAGCAACCATAGCAGTTCTGGTTTTAATGTATCTTCCGTTTATGAAGAAATTCTGCATATTGCGGTTTGGTCTTGAATGTTCCGGTTTTGAGATATATCCGTAAACCTTTATTGCATCAAGCTGATATTCAACAGGAATAAGTCCTTTTGCAAAATCTTTGCCGAAAACCGAATATATCGCAGAAATAAGTTTTCCGTCACCGAATGTGCGAAGAACTTGTTTACCGTCTTTAATGTAGGTAAAAGCAATTTCAGGATGTGATAACGCAGTTTTGTCGATTATATTTGAAACCGCATTGCCCTCCGAAACATCTTTTTTCAAAAACTTTGCACGGGCAGGAATGTTGTAGAACAAATCTCTGATTACAAATGTTGTGCCTACAGGGCAACCTGCATCATCAAAACTCTGTTCTTCACCACCGTCAATTTCATATGAAGTTCCGATTTCTTCATTTACATTTCTCGTTATAAGCTGAAGCCTTGATACGGCACAGATTGAAGCAAGTGCTTCTCCTCTGAAACCTAAAGTTGAAATACTGTCAAGGTCGGATTCAACTTTAACTTTACTTGTTGCGTGTCGCAAAAAAGCAACCTTTATATCATCACGAAAAATACCGCAACCGTCATCGGCAACACGCATGAATGTTGTGCCGCCGTTTTTTATTTCAACGGTAATATGCTTTGCACCTGCGTCAATTGAGTTTTCGACAAGTTCCTTTATTACGGAAGCAGGTCTTTCAACAACCTCACCTGCCGCAATAAGTTCTGCAACATGTTTGTCAAGCACATTGATTACACCCATTTGTGTCACCTCCTAATACCTAATAATAAATTAAATCATACCCTTGAGTTCATAAAGCAAGTTCATTGCTTCAATCGGAGTAAGAGTATTTATATCTGTATTTTTAAGCTTTTCAACTACAGGACTTTCAGCCGCACCGATAAGTGAAAGCTGCATATCGTCCGAATTATCCTGCTTTTGAATATTGGTATTCTCATTTTTATGCTTTCCGTGTTCAAGGTCTTTCAAAATTTCTTTTGCCCTTGAAATTACGGATTGTGGAATACCGGCGAGTTTTGCAACTTCAATACCGTAGCTGTCATCTGCTCCGCCGGGAACAATCCTTCGCAGGAAAGTAATGTCATCGCCGCGCTTTTTAACGGCGATATTATAATTCTTTACGCCGTCAAGAAGTTGTTCCATTACGGTAAGTTCGTGGTAATGAGTTGCAAAAAGTGTTTTTGCACCGAGTTTTTTCTTATCGGCACAAAATTCAAGAACTGCCCTTGCAATACTCATACCGTCAAAGGTTGAAGTACCTCTGCCGATTTCATCAAGAATGAGCAGACTTTTTGAAGTTGCATTTTTTATAATATTGGCAACCTCACTCATTTCAACCATAAAGGTTGACTGTCCCGATGCAAGGTCATCTGATGCACCTACTCGAGTAAAAATACTGTCAACAATTCCGATTTCAGCAGAAGATGCAGGCACAAAACTGCCTATCTGAGACATAAGCACGATAATTGCAATTTGGCGCATATATGTCGATTTACCCGCCATATTCGGGCCTGTGATGATTGCTACCCTGTCATTAGCAGAATCAAGACTGACATCATTCGGAACAAACGGAGCATCTTTCAAAAGTGCTTCAACAACGGGATGTCTTGAATCTTTAATTCTGATAGCAGTCGAAAGATTTACATCAGGTCTTATGTATCTGTTGTCAGCCGCAACATTTGCAAGTGATGTAATGACATCAAGATTTGCAATTGCTTTTGCGGTTTTCTGAATTCTTTCGAGGTTGTGGGAAACAGTTTTTCTTATATCGTCAAAAAGATTGTATTCAAGTGCAACCGATCTATCTTTTGCACCAAGAATTCTGCCCTCAACATCTTTAAGATCCTGAGTAATATATCTCTCGCAATTGGTAAGAGTCTGTTTTCTTATGTATGTTTCAGGCACCATAGATTTATACGAGTTTGAAACCTCTATATAATATCCGAATACCCTGTTATAGCCTACTTTAAGTTTAGGAATACCTGTAGCTTCACGCTGTTCGGCTTCAATTCTGGCAAGAATTCCTTTTGAGTCGTTCATATCGCCCGTTACCGAATCAAGCTCTTCGTTATAACCTCTTTTAATCATTCCGCCCTCACGGACTGTAAAAGGAGGTTCTTCAACTATTGCAGAATCAATAAGAGAATGAATGTCCTCAAGTTTATCAATACTTTTGTAAATATATTTTAAATAAACCGACTTGCAATCAACAAGCAAATCAGAAATCTGCGGAAGATTTTGAATTGCACCGCAGAGTGAACGCAAATCTCTTGCATTTGCCGAGCCGTAAACGATTCTTGTCATTAGTCGTTCAATGTCAAATATGCCCGAAAGTGTGTCTGTAACATCCATACGGAGCATATTATCGTTTACAAGCTCTTCAACCGCACTTTGGCGGTTATTGATTGAAGTTATATTAAGCAAAGGATGTTCAAGCCACGAACGCATAAGGCGTTTGCCCATTGCAGTTTTTGTCTTGTCAAGCACCCACAAAAGCGAACCTTTTTTATCCTTGGTCAGCATTGTCTGTGTGAGTTCAAGATTACGCTGTGTGTTGTAATCAAGACTCATATATTGGTTTTCTTTGTAGAACTCAATATGATTTATTCTTTCAAGACCTGTTTTTTGAGTATCACGAAGATATGAAAGCAATGCCCCTAAAACGCTTACAACAACAGGTTTGTCCGATACAGTGGTGTATTCATCCGAAAATTGCGACTTCACAACTTCTGTGCATACCGATTCGTCAAACTTTTCATCTTCGAGCATCTCAACTCCTGCCGAAAGTTTTGCTTTAATAAACTTTGGCAGTTCTTTCAGCTTTACAATATCGCCGCCGATGAGGATTTCACGGGGATTATAGCTTGTAAGCTGATTTGTAAGAACATTGTAGCTGTCACTGCCCTTGATTTCGGTAGCGTATAATTCTCCTGTGGAAATATCGCAAAAACAAAGACCTATAGCCTTATTTTTTGAAAACATACAGCAAATGTAGTTGTTTTTGCTTTCATCAAGCATACTTGACTCCATTACCGTACCGGGAGTAATTACTCGAATAATATCACGCTTTACAAGACCTTTTGCCTTTGCGGGATCTTCAGTTTGTTCACAAATTGCAACTTTATAACCCTTTGCAACAAGTCTTGCAATGTAACCCTCACAGCTGTGAAACGGCACTCCGCACATGGGAGCACGCTCGGCCTGTCCGCAGTCCCTTCCTGTAAGAGTAAGTTCAAGTTCCTTTGATGCAAGCTTTGCATCATCGTAAAACATTTCGTAGAAATCTCCAAGTCGAAAGAACAAAATGCTGTCTTTGTTTTCTTCTTTTATTTTGAAATACTGCTGCATCATTGGAGATAACTCCGCCATTTGTTTCACTTCCTTAACTAAATTTAAAACTGTTTATCAGCCACAACCGCCACATGTAGCACAACTGCCTGAACATGATGACTGGCTGTAATCTGCTGTTTCAGGGTCAGCACCCTCAGCAGACTGCTGAACAATTGCGAGAACTCTGTTTGCAACAACATCAAAGGCTGCCTTTGCATCATTGTAAGCAATCATATTCTCGTTTGACATAATCTGAGAATATGCCTCTCTCATCTCTGTATTAAGCTTTGAAAGCTTTTCCTGATCTCTTTCTTTTTTAGATGCCTCATTGTTGATTGACATTCTCTTAAGATTAAATTCACCGATAAGACGCTGAAGTTCCATATCTGCATCTGCATTCTTCTGAGCGTCCTGTAATTTTTTATATGATTCTTCTTCCTGAATGAGTTTTCCAAGTTCCCTTGCCTTCTCAATGATATCCATAGTTTTAACCTCCGATTATTTTACAAGCTCGCCCTTTAATATCCAGTTGCGAGCCTTTGTTATTTTTACATTTTGGAATGTTCCGATACAGTCCTTTGATCCTTCAAGCTCAACAATTATGTTGCCGCTTGTACGGCCGCACAATCCACCGTTCTTATCGTTTTCACTTTCAATAAGCACCTTTTCGGTTTTGCCAACCATTGAAGAACAACGCTTTGCCGCAATTTCTTCCTGAACATCAAGAAGTTCACGGAACCACTTTGACTTCTCCTCAGCAGGAATCGGATCATCCATTTTAGCGGCAGGAGTACCGACTCTCGGTGAGAAAATAAAAGTAAACAGCGATGTAAACTCAACCTCACGAATGAGTGACAAAGTTTCTTTAAAATCTTCATAGGTTTCACCGGGGAAACCTACAATTATGTCGCTTGTAAGTGAAAGACCGTCAATTTTTTCTTTTGCATAATTGATTATCTCAAGATACTTTTTGCGGTCATAGTGACGGTTCATAGCTTTAAGCACTCTGTCAGAACCGCACTGGAATGGAAGATGAAGATGCTTGCTGATATGAGTGCCGGCTGCAATTGTATCAATAAGTTCCTTTGAACAATCTTTCGGGTGTGATGTCATAAAGCGAAGCCAGTAATCTCCGTCAATTGAATCGACCTCACGCAAAAGCTGAGAAAAGTTTACATTCTCAGAAAGGCCTTTGCCGTAGGAATTTACATTTTGACCGAGCAAGGTAATATCTTTGTAACCTGACTCAATCATATTTTTAGCCTCGGAAACGATAATATTCCTTTCACGGCTGCGTTCTCTGCCTCTTACATAAGGCACAACGCAATATGTACAGAAGTTGTTACAACCGTACATAATCGGTAACCAACCCTTGAAACTGCCGTCACGCTTAACAGGAAAGCCCTCATAAAGCTGATTATCGTCATTACCTCTTTCAAACACTCTCTTACCATCAAGAAGAGCGTTATACATAAGTTCGGGAAAATGGTGCAAAGAATGTGTGCCAAACACAAGTCCTACAAAAGGAAAGCTCTTGTAAATTCTGTTGGCAACATGCTCCTGCTCCATCATACAACCGCACAAAGCAATGAGGATCTGGGGATGCTTACGTTTGAGATTTTTTAACGCACCGACATTGCCGAACACTCTGTCCTCGGCGTGTTCTCTTACGGCACAGGTATTAAAAAGTATGAAATCCGCATTGTCGGGTTCGTCTGCAAACTCAAATCCTGACTGTTCAAGCATACCTTTGATTTTTTCACTATCCGCCACATTCTGCTGGCAGCCGTATGTTCTGATATACGCAACAGGTCTTTTCCCTCTTTTGCGGATATCCATAATTTCAGCTATTAAATTCATATACTCCGATTGTTTTTCGGAAATTTTCTGACTGTCAGGCAAAGAAATGCCTCCTAACCCATTGTATTAACTGTTAGATTATAACACAAGATATACGGTTTTTCAATGTTTTTCACAGGTTTTTCAAAATTTACTTCTTATAAGTCTGAAACAGAGAACCGTATCCGGACGGTATATTACCGACTATTACGGATTGTGCAATTTCAAAATCGGTAGTAAATGTTATTTTGCCTGAATAATCAAGCGAGGTTGTCATTATTTTTGAGGTGAGCAAAAGCTTTATGTGGTGGATTGTCTGATTTATTCCCGCTTGTTCAAATGTACTTATAACCTCCGAGGAAAAGCTTCCTGTAAGGTTAAAATTCACGGGAATGCAAGGCCCGACATTTGAGAGTATTGTAATATTCGTAAAAGCACCGAGAGGTATTTCAATTTCATTGTCATATACCTTAGCTATTTCCTTCTGAACAGCTTTCGTGATGTCGGCTTTAATTCTGTTGATTTTGAATGAATCCGTTTCAATGGACTGCACATTTCCGTTTGTATCACAATTGATCTTTGCAATATCGCTGTAAGAATAATTAAGCTTGTCAAGTGTATTGTTCACTGCGTCACAGACAGAATTTACAGACAATATTTCAGCCTGAATCCTTATGTACTCCGGTCTGAAATCTGACAAATGCACCTCGCAGAAAACAGTAACACCGATAATCAGCAAAACCGCAGCAAGAAGTATTTTCTTTAAAAGAACAAATTTTCTTTTACACCTTTTTCTGTACAACATAAAAACACCCCTCGTACATACTATACGAAGGGTGTTTGTTTTGTTAATTATTCTTCTGTGTCCGAACAACCGCCGCATGACGCACAATCGACATCACAGTCGTCGTCTTCCTCATCACTGAAGAGATTTGAAAAATCAAACTCGAGGTTTTCACCGCAGTTTGGACATTCGATTTCGCCTTCAAGAAGGACATCTTCGGAAACATTAAGCTTCTGACCGCATGAATCGCAAGTTACCTCATAAAAAGGATTCTCTTCATCATCAAAATCATAGTCATCATCGTCATCGTCAAAATCCTCAATGTCATAGTCCTCGTCATCGTAAACATCAGACTCAACATCAGCCAGATCCTGATCAATTTCGTCAACCTGAGCGCTTAACTCATCGTAAAGTTCTTCCATGTCAGATACTTCAAAAGCCATATCATCAAGAAGATCAACGATTGCATTAAGAACCTTTACTTCAGGCTTAGACTCATCAAGCTCAAGACCGTCGCAAAGACCGCGAATGTAAGAAATTTTTTCAGTAAGATTCATAACAGATTCTCCTGCAGAGATTAAGCTCTGCCCATATATTCGCCTGTTCTTGTGTCAATCTGAATAACCTCGCCCTCATCAATAAAGAGAGGAACTTTAATTTCAGCACCTGTTTCAAGAGTTGCAGGCTTTGTAGCGTTAGTTGCTGTGTCACCCTTAAAGCCGGGATCTGTCTTTGTAACCTTAAGTTCAACAAAGTTCGGAGGCTCAATACCGAATACATTGCCCTTGTAAGAAAGAACCTTGCACACCATATTTTCCTTAACAAACTTAAAGCTGTCGCCGAGAACGCTCTTGTTAATCGGGATCTGCTCCCATGTTTCTGTATCCATGAAGTAGTAAAGATCGCCGTCTGAATAGCTGTATTCCATATCCTTTCTGTCAATGAAAGCTGTGGGATACTTATCGTTCGGGTTGAAAGTTTTTTCAACTACTGCGCCTGTAATAACATTTCTGATTTTAGTTCTTACAAATGCAGCACCCTTACCTGGCTTTACATGCTGGAATTCAATGATTGATACAACCTGACCGTCCATTTCAAATGTAACGCCGTTTCTGAAATCACCTGCTGATATCATTAGTAATACCTCCTAATTATCTTTCATACGGAAATACGGTAATGTATGCCGTAATATAACAATTTACATTATACATAACAATGACAAAAAATGCAAGACTTTTATTACACAATAATGAGTTCTTTGGGGAGTGAAACAAAGTTTTTGTAACCTGTATCAGTCACGCAAAGCATATCTTCAATGCGAACACCGAATTTACCCGGCAGATATATTCCCGGTTCATCGGTAATTATCATACCTTTTTTCAGTACGGTTTCACTTTTTGGAGATACAACGGGAGATTCGTGGATATCAAGTCCTACACCGTGACCGGTTGCATGACCGAAATATTTTCCGTAACCGTTTTCCGAGATTATATCTCTTGCAATTTTATCGACATCAGAACATTTTGCACCCGATTTAACACCGTCAAGTACGGCAAGCTGGGCTTTTAATACGATGTCGTAAACCTTTTTCATTTCTTCATCAGCCGACTTGATTGCTACCGTACGCGTAGTATCGCTGTGATAGCCGTCAAAAATTGAGCCGATATCAAAAGTAAAGAAATCTCCCTCACTGACAATATCATCTGACGGAACTCCGTGAGGCAATGAAGTCTTTTTGCCTGTAATCGTAATAAGGTCAAATGAAACGCCTTCACCGCCGTTAAGCTTTATGAGGTGTTCAAGCTCAAGTGCAACCCTGCGTTCGCTGACACCGGGCTTAAGGTAATTAAGCACTTCAAGATATGACTTTTCGGTTATTTCCTGAGCTTTGGCAATCTTAGCAATTTCGGACTCGTCTTTGATACATCTGATATTATCTATCTTATCATCAAGAATACTGTTGCAGATACAATCAATGCCGTTTTCGGAAAAAGCCTTTTTGAAACGATTATATTTTTCAACCGTAATATTTGAAGCCTCAAAAAATACATTCACAGCAGAATTGTTCTTTAATTCGCTTATAAGGTCTTTAAACAACTTAGTAAAGCAAACCACTTTACAGCAGCTTGATTTTTTAAGTGCAGCCTCATAGTATCGAAAATCAACGAAAAGAACCGTTTCATTTTCAGTCACAAGTAAATAGCCTTCGCTGTGAAAAAATCCGCAAAAATAGCCGATATTTTTTTCATTAGTAATCAGAAGAGCCTGATTGTTACTGTCAATAACCATCTTTAAATTTTCAAGTCTTTGCTCAAATAAAGCATTTTGCATCACATCAAGTCCTTTAATGCATTGATAGCAAGGAAGTAGCTGTTCTTGCCAAAGCCTGCAATCTGACCTACACAAACAGGCGCAATTACAGATGTATGTCTGAACTCTTCTCTTGCGTGAATATTAGACATATGAACCTCTACGAAAGGAATCTTCACGCAAGCAATGGCATCTCTTAAAGCATAGCTGTAATGTGTGAGCGCGCCTGCGTTAATTACAACACCGTCAAAGCTGCCCTTTGCCGAATGGATTTTATCAATAAGATCTCCTTCGTGATTTGACTGAAAAACTTCGGCAGAAAAACCGTTGCTTTCAGCATATGAAATAATCTGCTTTTCAATATCGGAGGCAGTTTCTTCACCGTATATTCCCTTTTCACGGACGCCTACCATATTGAGGTTAGGTCCGAGTATAATAAGAATCTTTTTCATAGTGTCACCTTTTTTCAAAGAAATATGAAGATAAAACAAAAAAGCGGACAGAATGCTCTGTCCGCCTGTTTGATTACCTGTATTTGCGTTTGCGAGCTGCTTCGGATTTTTTCTTACGCTTTACAGAGGGCTTTTCATAAGCTTCTCTTTTGCGAACCTCAGCAATAACGCCAGCTCTGGCACACTGCTTCTTGAATCTTCTTAAAGCACTTTCAAGGGATTCATTCTCTTTAAGTCTAATCTCTGCCATCTATCTTCCCTCCCATCTGCCACCGGGCATGGGTAATTTGCATATAATTGCAAATGTTATTATACATTATCACTCGAATAATGTCAATAGCATTGTAGAAATTTAGGTTAAATTTATTTTAAGAGTTGAATTATGGCTTAACAACAAGATTTACAAGTTTTTTAGGAACAACAATCTCCTTAATAATATTCATTCCGTCAATTGCTTTCCTAACATTCTCGTCATTTTTGGCAAGCTCAAGAACTGTATCCTTGTCAGCGTCAACAGGGATATTAAGCTTAGTCTTAATTTTGCCGTTTACCTGAACGACGATTTCCACGCTTTCATCAACACATTTTGACTCGTCATATTTAGGCCATTCAGCTTCGGCAAGAATACCATTGCCAAGCTTACAAGCCTCGTAAACTTCTTCCGTAACATGAGGAGCGAAGGGATTAAGGAGAATTGAGAAAATTCTGAGTTCTTCCTTATTGATTGACTTTACATTTGAAATATCGTTGATTAAAGCCATAAGAGTTGCGATGGCGGTATTGAACTTGATATTTTCAATGTCCTCGCCAACCTTTTTGATTGCCTTGTTAAACGCGCTCTCAAGCTCGGGTCTGATTTTGTCACCGTCAATGAGAACATTCTGAAGGTTCCAATAACGCTCAACGAATCTGCGGCAACCTCTGATGCTTGCCTTACTCCACGGAGCAGCCTTTTCAAAGTCACCGATGAACATTTCATACAGACGCATTGTATCTGCACCGTATTCGTCAACAATTTCATCAGGATTTACGACATTGCCTCTTGACTTGCTCATCTTCTCACCATTTTCGCCGAGAATCATACCGTGTGAAGTACGCTTAGCGTATGGTTCCGGAGTAGGAACAACACCGATATCATAGAGGAACTTATGCCAGAAACGGCTGTAAAGAAGGTGGAGAGTTGTATGCTCCATACCGCCGTTGTACCAATCAACAGGTGACCAGTAGTTAAGAGCCTCTTTTGATGCAATGGCATTTTTATTGTGCGGATCCATATATCTAAGATAGTACCATGATGAACCTGCCCACTGAGGCATTGTATCGGTTTCTCTCTTAGCCTTACCGCCGCAGCAAGGACAGGTTGTGTTAATCCAGTCTGTCATCTTTGCAAGCGGAGATTCGCCGTTATCAGTCGGTTCATATGACTCAACCATAGGCAGTCTGAGCGGAAGGTCTTTTTCATCAATCGGAACATAACCGCACTTCTCGCAATATACCATCGGAATAGGCTCGCCCCAATAACGCTGACGGGAGAATACCCAGTCACGGAGTTTGTAGTTAACCTTTGAATGACCCTTGCCCTCACTTGTGAGCCAGTCAATAATTTTCTTCTTTGCTTCATCAACAGTAAGGCCGTCAAGCATGCCCGAGTTAACCATAATACCCTTGGCACAATCTGTGTAAGCCTCTTCCTGAACATTGCCGCCTTTAACAACTTCAATAATAGGAAGGTCGAATTTTTTTGCAAATTCCCAGTCACGGGTATCGTGAGCAGGAACAGCCATAATAGCACCTGTACCGTATGATACAAGAACATAGTCAGAAATAAAGATTGGGATTTCCTTATTGTTTACAGGGTTTATAGCATTAACACCGTCAATTCTTACGCCCGTCTTTTCCTTTGCTACCTCTGTTCTTTCAAAGTCAGACTTACGCGCGGCAGCCTCCTGATACTTCTTGATTTCGTCCATATTTGAAATCTTGTCAGCCCACTTTTCAATCATCGGGTGTTCAGGAGAAATTACCATATATGTAGCACCGTAAAGTGTATCGGCACGAGTTGTATAAATTGTAAGTGTGTCGCCTGTTGTAGTTGTAAAATCAACCTCAGCACCCTTACTTCTGCCGATCCAGTTCTTCTGCTGTGCTTTTACTCTGTCAGGATAATTTACAAGGTCAAGGTCATTGATAAGTCTGTCTGCATATTCTGTGATTTTAAGCATCCATTGTGACTTAACCTTGTGAACAACTTCACTTCCGCAACGCTCACAAACGCCATTTACTACCTCTTCGTTTGCAAGAACGCACTTGCATGAAGTACACCAGTTTACATTCATCTCTTTTTTATAAGCAAGACCGTGCTTATAGAGCTGAATAAAAATCCACTGCGTCCACTTGTAGTATTCGGGATCTGTCGTATTGATTTCTCTGCTCCAGTCAAAAGAAATACCGAGCGACTGAATCTGCTTTTTAAAGCGGGCAATATTCTTCTTTGTTACGATTTCAGGGTGAATGTGATTTTTGATTGCATAGTTCTCGGTAGGAAGACCGAAAGCGTCCCAACCGATAGGATAAAGAACATTGTAGCCCTCAAGTCTGCGCTTTCTTGCAACTGTATCAAGTGCTGTGTACGGACGGGGATGACCTACATGAAGACCCTGTCCCGACGGATACGGAAACTCGATAAGAGCATAGAATTTTTCTTTTTCTGTGTCCTCACTTGCGTGGAACACACCCTTATCTTCCCAAATTTTTTGCCATTTTTCTTCTACGGCTTTATGATTGTATTTCAAAGTAAACCCTCCTGCAATTAGTCAACGATACCTGCCAGGTCAACGCTTTCGCCGTCCTGCCAAAGTCTTTCAAGATCATAAAAGTCACGGGCTTCATCATCAAACACATTGACTATAACATCAATGTAGTCAAGGAGAATCCATGAATTAGATCTGTAACCTTCTATATGACTTACCGAAATTCCTGCCTGATCAAGCTTGTATTCAACCTCATCGGCAAGCGCCTTTACATGGGTTGAGCTTGTACCTGTTGCAATTACCATATAGTCGGCAAGAACAGAAACATCGGCAATTTTTATAATCTGAATATCAAGTCCCTTTTTTGAACTCAGGGCTTTTGCTGCAAGTATTGCTTCATCGTAAGAACTCATTTGTTTTTTCCTTTCGTTTGGGATATTTGCAGAACAATTTCATTATAGCAGGCAACCTCATCGGGATGAATTGCAAGCTGCCTTTTAGAAAGATCCTTGAATGTAAACTGATAGCCGTAGAGCATAGCCTCTTCAAGGCTCTTTTTTGATTTCTTTCTCATTGTTGCCACACCGCTGTATGTACGCTCCTCGGAAGTGAAATCTGCCGTAAAAATTATTTTTTCCAACAAACTCATTCCTGCTCGTCCTGTTGTGTGGTACCTTATTGCGTTGAGTATATCCTCATCGTCAATGCCAAGTTCATCACGGACAACAATGCTGCCGCTCATTCCGTGCCATAGCTTTGGAGCATGAAGTTGAACATTGTCTAAAATTATACCACTGTCAATAATAATTTGCAACTGCTGTTCTTTTGGCATTTCTTTTGTAATATCGTGAAGAATACCGGCAATCTCAGCCTTTTCTTCGTCGCCGCCGTAACGCCTTGCAAGCTTTTTGGCCTCTTTCGCAACATTTACGCTGTGATTAAATCTGTAATCACCCATTCTTTCACTAATTATTTTTTTATAATCAGATATATTCAAAGCTCTCACTTCCGATATAAATTGTTTTTTATAATATAATCGTAAACGCCTTTATCAAGCATATCGCTTATCAAATTAAAATTGTCAAGATTTTCCCTTATAAATGTTGAGGACACGCTCATTACGGGATTTGGAAGAATAACCGAACTTGCTCCCATAGCTTTCAAAACCTTATTATAAAAGTTCTCAAGTTCATGCTTGTTTTCTTCATCACGGGGAATTGTTATTATTGACGATTTTTCAAATATAATTTCAGGATTTTTCCACCTGTTGAGTGTAAGAAACATATCCGCACCCATTATTGTGTATAAATGATCATCAGGATAAATTTCTTTCAATTGTGTAAGGGTTTCATAAGTATAGCTTTTTCCCTGCCTTTTAATTTCAATATCAGACACAAAAAAGTTTTCTTTACCCCTGCACGCAAGCTTACACATATTAAGGCGGTCATTTTCGCTTGCAAGATTATTGCTTATTTTGTGCGGCGGAACAGCCGTAGGTATCATAATAATACGGTCAAGTCCAACGCTGTCCATACAATATTCCGCAAGCATTATGTGACCCTTGTGAACCGGATTAAAGGTTCCGCCGAAAACACCTGTTTTCATAATTACTTCTTTGCCTTTGGAAGCTCGATAACAGGCTCATCATCGTTTCTTCTGTAAAGCACAAATTTTGAGCCGATTACCTGAACAACATCCGCAGAACATTTTTCTGCAATAGCTTCGGCGGCCTCTCTTGAGGAATATGCACTGTTTTCAAGAACCTTACCTTTGATGATTTCTCTTGCGGTAAGAGCGTCGTCAGCCTGTTTGATGATATTATCCGTAATTTCGCCCTTGCCGACAATAAGAATTGTGTCAATACGATTCGCAAGTCCTCTGAGAAATGCTCTCTGTTTGCTGTTTAACATATTTAAAATCCTTTCAAATCAGTTGTTTTTGAAATAGTATTCCAGTTTTGTTTTAAGCTCTCTTAACGCTTTTCCGCGATGACTTACTGCATCCTTTTCTTCCGCTGAAAGCTCTGCAAAGCTCTTGTTGTCAAGCATAAAAATCGGATCATAACCGAATCCGTCTTTGCCAATCGGTTCGCAGCCTATTTTACCTTCACAAATACCCTCGGCTGTTATCTTTGAACCGTCTGGAAGAATACAGCAGATTGAAGAAGTAAAATGAGCGGAACGCTTGTCATCATCGACATTTTTCATCTCATCAAGAAGTTTAATGTATCTTTCTTCATCTGTCAAGCCTTCACCGCCATAGCGAGCCGTGTAAACGCCGGGTCTGCCGTCAAGAGCGTCAACACACAAACCCGAATCATCGGCAATGGCAGGAAGTCCGGTCTTTTTATAAGCTGCACTTGCTTTAAGAAAAGCGTTCTCGGCAAAGGTTGTCCCGTTCTCCTCGACATCATCAAGGGATATTCCCTCTTCTTTCGGAGTAACAGCATTTATTCCGAGCGGATTAAGTATTCTTTCAAGTTCGGCAAGCTTCTTTTTGTTATTACTTGCAATTATAAACTTCATATTCATCATTCCTTAACGCTGAAAAGTGCGTCTGCAAAAGCATCGGGATTGAACGGCTGTAAGTCGTCAATCTGCTCACCGACGCCGATATATTTAACAGGGATTCCAAGACCGTCCTTAATTGCAAGAACCACACCGCCCTTTGCCGTGCCGTCAAGCTTTGTAAGAACAATACCCGTAATTCCCGTTGCCTCTCTGAACTGTTCAGCCTGATTAACCGCATTCTGACCTGTTGTCGCATCAAGAACAAGAAGCTTTTCTTTTGACGCATCCGGAAGCTCACGGTCAATTACACGGTTAATTTTTGAAAGCTCGTCCATAAGGTGCTTTTTGTTGTGAAGTCTGCCCGCAGTATCGCAGATTATTACATCTGCCTGTCTTGCCTTTGCGGCTGAAATTGCATCATAAATTACAGCAGCAGGATCACTGCCTTCTTTCTGCTTAATAATTTCACACTTGCTTCTGTCTGCCCAGATTTCAAGCTGTTCAATTGCGGCAGCTCTGAATGTATCGGCTGCGGCAAGAATAACCTTTTTGCCCTCTTTTGAAAGTGCATTTGCAAGCTTGCCGATTGTAGTTGTCTTTCCTACACCGTTTACTCCGATTACAAGAATAATTGACGGAGATGTTGCAAGGTCAAGCTCTTCACCGCCTCTGAGCATATCGGCAATAATTTCTTTGAGAAGCGAAGTAATTTCGGACGGATCTTTTATACCTTCCTTTTTTACCCTTTCTCTGAGTTCTTTACAAATTTTTTCGGCTGTCGGAACACCTACATCACCCATAACGAGAAGTTCTTCAAGCTCTTCAAAAAGCTCATCATCAATTTTTGTAAAGGATTTGAGCATTGAATCAATCTGACCTACAACCGCGTCACGAGTTTTTTTCAGTCCCTCTTTAATCTTTTTGAAAAATCCCATATTATCACTTTCCTTATAATTACTTTGAATCTATACCGAGTTTTTCCGCAACTTCGGTTGAACGAAGTTCGAGTAATTTTGAAATGCCCTCATCCTGCATAGTAACACCGTAAAGCACATCGGCTTCTTCCATTGTACCACGGCGATGCGTAATGAGAATAAACTGTGTGTTGTCTGTCATTCTGCGGAGATATGCGGCAAAACGATAAACATTTACATCATCAAGAGCCGCCTCAATCTCATCCATTACGCAGAACGGAGCAGGTCTTACTTTCATTATAGCAAAATAGAGTGCAATTGCAACAAGCGCTTTTTCGCCGCCTGACAATGCCTCAAGATTTATAACAATCTTACCGGGCGGATGAACAAGAATATCAATTCCGCTTGTCAGAATATTTTCCGGATCCGCAAGCGAAAGTGACGCTGTACCGCCGCCGAAAAGTTCTTTGAAGGTGTAGGTAAAGTTCTTGTTAATTTGGTCAAAGCTCTCCACAAACACTTCCTTCATCTGCTTTGTGAGGTCAGTAATAAGCTTTTCAATCTCTTTCTTTGACTTCTCAACATCATTTACCTGTGCGCTCATAAATTCATATCTCTCGGAAACTTCTTTGTACTCTTCAATAGCGGATACATTTACATTTCCCAAAGACCTGATTTTTTGTTTAAGCTCGTTAAGTCGCCTTTGTGCCTGTTTTGAGTCATCAATTTCAACGGCACATTCCTCTGCCTCTCGTCTTGTCAACTCATATTCTTCCCAAAGCTTCGAGATAATATCATCATACTGCTTCTGAATGTTGATTTTTCTCTCTTCAAGTCTGGCAAGTTCTCTGCCTGAGGTTTCACGCTCTGATGTTTTATCACGCTCAACCGTTCTGATTTCGGCACTGCGTTTTTCAAGCTGTTCTCTGTCGGCATTGATTTTTTCAATAGCCTTTGAGCGTTCATTCTGATTGGCAATCAACTCTTCAATTTCTGCATTTGTAGAATTTATAAACTCTGTCTTTTCAAGAATAACACTTTTGATTCTTTCAATCTCTTGATTTAATTCTGCTTTTCTTTCAAGGTTTTCATTGCCTGTTGATTTTGCAAAAACAATATCCGAATTAAGAGCGTCGATATCCTTTTGCGAAGAAACAATTTCAAGTCGCAGATTCTGTAACTGCAAAGAAATTTCTTCACGCTTTTTTGTAAGCTCTGCTCTGCTGCCAGTAAGTTCATTTACCTTTTCTTCGGCAGCAAAAATTTTCTTATTGAGTTCAACAAGGAGCTGTTTCGCAGAATTTTTATCTTTTTCAAGAGTTTCAATTCTCCGACGACAATTTGTAATTTCATTCATTGAATTTTCAACAGAAGCACCCGCGTTCGCAAGCTCATTGTCACAAGCTCTCTTTTCAGCCTCGAGTCTTACAAGGTCTTGTCGAAGATTTGAAAGGTCTGCCTGTGAACCGAGAAGCTGAGCTTCAAATGCCGAATATTCACGAGAAATTTCAACACTTCTGTTTTCTGCATCCTTTGATTTCTGTTCAAGAACAGCTGTCTGCTTTTTGAGTGTTTCAATCTCACTTGCTCTGCTGAGAAGTCCTGTGTTTCTGTTAAGCGAACCGCCTGTGAGCGAACCGCCGGCATTAACAACCTGACCGTCAAGGGTTACAATTTTAAATCTGTAAGAATATTTCTTAGCAATTGTTGTTGCGCAGTTCAAATCCTCAGCAATCACAATTTTTCCGAGTAAGGAATACAGGATTCCATTGTATTTATTATCGCATGAACAAAGATTTGCGGCAACCCCTACAAATCCGTAGCAATCTTCAAGACCGTTTTCACGGAGTTCTCTCGGCTTGATTGTGTTAAGCGGAAGAAATGTTGCACGACCGCCGTCAACGGATTTAAGATATCTAATTGCCCGCTTTGCATCCTCATCGGTTTCGGTTACGATGTTCTGCATAGCCGAACCGAGAGCAGTTTCAATTGCAACTCCGTATTCTTTCGGAACTGAAATTACTCGTGAAACAGGACCGCATATTCCGTGAACCTTGCCGTGACTTTGAGCATTGACAACTGTTTTTACGCTCTTTGAAAAGCCCTCAAGATTACGCTCAAGATTTTCAAGGAATGAAATTTTTCTCATATGCTCCTTGACATCAAGCATAAGTTTGTTGCTTTCTTCACGGAGTTCGTCTTTTTTCTTTTCTTTTGAAGACAGTTTAAGCTGTAAACCGTCTATTGTATTTTTCAGCGATTCAATTTTTTCTTTTACAGCACCGATTTTATTTTCATAATCTTTTGAAATATCGGCAAGCTCTTCAGACTGCGTTTTCTTTTCGTCATTAGATGAAATTAAAGATTCTATTCTTGAATTAAGCTCCGAAACCGTGCTTTCGGCAGTCATCTCGGTAACTCTCGCATCAGCCGACTTTGAAGTAAGAACAGAAAGCTCGGCAGTAATTTCCTGCAAAACATCACTGCTTTTGCCTGAAGTCGTATTAATTTCGTTAAGCTGCTCCGAAAGCTCGCTGTACCTTTTCTTTTTGGCGATTATATCCGCGTCAAGCTCCGAAATCTCTTTTTCTTTATCTGCAATTCGCTTTTCAAGTTCATCCGCATTGACGTCAAACTGTGCAATATCATTTTTTATTCTTTCAATGTTTTCATTGCTGTGAAGAATATCGTTCTCGGCAACAGACACAAAAGAACGCTTTTCGGAAATCTGTGATTCTATATCTGCAATTTCGGTTCTGATATTTTCTATTTTAGAAGAATACTCACCGTTTCTTATGTAAATTTCTTCACTTTCGGTCTGAATTTGTTCAAGTGCGGTTTCTGCGTCATCATATTGAGATTTTGCAATTGAAATTTTCTCATCCTGAACCTTTAATTCATTTTGTGAACGGTCAAGAGTTAAAAGCCAGAGTGCAATTTCAAGACCTCTTTTTTCTTCGGAATATTCAAGAAATTTTTGAGCTTTTTCAGACTGCTTTTCAAGAGGACCGACTCTTTCTTCAAGTTCGGTTACAATATCACGAAGTCTTAAAAGGTTGTCCTCCGTACTTTTCAGCTTTCTCTCAGCATCAATTTTTCTGTATCTGTAGCGAGAAATACCCGCAGCTTCTTCAAAAATTTCTCGTCTGTCCTCACCTTTTGATGAAACAATGCTGTCAATCTTACCCTGTCCGATCATCGAGTAACCGTCACGGCCAAGACCTGTGTCCATAAACAATTCGTTGATATCCTTAAGACGCACAGCCGCTTTATTGATAAGATATTCGCTTTCGCCACTTCTATAGTATCTTCTTGTAACAGCTATGTCATCACCGTTAAAATCAAGAGCACGGTCTTTGTTGTCAATATTCAGAGTAACTTCGGCATAGCCCTGTCTTTTACGCTTATCTGTTCCGTTAAAGACAACATCTTCCATTTTGGCACAACGAAGGCTCTTCGGGGACTGTTCACCGAGAACCCAGCGGATAGCGTCGCTGATGTTACTTTTGCCTGAACCGTTAGGACCTACAACAGAGGTAATTCCCTGTTCAAAGGATAATTTAGTTTTATCGGGAAAGGTCTTGAAACCTTGAATTTCCAAAGACTTTAATCGCATCAGCAAGCTCCTATTTTAAATATAATTCATATTTCTGCAAAGTATCGTCAAAACAAACCGAAAAATCGTATCCGAGTTCATTTAATTTTTTTACATTACTTTTTCTTTGTCCGAGAAATTTTGACAGAGATTTAGAATTGACGATAACCTCTTTAATTTCATTCGGGTTAGAAAACTCATTTGCTTTTTCGATAAACTTATCATAAAAAAGCTTATTTTCGCACAATTCCTTAAAAGCCGGGTGATAGTTGTCACCGTAGCTGTTATTCACAAGGCTGTCGGAATAATGAAGTCCGAGCCTGATAATTTTTATATTGTTCTTTTCAAAAAGTTCAATCAGCTTTGAACAAAGGTTAACGGACTTTTCAAGACTGTACGGGATGTATTCTCCGTTAAGATAAAGTTCGGCAAGCTTTGTATCTTTCATAATGACCGTAGGATAGATTCTTACGGTATCGGGATTTATTTTCACAAATGTTTCGGCTGTATACAAATCCTTTTGTATATCTGATTTATACAGTCCCGTCATCATCTGCAAGCCAAGCGAAAAGCCATAACTTTTAATAAGCTCTGAGGATTTGAAAACACTTTCAGCGCTATGTCCTCTGTCATTTGCAAGCAGTACATCGTCTGACATAGATTGCGCACCAAGTTCAATTGATGTCACGCCATAGCTTTTCAAAATATCAAGAATTTCTTTGTCAATATAATCGGGACGGGTAGAAATTCTTATTCCGCAAAATTTATCTCTGAACTTTTTAGCTGCATCAAGGAGAGATAACATATAGGTTCTGTCAATAGCAGTAAAACTTCCGCCAAAAAATGCAATCTCTGCATTTTTGGTGCGTTCGCCCAAATCAGAAGCCGCTTTACCAAGTGTCTGTTCAACATCAAGGGGAGTCGGCTGATATGCCTGACCTGTTATCTTATTTTGATTGCAAAAACTGCACATATGCGGACAACCGTTGTGCGGAATAAAAATTGATACATTACTGTGTTTAATAACCCATCAGCTCCAAAGCTTCTCTGGCGGCTTGCTGTTCTGCCTCTTTTTTACTTCTTCCGCCGCCTTTGCCGATTACATTACTGTTGAGATGGACTTCAACAACAAAGTGCTTGTTGTGGTCAGGACCGCTTTCACCCACGAGAACATATTCAAGCTGTTCACCGGGATTCTTCTGGATAATCTCCTGCAGAGCGGTTTTATAATCGTTAAGTTTCTTCTTCTTTGAGTTCTTGATTGCAGGAATTACAAAATTAAGAATATGTTTCGACGCAGGCTCAATACCACCGTCAATATAAATTGCTGCAATCAAAGCCTCAAAGGCATCCGAAAGAATTGACGGGCGTTCTGCTCCGCCGTTGTTTCTTTCGCCTTTACTTAACACAAGGTACTTTCCGAGTTCAATCTGCTTTGCAAATTCAAAAAGAGTTTTCTCGCAGACAAGTGACGCTCTGAGCTTTGTCAGTTCACCCTCGGGAAGTTCCGGACAATGCTTAAAAATGTAATCGGAAACGACAATTGAAAGTACCGCATCACCGAGAAATTCAAGTCTTTCGTTATATTTTATATGCTTGGCTTTATGTTCATTTGCATAAGAAGAATGAGTAAGTGCCTCTGTAAGCAAATCTGTATTTTTGAATGTATAGCCGATTCTCTTTTGTAAATCTTCCATTATAAAACTCCTAAAGCAACATTATTTGCAAAAATTAAAGTGATGAAGAAATCGCTTCAATAGCATTTGCTTTTACATATTCAACAGAAAGTCTGATAGCATTCTTAACTGTAACAGCCTTGGCACTTCCGTGTGCTTTGAACACAGGCTTTGATGCACCGAGAATAGGCGCGCCGCCGTATCTGTTGTAATCAAAATGTGTTTTCATATTTTTGAGGTCCTTCATAACAAGACCTGCGGCAAGCTTACCTTTGACACTGCCCATAAACATATTTTTGATTTGTTTCATCATTACAAGGGCAACACCCTCATAGGTTTTGAGAATCAAGTTGCCTGTAAATCCGTCACAAACTACGACATCACACACTCCGTTCGGAATATCCCTGCCTTCTACATTTCCGATGAAATTAAGGTTACTGTTTTGAAGAAGTTCATGCGTATTTCTGTAAAGTTCTGTTCCCTTGTGTTCTTCTGCACCGACATTGGCAAGTCCGACACGGGGGTTTTTGATACCCATAACCTTTTCCATATATATTGAACCCATAACAGCAAACTGATACAGCATTTCGGGACGACACTCAACATTTGCACCGCCGTCCATAAGCATAAAGAATCCGCTTTCAGACGGCATAACAGGAGCAAATGCGGGGCGTTTAATCCCCTTGATTCTTTTTATTGCAAGAGTTGCACCGACACACAATGCACCGCTGTTTCCTGCGCTGACAAATGCGTCGCCCTTGCCCTCGTTAAGCAAGCGAAGACCTACAGCCATAGAGCTGTCCTTTTTTTCTTTGAGAACAGACTCCGCAGAATCTTCCATTGTAATTTTCTGTGTGCAATGGCAGATTTCAATATTATTCATTGACAGTGAGTTTTCTGAAAATACATTTTTAATCTCGGTTTCGTCACCTGTCAGGGTTATGTTTATGTTATATTCGGCAACTGCCTCAACGCAGCCTTTGATAATTTCCAAGGGTGCGTTGTCACCGCCGAATGCGTCAACAATTATGTTCATTCCATTCACCTTAAATATTCTTTAAATAGTTATCCAAGCTTTCCAACGCTCTTGCGGAATACGCCGCACCACGCTCTTTTTTATCTCTCGGTCGGTTTTCAAGCTCCGGCAAAACTCCGAAGTTTGCACCCATTGGCTGAAACTTTTTAACCGACGAATCAGAGATGTATGCCGAAAGTGCGCCAATCATTGTATCATTTGGCAATGTAATTGTGCTTTTTTCCTCGGCAGCTCGGCAAGCATTTATACCTGCCATAATTCCCGAAGCTGCAGATTCCATATACCCCTCAACGCCTGTAATCTGACCTGCAAAGAAAAGGTTAGGATTATCCTTAACAGAAAAATCGCTGTTAAGTATTCTCGGCGAATCAAGAAAAGTATTTCTGTGCATAACACCGTAGCGGACAAATTCTGCGTTATGAAGTGCAGGAATCAGTGAAAACACCCTTTTCTGTTCGGGAAATTTTAGATTGGTCTGAAATCCTACAAGATTGTACATATTGCCGGCTTTGTTTTCTTTTCTGAGCTGAAGAACCGCCCAAGGTCTGTGACCTGTTTTCGGATTCACAAGTCCGACAGGTTTCATCGGACCGAAACGAAGTGTTCCCTCGCCCCTCTGAGCCATTACCTCAACAGGCATACAGCCCTCATACACCTTCGGATTGCTGACATCGCAATCATGCAAAGGAGCTCTTTCTGCCGATATGAGTGCATTGTAAAAGATTTCATATTCCTCTTTATTCATCGGACAGTTGATATAATCGTCACCGTCGCCCTTGTCGTATCTTGACGCACAAAAAGCGTACTCCATATCAATGCTTTCGGCAGTTACAATAGGAGCGGCGGCATCAAAAAACGAAAGGGAAGAACCGAACATTCCTCTTATATATTCGGCAAGCGGTTCAGAGGTAAGCGGTCCGCTTGCCACAACCGTGATTTCATCTTTCGGAATTTCACAAACTTCTTCTTCGTAAACCTCAATAAGCTTATTATTCTTTATACCTTCCGTTGCAAGAGAAGAAAAAATATCTCTGTCAACGGCAAGCGCTCCGCCTGCTGGAACCTTGCAGGCATCCGCACACTTCATAAGGAAAGAATCAAGTCTGCGCATTTCCTCTTTCAAAAGTCCTGCGGCACTTTCAACACGCATGGCTTTAAGAGAATTTGAACAAACCAGTTCAGCGTATTTCTCAGTATGATGAGCAGGCGTTTTTTTATTCGGTTTCATTTCATAAAGATGCACTTCTATTCCGTGAGCGGCAATCTGCATTGCCGCCTCACACCCTGCAAGTCCTGCACCGATTACATTAATATGCATTTATTTATCATCCGTATCTGCTGTTTTAGTATAACCGCATCCCTCTGTTGCACAGAACAATGTCGGCTTTTTGCCTTTTTTCTTGAAAAGGATTCCTCCGCACTGCGGACACTTCTCGTTTGTCGGCTCGTTCCAGCTTACAAAATCACACTCGGGATAATTGGAACAGCCGTAAAAAATTCTCTTTGTCTTTGTACGCTTGATAATAACATCACCGCCGCACTTCGGACATTTTACCCCCGTTTTTTCTACATATTTAATAATATTTTTACATTCAGGATATCCGGGACAGGCGATAAATTTACCGTATCTGCCGACTTTTACAACCATCTGACGGCCGCACTTGTCACATATAATATCGGTTTCGTCTTCTTTTAAGTGAAGCTTTACACCTTCCATATCCGCTTTTGCTTTTTTAAGAGTTTTATCAAAATCGCCGTAAAATTCATTAAGCAGAGCGTGCCATTCTTCTGTTCCCTTTTCAACCTTATCAAGGTCTTCCTCCATCTGATTTGTAAACTTTACATTTACAATCTTCGGAAAACGCTCTTTCATAAGGTTGGTTGTAACCTCGCCGAGTTCTGTAGGAACAAGACTTTTGCCCTCACGCTTAACATATTCATGGCTTGTAATTGTTGTAATTGTTGCGGCATATGTTGACGGTCTGCCGATGCCGTACTCCTCGAGTGCTTTGATAAGTGACGCTTCGGTATATCTTGCCGGCGGCTGTGTAAAGTGCTGATTTTTCTTCAACTCTTTACATCTTACAATCATATCCTTTTCAAGCGGCGGAAGCTGTGTAGTCTTTTCTTCTTCAACATCCTTGCTTTCCACATAGAGTGTTGTAAAGCCTTCAAAATCAACTCTGTATCCCGACGCCTTAAATGTATAACCGTTGGCAACAATATCAGCCTGTGTTGTTTTCTGGATACAGTCAGCCATTTGTGATGCAGTAAATCTGTTCCAAATAAGCTTGTAAAGCTTATACTGGTCAGATGTAAGGCTTGCCTTTACGCTGTCAGGAGTAAGTGACGGCATTGACGGTCTGATTGCTTCATGACCGTCCTGTGCGTTGCTTCTTGATTTAAAAAATCTTGGCTTTGGCGGAAGGAACTTTTCACCGTAGGCATTTTTTATATATTCGGTTACTTCTTCAATTGCAACATTTGAGATTCTGAGTGAGTCGGTTCTCATATATGTGATAAGACCGGTTGCACCCATACCCTCAATATCAACGCCTTCGTACAGCTCCTGAGCAACTTTCATTGTTCTTCTGGACTGGAAGCCGAGTTTTCTTGATGCTTCCTGCTGAAGAGTTGATGTTATAAATGGTGGTGCAGGAGATTTCTTTCTTGTGCCATTCTTTACTTTTGTAATTACATATTCGGCATTCTGTAAATCAGCCTCAATTTTATCAGCCTGTTCACCGTTTGTGATTTTTATTTTTCCGTTTTCATCGGAATATAAAGATGCAGAAAAAGACTTTCTGCTGCCCTTTGGGATAAACTTAGCGTCAATCGACCAGTATTCCTCAGGCTTAAATTTTCTGATTTCCTCTTCTCTGTCAACAATAATTCTAACGGCAACAGACTGAACCCGACCTGCAGAAAGACCTCTTCTGATTTTTTGTGAAATAAACGGACTGAGCTTGTAACCAACAAGTCTGTCAAGAATTCTTCTTGCCTGCTGAGCATTTACAAGGTCAATATTGATTGATCTCGGGTGACTCATACCGTTTGTGACACCTGATTTTGTGATTTCGTTAAATTCCACACGGTTTGTTTCATCTGTAGGCAAACCGAGAATATATGCAAGATGCCAAGAAATTGCCTCTCCCTCACGGTCAGGGTCGGTTGCAAGATAAATATGTTCGCTTTTTTCAGCGGCGGATTTTAAATCGTCAACAAGTTTTTCTTTACCTTTTATAATTTCATACTTTGGAGCAAAGTTCTTTTTTATATCAACACTTAATCTTGACTTTGGGAGGTCACGAACATGACCCATTGAAGCAACAACTTCATAACCGCTACCAAGATATTTTTTAATTGTTTTCGCCTTAGCAGGTGACTCAACAATTACTAAATCTGACATATGTTTTCACTGCCTTTCTGTCCTTTTATACATTGCATTTTAAGGACAACGGAATATAGGATACCGAATAATAATATTCGGTAAATATCATTTTAAAATATAATTTCTTCCCTGCAATGCCGAAACAAGACCTTTCATTTCAAGCATTGTGAGTGCAGTAAGCACCTTAAACACAGGAATTTTCAAATCAGCTGAAATTTTATCTATATGAACAGGCTCATTGCCGATGTATTCATATACATCCTGAGCTGTTTTTGGCAAATTTAAGTTTTCTTTATGAACAGGTTTTGGCACAACTGTTTCCGTTTTTTCGGATACAGTTGTTTTTTCTGTAGTAACAGGTTGTTCATCATTTGGTTTATTAACATATATTCTTGCAGGCGCTTGTTTCCTTACACCTTTTACAGGGAAACTTCCTGTGTCTGCAAGGGAAATATTGTCAATATCAAATTCATCATTGGTTGCATACAGATTATCAAACTCACAGAGTATATCCATAAAATCTGTAACCGGTATTGCAAGACCTTCTTTTATAAGAGTGTTCGAGCCTTCATTTTGGGGACTGTTACTGCCAAGTAAGGCGAAAATTGTTTTGCCTTGTTCTGCGGCAAGATTAGCGGTAATAAGCGAACCACTTTTCTTTCCGGCTTCCATAACGAGCAAGCCATCCGATAAGGCGGCAATAATTCTGTTACGGGCAGGAAAATAATAATTCCTCGGTGTTTCATCAGGCGGATATTCCGAGATTACTGCACCTCGTTTTGGAATTGTACTTCTGATATCTGCATTTTCTCTGAGATAGGAACAATTCAATCCGCAACCACTGACACAAATTGTAATGCCGTCTGTTGCAAGAGTACCTCTGTGTGACGCACCGTCAACACCCAACGCTCCTCCGCTGACTATAATTGTGCCATATTTTGAAAGTGCATATGCAAAGCGGTAGGAATTTTCTATTCCGTACTTAGTTGCTCTGCGAGTACCGACAATACCGATTGAAAAAGTATTGTCAATATCAGGCATAATGCCGTTTACATAAATAAGAGCAGGAGGACATTCAATATTATAAAGACAGGTTGGAAATGACTCATCATCAATACATATTATAGAGTAATTACATTCAATACACCTGTCTATAATTTTTTGAGCGTCTTCAAGCTTTATTGATGAAAATTTTTCAAGATCTTTCTGTGAGAAAATTCCGCAAAGACGCCATTCCGAGATACCACCGTGGTAAAAGGCAGATACATCGGAATACATTTCAGCTATTCTCTTTACCTTTGGATTGTTATAACCGATAGAAAGTGTTATCCAAATCCAATAACGGGCATTTTGCGAAATCATTTCATCATTTCCCACATTATTATTGATGCCGCAACCGCAGCATTGAGCGACTCTGCTCTTCCTGTCATAGGAATAGTAATTTTATGTTTACAAGCACTTATTGTATCCTCTTTAAGTCCGTTGCCCTCGTTGCCTACAGCAACAATGCAAGGTGAAACAAAAGAGGTTTCTGTAATCTTATCGGCAGAAAAAGACACAACTGCCGCATATGACTCAAGTTCAGAATGGGTATTCAGATAATCCGCAATTGTATTTGAGATAACAAAAGGAAGTCTGAAAACAGCACCCATACTGCCCCTTACAACCTTTGGACTGTAAATATCGCAACAATCGGCAGAAAGAACCACGCCTGTAACATTTAAAGCCTCGGCAGTTCTTAAAATTGTACCCAAATTGCTCGGATCTTGCAAATTATCAAGTGCTAAAAATTTGTTGCCAGTTTTTATTTTATCAAAAGAGCCGCTTTTGTCAAGTGCTTTTATTACACAAAGAAAACCTTGCGGCGACTCGGTATCGCAGATTTGATTGAATATTTTATCAGACACAACAAAGGCTTTAGCCGAATATTTTCGCAATTGTTCAAATTCATAGGCATATTTTGCCGCAGCCTTTTCGCTTGCAAAAAAGGTATCTATATCTGCTTTGCTGAGCATTGCATCTATACAAATGCGAACACCCTCTGCAATAAAAAGTCCGGATTCACGCCTGTGTTTTGCACTTTTTCTGAGCCTTACGGCATTTTTTATATTAGAATTATCCTTGCTTGAAAGTATAGTCATAAAACCGTCCAAATCCTTGTAAAAAACAATTGCGTTTGGGATAACCCAAACGCAATTACAAAGTAAGTTAAATTAAGCGTTTTTAGCCTGTTCAACAAGTGAAGTAAAAGCAGCAGGGTCTGAAATTGCAATTTCAGAGAGCATCTTACGGTTAAGAGCAATGCCAGCCTTCTTCAAGCCGTTCATAAAAGTTGAATAGTTTGTGCCGTTAGCCTTGCAAGCAGCTGAAATACGAGTGATCCAAAGACGACGGAAATCTCTCTTTCTCTGCTTACGACCGATATATGCATAGTTGCCGGACTTCATAACAGCCTGTTTAGCCATCTTAAAGTGTCTTGATTTTGCACCCCAGTAGCCCTTAGCAAGCTTTAATGTCTTTTTTCTTCTTTTGCGAGTCATCATCGCACCTTTTACTCGTGCCATTATATATTACCTCCGTTTATGTTAGTTAGTAGTCCTCAGTGATTATTTGTAAGGAATAAGACGCTTGATCTGAGCTGTATTTGTCTTATCTGCAGCAACAGTCTGACGAAGACCTCTTTTACGCTTTGTTGTCTTCTTGTTCAAGATGTGACTTTTGTTAGCGTGAGCACGGATAACCTTACCATTCTTAGAAAGTTTGAATCTCTTTTTGGCACCGCTGTGAGTTTTAATTTTAGGCATATTAGTATCCTCCTTAGCTTTAATTACTTATTAGTCTTTGGCGCAAGAAACATAAGCATATTTCTGCCTTCAAGCTTTGCAGGCTTTTCGACAACAGCTGTTTCACTGCAAGCATCAGCAAATCGTTTCATTGTTTCAAGACCGATTTCAGGGTGACCCATTTCACGACCTCTGAAACGAATTGAAACCTTAACCTTATCGCCGTGTTTGATAAACTTAAGAGCATTATTAAGCTTTGTGTTAAAATCGTGTGTGTCAATGTTAAGAGAAAGTCTTACCTCTTTAATATCAACAACTCTCTGATTTTTTCTTGCTTCCTTTTCCCTTTTAGCCTGTTCAAAACGGTATTTTCCGTAATCCATAATTTTGCATACAGGAGGGTTGCTCTGCGGAGCAATCTTAACCAAGTCGAGGTTCTTCTGTTCTGCCAAATCAAGGGCTTCTTTAGCTGACATAATGCCAAGCTGCTGACCATCAGAGCCAATAATTCTTAACTCTTTGTCACGGATTTCTTCGTTAATCTGAATTTCTTTCTTGCTGATGGGTAAACACCTCCAAAGTCTGATAAAACAATAAATGCGAACAGAAATACTCCGTCCGCATTACAATACTAAAATAACTTTGGTATTGACCCGTGCAGACGACACCCCACAGGTGAAAGCATTTCTGCTTTGCTTTATTTTACACAAATATTATATTACAGATATATTCGTTTGTCAAGCGTTAATTCGATAAAATAAAATTATTTTTCAAAATTTACAAAACTGTCCTTGCAAACATAGCCTGCATACTCTCCGAGGTCAATCTGTTTAATATCATGACTTACATGTCTTTCGCTGACAGGGATCATTTCCATATAGTCACCGTAAAGGTATTTCAGATACTTGTCGTATTCTTTCGGAATGGGCATTTTTGCATTTTCAAAATCGACCCATATTGCTTCATCAAGCCATTCGGCAGGAAAAGCTCCTCTTGAAACATTTCTTCCCATACTGTCAAAAAGATATTTAGGGTTTTTCATATTCTTATGAAGTGAAATAAGCTTGTTCTGAACCTTTTGCAAAAAGCCGAGCGGGAATATCTTTCTCAGAATATTCGCACACAAAGAAGAAAATCTGCTGTTTGCGTTTACCGAGGTGCCTCTCCACTTATCAAGCACAAGCCACCTTGAGCTTGCGGTTGCTTTCATATGAATTTTGCGTAGGAAAGCATTGTTTGAGGTATAATCCTGTGCAAGCACATCAAGAAAAATTCCGTTATGGATATTTGGAAATCTTGAAGTAAATTCAGTTGAAAGCAGAGTATTGTTTATTCTCAGCTTTGTAAACGGAAAGTGGCTGTCTTTTTCATTTTCCTGAGTCTGTGCAAAAAGATAATTCGGGAGTTCACTCGGTAATACCGAAAGGAATCTGTCGTAATCTTTTCTCAGCATCATAACATCCGCATCATCGTCCCAGGGAATAAAGCCTTTGTGTCGTACAGCACCCAAAAGACTTCCGCCACCGAGAAAATACTTTATATTATGTTTTTTGCATATTCTGTCAACCTCAAGCAAAAAGCCGAGAAGAATTTGCTGAATGTCATTTAGCTTGCCGTCATATGAATCGGAAAACATAAACACACTGTTGTCATTCATCATCTCGTGTCCCGAAATAAGAAGTGCGTCTTTGTAATTGACCGTTGATGACCAGCCGAGTTTTTTCAATCTTGTACAGTCAACTGCACAACCGTCTGCGGAACATCCTTCGGAGGTTATGTTTACCTCGCAGTATTCAAACGCATCAGAAAGTGCAAGTGCAAATTCTGCCGAATTGACTGTCGAATCATCCGAACAAGCGTTGTACGCCTGACAGTCTGCCCCATTACAAGCAACAAACAGAACAGCAGAAATCAAGTCGTTGGCACTTATATACGATACCTTGGATGATTTATTTTTAATATTCAGAATTTTGCCGCCAACAGCCGATTTGAGCGTGTTTGCAACAAATTCAGAATTTGAATTTGCAGATATAATCTTACCGCATCTTATGACTTTAATTGAAAAGCCGTACATATGAGCGGCTGAAAAATAAAGATTTTCAACCGATTGAATCAACATTGATTTCAGTGAGTCAGAGGAAAAATCAGAATGTGTTTTTTCTTTTTCAGAAATAACAAGTTCTTTTTCAAGTTTTCCGTAAGCCGAAGCGTCGGATAAAACAACAGATTCTTTTATTTTCAATACCTTGATAACTGAAATAATATTTTCGGCTCTGCTGATATTACTTTTAAATACATCCGTGCTTTCAACCTTATCAGAAAGCAAGAAGCCTGTTTCGATGAGTATATCTCCGCTTTTATTTATTGAATCAGGCGAGGAATATTTTACAATTGCGAAATCTGATGAATTGATAAAATCAAACCGTCTGTCATATCTTTCGTTATCCGAAACAAGCAAAAAAACAGCTATGTCCGCTTGCTTTTTTGAATTAACCGTAAGAAGGGACGATACAAGAGAAAAGGCGAGTTCTCCGCCCCCTGCTATAAAAACAGATTTTCCGAATAATTTACGGATATTCAGATTCTTATAACGCAAAGCTGCAAGGGCTCTGTCCTGTTCAAATTGGTTAAGTAACAACTCAGACATAACTGTATTCCTAATTTCTATTGTTAAATTTTAATCTTCTTCAAGAATGCCGACAGCCCTTCTTATTCCTTCTTTAAGGTCAACAAGAGGCTTCCAGCCGAGGGCACGAAGTCTTGAACTGTCAAGAATTTCGGGAGTTTTTGCAAGAGCGGAAGCGTCAATCTCAGGCTCTTTTGCATCCTCGGGATTGGCAAAAGCCAAAGTCATATTTCTCTCAGGAAAAACCTCGCAAGCTGTCTTTGCAAAATTTCTTATTGTTGTATCTGATTTTTCATAAGAAATGTTATACGGTGTAACATTTTCTCCGTTGAGCATAATGTATATGAGAGCGGAAACCGTGTCTGTAACATAGCAGAATGAACGGTTAGCCGCACCGTTGCTCTTGAGAAGAATGTTTTCGTGACGAACAACATTTGCAATGAACTGCGCCCAAACACGGTCGTCTGTAAGACTGCTTGCACCGTAAATGTAGCTCGGTCTTGCAATCTTTACATTGAGTCCGAACTGCTTGCAATAGCTTGCGGCAAGAGTTTCGGAAGCTCTCTTGCCCACTGCGTAACAATTTTTGTACGAAGTAAAGTCAATATATCCGATATCATCCTCGGAAATGCTGTTTTTACCGTTGTGCAAAGCACCGTAAACTTTAAGACTTGAAACAACAAGAACAGACTCGCTTTTGCTTTCAAGAGCAAAATCAAGGATGTTTGATGTACCACTGAGGTTTGCGTTAATAGTACCTACAGGGTCGGTTTCAAACTGAATATTACTTGCCTGACTTGCTGCATGAATGACAAAATCCGCTCTTTCACATTCAAGTCTGTTTGTAACATCGGCAACAACAAGCTCAATGTCATCTCTTTCAAGAAGAACGCCGAACTTTTTCTCTGCTCTCTCTCTGTTTCTTACTAACGCAAGAACTTTGATATTATTGCTGTAAAGGTCATTTCTCGCAAGAAATGTGAGAACAAGATAATAACCGATAAATCCGCCTGCGCCTGTTATAAGAACAGTTTTGCCGTCAAATCTGTTCCAGTCAACATTTGTATTTGTAATTTCTTTAACATCAGAAAAAACTGTCTTTTTTATATTACTCTGAACATTATAATCCATATTTAAGTTCTTCCTTTGCAAACTGCTTGTAGTTTTCATAATAGAACTGTGAACGCAATGTTGTAAGATCTTCAGGTGTAGTTACTTTAATATTGAATCTCTCACCGAGGAAAAGGTGAACCTTTTCGCCGAGTTCAATAAAGAGTTCACTTGAAGAAACAGGGTTTGTAATGCCCCTTTTATATGCTTCTTCGTGCGCCCAAAGAATTCTTTCCATTGTATAACCCTGAGGAGCCTGTGTAATGTACATTGTGCTTCTCTGATAGCTCTTACCGCATGTTTCACCATCTTCACTGTAAAGAAGTGAGTCAATACTCGGAGTAACAGGAACAGCAGTTTTGTACTTCTTTGTATCTTTAATACAGTTAGTGATGAGTTCCTCGCTGAGCATAGGACGAACGCCGTCACAGATGAGAATGATATCCTCAGGATCTTTTGAAAATTCGGCAGTAGCCATCACACCGTTGTGAATAGAATCAAAACCGCTTGCACCGCCCGGAACAACGGTCTTTACCTTAGGGACATTGAAAGCGGCAATAAGCTCATTGAGATAACCAATCCAGTCAGCCTTGCATGCAACAACGATTGCGTCAACCTTTGGATGACGGGCAAAATGCTCCATTGTGTGAATAATAATCGGCTTTCCGCCAACCTCAAGAAACTGTTTAGGCATATCGGAATACTTCATTCTTGCGCCGATACCGCCTGCAAATAACATAGCTGTAACCATAGTAAGATAATCCTTTCAAAACACAAATAAGATTTTACTTTACAAGCTGTAATAAAATATATTTACCGACAGCACAAATACGCTGTAAAACGCAGTTGTGCCTTGATATAACTACTTGTATGATACCACATTTATGTGTTTTTTGTCAATAATAATACTTTATACGGTGGTTTTCGCCTTGAAAATAATATGCCTCTATGTTAGAATAGCTTTAAGGATGTGATAATTTGATAAATAATCAATTTTCCGGTAGTAATATGCCGTTTTACGGCAATAACCTTAATTATAACCGCAATTATAAAAAAGAAGCACAGTATGATAACTTAAAGCAAAAATCGAGCGGACTGGGATTTTTCGTATTTGCATACTCACTAACAATGACAGTCAGTGCTATTATTATAGTTGAAGTATTCAAAAGTTTCGGTTCGGCAAAATTTATTTTCACAGACAGTTATGCCATATTAAATTATTTTATAGATATATTTATTTCAGTATTTGCCGTTGTTATTCCTGCATTTTTCTATATAAAATTAGCAAGGTGCAATCTTAATGATATTATAAGCACAAAATATGTGAAACTAAAGGATATGTTGCCCATACTGTTTCTCGGAATGGGCGGTGCTATGATTGCAAATGTTGCAACAAGTATTGTGGCCGACAACTTCTCACTTTTCGGGATTGAAAACACATCATCAGGACTGTCAAGCGGAGATTCAAGTGTTTTAGGTATTGTTTTAAACATCATTTCAACCGCAATTGTTCCTGCATTCGCAGAGGAATTTGCATTCAGAGGAATTGTTATGGGTTCTCTGAGAAAATACGGCAACACTGTTGCGATTATCGGTTCTGCTGTTTTATTCGGTGCAATGCATCAGAATATTTCACAAATTCCGTTTGCGTTTCTTCTTGGTCTTATCTTTGCATATATTGACTGCAAATTTAATTCTATACTTCCCTCAATCGCTATTCATTTTGTCAACAACCTTTATGCCGTATCAATGAGCATTTTACGAGATGCAAACATTGTTTCGGATTATGTTTCAACGATAATAAGTTACAGTTTAATTATTTTCTTCTGTATTGCAGGATTCATTTCATACATTGCTCTTTCTAAAAAGAATGAAAATATTTTCAAAATTTCCGATAGTGAAAGCAAAAATGAAATTACAAGTGAACTCAATTTAAAAGAAAAAATGACCGCCTTTCTTGTAAATCCCGGTGTATTGCTTTCAATTGTACTTTTCGTTCTGACAACAATAACAAATTTAGGTTTAATAAGCAATGGATAAAAAATTATATTATATGCAAAAAGCAATTGAACAGGCTGAGATTGCCGCTGCGGAAAACGAAGTTCCCGTCGGTGCGGTAATTGTCAGAAACGATGAAATAATCGCCGTGGGCAGAAATCGCCGTGAACAAAGCAAGAACGCTCTTCTTCATGCCGAAACAGATGCAATATACAATGCCTGTCAAAAGCTTGGCGGTTGGAGATTGTGGAACTGTGAAATTTATGTAACGCTTGAGCCTTGCCCTATGTGTGCAGGTGCAATAATCAATGCTCATATTCCAAAGGTATATTTCGGTGCATACGACTTAAAAAACGGCGCTTGCGGTACAATTACGAATCTGTTCCAAATGCCGTTCAATTTCAAACCCGAATCAGTCGGTGGTATTATGCAGGAGGAGTGTTCAAAACTTCTCACCGACTTTTTTAAAAACTTACGCAATAAAAAATCATAGCAAAAATCCCGCTTTTGTAAGCGGGATTTTTTATTTGCTGTTATAACCAAAGCAACAAAATTATATTATTTTTCATCTCTTAAAATCTTACTTGCCGCAAGCATTACACCGAGCTTACCGCTGTGGAAGTTAAGACTTCCCTGCATCCATACTGCATACGGTTCACGCAACGGTGCGTCTGCAGAAAGTTCAATAGATGAACCGAGAGTAAATGCGCCTGCCGCCATAACTACCTGACTTTCGTAGCCGGGCATATCAGACGGAATCGGAGAAACAAAGCTGTCAACAGCCGAACCACTCTGAACCCCCTCGCAAAAGCGGCATACCTTTTCTGCATTACCGAGCATGATAAGCTGAATGATATCTCCTCTTGCATCATTGTACTTAGGACTGGTTTCATAACCGAGAATTTCAAAAAGTGCCGATGCAAATACTGCGGTTTTAAGTGCTTCACCCGTAACATGAGGAGCATGGTATGCACCCATAAAAAGTTCACGGTTAGCGTTAAGAGTGGCACCGATTTCTTTGCCTGTACCGGGAGTGGTAAGTCTGTAGGCACACATCTCTACAAGTTCTTTCTTACCTGCAATATATCCGCCTGTAGGAGCAATACCGCCGCCGGGGTTCTTGATAAGAGAGCCTGCCATCATATCTACACCAACCGACAAAGGTTCAACCTTGTCAATAAATTCACCGTAACAGTTATCGAGCATAATAATGCTTTCGGGCGAATTGGCTTTTGAAATTTCACAAAGCTTTTTGATTTCTCTCCATGTGAGCGTAGGTCTTGTGCTGTAACCTCTTGAACGCTGTATGTAAACCATTTTAGGCTTTTTCTCTGCAATGTCACTTGCGATTTTGTCATAATCAGGCGTTCCGTCAGGTTTAAGCTCGGTCATTTCAAATTTTATTGAAAAGTCTTTGAGTGAACCGGGATAGTCACCCTCAATGCCTATGGCAGAACGGATTGTATCATACGGCATTCCTGTTACGGAAAGCATTGTATCTCCAGGTCTTAAAACGCCGAAAAGTGCAACTGTAAGGGCATGTGTACCGCTGACAAAGTTATGACGAACAAGTGCGTCTTCTGCATCAAAAACATAGGCATAGACCTTGTCAAGAGCCTCTCTGCCTGCATCGTCGTATCCGTAGCCCGTAGAACCCCAAAGGTGACTTTCACGAACATCTGCAAGCTGAAAAGCCTTTATCATCTTCTGCTGGTTGTATTCCTGAATATCGTCAATCTCCGCAAGCTTGTCCTTGCAAAGCTCCATTGCCTTTTCGGATGCTTTTATAACTCTTTCATCTATATCAAAAAAACTCAAATATATCACCTTTCAAAATAGTATTCGCACCATATTCCGCACTGTTCAAAACCGAGATTATTATAAAACGACTGATTTGCATTCTTGGCTCTGTGAAGATACACGGTCTTGTTCTCGGCAATCAGTCTGTTGGATATGTACTTTACAACAGTTGAACCGTAGCCGTGCTTTCTGTAGTCGGGATGACACGACACCGCACCCAACACGGCACCGTTACTGCTTTCGGCAACGGTCATAGCCATTGCAACAAGCTTTGTACCGTCATAAACTCCGTACATTCTCGTTGCATTATGACGAAGCTTGTGATTCACATCAACATAAAAATCATCAAACGGCGGCGGAACAAAATTTTCATCGGCACAGCTTACGATGAGATTATAAACCTCTTTAATATCGGGAACATCAAAATTTATACTTTCGTCAACATTTTCAAACGGTTCTGATTTTTTCAGAATAACGCCCGAAACGGATTTACTGCCGTATAAATTAAGGTTGAAATCTCCGCTGCATATTGCACTTGAAGCACCCGCAACACGCATAAATGACGAAACCTCTTCAAGATTTGTTTTATCTGTAAGAAATAAAATAAAGCTTGTTCCGCATCGGGAAATTGCACCTGTGCACTCATCTGTTTTATCGTCAATTATCGTCCAGTAGTCAACGAAAGCAAGCGATGAATCGTAACTGTTATACTGAGAAATTATTCTGCACGCAAACGGATCTTCCGCTGACAGATTCATAATTACATTTATATAATTTTCATTGGCGGTTACAATCATTCAGACCGTCTTTCCTTTCGCTAAATTTCCGCCCGCAATATAATCGGACAATACTTTTGCAAGTCTTAAAACGCTTTCGCAATCATCGAGATTTGCCGCAGTTGAAGGAGCATGAATATACCTTGACGGAAGTGATACCGCCAGAGTTCTCACTCCGCCTCTGCTCTGATGAATTGCACCCGAATCATTACCGCCTGCAACTGCTCTCTTATACTGAACAGCTATGTTATTCTTTTCGGCAAGTTCAAAAGCGGCACTTATCATTTCTTTATCATAAACTGTCGCCCTATCCATTACGGTAACCGTTGCGCCTTTTGACAAATTGCATACCTGATGAGATACATCAACCTCTGCAACATCAGCGGCAGTTGTGCTTTCGATAACAAGAGCAAAATCAGGATTGACCGTAAAAGCCGCTGGTCTTGCACCGCGTAGTCCCACCTCTTCCTGAACAACAAATGTGAAATACATATCATACTCGGGTTCGGATTTTATAAGGTTGATAAGCACATAGCAGCCGAAACGGTCATCAAGTGCCTTTGTAACAACAGTTCTTCCGTTAATCTTAAAATCACCCTCAAAATTAACACTGTCACCGTAGCTTACATATTTAAGCGCATCTTCCCTGCTTTCGGCACCGATATCAATGTACATATCACTCATTTTCGGAACAGCGAATTTTTCATCACCGTTTGTAAGATGAATCGGCTTTACACCGATAACACCGTTAAGACCGTTTCTGCCAACACATACACGCTTGCCCGGAAGAACCCTTCTGTCAATTCCGCCGACCTCGTCAAATTTAAGGTAACCGTCAGATGTTATATCCGTTACCATAAGACCTACTTCATCCATATGTGCCGACACCATAAGTTTGCTTTTTGCAGACTTTTTTCCCTTTTTAAACACAATAAGGTTGCCGAGATTATCCGTTTTAATATCATCGACACAGTCTTTAATCTCGTTAATTATAAGATTGCGAACATTCCCCTCATCACCCGAAATACCGTTGCAAAGGCAAAGCTGTTCAAGCAATTTTATGTCAATCATTGAAAGCACCTCCGCATTTAATGTATTCGGCAATAAGCTTTGCCGTATTGTCAACATCAGCTACAGAAATAACTTCATTCTGTGTATGCATATATCGCTGTGGGATTGATACAACAGCAGTTTTTACACCTTTTCCGCTGATTGTAATATGGTCTGCATTTGTACCGGTTCTGCCTGCTATCGGTTCAAGCTGATACGGTATATTTTTATTCTTTGCAACGCTTTCAAGCGATTTGCTCATTTCTTTGTTGAGAATTGAAGAAATGCAAATCATAGGACCTTTGTCGAGTTCAACCGAAGAATAGAACCCTGAAACATCCGGTTGAGATGCAAAGCTTACATCAACAACAATTGACTCGTCTGCTTCAACTGTAAAAGCACCTGTTTTAGCGCCTGTGCCAAATGTTTCTTCCTGAGAGCTTAAAAGGATAATTACTTTATAATCTGTTTCATTGTCTTTCAATAACTCTGCACACTTAACAAGTGATGCAACACCGCATCTGTTATCAAGGCAAGGCGCAACAATTCTGCCGTTCAAAAGATTTGCTGGCTTTGAGGCAAATGTCAGCATATCACCGAATGAAATGAGTTTATTAACTTCATCATACGGCAGACCGAAATCAACCCAGATTTTGTCGGTTGGCATAGCCTTGTCCTCTTTTCCGTCAGAAAGATGAGGAGGCATACAGCATACAACACCTATTATATTGGGATTATTCTGCAGACAAAGCAGAGTATCGGCAAGAGTTCTTGCGTCAATTCCTCCGCACGGAGAAGCTTTTACAAATCCGTTTTCATTTATTTCGGTAACCATAAATCCTATGCGGTCAATGTGAGCGTCCAGTAATATGGTTTTATCTGAATTTTTGTTACCGCAAACAGCCATAAGACTGCCGTTTGATACCTTTATGTCATCCGTGTAATCCGATAAAAACTTTTCGGCAACAGACAAAGCGGGTTCTTCCCTGCCCGACACACCCATTGCACAACAGAGTTCAAAAATAAGTTCTTTTGTGTTCATTGTATATCTTACTTCAAAGCGTTCACAATTGACTTGAAGTGATTACCTCTTTCTTCAAAATTCTTGTAAAGTCCGAAGCTTGCACTTGCGGGTGAAAGCGAAACAATATCTCCCTTTGTTGAACGCTCACGGGCAACAGCTACAGCCTCTTCCATATTTGTTACATTGACGATTTCAATTTCATCCGCATCATAGTTTGAAGCCTCTTTAACGGCTTTTTCAATTTTCGGGGCAGTATCACCGAGAAGAATAAGGAGTTTTACTTTATCGTTGATTACGGGGCCGAGCGGCTCATACGGAATATGCTTATCATATCCGCCTGCAATAATGCAAATTTTTCGGTTGTAAAGCGAAAGTGTGCCGAGTGCGGTTCTTGTAGGACTTGACGCAATTGAATCGTTGTAATACTTAACACCGTCAACCTCTCTTACAAACTCTGCACGATGAGCAACACCGCCAAAGGTTTTTGCAACAGCTGCCATTGTTTCAACATCTACAAGTCCCCATACGGCTGAAATAGCGGCAAGATAATTTTCTACATTATGCATACCGGGAATTTTGATGTCATGAATGTTCATAATACGGGTAATTTTTCCGTAGTCATTATAGCAGATTGTATCGCCGTCAAGGAAAGCACCGTTTGAAACATTTTCTTTTACGGAGAACTTTGCAAGCTGACCTCTTACGCTGTCAGAGAAACCGTTTGTGATTTCATTGTCAAGATTAAGGACAGCCTTTGAAAAAGCGTTTTGATGAAGAATGATATTTTTCTTTGAATCAATATACTCCTGCATATCCTTATGTATGTCAAGGTGATTTGGAGCAAGGTTTGTTACCACAGCGATGTCCGGACTTTTTCTCATAGAGATAAGCTGAAAGCTTGACAGCTCAACTACCGCAAAATCATCATCATTCACACTTTCAATCTCCGGAAGAAGCGGCTTGCCGATATTGCCTCCGAGGTGAACATTAAGACCTGCCGCCTTTAAAAATTCCGAAATAATTGTAGTTGTGGTTGTTTTGCCGTCAGAACCTGTCACAGCAATAATTTTGCACGGGCAAAGGTCAAAAAACACTTCCATTTCAGATGTAAGAACAACGCCCTTACTACGAAGTGCGACAAGCTCATTCTTATAAAAAGGAGTACCGGGACTTCTGAAAACGATGTCGGCGTCAATCTCGGAAAGATAATTTTCACCGAGTAAAAGTTCTGCACCGTACTCTTTAGCCTTAATACCGTTCTGTCCCAAATCTTCAAAATTCTTCTTATCGCAAGCCGTTACTTTTGCACCTTTTTCGATAAAAAGCTTTATAAGCGGAAGATTGCTTGTACCGATTCCGATAAAAGTAACTTTTTTTCCTTTTATGCTGTCAAAAAATTTATCAGCCATAGCGTTCATTGTAAAATCCCCTCTACAATTAGTATTTTATGCCATTTTAGTATTTTATACCGTATCGGCAGGATTATGCCATACCTTTCAATTATACATTTTTAAAGTTACAATTTCAACCGTATACACCAATATTGCAATAATATTTTTAAAATGTTAAAATATAAGAGGTGATGTTATGCTGTACGATTTTATAATTATCAACAAAAACGATAAAACTCCGCTTTACAGGCAGATTTATATGTCTGTCAGAAAGTCAATTGAAACGGGCAGTCTTAAAAAAGGAACAAAGCTTCCGTCAATAAGGCGATTGAGTGCCGACCTTGATGTTTCAAAAACTACTGTCAACGGTGCATATGAACAGCTTTGCGCCGAGGGATATATTTCAAACAAGCCCCAGAGCGGCTACTATGTTGAGGCGCAGTTCAGCGATACACCCTCAAAATCAGATAAAGCTTCATCTGCCGCAAACAAGTCAAAAAAGTATTATGAATATGATTTCAGCAGTAAAAGTATTGATGACGGTATAATCAATATAAACGAATGGAAAAAGTATGTAAAAGAAGTTTTAAATCAAAATTATCTGCTCACCTCATACGGTGAAGAACAGGGTGAAGAAATTTTGAGAAATGCGTTGCAAAAATACAGCTTAGGCACACGAAGCGTAAACACCTCCTACGAAAATATTATAGTCGGTGCAGGCACTCAGACCCTTTTGCACATACTCTGTTCACTTCTCGGTAATAATAAAAAAATCGCACTTGCGGATTACAGCTACATTCAGAGTGAATATGTGTTCAACAGTCACGGTTATGACATCAAATATTTTCGATGCGATAAATACGGAGCCTGTATTGATTCACTTGAAGAAATCAATCCCGATATAATTCTTTTAAATCCTAATTTTACCGTAAACAGCAACATTACAATGCCTGTTACACGCAGACTTGAGATAATTAAATGGGCAAAGGAAAACAATGCTTTGATTATTGAGGACGATTACAACGGTGAGCTTAGATACAGCACGCATCCTATGCCGTGCGTGCAGAATTATGATACCGAAAACACGGTTTATCTCGGCTCTTTCTCAAAGATACTTCTTCCCTCTGTCAGAATCAGTTATATGGTTCTTCCGCAAAAATTAACCGATGAATACAACAAAATCAAAAAATACACCAATCAGACAGCGTCAAAAACGGAACAAATTGCCCTTGCAAAGTACATTAACAACGGCAAGCTTGATGTTCATCTGAGAAAAGCAAGAAGAATTTATCTTGAAAAAAGTAAGCTTATGCTTTCAAGCATAAAAAAATATTTCGGGACCTCCGTTAAAATTGTGTTCAACGAAACCTCTCTTTATGTTTCTCTGTTTTTCAAGGATAAAACGATTGACGATTCTGTTACAAAAAAAATTGATGACGCATCAATTAAAATTATGCAGTTCAACAAAGCCGAAAATATGATTGTGCTAAGTTTTTCGGGAATTAAGGACAAAAAAATTGAAAGCGGAATAAAATTACTTTATGAAACAATTGCAAATTAACATAACAAAACGGGACTGAACTCAGCCCCGTTTTCTCTGTGCAATCAGTTTTCACAACCGCATTTGTAAGAAGATGTATGAGAGGAGTCACAATCACCCTGATGTATTGTGCTCGGCGGAAAGAATGAATCTGTCGGGAAATCAATTTTACTGAAAACTTCACATGGGTCATCAGGTGTTGACGGACATTCCTTGCGGGGAACACAAAAATCATAGGACGGAATCATAATCTGAACATCTCTTTCAAGCCTTGTGATTGTAAAAATACCGATTGTGGCAAGCACTCGCTGTGTTTCAGGCTGTGCAGGCTCTCCGTCAAGATAATCAATAACGCAATTTGGAAATGTTCTGCAAACAGCAGCCGGATTTGCGTTGTTGTAATCCTGAAGCTTTGCGGACAATGCCATTGGGTTTGAAACTTGAACCGTTGCTCTCGGCAGACAGCAGGGATATTTGCACGGACAATCTGAATCCGATGTATCGCAAACAACATCTTCGTCGCTGGAGAATGACTTTACGCAGCCCTCTCCGCCGTAAAGCACAACCCTTTTACCGTACATTGCAATACCTGTAACGGTTTCGGGAATTGCACCTGCGGCTGTGTAGGCTTCTACGGTGACAGCGAAATAGTACATTATATCAACCGAATAAAAGCCACGGTGGAACGCAACAGGCTCAACCTCAACGGTAGATGTAATTATGCGCACATTGCTTATCTTTACGGAACAAGCCCCATCAATAATTTTTTGGTTTGCTTCGGTAAACATAACAGGCAGATTTGAAAGGCAGTCTTTTGCTCCGCAGCTGTCATAGATTCGTGAAACATTGATGCAAACAGGTTCGCAGCCGTTGGTTTGCCCATTACCTTCGGCACATACATTTTCCGAGGAACAGAAAGGTACATCTGACATAAAAATAACCTCCGTAAAAGTATTGACAGTTCAATAAATGCACTGTAACAATACATTTTATGGAGGTTTTTGTTTTTGGTGATTAACAGCCGAAATTTATCCGTAAAACGGAGCAAGCGTTTTTTGAATGTTATTAAACAGAGCAATCGGACTGCTGTTTGAATAGTTTGAAAGTGCTATATAAATTTGATTTCCGTCTTTGGTGAAAACAAGAGCGGCATTATATTTGTCGATTTTTCCTGTGTGAGAAACCGCATTACTTTTTTCTGATACAACAAAACCGTAACCGTAATTGTCCTTGTAAGGTGTTGTCATTTCTTTAAAAGTTTCTTCCGAAACAAGCTTGTTTGTACAAAGAGCGTCAACCCATTTGAGTAAATCGGGAACATTGGAAATTAAACCAGTTGCAGAATATCCTACACCGGGATATAAAGTCCACGCGTTATCGTATATATCCTGATATCCGACTGCAAGTTTATCTGTGCTCTCAAAGCCTGTGTTCATCATTCCCGACGGTTTGAGAATTTTCTCTTCAACATATTTTTCGTATGAAGTCTTGCTGACCTGTTCAATAATATCACCGAGAAGAAAATATGCGCTGTTTGAATACATATATTTTTCATCAGGTTCAAAATTGAGTTTCTGATTAAAAATCCAGTCCATTACGGCTTTTTTATTTTCTTTTGCAGAATTTTTGGCTGAAACCTTAAATTCAAGCTGAGATTCGTTGTATGCATAGGTATTGGTATCGCCGTCTTTGTTGATGTAATCCTTTATGCCCGCTGTCATTGTAAGCAGGTTTTTAACGGTGATTTTTTTGCCGTATTTGTATGACGGAAAATATTTGTCGATTGTAGCATCAAGCGAAAGCTTTCCGTCCTCAACAAGCTGCATAACCGCAACTGCGGTAAACTGCTTTGTGAGCGAAGCAATTCTAAAGCATGTGTCCGTAGAATTTTTTGTGTGCCTGTCCTTATCGGAAAATCCGTTAGTGCCGATATATTCAAGGGCATTTCCGATTTTCACATAAACCGTTCCGCGATACTTGTTGCTTGTAATTATATCATCAAGGGTGTTGCTGATATCAGCAGATTTTCTTTTAAGTTCGGAATAATTCCATGTTGGTTCTTGATTCTGTTCATCGGAAGTTGCCTCCTTTGTTACAGGCTGTGAAGCAGCAACAGCGGTTGTTTTCTCGGTAGCAGATACAGAAGACTGCGTGTCTTTTCCGCAACCTGTAAGGCACACAGAAAAAGCTGTCAACGCAGAAATTGCAAGGCACAGAATTTTTTTTGATGATATAAGCACTTTAATCACCTCAGATTTTTTTCATATTACTGCAATAGTTCGCCATAAGAGTTTTTGTGCCGGCTTTGTCAAAGGCAATTTCAAGCATAGTATCATTGCCCATTTTCTCGGCTTTCATTACCATACCCTTGCCGAATACCTTGTGCTGAACACAATCTCCGACATTGAACACTGCACCACTCTTAACGGGAGGCTTTGTAAATCCGAACGATTTATTCGGTGAATACGAGCTACCCGAAGATTTGCCGACGGAAACTTTTTCACCTGTTCCCGATGCAAAGCCGGAAGATGCCTGTGCGAACATCTGCTTTCTTCCGCCGCTGTATTCAAGAAGATTATCGGGAATCTCGTTTAAGAATCTTGAACCCTTGTTGTAGCTTGTTGAACCGAAGAGCATTCTCGAATTTGTTTTTGTGAAATAGAGAATTTCCTTTGCTCTTGTAATTCCGACATAAGCAAGTCGCCTTTCCTCGTTGAGTTCATCGGGATTCATCATCGTCGCAACAGACGGGAACATTCCTTCTTCCATACCTGCAATGAATACAACAGGAAATTCAAGTCCCTTTGCCGAATGTAATGTCATCATTACACAGGTATCTGCGTCTGCATCGTAGTTATCAATATCGGTCTGGAGAGAAATTTCTTCAAGAAATGCAGAGAGGTCTGCCTCATCGCCGTAGTCCTCTTCAAACTTCACGATATTTGAAGAAAGCTCTTCGATATTTTCAATACGAACCTCGGGGTTGTCCTTTTCGGTTTTAAGATACTGTTCGTATGATGTATGTTCAATCACAAGATTGTATAATTCCGCAAGAGAATAATCGCCGCTCTGCTCGGCTTCAATAAGTCCGTCAATAAGTGCAACAAAGCCCTTGAGCTTTGCAGAGGCACGAGAAAGCTGCGGATAGTTTTCCGCCTCCTTGATTACATCGTAAATGCTTTCGCCGAGTCCTGCGGCAATGTCTGCGGCATGGGAAACGGTTGTCGCACCTATTCCCCTCTTCGGAACATTGATAATTCTTGAAAGTCTGACATCATCATGAGGATTATTTATAACCTGAAGATAAGCAACCATATCACGGATTTCTTCACGGTCATAGAATCTGTGACCGCCGATTACACGGTGCGGTACACCGCTTCGTGACAAAGCCTGCTCAATTGCGTTTGACTGGGCATTCATTCTGTAAAGAATTGCATAGTCGGAATATTTTCTTCCGTCGGCTACACCGTCAAGAATAGTCTGAGCAATGAAATTAGCCTCGTCACGCTCATTCTCGGCTGTATGTACCTTAATTTTCTCGCCCTGACCGTTTTCGGTCCACAAAGTTTTACCCTTACGCATTGTGTTATTTGAGATGACCTCGTTAGCGGCATTGAGGATATTCTGTGTACTTCTGTAATTCTGTTCAAGGCGAATCATCTTTGCGTTCTTGAATGTGTTTTCAAAAGAAAGAATATTTTCTATTGTAGCGCCGCGGAATTTGTAGATACTCTGGTCATCATCACCGACAACGCAGATATTGCCGTATTTGCTTGCAAGCAGACTTACAAACTTATACTGAACCTTGTTAGTATCCTGATACTCATCGACCATGATGTACTTGAACTGATTTCTGTAATAATCAAGTATATCGGGTGCTGTTTCAAAAAGCTTTACGGTATTGCAAAGCATATCGTCAAAATCCATTGCATCGGCTGTTTTAAGCTTTGTCTGATAGATTTCGTAAACCTTTGCAATCTGCGCTTTTCTGCTGTCAAATTCAGCCTCTTTACGCATTTCTTCCGGTGTAAGCATTTTATCTTTTGCCTTAGAAATTTCAGAAAGAATTGATTTTACAGGCAAGGTTTTCTCGGCAATGTTAAGTTGCTTAAGAATATCTTTTACAAGTTTTTTCTGGTCATCAGTTCCGTAAACAGTAAAATGGCTTGTGTAACCGATTCTGTCACCGTATCTACGGAGAATTCTTGCGCAGGTTGAATGGAAAGTTGCCGCCCAAATATCGGCACCGCCCTCTGGAACAGCCGCACAAATTCGCTCTTTAAGTTCTCCTGCGGCTTTGTTTGTAAATGTAATGGCAAGTATCTGCCACGGCTTACAAAGCTCACACTGTAAAATATAGGCTATTCTGTTAACAAGAACTGTTGTCTTGCCCGAACCGGCTCCCGCAAGAATGAGCAGAGGGCCTTCTGTGCAGAAAACTGCTTGTTTCTGCATATTGTTCATATGTGAAAAGTTTTTCTGAATTTCAGTCTGTAACATTATTATCCTGCCTTAAATTATTCTGCAAAAGAAATGGGCGAACGATGTTCGCCCTATGTTTGTTTAAATCAATTATTTTATGCTGTCATTGAACATTGTAAGCATATCGGATGCCTTTTCACCGATAATCATTGTTACAAAGTTGCCGTCTTTTGTAACCTTACAATTTTTAACCATCTGAAGTTCCTCGGCAGAATAAGATGCGTTCTGCTGAAAAATTGAATTGTAACGGTTTGTAAGAGCAGCTTCAACTCTTGAAGCGGCATCCGAATCAGTTGCCTCAACAAGAACTACCTCTGTGTTTTTGCTGTCTGTATCAGACTTACCGACCTCAGCAGCGAACTGCTTGATATCATCTGCATTTATGTTGTAGTACTTGTACATATCATCTTTTGTTTCGTACTTGGTTGCATCTACACTGTACTCGGTGTTCATTTTATCCATAACATCGCCGAGATTAACTTCCTTTGCACCGCAACCGGCAAAGATTGAAAGACAAAGGATAAGAACAGCCGCAAATGAGATTACTTTTTTCATAAACTTACCTCCAAAATATTAAAAAAACAGCACCGAACTCCTAAGAGCTCGGTGCTGAATGGTCGAGGTGACAAGATTCGAACTTGCGACCCCATCGTCCCGAACGATGTGCGCTACCAAACTGCGCTACACCTCGTAATAAAAAAGCCCCGAAAATTTTCGGGGCTGTGGCTGTGGAATAGGGATTCGAACCCCAACAAACAGAGTCAGAGTCTGTCGTGCTACCGTTACACTATTCCACAAGATGTAATTGCTACCGAACTTGCAACGATATGAATTATAAGACATATCGGGTTAAAAGTCAATACTTTTTTAAAAATTTTTTCAAAAAATTTCCGATTTTATTTTATGACTTTCAAAAAATGCGATAGCAATAGGATTTTTGGCAAAAACAATTTTAAAATTATTTTTTTCTTATGCGTATATCTCTGCCCAAAAAATCAAGCTGACGAGCATTTCCGCAGATTCTTGATACAAATCTGTCTGTATAATTCTCTCTTAATTCCTTAGCAGTAAGATTTGTGTTAATTATAGTAGGTTTGTTTAATAACATTCTTGAATTAAATAAATTATAAAATTGTGAAACTACAAACTGCGAATGAAACTCTGTTCCGAGATCATCTATAATAAGAAGGTCACAATTGACAAGCATCCTAAACAATGAATCATCTTTGTCATTTAAAAAGTATTGCCTTTGAAGCTCAGAAATAATTGGTGGTGCTGATGCGTAAACTACACCATATCCCTTTTTTATTACTTCATTAGCTATTGCAAGTGAAAGATGTGTCTTCCCTAAACCAGTTTCACCGCTCATCAAAATACTTTCTGAATTTTCCGAAAAATTATATGCATAACTTTGACAATAGTTAAAAACCTTATTCATATGTTCATAAGGGGAAATTTTTATTTTTGAATTAACAGATTTATCATAATATTCAAGGTCAAAACTCTCAAAGGTTGAGAGTGACAGAGGAGCGTATTTGTTAAGTTCTGCACACGCACAAGATATAAGTACGGATTTCATACAGGAACATCTTATAGTATTGCCGTTAACATCATAGTAACCCTTGTCATTGCATTTTTTGCAAAAATACTTTGGTTCAAAATAATTTTCAGGATAGTTGTTATCTCTGAGAATCCTTTTGACTTCAGCCTGCATTGCAAGATCCCTGTCACGGAGTTTCTCTACTTCAGCTTTTACATCTCCCCCTGCAAGAACTGCACGGGCGGTTCTTATTCCGCTTATTGAAATTTGCTTTTCAAGTTCTTTTACACGGGGAAATCTTTTGTAAACTTCTTCTTTTCGGCTTTCCGCTGCCTTCTCTGCATTAAGTCTGCGTTCATGTAATATGTCTGAAGCAGCCTTGTAAACACTTTTGCTGTATCCCATACCAATATCCTCTTCTTAAATATCATCAAGCGGATGAAACCTATCAAGTTCCTCAATATCAAAGGAAGACTCTCTTCTTTCAACCGGCTTATTTGCTGACTTTTCATATTTATTAAGTTCATCAATTGTGTGAACATTGCTTGCGTGCCAACGCTTAAGGATTCCGTCAATGTAACGGAAATTCATTGTTCCCTTTGTATCAACACATCTTTCATATGCCTCTCTGAGCATTTCGGGAGAAAACTTCCATTCAGTCACCCACTTGTTGCCGTATTCAAGCTGTTTTTTAGTAGGTGAACCGACATTTTTAAGTCCGAACGCTTTTGAAACGAGAGAAAAATTAGCTGTAGTTTTCTGAATTTGTTCAATCTTGTTTTCTGCCGCCTCAAGCGAATATATTCCGTCATTTGCCCATTGCACACCGATATTCTCGATAGTTCTGATATTACCCTTATCAATGCTTACACAATAATGAATGAGCATAAAGATTACATCAAGCGGAAGTCCGCAGGTATCTTTGAGCATAAGCAATGTTGAAATATCGGAATTTGAAAGCACTTTTCCGAGTGTTGTCTGAGTTTCTTCAACAAGCATCTTAAGTTCTTCATCAACTGCAAGCCTTTGTGCCGTAAAAACAAAATCTGGCTTTTGCGGTCTTGTTGCAGTGAAAACTTTTTTAGGCTCTTCAGGCTGTTCAATGTCAGGTTGTTCTTTCTCCTGCACTACAGTATGCTGAACAGTCTGTTCGGGTTGAGAAACCGTTTGCTGTGGTTGAGTTACAGGCTGAACAGGGTGCGGCATTTGAACCGTTTGAACAGGCGTCTGTTGTACAGGAACAAATTCTTCTTCATTTTTTGCTGGCACAAGGGTATTGTCAATACGATTAAAAATACCCATACTAACCCAATAATCAAGTGCTTCGGGAATGTCTGTTACATTAACACCAGTGGCTTTTGATATTTCAGAATCATCAAATGATGTACCTGAATTACGAAGAACATACAAAAGAACCTTTAGCTTTACGCCATCGGAAAATTTAAGTCCTTCATCAACAACTTTTGTGGGAACTGCAAAAATTGAATTCCACGCTCCCAAATCTATAAAAATTGACATTATATCCTACTTTCTGTAAATTTGCTGTTTGTAAATATCTGTTATAATATTTAGAATTGTTCCATCTTCTGAAAAGTTTGGAACATTAGCACATAGATTTAAATCGTAGCGATACTCTGCTTTGCTCGCAAGGAGCAGAGTATGCGACAGATTGCAATCTGTACATAGATTATAACATAAATTTTTGGTTTTAAAAATAAAAAAATAAAATTATCTGGATTTTTTTCTGTTTCTGTGATAATATGATTTCAAATTATGAAAAGAGGTATTACAATGAAATATTCATATTTTCCTACAGGAGTTTGTTCCAGACAAATTAACCTTGAACTTGATGACAACGGTAAAATTACAAGCTGTGAGTTTGTGGGCGGTTGTGCAGGCAACACTCAGGGCATTTGTATGCTTGTTAAAGGTATGGACGCAAAAGACGCTGTTGACAGATTAAAAGGCATTGACTGCCGTGGCAGAGGCACATCCTGCCCCGATCAGCTTTCAAAGGCTCTTGTTGAAGCATTAAAACTTATCTAAATCATTTTCTGCATATAAGTTTCTTTATTATTCCGATAAGGAATTTTACTGCATAAGAAAATGCAATTACAAACAAGGTAATTATACTCATTATTGTTATGATAATGAACAAACACAACATAAAAACATCCCTGCAGATTTTTAATTACATTATATCTGCAAGGATGTTATTTTTTTGGTTAATTATGTAGTATAGAGCGTATAGAGTAAAAAATTATTTTGAAAGGAAATAGTTCATCATTGTGAAGCCTTTTTCAATATAATTGCCTGTCTTTTTAGCCTCTTCTTCGCAGAATTTGCTTACGCCGCTTTCAACTTCGTTCTTGCTGTCATAAATAAGATAAGGAACAGGATTTGAAGTATGGGTGCGGATAGAAAGCGGTGTGGGATGATCCGGACATACAAGTACGGCAAAATCATCAAATGTTCTGAGAAAATCGGTTACGGGCTTGAGAATATGCTCATCAATGAGTTCAATTGCCTTAACTTTGTTTTCTATCTCTCCCCTATGACCGCATTCGTCAGGAGCTTCAACATGGATATAAACGAAATCTGCACCGTTTTTGAATTCATCAATGGCGGCTTTGCACTTTCCGTCAAAGTTTGTATCAATGTAACCTGTTGCACCTTCAACATCAACGCTCTTCATACCTGCACAAATTGCAATGCCTTTGAGAAGGTCAACAGCAGAAATCATACTGCCCTTTTTGCCGAACTTGCCGAAGAAGCTGTCAAGAGCGGGTTTTGTACCCTCGCCCCAGAGCCAGATTGAGTTGGCAGGACGAAGTCCTTTTTCAACTCTTGCCTTGTTTACAGGATGATTCTTAAGCAAATCATAACTTTTCTTCATCAAATCATAGAGAGCGGCTGTATCGTCACCCTTTGGAATGTATTCTTTAATTACACGACCTGAGATATCGTGAGGAGGTGTGAGTTCGCCCGGATGCGGATTACCGTTTTTCCATACAAGACAATGGCGGTATGCAACACCCGAATAGAACTTAAAAATATCGTTGCCGAGCTTTTCCTCAACATAATCAATAAGCTCTCTCGCCTCTTCTGTTGAAATGTCGCCTGCACAATAATCAACCATAGTCTTATCCTCGTAGTTATCCTCGTCAGACAAGGTTACAAGGTTACATCTTAATGTTACATCGGTGTCTTTAAGGTCAATACCGATACTTGCCGCCTCAAGCGGAGAACGACCGCTGTAGTAAACAGCCGGTTCATAGCCGAGAACCGAAAGGTTTGCAACATCGCTGCCGGGTTTAAGTCCCTCGGCAACAGTTTTAACCATTCCGACCTCACCTTTTGAAGCAAGGTAATCCATACAAGGCTTATTAGCCTTTGCCATTGGAGTTGAATTATCGAGCTGTGGGTTTGGCTCATCAGCCATACCGTCACAGAGCATTACTAAATACTTCATACTAATTCATAGCCTTTCCGAAAAATATTCAATTTTATTTCTGAAGTGTGCCAAGACTTGCACACTTTAAATATGCGTTGATAAAGCCGTCAAGATCGCCATCCATAACAGCCTGAATGTTACCTGTTTCAAAACCTGTTCTGTGGTCTTTTACCATTGTATATGGCATAAACACATAGCTTCGGATCTGTGAACCCCAAGTAATTTCCTTTTGAACACCCTTGATGTCTTCGATTTTTTCAAGATGCTCACGCTCTTTGATTTCAACGAGCTTTGAGATAAGCATATTCATAGCGACATCACGGTTCTGATACTGGCTTCGCTCAACCTGACTGGCAACAACGATACCTGTAGGAATATGGGTAAGACGAACAGCTGATGATGTCTTATTGACTTTCTGACCACCTGCACCGCTGGCACGGTAAACATCCATTTTAATGTCTTCAGGCGGAATGTGAACTTCTGTATCCTTTGCAATTTCAGGCATAACTTCAAGAGAAGAGAAACTTGTGTGTCTTCTTCCTGCCGAGTCAAACGGAGATACACGAACAAGACGGTGAACACCTGCTTCACTCTTTAAATAACCGTAAGCGTTTTCGCCCTCAACGAGAAGTACGGCACTTTTAAGACCTGCTTCATCGCCGTCAAGGTAGTCAACTTCTTTTACCTTAAAGCCGTGAGCTTCTGCCCAACGAGTGTACATTCTGTAGAGCATTTCTGCCCAATCCTGAGCCTCTGTACCGCCTGAACCTGCGTGGAATGTGAGGATTGCATTATTCTTATCATATTCGCCTGTGAGCAAAGTCTGCAAACGCTGTTTTTCAAGATTTTCTTTAACGGCGTCAACTTCACTTTCAGCCTCTTCAAGAAGTGATTCGTCCTCTTCCTCATTTGCGAGCTCAATCAAAGCGTGGGTATCTTCATATTTGGAAACAAGGTTTTCATAAGCCTCAACCTTGCCCTTTAAAGAACCTGTACGCTGTAATACTTTCTGTGATTTTTCTACATCGTCCCAAAATCCCGGTTCGGTTGCCTTGAGTTCAAGCTGCTGAATCTCGGAGAGCATACCTTTCATACCGAGTGCATCGGACAAATCGTCTATTTCAGGCTTGAGTGCCTGAAGCTTTAAAAGTAATTCCTCAAACTGTACCATAAACATGTACCTTTCTGAATTTAGTTTATTCTTTCACAATTAAATATTATAACAAAATTATCTTTAAAAGTAAAGAAAAACAGATATTTTGTTCACAAGTGAACTTATATACAAAAACAAGTTGCATTTGTCGATACTATTTGTTATAATTATGTTGTGTAGGTACACCATATGATGTACCCCTTGGAGGTTAATAATGGAATTTACAGAATACAAATGTCCTGTATGCGGCGAGCAATTCAAAAAGGGTGACGATGTTGTTGTATGCCCTGAATGCGGAGCACCGCATCACAGAGAATGTTATGAAAAAGAAGGTCACTGCCATTTTGCAGACAGACACGGCGACGACTTCTCTTTTGAAAAAGAACAAGCCGAAGAGGCTGATAAGCAGGCTGAACAGAATGACGAAAACGGTACAGTAATCTGCAAACGCTGCGGAACGGAAAATCCTAAGGAGCTGTTCTATTGCAGTAACTGCGGAGCACCGCTTTACGGAAATAACGAGGAAGCACAAAATTTCGGACAGAATCAAAATAACGGTCAGCCTAATCCGAATTTTAATCAGAATCAGGGTATGCCGCCGTTTGGTGTTCCGTTCGGACAAGCAAATCCGCAGATGGCAGCCGCTTTTGATCCTATGGCAGGTATGAAGAGCGATGAACCTCTTGTTGATGATATTACAGCAGGTGAGGCTGCTAAGTTCATTGGCAAGAATACACCTTACTATCTGAGAGTTTTCAGCTTTATCAAAAAGTTTAAAAAGAGCAGATTTAACTTTACGGCGTTTATTCTGTCGGGTATATATTTCCTTTACAGAAAAATGTATGCTTTGGGAATACTTTTCTCGGTGCTGACATTCGGTTCTACAATCGCTTCTGGCTATATAAGAACTCTTCCTGCTTGGCAAAATATATACAATAATTTACTTCAAGCACAAAAGACGGGTCAGATTGTTTCATTCACAAATAATTTCGGACTTTCAACCGAAGATTTTCTGCTGTTCATCTCACCCCTGATTGCAAATGTAATTTCAATGGCAGTAATGGTGATATGCGGTTTGATTGCAAACAAATGTTATTACAACCATTCAATCAAGAAAATTAAAAAAATCAAAAGCACAACCGATAAAGAACTTCTTACAGAAGCACTTGAAACCAAAGGCGGAGTCAATCTTCCGCTTGCAATCTCAATTGTGGTTGCACTTATTATTGCGAATTATCTACCGATATTTTTCATGTAAATAAAACTCTAAAACAAAAAACAAAATAAAAACAGAAAGAAGGAACACTATGCGTATTACAAAAGCAGTTATTCCGGCAGCAGGTCTTGGAACACGAGTTCTTCCTGCAACAAAAAATATGCCAAAAGAAATGTATCCTATCGTTGACAAACCGACTATTCAGTTTATAGTTGAGGAAGCTGTTGCGGCAGGAATTACAGATATTCTTATCATTACAAACCGTGGAAAAGGTCTTATGGAGGATCATTTTGATGCTTCTCCCGAACTTGAAGCTTTGCTTGAAAAGAGCGGCAAAACTGAATTTCTTGAAACAGTAAGAAATATTTCAAACCTTGCAAACATTTCTTTTATCAGACAGAAAGAAATGAAAGGTCTTGGACACGCAGTTCTCAAAGCAAAATCTTTTGTAGGCAATGAACCTTTTGCCGTTATGTACGGTGACGGTGTTATCACAGGCAAGGTTCCTGCAATCAAACAACTCATTGATCATTACGGTGAATACGGTGAAGGCGTTGTAGGTGTTAAAAAGGTTGACGCCAAAGACATTCATAAGTACGGCTCGCTCAAAGTTGAGCATATGCACGACAATGTTTTTGCCTGCACCGATATGAAGGAAAAACCGCAGACTCCCGAAGAAGTTCTTTCTCTTTATTCAATTCTTGACAGATGCGTTCTTCCGGCAGAGATTTTCGAAATTCTCGAAAATACAAAGCCCGGAATTGGCGGAGAAATTCAGCTTACAGACGCAATGAGAGAGATTGCAATAACAAAAGGAATGACAGCCGTTGAGTTTGAGGGAAAGAGATACGATATGGGCAATAAATTCGGAATCTTGCAGGCTCAGATAGAAATTGGACTTGAACATCCTGAAACTAAGGATTTATTGAAAGATTACATAAAAAATCTTGCAAAAACTTTGTAAAAAGCTATTGCAATTTTTGGAAAAGTGCAGTATAATGTGCTGCAGTTGAATATTGGATTTTGAAAATCAAAGAGGATTTCACATCAAAGCGTTGTGAAATCCTCTGTTTGTTTTTTTAGAACTATTGCAATTCTTTGTTATTCAATTGTAATTTCATAAGGACAGCAGTTTTCATATATATAGTATGATTTGAATCCGGCTTTAAAAGCAAGCTCTATCCCCTTTTCGATATCTCTGCCGACATCATTTACATTGTGTGCGTCACTTCCGAGGGTTATGTACTTACCTCCAAGGTCGTGATAGCGTTTAATTTCATCATACGCAGGGAGAGTTTTACCGAGTCCTTTGAAAAGTCCCGAAACATTTATTTCAAGTGCTTTATTGTTTTTGATAAGTGTTTCATAAATAAGGTCAATTTTATCTCGGTACGGTGAAAGATCCGGAATAATGCCCGTGTCACGCTTTATATATCTTAAAGGATATGTAAGATGTGCAAGAGTACAAAAGCTGTCAAAAGAGGCGGTTTCGAGAAGCTCGTCAAAGTACATATCGAGAATTATATGTGCATCTTCTTTTTTGAAATCCATATAATAAAAATCCGGTCTGTTTCTCAGGTTATGCACGGATGCGATTATTATGTCAAAATCTCCAAAACAAAGTGCTTTTTTTGTACATTCGGCATTGTGCATCGGCTCACCGAGTTCAAGGCCTCTCAGTATTTTGATTTTACCCTTGTATCTATCTTGCATAATCGAAGTTTCATAATTCGATTTTGGAATTAATTTGTTGAAATCTCCGTACTCACTTTCAGAGCCGAGCAAAATCTCGGGAGCTTCGCAGTGGTCGGTGATTGCAAGTGTGAAAAGTCCCTTGTCAATGGCACTTTTGCACATTTCTTCAACTGTATTTTCAGCATCAAAAGAGTTGCTTGAATGGGTATGAATATCACATATTTTCATTAGTAAAACACCTCACAAAAAAGATGATAACATATGAAAAAAATTTTTTCAATATTGCACTTTACTTTATTAAAAATTAGTTATATAATATGCACAAATAAAGAAAAGCAGTTTTATGCAGAATCCCAACGAAAATCTGCATAAACAGGAGGTAAAAAATGAAGGCAGTTATCACAGTAATCGGTAAAGACAGCGTTGGAATCCTTGCAAAAGTTTCAGAGGCCTGTTCAAGGGCTGATGTTAATATCGTGGAAGTAACACAGAGTGTTCTTCAGGATATGTTTGCTATGATTATGCTTGTTGAAATTGACAAATCCAACATCGGATTTGAGCAGCTTCAGGCTAACCTTAAGGCTGTTGGCGAATCAACAAACACAAAGGTTCATGTTATGCACGAGGACATCTTTAACAGCATGCACAGAATTTAAATCTGAGCTACCGAATTGAAAGGATATACATAATATGTTGGAAACAAGAGATATACTTGAAACTATAAATATGATAGATAATGAAAACCTTGATGTAAGAACAATTACAATGGGTATTTCATTGCTCGACTGCATTGACGAGGACATTGACAAAGCTTGTACAAAGGTTTACGACAAAATCTGCCGCAGCGCCAAAGACCTTGTTAAAACAGGTGAAGACATCCAGAAGGAATTTGGTATTCCTATTATTCATAAAAGAATTTCAGTTACCCCTATCGGTATGGTAGCAGCTCCGTGTCAGAGCAAAAATGTTGTCAAGTTTGCCCACACTCTTGACAAAGCCGCAAAGGAACTCGGCGTAAATTTCATCGGCGGTTATTCCGCTCTTGTACAGAAGGGTTTTGCAAGCGGTGACTACGCTCTTATTGAGAGTATTCCACAGGCCTTGAGCGAAACCGATTTTGTTTGTTCATCTGTAAATATCGGTTCTACTAAGGCCGGTATCAATATGGACGCAGTTAAGATGATGGGTAAAGTCGTTAAGCAGGCTGCGGAAGTTACAGCCGACAGAAACTGCATCGGAGCCGCAAAGCTCGTTGTATTCTGTAATGCTCCCGAAGACAACCCGTTTATGGCAGGTGCCTTTCACGGCGTCGGCGAAGCTGACACTGTCATCAATGTCGGTGTATCGGGTCCCGGTGTTGTAAGAGCCGCTCTTGCAAAAGACGGTGCCGGAAAAGACATCACAGAGATTGCAGATATGGTTAAGAAAACTGCATTCAAAATTACCCGTATGGGACAGCTTGTTGCAAAAGAAGCAAGCAAGCGACTTTGTGTTCCCTTTGGTATTGTTGACCTTTCACTTGCCCCGACACCTGCTGTCGGCGACAGTGTTGCATATATTCTTGAGGAGATGGGTCTTGAAGTGTGCGGATGCCACGGTACAACCGCTGCACTTGCACTTCTTAATGACGCTGTTAAAAAAGGCGGCGTTATGGCTTCTTCCCATGTCGGCGGTCTGAGCGGTGCTTTTATCCCCGTTTCCGAGGATGCAGGTATGATTCATGCCGCTACTGAAGGTTACCTTGATATTACAAAACTTGAATCAATGACAGCCGTATGTTCGGTTGGTCTTGACATGATTGTAGTACCCGGTGACATAACTCCCGAGGTTATCTCTGCAATTATTGCAGATGAGGCTGCAATTGGTATGGTAAATACCAAAACAACTGCGGTAAGACTTATTCCGGCTATCGGAAAAAGTGCAGGCGAAGAACTTAATTTCGGCGGACTGCTCGGCAGAGGTCCCGTTATGCCTGTAAGGAAAGGTTCTCCGGAGGTATTTATTAAGCGTGGCGGAAGAATTCCGGCTCCGCTTCAGGCGCTTAAAAACTAATTTTTCACGGGGGTGGTTTTATGGAGAATATGATTAAAAAAATCGTTGATGCCGACAACGAAGCCAAAGCCATGGAAAAGGATACTCTTGAAGAAAAAGAGGAACTTTCCAAAACTATTGAAGCCGAAACGAAGAAGATTTATGACGACTTCATGGCAAAAGCTGAAGAGGTTGTGAAACGCAACGATATTCAGGAAACAAAGAAAGCTGAGCAGCAATGGGAAGAAATTCAGGGCAAGCACAATTCAGTGCATATCAAGCTTGACTCTGATTTTAAGCTTAACTGCGACAAGTGGGTTGACGAAATCGTCAAAAGAACAGTCGCTCAGTAACTTTCGTTGACTGTTTACAAGGAGGTGTATGCGGATAATGTCAAAAACTTCGTTTGCAGTTCTGACAAAAGCAAGGTCAAAGTTCGGCAACAGACTTACCGAAAAGGATTACCAGAGTTTGCTTGCATGCCAGAGCGTCGGGGAGATTATGTCGTATCTTAAAAATAATACGCATTACTCCAAGGCTCTGACGGATGTCAGTGAGCGTGAAATTCACAGAGGAAGGCTTGAGGCTCTTTTGAGACAAAATCTTTTCTATGAATTTGACTCTTTGTGCAGATACGATTCGAGTGTAAGCTCGGGGTTGTCATCGTACATTATCTCGACATTAGAGGTTGAGCAGATTGTAAGATTTCTTATCCTGCTCAGTTCAAACTCAACGGACAAGTTTATTTACCAGTTTCCGGGTTATATTTCAAAGCATACGGAAATTGATGTCAACAAGCTTGCCCATGCAAAAAATTATGAAGAGTTTCTGAACGCCACACAGTCCTCCCAATTCTACGATATTCTCAAGCAATTTTCTCCCGATGAGAAAAATCGACTTCCGATATCGGACATTGAGAACAAGCTGTATGACTTAGTGTTCGGAAAGCTGACCAAACTGATTAAAGCAACAACCAAAGGACAGGAAAAGCGTGAGTTAATCAACTTTTTCTTCACGATTAACGACTATAATATTTTCTCAAGAATTTTGAGATTGAAAAAATATTATAAGCTTTCTCCTGATGACATCAAATCAAATCTTCTGCTTAATTACACTAATCTCAACGAAAGAACCATTGATATGATGTGTAAGGCAGAATCTTCCGGAGAGATATTTTCTATTATGCAGAATACTCACAACGGAAGACTGATTGATAAAATCGGATATGTCTATGCAAGCGATATTTCGCCAAGAGTAAAATACAGGCTTGCAAAGAAAAATATGCACTTTTCCAACAACCCTTCGGTTGTAATGATTTCATATATGTTTGTTGCCGAAACAGAGCTGATGAATATTGTCACTCTGATTGAAGGCACAAGATATGAACTTGACAATAAACTTACGCAGTCATTGCTTATTAAATAAAAAATGTGATGACTGTTAAGAAGAGGTGATTAAAATTTGGCTGTTTCAACCATGCAGGCCGTAAGCATTATCGGGCTTACAAATGATATTGATAATGTAATATCGGTACTTGGTGAATCAGGTGTGTTCCATCCCGATGATGTTTCATCCTTTTACAGCAACACAAAGGATTTTACGCATCTGCAATCAAAAAACATCTATGCTGAACCTCTTAACACTCTTAAGGCAACATTAAGTCTTACAAAACGCAAGTTTAATCTTGTTGATGTAAGTGACTTTAATCCGACCTTTAAAGAAATTGAACTGTTTACAAATCAAATAAACAGCGACATTGAAGTTCTTGCAGATGACAGGCTGTTTGTTGAAGAACAGCTGATGCAGGCAAAGGAAAATCTTGTTGAAACCACACACTTTGTCGGACTTGGGGTTGAAATTGAAAAGGTTTTAACCTTAAAGTATATCAGTTCACGCTTTGGCAGACTGCCTAAGGAAAGCTTTGAAAAGCTTTCAGCCTATAAAGATAATCCTTATGTAGATTTTATTGTCTGTACCGAAGACAAATCACACTATTGGGGTGTTTATTTTGCTCCGATTGATAAAACCGAGGAAATTGACAGAATCTTTTCGGGATTATATTTTGAAAAATGCGATGTTCTCGGAGTTAATGACACACCGAGAATTCATCTGAAAAAACTTGAGAATCTTATCCCTCACCTTGAGGAAAAGCTTAAAGAAGCTCAAAAACGGGTTGACGATTATGTTGACAAATATGAGGTTAGAATCTGTAAATATCTTTCTAAGCTTGAAGAGCTTAATCTTTATGCTAAAATCCGCACCAAAGCATTGCAGTACAGCAAAAGCTTTATCATTGTAGGTTGGGTTCCTACAGAGGATGCTAAGCCTCTCAGACGCAGACTCAAAAAAATTGCCAGCGTCAATGTAGATTTTTCAGACGGCAAGACGGAGATTGCAAAATCGCCGCCTGTCAAACTCAAAAACTGTTTCCTTGCAAAACCGTTTGAATTTTACACGGAGATGTACGGTGTTCCGAAATATAACGAAATTGACCCGTCGCTCTTTATCGCTATCACTTATGTCATTATATTCGGCATAATGTTTGCTGACCTCGGTCAGGGCATCTGTGTATCAATTGTCGGTGCGCTTATGTGGAAACTCAAGAAAATGAAAATCGGTAAAATTCTTATGCCGTGCGGAATTTCTTCTGCGATATTCGGCTGTGTGTTCGGAAGTGTGTTCGGATTTGAGCATGTACTCGATCCTCTTTACAAGGCACTTTTCGGACTTGATGAAAAACCGATTGAAGTAATGTCATCAAACTCAATTGTTATGATTCTTCTTGCGGCGGTTGCAATAGGTATTACGCTTGTTGTGGTTGCTATGGGACTTAATATTTACAGTTCCTTCAAGCAGGGAGATGTGGGAAAAGCTTTGTTCGGATCAAGCGGTTGTGCGGGTCTTGTATTCTACTGTTCAATTATTTTCGGTGTTGCAGGACAGCTTGTGCTCGGTCTTCAGGTATTCTCACTTGCATACATTCTTTGCCTTATCGTTCTCCCCTATTTGCTTATCTTCTTTGGCGAGCCTCTCGGACTTCTTATTACAGGAGAAAAAGACTGGCAGCCCGAAAGCTGGGGCGGATATATTCTTGAGCATGCTATCGAGTCAATCGAGTTTTTGCTTGAATATGTTACAAACACGGTAAGCTTTTTGAGAGTCGGTGCATTCGTTCTTGTACACGCAGGTATGATGACAGTTGTTTTCGTACTTGCCCAGACAGCTCCCGCCGTTGCATACTGGCCCGTAGTTGTTTTCGGTAATGTTTTTGTAATGGTTCTTGAGGCACTTCTTGTTGCAATTCAGGTATTAAGACTTGAATATTACGAGATGTTCAGCCGTTTCTATTCGGGTGAAGGCAGGCCTTACGAACCTGTTAAATTAAATATTGATTGATAATTTTTTGGAGGTATTATTATGTTATTCAATTTAATTATGTTAGCTGTTCCGGTAGTATTTCTTTGTGCGTCTGCAATCCTTGCAGTAAAGGCTTTTGAGCGTGGAAAGAACAGAAAGAAAACAGTTCTTACTCAGATTTTCTCATTCGCTGCTGTATTTGCATTCTGCATGGTATGCCCTATCGTAGCAAGCGCTGCTACAGGTGATGCCGCTACTGCTACATCGGGTATGGCTGACGGTCTTGCATATATCGGTGCTGCTCTTGCAACAGGTCTTTCATGTATCGGCGGTGGTATTGCCGTTGGTAACGCTGCTCCTGCTGCTATCGGTGCTACAAGTGAAGATCCTAAGGCATTCGGTAAAGCAATCATCTTCGTTGTACTTGGTGAAGGTATCGCTATTTACGGTATGCTCGTTTCAATTCTTCTTATCTTTGCAAGATAATTTAAGCGATTTAAGTTTCGTTAAGGATTGATTATTATGAAATTTTTTCTTATAAGTGATAATGTCGATACCAAAATGGGTATGAGATTTGCAGGTATTGAAGGCGTAGTTGTTCATCAGGAAGATGAGGTACGCAGTGAGCTTGAAAAGGCTGTGAACAGGGATGATATTGCAGTTATTCTTATTACCGAAACACTTGTTTCGCTCTGTCCCGACCTTATTTATGACCTCAAGCTTAACCGCAAGCAGCCGCTTATTGTTGAAATTCCCGACCGTCACGGTAACGGAAGAACCAAGGACAGTATTACAAAATATGTTCAGGACGCAATCGGCGTAAAGCTGTAATTATCACATATCTGAATCTATTCAGGGAGGTTATTTTTAATGGAAAACTCCAAAAACAAAACAGATAACTTTCTGAAAGCCATTAAAAAATATGCTGATGAACAAAGAAGTGCCATGCAGACAGAGGTTGCTCAGCTTAAAGAAGAAAAGCTGAAAGAGGCAACCGAAAAAGGCAGACATGACAGCGAAAAATATATCAAGGACAAACTTGAAGAATCAAGAAACAGACAGACGGGCATTCTTGCAAAGAAAATTCAGGAAGGTCAGAAAAAACTGTTTCTCGAGAGAGCTGAAATGACTGAAAGCGTATTTAAAAAGGCTGAGGAAAGACTTGTTGAATACACAAAAACATCAGATTACTCAAACAGCCTTGTAAAAAGTGCAAAGAAAGTTGCTAAGCTTTTTGCAGACAACGACTGTGTTGTTTATGTCAACGAAAGAGATATGAAGAACTCAGACAAAATCAAGGCAGTTTTTGCAGGAAGCACCGAGGTTGTTGCCGACAAATCAATTAAAATCGGCGGAATCAAAGGCTTTTGCAAGGCAATGAATATTGTTGCCGATGAAACTCTTGACAGCAAGCTCTATGCACAGAAAGAATGGTTTATTGAAAATTCCGGACTGAGTGTGCTTTAATCTTGCTGACTGTTAATTTCTTTTGAAAGAGATGGTAATAATATGGAAAACAACAATGTTATATATGGAATAAACGGACCTGTTGTTACCGTAAAAAATACCGACAGCTTTGAGATGATGGAAATGGTTCATGTAGGCAAGCAAAAGCTTGTCGGTGAAATCATCGGTATTACAGACGACATCACAACTATTCAGGTTTATGAGGAAACAACAGGACTTAAACCGGGCGATCCCGTTGAGGGTACCGGTGCTCCTATGAATGTTCTTCTCGGCCCCGGTATTATTGATAACATCTTTGACGGTATCGAAAGACCGCTGAAGGCTATTGAAGAAGAAGCAGGTGCGTTTATTAACCGTGGTTCTTCGGTTTCTGCTCTTGATGACAAGAAGCTGTGGAATGTTACAATGAAGGTCAAAGTCGGTGACAAGCTTGAGGGCGGTCAGATTTACGCTACTCTCCCCGAAACTCCTATCATTGAACACAGACTTATGGTTCCGCCTGAGCTTTCGGGTGAAGTAGTAAAGGTTAATCCTAACGGCGACTACAAGCTCTTTGATACAGTTGTTGTAATCAAGGATGACGAAGGCGTTGAGCACAACCTTACCCTTTGTCAGCAGTGGCCAATCAGAACTTCCCGTCCTGTTAAGGAAAGACTTACATCATCTGTTCCGCTTATCACTGGTCAGAGAGTTATTGATACTCTCTTCCCTATCGCAAAGGGCGGTACAGCAGCTATTCCGGGCGGTTTCGGTACAGGTAAAACAATGACTCAGCACCAGCTTGCAAAATGGTGCGACGCCGATATCATCATCTATGTCGGTTGCGGTGAGCGTGGTAACGAGATGAGCCAGGTTCTTGAGGAATTCTCAGAGCTTATTGACCCAAAGTCACAGCGTCCTATGACCGACAGAACCGTACTTATCGCCAACACATCAAATATGCCTGTTGCGGCTCGTGAGGCTTCAATTTACACAGGTATTACTCTTGGCGAATATTACAGAGATATGGGTTACCATGTTGCCATGATGGCTGACTCAACATCCCGTTGGGCTGAGGCTCTCCGTGAGATTTCAGGCCGACTTGAAGAAATGCCTGCCGAAGAAGGTTTCCCTGCATATCTTCCTTCAAGACTTGCCGAGTTCTATGAGCGTGGCGGTCGTGCCGAGGTTCTCAGCGGCGGCGAAGGTTCTGTAACGCTTATCGGTGCGGTTTCTCCGCAGGGTTCAGACTTCTCTGAGCCTGTAACACAGAACACAAAGCGTTTTACAAGATGTTTCTGGGCTCTTGATAAGGCTCTTGCATATTCAAGACATTATCCTGCCATTAACTGGATGGACAGCTACAGCGAATATTTCAATGACCTTGACCCATGGTTTAAGGAAAATCTCGGTGAGGATTTCATCGAATACAGAAACAGAATAAGCGCACTTTTACAGGAAGAAAGTTCACTTATGGAAATCGTAAAGCTTATCGGTTCGGATGTACTCCCCGATGACCAGAAGCTTGTAATTGAAACAGCAAGAGTAATTCGTGTCGGTTTCTTACAGCAAAACGCTTTCCATGCCGATGATACTTATGTTCCGCTTGAAAAGCAAAAGCTTATGATGAAAACCATTCTTCATCTTCATGCCAAAGCTAAGGATATAGTTGCTCAGAATATTCCGCTTTCCAAGATTCTTAACCTTGGTCTGTTTGATAAGCTTACAAAGATGAAGTATGATATTCCTAACAGCAAGCCTGAAATGTTTGACGATTACATTAAGGAAATTGACGAAAAGCTTGCTGCAATTTCTTAATAAGGAGGGAACGCAATAATGATTATAGATTATGTAGGCGTTAAAGAAATTAACGGCTCTCTTATAGTTATGGACGGTGTTAAGGGCGTTTCCAACGAGGAAATTGTTGACATTCGTCTTGATAACGGTACAATGCGTCAGGGTCGTGTCGTTCAGATTGAGGGCGAAAGAATAGTTGTTCAGGTTTTTGAGGGTACAAGAAGAATCAGCCTTAAAAACACAAGAACAAGACTTACAGGTCATCCTATGGAGATGCCTCTTTCCCCTGAAATTATCGGCCGTGTACTTGACGGTGCGGGCAAACCTATTGACGGACTCGGAGATATTTTCCCTGTTAAAAAGGCTAATATCAACGGTACTCCTATCAACCCTGTTTCCCGTGTTTATCCTAAAAACTACATCAACACTGGTATTTCAACCATTGATACGCTTATGACTCTTATCAGAGGTCAGAAGCTGCCTATCTTCTCCGGCTCAGGTATGAAACATAATGACCTTGCCGTTCAGATTGTAAGACAAGCTAAAATCAGCGGTGCAAACAGCTCTAACTTCGGTGTTGTATTTGCCGCAATGGGTGTTCAAAAAGATGTTGCAGAATACTTTAAGAAGAGCTTTGAAGAAAGCGGTGTACTTTCAAGAGTTGTAATGCTTTTGAACCTTTCAAACGATCCTATCATTGAAAGAACTCTTACACCGAGATGTGCTCTTACAATTGCTGAATATCTTGCATTTGAGCTTGATATGCACATTCTCGTTATTATGACCGATATGACATCTTATGCCGAGGCTCTTCGTGAGTTCTCGTCATCAAAGGGTGAAATTCCGGGCAGAAAGGGTTACCCCGGCTATCTTTATTCTGACCTTGCATCACTTTATGAGCGTGCAGGTATGATTAAAGGTCACAACGGTTCTGTTACACAGATTCCGATTTTGACAATGCCTAACGACGATATTACTCATCCTATCCCAGACCTTACAGGTTACATTACAGAGGGACAGATTGTTCTTGACCGTTCACTTCAGGGACAGGGATTGTATCCGCCTGTTAATGTTCTTCCATCCCTTTCCCGTCTTATGAAGGACGGTATCGGTGAGGGTTACACAAGAGCCGATCACCAGCCTCTTGCAAACCAGCTTTTCGCTTCTTATGCAAAGGTAATTGACGCAAGATCGCTTGCATCTGTTATCGGTGAAGAGGAGCTTTCTCCTACTGATAAGAAGTACATTGAGTTTGGCAGATTGTTTGAATCAAAGTTCGTTAATCAGGGCTTTAATGAAAACAGAAGTATTGAACAGAGTCTTGACCTTGGTTGGGAATTGCTTTCAACATTGCCGAGAGCAGAACTTGACCGTGTTGACGATGCTTTACTTGATCAGTACTATAAGGGTGACAAATAATCGTTTGAAGAAAGGAGTGTGAGCATTTATGGCAGTACAGACAGTACCTACCAAGGGTAATCTTATGAATACTAAGAAATCCCTTGCACTCGCCAAAAACGGCTATGAACTGTTGGACAGAAAGCGTAACATTCTCATCAGAGAAATGATGACGCTTATCGACCATGCAAACGCAATCCAGCAGAAAATTGATGACGCTTATGCAGAGGCTTACACAGCACTTCAGACGGCAAATGTTACCAACGGCTTTTGTGAAGATATTTCTAACGCTATTCCCTATGAGAACGGCTTAAAGCTTGATTCAAGAAGTGTTATGGGTGTTGAAATTCCGATTCTCACTATTGAGGAACAAGATGACCATAACTACCTACACTACGGTCTGCGCACAACAAATTCGGCAATTGATAAGGTTTATACAAAATTTACCGAAGTTAAAAACCTTACAGTTGAGCTTGCCGAGATTGAGAACAGCGTTTACCGCCTTGCCGATTCAATCAAGAAAACTCAGAAGAGAGCAAACGCTCTCAAGAACATTATGATTCCCCGTTTTGAGGAAACAGTTAAGTTCATTTCTGACGCACTTGACGAAAAGGATCGTGAGGAATTCAGCCGACTCAAGGTAATCAAAAAGAAAAAGCAAAAAGATGCTGCTTTGAAAAAAGCTAAAGAATTAAGTGCTGAAAGCGCATAAATTATCAGCCCGACCGTAATTTGGTCGGGCTGTTTTAATGTGTCAACATAATAAAACGGATTGGCATTTTTATTGAGCCAATCCGTTTTGTTTTAGATGTTGTGAATAAGCTGTTGTTTCTTTTTTGTTCGGTATTTTATAAATACCGAAACAATACATTCTGCAAAAACAACTATTGCAATCCCTGAAATAAGGTAGGCAAACATACCAAATGATGCCTTTGCCATAACAATTCCAAGTATGTCCGTTCCCTGTTTTATTGGTACGCTTATGCTGTTAATTGATTGATACGCCCAACACCATGCGATAATACCGTTGATAATGTTGGATACAGCAAGCGCAGTAATAACAGTACCGTATATTTTCATTTTCTTTATGTTGTGATGAAATATAAATACAAACAAAAGCTGTGCTGACAAGAGAATAAAAAATACAATCGAATTTCTTATAACAGGTATTTGGGTCAGTAAAGACGAAAGTGCCGAAAAAATAAAAAGAACAGTTAAAAAAATTTCACTTATTTTCATATTCCACTTCACTTTCTGTCAAGTTTTCTTCTGTGCATTTTCTCTTTTGTCTTTGTACCCTTTGCTTTGAAAATAATCAGGTATCCTGCAAGAAGTGCAAGGAATGTTGTCTGAGTATAAAACAATGCGTAATCCTCGCTTGAAAAGCCCTTGCCGTGCTTTACGGGCTTGTCCTCGGGCTTTTCTGTGGGAATAGGCTCAATGCCGTCATAATTGCCCGAAATCACCGCCTCATCGGGCGAAGACGCCGCAGATACACTTTGACAAAAGGCCGAAGAAAAAGTCATCAGAACAGCCATTAACAAGGTAATTATAAATTTAGTCTTTCTCATAATATTTCCCTTTGTAAAAATTAAGATTTAAAATAACCACAGTTAATTGTATCACAAGAGAAATATATATGCAACTGCTCTTTATTCTTCTGTCCAAACCTCTTTTGCCATATTGAAAGCTGCCCAAGCTTTTGACCATCCTGCATAGAATGCGGAATGAGTGATGATTTCTGCAATTTCTTCCTTTGTAATGCCGTTGTTTTTGGCTGACATAAGATGATACTTAAAAGAAGAATCTACAAGTCCCTGTGACATAAGTGCAACAACTGTAACAAGTGAACGGTCACGGAGTGAAAGCTTGTCTTCCCTACTCCACACTTCACCGAAAAGGACATCATCATTAAGCTCTGCAAATTTCGGTGCAAACTCACCGAGCTGATCTCTTCCTGCTGTCTGTTTTACCATTGATATTACCTCCTAAAAGATTATGTTATAATTATACAACCTAAAGTCAGCTTTATGTCAACACATCAACAAAACAAATTTTCAATAACAAAAGGAACTGTTCTGAATTGAATCAGAAACAGTCCCTTTTAAGTTAAATGCCTTATATTTTAATTATTTAATCAACGCTGCTGCATCTTCGGCAATCTGTTCGGGTGTAAGGCGGTTTTCTTTGAGGACATCTGCGGGATTATATCTGTCAAGGAATTCCTTTTTAAGACCGAAATTGATAACCTTAACATCTGACGGACCGTAGAAACGGGCAATCTTCTCACCAAAGCCACCGTCAAGCACTCCGTCTTCAAGCGTTACAACAACATCGTGATCTTTCTTGAGGCTTTCAAGAAGTTCTGTGTCAACACCTGTAATGTAGTAAGGATTGATAAGAGTAGGTGCTGTGCCTGTTTTTTCTTCAATAAGCTTTGCAGCTTGCTCACCCATACCGTAGAATGAACCGAGTGCGATTACTGCAATCTTACTGCCCTGCTGAGCAACTTCATATTTATTAAGTTCTGCAAAATTCTTTGTGCAAGGCTCGCCTGTTGAAATAAGTTCTGCAACAGGAACACGGATTGCAACGGGATAATCTGTCTGCTCAATGCTCCAGTCGAGGACTGCAAGGTAATCTTCCTTAGTTGTCGGAGCGACATAGACAAGGTTAGGAATGTTTGAAATCATGGGAATATCAAAAATTCCGAGGTGTGTAACATCTGTCATACCGTTTACCGACGCAGTCTGAACAAGGATTGTTGCAGGGTTTGAGTCAATGCATAAGTCCTGTGAAAGCTGATCGTAGGTTCTCTGGATAAATGAGCTGTAAACGTTGAATACGGGCTTGCCGCCGTTCTTTGCGATAGCAGATGCCATTGCAACAGCTGTCTGTTCTGCGATACCTACATCAAGAAACTGTCTGCCGAATGCTTTTCTCTCATCAGGAGTAAAGCCGTAAAGTGCGGGAGTGCCGGCTGTAATCGCCACAACTGACTTGTCAGACTTCATCTTATTTCTAAGATAATCTGTTGTAATTGAGCTGTAGTCCTCCTCGTCAGGGAAATTAACAGTAGTTTTGCCTGTTTCAATATCAAACGGCATACACCAATGCCAGCTTTCTTTGTCAGTTTCAGCAGGCTTATAACCTTTACCTTTAAGAGTGTTAATATGAACAACAACAGGATGATCAATGTCTTTTACAGACTTAAAAGCCTTGATAAGCTCTTCAATATTGTTGCCGTCCTTGACATATACATAATCAAGCCCCATTGACTTGAAAAGATTACATTCAGCCTTGCCGTCTGTATCACGAAGAAGTTTGAAATTCTTATAAAGACCACCGTGATTTTCGGCAATTGACATCTGGTTATCATTTGCAACAATAATGAGATTTGAGTCCATTTCACCTGCAACATTAAGACCCTCAAGAGCCTCGCCACCGCTGATTGAGCCGTCACCGATGAGTGCAATAACATTACCCTTGCCGTTTGTTACATCTCTGCCCCTTGCAAGTCCGCAGGCAAGGCTGACAGAGGTTGAGGTATGACCGACAGTAAACATATCGTGTTTGCTCTCTATGGGGCTTGTATAGCCTGTTACATCATCGTAATGCTCCTGTGCAATATATGCCTCTTTTCTGCCTGTGAGGATTTTATGAGGATATGACTGGTGTGATACATCAAACACAAACTTGTCCTTTGGTGAATCAAAAACATAATGAAGGGCAATTGTAGCCTCTACAATACCGAAATTCGGACCGAAGTGACCGCCGTGAACACTTGCACGGTGAAGTAAAGCGTCACGCATCTCCGATGCAAGAGCGTTAAGCTCATCAAGACTGAGCTTCTTAACATCCTGCGGTCCGTTTATTTTTTCAATATACATTGTAATCAGAGCTCCTTATCGCATAAATTTTAAATATAAATCAGAGATATCTCTCTTTAGCTATATTATATAACCTCAAGCTAACTTTAGGTCAAGAGTTTTTTTGAAATTTTTCTTTTGCATTCTTTTTTATGTATATCGTTTTTATGTATATCGTTGCAACGCAATAGCATAACCCTCGACAGGTAACTATAATTGAAACAGGCACTTACATAATTGCAAGTGCCTGTTTCATGGCTGAGCCGGCGGGATTCGAACCCACGGGTGACGGAGTCAAAGTCCGTTGCCTTACCGCTTGGCGACGGCTCAGTATATATTAAATTCTTCAGTTGTTAAAAAAACAAGCCGCTAAAGGAAAAACTTCAGCGGCCGTTGGTGACCCATCGGAGATTCGAACTCCGGACACCTTGATTAAAAGTCAAGTGCTCTGCCAACTGAGCTAATGAGTCAAATGGGGTGGAATGCCGGATTCGAACCGGCGGTCTCCAGTGCCACAAACTGGCGCGTTAACCAACTACGCTAATCCCACCATAAGTGGCGCGCCAAAAGGGACTCGAACCCCTGACCTACTGCTTAGAAGGCAGTTGCTCTATCCAGCTGAGCTATTGGCGCATAAGTTGCTGACCTCATCAGTCAGCCTTTATATTATACCCATATTACGCTAATTTGTCAACACTTTTTTCAAAATTTTTCAAATTTATTTTACAAACTTATATGCCGAAAAAATTAAGGCTTTCCGTATTTCTGAGCAAGTGCAAGATTCCTGTAATTCGGCTCTGAGGTAACTTCTCTGACAAGCTTAACAAATGAAGGAAGCTGATACGGCTGATTTTCGCTGAGCAATTCAATTTCAATTGTAGCCCTGTCACTCCAGAACGGATAAACATCAAGTTCGTAGTATGTGTTGTTATCGACAATGCAATATCTGTCTTTACTGATGATGCCCGTAACATACTGTCTTTGCGCAAGGTATGAGTCGTATTGTTCTTTTGAAATATAATTTTCAATTTCAATCCGCTTAATATCCGATATCTTGATTTTTACGGTTTTGATATATACAGCCTTGTCACCATCTCCCCTTCTGCGGATTCTGAAATATCCTTCATCGGGAGTGGTGAGGTACGCCTGTGTAATAGAAATTCTGCGACAGGTTTTTATGCTGTTCAAAAATTCAATATCAGGATATTCAATCAAAAACTTTCTTTCAATTTCAAGCGGCTTCGGAATACCGAGAAAAGCGACAACCTCCTTTAAAAGTCTTTTCAGCTTAGTATCAAAGTCGGTTGAGTTGTCGATAACACGCAAATGCGGTGTGCCTGTCCACACAGCCATAACATCTGTGTCCACCTCTCTTGCTTTTTCAAGGCTGTCTTCTCTGCGGAAAATATTGGTTTCTTTTCCGTAATACTCTTCTGCGCCGTCTGCGGAAGTCACAAGATGAAACACCGCGTCGTATGAATTTCGTATTACATCTTCATTCAAATTGTGGATACTTGCATACTTTGCAAACTCATCTTCCGTAACATATGCTCTGCTGTCAAGCAATCCTCTGTCAAAAAGCAAAACCGCCTTTTCACAATTCATATTTTTGGCAATTTGCGTTTTTTCATTCTCCTCAGCAAGCTGAATTTCAAACAGTTCTCTGTGAAATTCATAAGTACCGACATTTTCCGGGGTTTTGCCCTCACTAAACAATCTGCTTGCAACCTCACCGATTGTAATTGTAGGAATATTAAGCTTTTTAAGCTCTTCGCTGATATATTTTAATGCGGAAGTCTTGCCACCGCAAGGTCCTCCCGTCAATACTATTTTTACAACTTCAGCCATAAAATCACCCATGTAACTTATTAAATTAAGTATATATCCCAACAGCAATTTTTTTATTCTGTAGAAGAACATTGTTGTTTGTTTTTGCCCTTTAAAAGATAATATCGGCAAAATGAAAGTTTCTTATGCAGTAAAATTCATATTATACATTAAAAAGCGTATAAATTATCATAAAAACGGTGAAATATGCTGTTATAACATTGACAAGTTGCGTGTTAAAGTGCTAAAATATGTGTATAACCAATGAGGGTTTTTCTTATATTGAAAGGAAGTATTTATGATGGAAAAGCAGAATATTGACTGGGCAAACATCGGCTTCGGTTATATGCCCATCGGTGAAAGATTTGTAGCTAATTATAAAGACGGTAAGTGGGACAACGGCAGTATGACAGCCGACACCACAATTACTATCAGCGAATGTGCAGGCGTTTTGCAGTATGCTCAGACTTGCTTTGAGGGTATGAAAGCTTACACTACTTGCGACGGTAAGATTGTTGTATTCAGACCTGACCTTAACGGTCAGAGAATGGAAGACAGCTGTAAGCGTCTTGAGATGCCTGTATTCCCTAAAGAAAAGTTTGTTGAAGCTGTTTGCAATGTTGTAAAGGCAAATGCTGATTATGTTCCGCCGTACGGCACAGGTGCAACACTTTATATTCGTCCGTATATGTTCGGCAGTGGCCCTGTTATCGGTGTTAAGCCGTCAACAGAGTATCAGTTCAGAGTATTTACTACTCCTGTTGGACCGTATTTCAAGGGCGGTGCAAAGCCTATTACTATTAAGGTTTCTGATTTTGACAGAGCTGCTCCTCACGGCACAGGTCATATCAAAGCAGGTCTTAACTATGCAATGAGCCTCCATGCTATTGTTACTGCACATGCAGAAGGTTTTGACGAGAATATGTACCTTGATGCTGCTACAAGAACTAAGGTTGAGGAAACCGGCGGTGCTAACTTCATCTTTGTTACTAAGGACAATAAGGTTGTTACTCCAAAGTCAAACAGTATTCTCCCCTCAATTACTCGCCGTTCACTTATGTATGTTGCTGAGCATTATCTTGGTCTTGAGGTTGAGGAAAGAGAAGTTTACTTTGACGAGGTTAAAGACTTTGCTGAGTGTGGTCTTTGCGGTACAGCTGCCGTAATCTCACCTGTCGGCAAGATTAACGACCACGGCAAGGAAATTTGTTTCCCGAGCGGTATGGACGAAATGGGTCCGATTACAAAGAAACTTTACGATACACTTACAGGTATTCAGATGGGCAGACTTGAAGCTCCTGAAGGCTGGATTAAGGTAATTAAGTAATCAATTTTATACTACAAAACACTACAAAAAGACGGTCTGTTTTACAGACCGTCTTTTATTTGCAGTTTATAATTATATTGTTATAGGCAACATCAACGGCAGAATCATCTGTATTACAATGCAATACATAAAATTTTGTATGCCGAATAAGATTATCGAGATTTGAGAGCAAAGACATTCCATCTGACTTATTCACAAATTTGACAGTTGATTTGTAGAGCCTTTGTACAATCTCCTTTGTGTCGGGGACTGTAACAAAATTAGTATCTGAGCGTTCAATGAATATTATTGCGCCTACGGGAACGGTTTCGTTGTTAGCAATTTTGCTTCCGCCGTCAAATGGAGTTCCGCAGCATAGTGGGACTCCGTTTTTTATTTTTACAACAGGTTTGTCGTCATTGAGAATATGAACCTTTTCTCCGAATTTATCAAGCCACATACGAGTATGTGTTGACTTTCCGACGCCTGAATCGGCGGAAAACAAATACGCTTTACCGTCAAAAACGAGCGCCGAGGAATGCACAAGCATAGCGCCACGGTGAATTATTTTGCGGTTAAAAATTGACGCCGTTGCAAATTCTTCGGCTTCATCAATGGTTGAACCTTTAACCATACGGCTCAACAGGGAATTTAAGTATGAGTCTGACGGTATGGCAGAAAAATCTGCACTTCTCTCCCCTTCATACAAAAACGGTTCGCACAATTTTTTTAAGTAATCAAATTTAGGTTCAATTTCAACGATAAAATCAGCAATTAAATATTTTGGCAAAGCGTCCTCCGAAACAAAACAGACTCACAAAAAGTGAGTCTGTTTTTTATTGGTTAGTTTAAATGAACGATAAACTTCTGAATTTGGGTTGCATCAACTACTGTGATGTCGCTGTCACTGTTATAATCGCTAAGGTATTGCTGTTCAGCCGAAAGGTCAACGATATTAGCAATATACTTCTGCACAAGGGTTGCGTCAGAAATATCAATATTACCGTCCATATTAACATCGCCAATTTTATAGTTAGAAAAGCCGTTAAACGGAATATTGTTAGCCTTTGCGTATTCTTCTGCATAAGAACCGTAACTGCCCTTGATTGTTACATTCGGAGAGTTTCTAAAAGCGTTAGAAGCAATAGAAGTCACGGATGTAGGAATATACACCTCAGATAAAGATTTACATTCAGCAAAAGCACTCTTACCAATCGCACTTGTACCGGCAGGTAAATATACCTTGTCTAAAGAAGTACAATTGTAGAACATCTGATCGGTAATTTTACTCGGCACACAGTTAAAGGTAACAGATTTCAAACTTGTGCAATTCTGAAATACGGCAGCACCAAAATCTCTCACCCAGATAGGAATTGAAATTGATTCAAGCGAAGTACAACCGTAAAAAGAATCAGTACCGATTCTTCTAAGATATCTTGCTTCGTTAAGCCTGACCGATGTGATTGCGGTCTTTCCCACAAAGGCAAAATCAGAAATTTCCGATACAGACCAGCTTTGAAGCTTAAGCGGAAGAACGATATCGGTCTTATCACCTTTATATCCGGTTACGCTCGCATTACCGTCGGAAACAGAATATACAAAGCCGTCGGTTTCATATGAAGCCGCAGAAATTTGAAATGTAGAAATAATAATTAAAAATGCAGATAATAACAATCCGGAAAAGCGTTTTAGGGATTTTAAACAATATGTTTTTTTCATATCATTACCCCCAATCGTCACCATCACTCTTAGTAGCCTCAGGAGTATCATCAAGACTACCGGTCAAAATTATATCCTCGAATTTAAATTTTACTAATTCAAATTCAGGAGAAGAATACTCTTTTTTCATAAATAACTCCTTCCTAAATTTTATGTGTGCAACAGTATTATCTGTTGCACACAATAAATTTAAAATTAAACTGTTGCGTTCGCAACATCATAGAGTGTAAAGTAGATAGGATCACCAAGTTTAACAACAGGTTCATTTGATTCATTAACATACTTAATATAAGTGTAAACTCTATAAACACAATTTACATTAGCTTCGGTATTATTGAAACGAGCATAATACTGAAGTCTGTTCTTGTTATCAAGTCTGTTATTATTGATCTGTTTTGTGAGCGACTCGATACTTGATTTACCTGTCAAAATTTTACTTTTAGCATCTTCAGCTGCTTCAGGAAGATCATTGATGTACTTATCAGCGTAGTACTTCATATCAGTATTGTAACCTACACCAATGGAATCTTTTTCTAACTCTAACTTCTGCATCACAATACCTGTCTGAACCTTACTGCTGTTAGGATCAAATACACTAAGCTGTTTGCCGTTATAGAAGAAGTTAAGTACAAAGTCAGCGTAAAGCTTGTCTTCACCGTTACCCTTAATGAAATCTTGAGCTGTATCAAGTGTTTTCATATTATCAGCGTCAAATCCGGTGAAGCTGTCCGCATTATTAGCTGTCCACTGGTTTCTTGTTACTTCCATAAACTGAGTTGAAGTAGAAACTTCCTTAACAGATGCAACTGGAGTTGAGCTTTCTCCATACACAGGAACTATCCAACAGTTATCATATGCTACATAGCTGAAATGTCCTTCACTGTTGTATGCTTTAATAACAAGATCCTTTTCCTCACATTTTGAATCGGAGTAGATTGCCCAATACATAAACTGATGTGTTCCATCTTCATCGGTATATGTTTTCTCAGCAGTGATATCATATGTATAAGTTCCGTCACCATTATCTGTATAGAACACTGAACCGTAAGGTAATTCAGAATTACCATCTTTTTCGTAAAGCTTAAAAACACCATCATTATTTATAAGCGGAGTAGGTTTACCCTCACTGTCTTTATAAATATTAAGGTGGATTGTTCTGTCTGACTGAGTTGAATTAACAACAGCTGATGCTATTGACTTACTATCTGATGAATCAAAAGCGGTATTGCTAACAGGAGTCTTATTCCAAGTAAGATTCTTTGTAAAGTTTGACTCATACGGTGCAAGAGTAAGGATAAAGCTATCTGTAAGAGTTACCTCAACAGCTTTTGAGCCTTCACCGTTAGTTTCAGTATTTTTCTCAACAATCGTGTATGATGAAGTATTTTCGGGATCAACATAACCTGCCTTGTTGTAATACTTTTGATCACCCTTTCTGTCAGTGTAAGAGAACTGAACCTTATACGGTACTTTAATAGAAGTAATGTCAGAATAGAAGTTATAGTATACTGTTCCCGCATTATCACCAATAAGAGTATCCCTATGTTCATTATAATACTCATTAAATGAGAATGTATATTCTGATGTAGTTACAAGACCATCTGTTCTGTCTCCGCTAACATTTGTTGTAAAACCATCAGTAAAAGGTTTTGTTACTGTTGTGTTTTCAGCAGAATAGTAACCATTGAAATTATAAAGGTTCTTTGTTGTTGTGTAAAGAGTAACAGTTACAGTAAGATCTGGTTGTGCTGCTAATTCAATAATCTTAGTCTTATCGATTGAAGCTGTGCCTGCAATCTTGTGTGAATCATAAAGAGATTTACCCTCGTTGTTTTTAACAACAACCTGAATTTCGGTAGTGGCTTTACCGCCGCCTGCATTTTCACCGTTGTACAATGAATGGTGGAAGGTCATTGAACCGCCCGGAGTTTTGATATAACGAGCAACAAGCGTTACATCTGAATTTCGTGTAACTGCACCTGTCAAACTGCTCATATCTGAAGGATTGATTGCCTTGTAATCACCATCAATAAGACGGTACCAACCAACAAATGTGTATGTTGCCGTTGAAGTTGCATTAACTATAAACTTATAATCCTGAGTATTATCAGCTTCAGTTACAAGTTTTCTTACTTTATCCTTAGGATCGGTAAAGTATGCACTTGCTCCTGTTGTCGTTCCTTCAATTGATGAAGGTTCATCATCAGCAAATGTATCATCATGGAAATTGCCTACTTTGTAGTCATCAAGGGTATTTGCATACTGAATCTTGATTTCACCGGTGATTTCCTGTTGACTCTTAGTATAGTACCAACGACCGTCAAGACGGTTACCCTTCTCATCACCGCCTGTGATAGCTGCCTCAAAGTTAATCTGAGCATAAAAACCTTTATAATCATTATATAAAGTTTTAAATGTTTTCCAATAAGTATCTCTATCTTTCTTACCGGGGAGGAAGTCAGTAGGAGTTGATTTAGAACCAATGGCGGTTGTCATTTGCTCATCGGACTTGCCAAGGGCATACAAGAGGGCTGATGAAGGAATAGTAGCCACTCTATCGCCAGCCTTGTTATAAATGCTCCAAGCAGTTGCATATTTACCGATGTAGTTATTCTGATAACCGTCCGAAATAATTGACAGACAATTATCCTTATTCTTTACACTGTCAGTGTCCTTATAGTCAAGCTTATCATTACCAATTCTATTACCAAAAATATCTGTCGGATAATTCTGGTAGTCGAGGAATACTTCCCAACCATTAGGATCAGCTTTAGAAGCTTCTAATGTAGCTTTCGGTTCATTTTTGAATTCATTATACTTAAAACGATAAATAATGTTATCAGGAGCAACAGAGCTCTCAGCTATCTTAACAAAATCATCGTAGTCGTATGTCTGTGCATTATCTTCTTTCTGATTTTTACCGTTATAATCTTTATGAACATCGTCCCAAACATAGTTATTAAGCGTCATACCTGTAATATCCACTCTGGTACCACCATTGTCTATAGATTTAGGAATCTGAGTAAAGATAGAACCGTTGTAGTCAACCATTGGTTGTCCGGGGTAATAGCCTAATGCTTCTAATGTTGTAGTACCACTACCATAATATACATAACATGAAGGAGTATTGCCCCAAATTTGTTTTGCAGAATCGTAGTTCTCAATGTAGAAATATACGCAGTTAGCATCATCTTTAAGGAAATACACAGGAGTAATTTCAAGCTTTGAACCATAAATCTCTTGATTTACTTCAAAAGTATAAGTATATACATCACTACTATGATTTTTACCTTCAGTCTGTGAAAGAACTCCGCCAAAGATACCGTTTACGCTGAATCCCTTAACATAGTAATCACTGCCATTGTGACCTGCAAAGGTTGCCGTAGGGTCAATTGTGGTTTTAACGGTTACTGTTGAGCCATTAGGAACTTTTTTAGCAGTAACAGCACGATTTTTATCATCAATCTTGTATGAATCAGATGCAGTAATTTCTTTAGCATCAGGAGTTGTTATTGAAAGAGTTGTATCACCTAAAACAGCGGTAGTTTTTTTACCATCCTTATTATCAGTATAGCCCGCACGAATTGTACCGTCTTTTGCCGTGATTTCAACAGTATCAGCAGGTGCTACATCAAAAGTAGGCTCACAAGAATAAGTTACTTTCTTATCGTTAAGAACAATATCTGAAACAATAATTTTGAATCCAAGTAAATCAGCACTTTCGTTCCAAATTTTTGGAACCCTTGTACTACCTACACCGCTAATATCACTATTGTTGCTTTGAAAATAAAATTTGTTTTGAGTGACTTCATTAATTGTTACATTGGTTTGTTCAGATTTAACGCCACTTGTTGTATTACTTGTAGAGAATACAAAGTAATAATTTTCATTCTGACCTATCTTGTCAGTTTTGGCATCAAAATTTGCGTAATACTTACCATCATCCTTTAAATAAAGCACTTTAGCTTCGTACTTGGAAAATGAAGCATCCGTTCCCCAAAGGATATAGTAGCCGGATGGTTCACCTGAATCTTCTACTTTAAAGTTAGCGGTTACGGTTGTGTTTTTGCTGACTGTAATTTTATACGGATTAGTTGTTGAAGAAGCTGATACACCGTTTACAGTCCAGTCGGAAAGAGCGTAGCCACTCTCTGGTTTTGCAGTGAATGTTACTTCATCGCCCTCGGTTACTGTATCGCCGGAAGTGAGTGAAGTTGTTCCTTTCATTGCGGAAACAGTACCGAATGTTGCGTCGCTTGAGCTGAATTCTACTGTGTATGTTTCTGCGGTACGGAATGTTACACCTGTTACGGTAACATCATGATCAGGCATTTTAAATGTTGCGGAGTTGCCACTTACGGTGGTTTCAATTGGAGTACTACCGTCTTCACCCACAACAGTTACTGATTGAAGAACTTCGCCAGTTCCAGGAGTTGCAGTAACAGTAACCGTTTCGCCGGCTGTAGCTGTTTTCTTATCAACAGACGCTGATACACCCTCTGCTACATTAACTTTATGAGGAAGTGCTGTTGTATACCAAAGTTTATATTCGTTATTTCTTGTATCAAGCCAAATGGTAACCGGAGTTGTGGAAGTGTTATTAACATCGTCAAAACGAACAAGGAACTTCTCATCTGTACCAGATTGATTACTAAGCGCAAGTTTTCTATCATCAGTATTGTTCTGGAAATTGTGACCGGCGCTATCACTTGTGGTAAGATAATTACTATCTTTAGTCGCAGCTCTATTTACATAAAAATATCTCGGATAATCACTTGTAGTGTTGTTATAAGTTTCTGATATCGTACCTGACAATTGAGCAATAGTTTCACCTGTTTCATAGTAGAAAAGACCAGGATTGCTTTCATCTTCTACAAACTGCGGATCATTAGGTGACGGATCATGCCATTTATTATTAAATCTACCGCAAATATAATATTTAACAGAATCAGTAACTGTAAAACTAACCTCGGTGCTTGTGACAGGCGAATAACCGTCTGCTGAAACTGTAACCGTATACTTGTAAGTGCCGGCTACAGTCGGGGTTACTGTAAGTGTGTCATTATTCTGTGTTTCATTAGCTCCACCGTCGGAAGTCTTAGTAAATGTATATCTGAGATTTGCAGAAGAAGCAGGGTTAGTAGCAACAGCTGTGAGAGTAACCGAATTACCTACTTTAACAGTTTCAGGTAAAGCTGTTAAAGTCACAGAACCAGCAACTTTAGGGAGAGCAGATTCTGCAATAACATAAAGATGTTTGTTATTTTCACTATCAATGTTAAACTTGATTGTAATATTAGATTTTTGTTCAAATTTTACTGAAATATTTCCACCAGATTCGTTAACATCACAGTTGGTTCCTTTTACATCTTTAAAATCACTGTAACCATACCATGCACCAGTATTATCTCTAATCTTAAATTGATATGGATATGTACTGCTGATTCTGTCAGTATATGTGATTGAATAATAGCCGTCAGTATCACTATATTCCATCTTATTAGCAGCAGCATCAGTTGATCCCCATTCTTGAGTACCATTTATCAATTCTTTTTGACCTGCAACATAATAGTTCTTTTCTGTAGTAGAACCACCTGAATAAGTTGACCAACTACTACTTCCATCCCAATTAGAAACTTTTACACAGTTGTTGGTACCTTTAGTATCCGCATCATGTTCAGCAGTCTTATTCCAGTCGCCACGTTGAAATTGAATGTAACCGCAATAAGCATTAGGAACAGTGACACTATATATATGATCTGTCACTTTGGTTGCAGGAATCTTATCTCCCACCAAATCTTTGGTATTATAATAATAAAAATAAGCATACATACTAGGAGTTGGAGTTCCATCTTCCCAATTAGTGAAATTGGAAAGATCCAAATAAATAGTTTCTCCCTCAGTAAACTTATTAGACGTAGCATTAACTGTTGATACAGTGCCGATAAGCATTGTTGACAGGAGCATCATTACCGCAAGGATGACGGAAACAGTGCTTCTGCCTAAATGAGAAATTTTTGTTTTCATAAATATTACCTCCATAACCGAATATTTTGGTTTTGGTTAGGTTTGGGTTTGACCTTTACCGCCTGACCAACGGTGAAACATAATCGGCAAAGCCACGGGATTTTGTTGCTAATTTACAAAAAGTGCCGTGTCTTTAGCTAAAAAATGTGTCCTTCAGCTTGTTTCAGTCAAAATGTGAACACTAACCCATATTCTTTATAGTTGATTATACCATTTGACAGAGATTTTTTCAATAAAATTACGACATTTTTTTGTATTTGTTTAATGTGATAGTTTTATATTTATTTTTACATTCAGTTTTGCCGTTTTCACAACAGGGTTTTATGTTATGCACAAGTTACGGTGTGTTTTTTGTAGATTTTGTCAATATATCGTGCATTTTCATTATTCTTAAAAAGCAATTATTTTGCGGTATATTTCAGGTATGCTGATGTTTTTTTGTTAAAAAATAAACCCCATATGGGTTTTGGATTAAGAAATAATTCAGCAACAATAAGGATAAATAAACCGCAAAAGGCACATAACCGTCACTGTTTTCGGTTATGTGCCTTTTTGTTTTTGTCGGCTGTTTTTTACAGCCCATTGAGGTTTGCAAGAGTTTTACCGCTCATAAGGTTATCAATAGCAAGCCAGTATTCGCTGCCACTTGTAATTCTCATATATTCTGTTTTTTCGGGTTACCCCAACTATTGACATTGAGCCTTTTTCAGTTGTTATCTATTTTGACAAAGCCTCTGCCCTTTATTGCACCTGCTGTTGTTACAATAATAAAGGCATTTGGGTCAACATTTTTGATTCCCGAAGTGATTTTGTAAACTTCCTGCGGACGGACTGCACACATAATAACCTTTTTTTCTTTTCCGCTGTATGCGCCCTCGCCGTCAAGATATGTGACACCTCTCTTGAGGTTCTTCATAATGTCCATACTGACCTCTTTGTAGTTGTCTGTTACAACAAACATCAATTTGCCGTTGCCTCGTGAAGTACCGTAGCTTACAGCATCAATTACCTTTATGCTGATAAAAATTACAAGCAAAGCATAGAGTACATTTTCAATACTGTGATAAACAAAGAATACCATTAAAAGAACGAGAATATCGGACACAAGAATTATTGTACCAGTTGAAATGAACGGAAAATGCTTGTGAAGATTGAGGGCGATGATGTCTGTTCCGCCCGTTGAACCGCCTCGGTAGAAGATAAGACCGAGTCCGAGTCCGTTAAGAACTCCGCCAAAGCCTGCCGCAAGGATTGTGTCACCTGTGTAGGCAGGAAGAATCGGTGTAAGAACATCAATCATAACAGACACAAGTGCCGTTGCAACAAGGGTTCTTGTCAGAAAGCCTTTTCCGTTTTCGATAAATCCCCAGATAAAAAGAGGAATGTTCATTACAAAAATCATAATACCGATTGGCAACGAGAACATATAGTTGAGCATTGTTGCCACACCGGTAAGTCCACCGGGTGCAACATTATTCGGTGATGTAAACATTGCTACCGATATGCCGTAAAGAACTGCTCCGGCGAAAATTACAAGATAATCAAAAAATAGCGTTCCTGCCTTTGCAAGACAGGAATTCGGTTTTAAATTCGTTTGCATAAAATCACTCCCCGAAACGAGTATGTATAATTATTTCAAAAAGCTGATTTATTCTGTCAAATTCTTTATTAATCTGCAAGTATCCGAAAAGTGCTTCAAGTCCCGTTGCACTGTGATAATCGGCAACAGAACCGTTTTTTGGAGTACATTTCGGTGCGGCATTTCTGCCTCGCTTATAAACGGCAAGCTCCTTTTCGGTTAAAGTCGGCATAAGAATTTTTGCAAGTTCAGCCTGACTTTTGCAGTTTACAAGCGAAACTTTTATTTTATTGAGTTCTCCGACACTGCGGTTAGCCTTGCGAACAAGGTATTCACGCACAAGCAGGTCATATACACCGTCACCCACAAAGGCAAGTGTGAGCGGAGAAATTTCATCGGCTAATGAATGAACAGATGTGTTTCCCATATTAACTCCGTATTATGCAATATCAATCCATAAAGTCAAATTCAAGCTCATAAATCGAAACAGTGTCGCCGTCGGAACAGCCCTTTTTGCGGAGTGCGTCAATTACACCGCCGTTTATGAGGACTTTCTGGAAGTAGTTAAGGCTTTCATAATCGTCAAAATTGATACCCTTCATAACCTGCAGCAGCCAGTCAGCCTCAACTGTATAGATTCCGTTGACATTCTTAATTGTGACAGAATGGTCGTCAAAATCTTCAACGGTCACAATCGGGGCAGGCTCTGCCTCATAATGAGTGATTGGCGGAAGCTTTGAAAGCATTTCCTGAATCTTTTTGAGAAGCGGATCAACATCATAACGGATTGCCGCCATAATCGGGAAGAAATCGTAGCCTTGATCTTCAACAAACTTTTTAAAATTCGCAATCTGCTCATCGGTTGCCATATCGCACTTGTTGCCTGCAACAACCATCGGACGCTCTGCAAGCTCAGGATTGAACTTTGCAAGCTCATTGTTGATTGTTATGAAATCCTCTTTCGGATCTCTGCCCTCACTGCCCGAAACATCGACAATGTGAACGAGCATACGGCAACGCTCAACATGGCGGAGGAACTGATGTCCAAGACCTGTACCCTGCCATGCGCCTTCGATAAGACCGGGAATGTCAGCCATAACAAATGACGAACCCTCGCCCATTGACACAACTCCGAGAACGGGCGTTATCGTTGTGAAGTGATAGTTTGCGATTTCAGGCTTTGCCTGTGAAACCACGGAAACAAGGGTGCTTTTTCCGACATTTGGGAAGCCTACAAGACCGACATCGGCAAGAAGCTTGAGTTCAAGAACAACATCAAACTCTTCACCCGGAAGTCCGGGTTTTGCAAAACGGGGAACCTGACGGACAGGGGTTGCAAAATGTGGATTGCCCCAACCGCCCTTGCCGCCTTTTGCAACAATGTAGGGTTCATCACCCGAAACATCGGCAAGGATTCTTCCGCTGTTCTCCTCTTTTACAACAGTTCCGACAGGAACACGGATGATGAGGTCTTCGGCATTTTTACCGCGGCATCTGCCGCCTCTGCCGTTTTCGCCTTTTTTTGCGGCATATTTTCTTTTATAGCGGAAATCGGCAAGTGTTGAAAGGTTGGAATCGGCAACAAAAACAATGTTGCCGCCTCTGCCGCCGTCACCGCCGTCGGGACCGCCTGCCGCTACATATTTTTCACGGTGAAACGAAACGGCACCGTCACCGCCGTCTCCTGCTTTTATTTTAATTTTCGCTGTATCTACAAACATATTTTTCTCCGTAACAGTTTTGCTGTTTAATTATCAGTACAAATGTAAAGATTTTCAGACTTGTTTGTTATTAGTATAAACAGAAATGTAAAAAATAAGGGTGGATTTAAAATCCACCCTCATAAATTTTGAGATTACTGCTCAACAGGATAAACGCTTGCACGCTTTCTGTCTTTGCCGACACGCTCAAATCTTACAACACCGTCAATCTTTGCGAACAGTGTATCGTCAGAGCCTTTGCCTACATTTTCACCAGGGTGAATATGTGTGCCTCTCTGCTTTACAAGGATGTTGCCTGCGAGAACCTTCTGACCGTCTGCACGCTTAACGCCAAGACGCTTTGATTCACTGTCACGGCCGTTCTTTGTAGAACCCATACCTTTTTTATGAGCGAATAACTGAATGTTTATTTTAAGCATTACCTTACACCTCCGAAAATTTAACTTTAATAAAATTTTTGTATTGCTCCGAAAGAGCAGTTAAGTGAAGCTTTAAGCCTGAGAGTATATCACAAGCCTTTAAAGCATCATTCGGTGACATTCTTACTTTCATAAGACCGTCATCCTCGGTAACCTGCGCATTGATATGCAAAATCTCGGTGATTGTGTTTGCAGTCATATATGCAGCAGAACTGATTGCCGCACATACAATATCGCTGCCCTCTTCGGCATAGTCGGAGTGACCCGATATTTCAAAACCGCAAATTATATCATCTGATTTAAAAAATGTTACCGTAGTCATTTTCAGGCTTCGATTGAAGTAATCTTAACCTGTGTGTAAGGCTGTCTGTGACCCTTTGCTCTCTTTTCGCCCTTCTTAGGCTTGTAAGTGCAAACTCTGATTTTTTTGCCTTTACCGTTCTTTACAACTTCACCTGTAACCTTAGCACCCTCAACGAGCGGTGTGCCAACCTTGATGCCGTCGTCTGTGCCGACTGCTACAACATCAAATGTTACTGTGTCGTTTGCTTCTGCGTCAAGCTTTTCGATGAAGATAACCTCATCGTTAGTTACCTTGTACTGCTTGCCGCCTGTCTGAATAACTGCGTACATTTTAGTACCATCCTTTACATTGGGCTCGCTATGTGCAGGTGGAACGAATCACTTAAAACCCACAATATGCGGCTTATATACTATACCATAAAGGAAAATTCTTGTCAACAATTTTCCCGATATTTTTTAAGCATATTAAAGATTGTTCTGAATTTTGCAAGCCTTGAGAGTATTTTTCATAAGAGTTGAAATTGTCATAGGACCTACACCCCCCGGTACAGGTGTGATAAACGAGCATTTATCCTTGACATTTTCAAAGTCAACATCACCGCAGAGCTTGCCGTTTTCATCTCTGTCCATACCGACATCAATCACAACCGCACCCTCTTTTACCATATCGGCAGTAACAAACTTCGGTCTGCCGACTGCGGCTACGAGTATATCTGCCTGTGAACAGATTTCAGCAAGATTCTTTGTTCTGCTGTGACAGATTGTTACCGTGCCGTTTTCGTGGAGCAAAAGCATTGCCATAGGCTTGCCTACGATATTACTTCTGCCGATTACAACGCAGTTTTTGCCGCTTACTTCAATGTTGTAGGAATGGAGCATCTCCATTACGCCTGCAGGCGTGCATGGAAGAAAATCATACTCGCCGAGCATAATTTTGCCGACATTTACGGCATGGAATGCGTCAACATCTTTAAGCGGACTGATTGCCTCAATAACAGCCTTGTCATCAAGGTGTTTCGGCAACGGAAGCTGAACAAGAATACCGTTGATATCCTTCTTATTGTTGAGAGTTTCAACAAGGTTTAAAAGTTCTTCCTGTGTTGTTTCTGCCGGGAGTGCATACTCCTCAGACTTAAAGCCTACAAATTCACAAGCCTTTTTCTTGTTGTTTACATATACTCTTGATGCCGGATCGTCACCTACGATTACTACCGCAAGGCCGGGGGTTATTCCGTAGGTTTCTTTTAACTCAAGCGTCTGCCTCTTTACTTCTCCCTTTACCTGTGCCGATACCTTTTTTCCGTCGATAATCTGCATAGAAAGAATCCTCCTTTTTTCTGTTGATAATTAAGAATACAATACCTGTTATAAAAATTACTGTTGAAAGAACCTGTGACACCCTTATGTCTGCTCCGAAAACTTGGAACGGAAGATAAAGGCTGTCTGTTCTTAGTCCTTCAACAATTGTTCTTTCAAATCCGTACCACACAAGGTACATAAAGAAAATCTGTCCCGAATACTTTTGCTTATATTTTCCGTAGAAATGGAGAAGTACAAATCCGAGCAGACACCACATTGATTCATAGAAAAAGCACGGGTGAACACCTATGTTGTCTGTTCCCTCGCTCAGCATTCTCCACGGCAAATCCGTGGGAGCGCCGTATGCCTCCTGATTCATAAAGTTGCCCCATCTGCCTATTCCCTGTCCGATAAGAAAACCGACCATTGCAATGTCCAGAACAGGCATAATCTCCATTTTTTGTATTTTGGCAACGGTCAAGCCGCCGAGCAACGCACCGATAATTCCGCCATAAATGGCAAGTCCGCCGTTATTGATGTAGAGAATTTCAATCGGATTCTGTCCGTAATAGTCCCATTTGAAGAAACAAAAATAGAGTCTTGCACCGATAATTCCCGTTATTATTCCTGCGAAAATGCAGTTGATCAGCTTTGAACCGTCAACCTTGTAGCGCGGTGAACTTTTCCACGCATACAGTACGGCAAGCAGAAGTCCGCAGGCGATGATTATTCCGTACCAATAGACCTTGTAATCACCGATTGAAAATGCAATCGGGTTAATATCAAATTCCCAGCCAAATCCGGGAAACTGTACATGATAAGGCATAATTACACCTCTCCGGGCTGTTTTACAACAGACAAAGTACAGTTATTGACATCGAGCATCTCGGCAAGTCTTGCGTTAATATCCTCGAGTTTTGCATTTGCAACCGCATCAATATAAGTGAAAATCTCGTTACCTTGCATTTCATAATCTATAATTGAATTTGAGATTGCACTTACTGAGTTAAGAGATGAAACAGAATCGCCGTAAACTGACTTTCTTGCAATTTCAAAGTCCTCTTTATCAATGCCGTTTTTCTTAACCTCGGAAATATACTGTTTAATCATTTCAGCCGCCTGCTTCGGTGCTCTTGATTCACCGCCGAAGATTACCGAGCAGTAACCCGGACCTTCAAAAAGCTCATAAGAAAAGCTTGAATTGATAAGATTTGAATCCATAAGTTTTCTGTAGAGTGTGCTTGTATTTGACGCAAGCGCAGAAAGCAGAATATCCGTGCAGGCAAGCTGATTTTCGTTAAGAGGCTTGTCCGCATTTTCTTTGAAGCCTAGATTGAACAAAGGCATAGAAACAGGAAAAGTCTGCTCAATATAAGGCTCTTTGATTTCATAAGGCTCTGTTTCAAAATAGTTTTTGATTTCCTTCTTCTCACAAGGCTTGAGCATTTTGTCGGCAACCTTAAGTACACCGTCAACCGTTACATTACCTGCAACGCAGAGAACCATATTATTAAGGTTGTAGAAAACATTATAAACTTCATAAAGCTTTTCGGCTGTAATTTTCGCAATTGTTTCAACCGTACCTGCAATATCAATTTTTACAGGGTGATTGTGGTACATACCTTCAAGCATATTGAACATTACGCGCCAATCGGGAGAGTCGTCGTACATTTTGATTTCCTGACCGATAATGCCCTGTTCCTTTGCAACTGTCTGAGCCGTAAAGTAGGGATCCTGAACAAAATCGAGAAGAATTTCAAGACTTTCGTCAAACTTGTCCGTGCATGAGAAAAGATAGCAGGTTTTTTCAAAACTTGTGTAAGCGTTTGCATTTGCACCTGTTTTTGCGTATCTTACAAACGCATCACCTTCTTCACTTTCAAAAAGCTTGTGTTCAAGGTAATGGGCAATACCGTCGGGAACTGTGATTATGTCGCCGTCGTTAACGGAAAACTTTGTGTTAATACTTCCGTAGCGTGTGCCGAAAATTGCATATGAAGAAGTGTAACCCTCTTTTGGATAAACAAAAATTGTAAGACCCGATGGGTGTTCAACTTTATAATAGCTGTCGCCTGCAATTTCCGATTTAATTTCTGTAATATTCATTCTGTCCGCCTCCCTTACTTATTTTTGAGAACATAAACCGTATCAAGCAAGAGCTTGTTTGCGGCATTTACAATCTGCTCTTTGGTAACTGCATTAACCTCAGCGGAAACTTCTTCAACAGTTTCAAGGTCGCCGTTAAAGATTCTTCCTGTGTACCAGTTTTCAATACCGCTTACGCTGTCGCTGCTTGACTTGAATGAATTAACAACAGCAAGTTTTGTTGCCTCAATTTCAAAATCTGTGATTTCGCCGTTTTTCATATCCTCAATTTCTTTGAGAATTCCCTTTTCGGCTTTTTCAAGATTTTCGCCCTCAACACCGCTGTTGATGTACATTATGCCCTTGATTGAATCGTAAGCAGATGAGCAGTAATAGCAAAGGCTCTGCTTTTCACGAACATTGTTAAAGAGTTTTGAGCTTGCAGTACCGCCGAGAACAGCACACATAAGTCTTTCGGCAACTGCTTCATCATCACCTGCTGAAATCTGAGTTCTAAAACCCATAACAAGTTTTGACTGTGAAAGCTCCATTTCCTCTGTAATATGTTTTTCTTCGGAAACAGTTTTGACAACATTTGTTGATGAAGTCACAACATTTCTTTCGATATTTGCAAATGCCTTTGTAAAGACTTCTTTTGCCTTATCGGCAGGGCTGTCGCCAATGTAGAGAATCTCAAATTTTGCGGTTTTGAGAAGATTCTGCCATGCTTTGTAGAGTGATTCGGCAGTTGCGGCCTTGATTTTTTCAGCAGTACCGTAACGCTTGGTTCCGAAAACCTCATCCTTGCACATATGTTTTATAAGCTGTTCCATTGCATAGATTCGCTTTTCGTTAAATTCAGAATCAATCACATCAAGAAGCTGTCTACGTTCCTGTTCAAGTTCACTTTCGATAAAAGCGTTGTCCTTGACATTCGGCTCAAAAATCACACTGCACAAAAGCTCCGAAAGCTCTTTTGCAATGCTGACATCATCAAGAGAATATCTGTCATCAAGACCCGAAACGGAAATTTTAAGCACCTGACTTTCACCCAGTTTTGAAAGCGATGAAGTGAGATCCGCACCGTAAAGTGAACTGAGTTTTTTGCTGAGAACAGTAAAATCGGGATATTTTTTGCATGAACGGACGAGCAATCCGCCCACAAGCGCATTCTCCGATGCCGTTTCAATAGAAAGCGGAACAACAATGTTCACGCTGATTTTCATTGTTTTAAAACGGCTGTCTTTTATATTAGTAAAGAATACACCGTCTGCAATTTCATTTCTGTTGATGAAATTCATTTAATCAACTCCGTTTTCAGATTATCAGTCATATTGTATCACATTTTGATTTATTATAAAAGGGATATAAGAAAAAATACCGCATATATGCACATTATTCAGTAAAAGTATCTCCTTTAAGGGTTAAAATATTAAATCACGCATTTTCCGGGTTATTGTCAAGCTCAACAGGCACAACCTTGTCGGCTTCGGTGATTTTTCTCATTACTCGGCAAGGATTTCCGACTGCAACAACTCCTGCGGGAATGTCTTTTACAACAACACTTCCTGCACCGATAACACTGCCTTTGCCGATTGTTACACCGCCACAAACAGTTACATTTGCACCAATCCAAACATCATCTCCGATATGGATAGGTTTTGAAATTAAAATTCCATTATTTCTCTGTTTGGCAATAATTGGATGGCTTGCGGCTGAAATACACACACCGGGTGCAATAAAGCATCCATTGCCTATGTGAACCGGTGAAGTATCAAGAATTGTGCAGTTATGATTGATAAGAGCAAATCCGTGAATATGGATATTAAATCCGTAATCGCAATTAAATATAGGATTTATCACAGCGTTACCATCAAATGTTCCAAAAAGTTTTGAAAGAATTTCTTTCCTCTTTTCTTCATTATCAGCATGAGTATTATTAAATTCAAAGCAAAGATTTTTTGCGGTTATCTGTTCATCATGCGGAAGATTAAAATCAGAACAGCAATACGGCTTGTCCTGTTTCATCATTTCAAGATATGTCATAAAATTTTCTCCTTTTGTTCGTTAAGAAAATTTTAGCATATTTTCAGGGATTGTTCAATTGGGAATTTATCATATGTGTGAAAAAGGTGTGGGTTCAGTAGCAGCGAACACTGTTCGACAATATGCAAATGTTTTGATTATACAAATGTTAATATAGTTATAACCCTATCGCAGTTTGTTATAGCGGTAATTGCGAGTGACGGGGATTACTATATGTCAAACTTCCGTCCTCACCAATGCGGCTTGTTCATAATCAGACTTTCATCAACGCTCTTCCTAAAAACAGTCCACCGGACTGTTTTCTTAACGGTCGTCTTCAAGTCCCGTCACACCGCTTGACGGAAAAATAAAAAGCAGTCAACACAAATGTGTTAACTGCTTTTTATGGTGCGAGTGACGGGACTTGAACCCGTACGTCGTGAAACACACGCCCCTCAAACGTGCCTGTCTGCCTATTCCAGCACACTCGCATTTATTAAGTTTTTGTCGGTTCCTCAACTCAACAATCAAGATTATATCACAAGGCATTTAACTTGTCAACAGATATTTGAAAGTTTTTTCAATTTTGTTACATTATTTTTTCTCTATCTACAAAAAACGCATAAAAACTGAAAATTTATACTTTTACAAAGATGACATCGGAACAAAATTATATCCCGACATCATCCTATTTTTTAACAATTAACCGAGTGTTTTCTCTGCAACTTTCGGCAATTCATCAAACGAATTGATTGTATATTCAGGATTTTCTGTTGTGCCGAAGCCGTATGATGCAAACACAAACGGAATTTCTGCATCTTTGGCGGCAAGCTGATCGCCGATTGTATCGCCGAGATACACAGCCTTATCAATGCTGTTACGCTCCATAACGAGCTTTATATTCTCTCCCTTTGTCAGATTTGTTCTGCCTGACATTTCAAAATCGGAGAAATATTTTTCAAGCTTATGAGCAAACAAAAATGCCTCTATATATCCGCATTGACAATTGCTGATTATGCCGAGAAAATAATTCTTTGAAAGAATTTCAAGTGTACTTTCAAGATTATCATACAAATGACCGCCTGTTTTGCGAAGTGACGGAATCTCTTCAGCGCAACATTCCTTTACAATTGCGACCGAGTTTTCAAGCGGAAGCTCAGGCAACATTATTGACGCAAACTGTTCAACCGTTTTTCCCATATAGCTGTTCATTTCTTCAAGTGTGATTTGCTTTGTTGTTTCTTTATGTTTTTTAAGCACATCATTCCACACTGGCAAAATCACATCAGAAGTGTGCCACAATGTGCCGTCAAGGTCAAATAAAACTGCTTTTTTCATAAGTTCATATCTCCGTACTTAATATGATTAACGGTTTCCCGTTACCAAAACGATATTAGCACAACGGATTTTTGTTGTCAAGGTAATCTGACAAACAGTAATTTACATATCTATTCAATTTATAAATACTGATTATAAACGAACAAACAGCATATAACTCGAAAGCTATTGTAAGGAAAAGGTTAAATGAAAAACTTCTGAAATTCGGGTTAATCATAAAAAAGGCAAATCCTATAAGTAAAAGCAACACATATTTTATCAGACATAAGGTGGTTTGATTTCTTTTATAGCGACACTTTTTTAGTATCTCAGATTTGTTAAAATGCACATTTGTAATTTCCGCTTCACTATTGGTTGCAATGTGTGGGACAATATTAAAATCATAACTTCCGTAGTAGTTTTTATTATTTTCTAAATCAAAGTCAATGTTAATTATGATTTCTTTTTCTTTAATCATGGCGTCATCAATTGAAACGCTAAATTCAAAATCTGCATAATTTATGTAATTATCCCAACTAAGACATTTTTCCTTCATGTTGTCAAAATCATTTTTCAATTCTTTATGATAACTGTAATAAGGAATTAATTGCTTAAAATCAAGATGAAATTTATTCTGAATTTTCGGAGTTTTAAAAGCTATAATTCTGATTTTGTGAATTCCCGATTGGTTTATATTGATACAATTTTCATGTTCTGAAACATCGCTGTTATTTACAACGATTTTATAATCATATTTATCAAATTCATTAAATTGAAATATTAGCTTTGCCATTTTAAACCTCAAGTTTTCCTAATTACGGATTATTGTATATACCTATTTGTTCGTTTTGGTTGTAGAACCAAAACGATTGGCGAACACGGTTCGCCGCTACAGTATGACAATCACTTTGCGACATTTATATAATCTTTATTTATATACAATTTGTTACTTTACCTGTGGGCGTTCGATGAACGCCCCTACTGATTAACAAACAATTTGCGTGGTTATAAATCAAGTATCGTCATATTTTCTATTATAATTTGTTATAGCGGTAACTGCGAGTGACGGTGATTGCTATATGTCAAACTTCTGTCCTCGCCAATGCGGCTTGTTCATAGTCATACTTTCATCAACGCTCTCCCTAAAAACAGTCCACAGGACTGTTTTCTTAACGGTCGCCTTCAAGTCCCGTCACACCGCTTGACGGTAAAATAAAAAGCAGTCAACACAAATGTGTCAACTGCTTTTTGTGGTGCGAGTGACGGGACTTGAACCCGTACGTCGTGAAACACACGCCCCTCAAACGTGCCTGTCTGCCTATTCCAGCACACTCGCATTTATTTTCTTTTTTCAAAAGCAATATTGATTATACGGTATAACCGCCTTTTTGTCAATAGATTTTTTGAAGTTTTTCAAAATATTTCTTTCCCTTGCATTAACTTACAACACAAGGGAAAGAATCATTATTTTGATTTGTCAGCTTTCAAGGCTTTTGCCTTTTTTTACCTGCTGTTTAAAATTATCAAGACAATTATTCCAACTGCTGTATGACGGATCATTTCGCTTATCTTTGAAAAGCTTTGTATCTTCAAGATACTTTCCGATATACTTTGTCACCTTTACCGCACCTTTATAGTTAAGGTGATCGCCCTTATCCTTTGAGTCCTTTTTCCAATCAATCGGAATATCGTCACGAAGCAAATTGGTATCAATGTAATCAACACCGAGCTCCTTCGAAACTGCTTCCATAGCATTATGTCGCTGATAATTCCAGTTCTTTGTACTCGGAGTACTTATCAACACAAGCTTTGCCTTATGCTTTTGGCAAAAGTCTGCAATTTCGTTGAGATATTTCTCGTTGGTTGAAAGTATCGGGGCTGAAATATCTGAATACTTCATATACTCATTTATGTCTTTATCTGACGCAGGCTTAGATTTTTTTGTGAAGAGATAGCCTTTATTATTCTCTTTTGCGGTGTATTCAACAACGGTTGAAAAATCCTTGAATTGAAGATTTTTCCAACGGTCATGATACCTGAACACAGGCAAAATCTGCTCTGCCTTATATGTGATTTCATCCTCAAAATAAGAATTTCTGAAAATCGCATTAGTTTCAAGAAACACAATTTTCGGACTTTGTTTTTCAAAAGTCTTTTTCAAAAGCTCCATTGAGTACACAAGCTTTTGTGCAGGAGATGAAACATCATATGTAGTAATTCCGTAGTCTTTCCAGATATTGAGCGGAATAAATGAATGATACGCTTCGCTGTCGCCGATAAATACAGCGTCAAGGCTATCTTTAGGCTCGCTAAAAACGCCATTCGCCCTTGGATAATGGATACCTGCCGCCTTATCGTTTGACTTTGGCTGAAAGATGAGCGACGATACTTCGAGCAAGCCAATGAGTATTGCAACAAACAGAACACAGCTGACGATTCTTTTTATCATTTTCTTCATAATCAGCCCTCCTTAGAAGTTTGCATAAATCGGGTCAACGGCAACATATCCCTTGCCGTAAGCGCCGAAGATTATGATGAACATAATAAGGGCGTAAACAGCCGCCCATCTGATAACAACATTTCTCTTGGCAATTGCACCACGCACGCATACTCCCTTTTCATTGAGAACGCTGATTACAAAAATGAATGCAAGCGTAACAAGCACGATTACAACATCGTGCATATCAATTTTCAGCTTTGCCATAAGGTCATAGTCAAGGCTTGAGAAGTTGAAGTCGGTCACCATTTTTCCAAACATCGAAAGTCCTGTTGTAAGTCTTTCCGCTCTGAAAAACATTTCACCGATAACAACAAGTATGCCTGTACGAACCATTTGGAATACTCTGTATGCAAAACATTCGGAATTGATGTGAAGTTTTTTATTGAATGCAGTAACCGCAGGCGCAATTATATTGCCTGAGAGGATAAGCACAAAGTGGTACATACCGAAGAATATGTAACCCCACGCAGAACCGTGCCAAAGTCCGTTGCAGAACCACACGCAGAACAAGGCTATACTTCCCGCAAGCAACGGTCCAAAGTGGTTACCGAGTTTTTTACGAGCGGAAGAAGTGAGATTTTTCATCGGTTTTGACATAGTAACGGGATAAAAAATATAATCCTTGAACCATGTACCGAGTGTGATATGCCATCTTTTCCAAAATTCTGAAATTGATTTTGAGAAGAACGGTCTTTCAAAGTTTTCAGGCATTGTAACACCGAAAATTTGAGCAACACCCATCACGGCATCCATTGTACCCGAAAAGTCGCAATATAGCTGGATTGTATAGGCAAGCGCTCCGAGTGCGATAATTCCGCCCTGATAGTCATCGTAATGGCTAAAAATCTGCTTAATCATCGGATTAAGTCTGTCAGCAATTACGAGCTTTTTCATAAGACCGAAAAGTATACGAACTGCACCGAGTTTGAAATTTTCAAAATCAATCTGTTTAACATTCCACAATTGGTCGGCTGTCTGACTGTAACGGCAGATAGGACCTTCTACAATCTGCGGAAAGAATGACATAAACAACGCAAGTCTGAAAATATTGTCATCGGCTTTAATAAGTCCTCTGTAAACATCAAAAAGGTATGATACAGCCTGCAGAGTAAAGAATGAAATACCGATTGGCATTATGAAACTCGGAATGTCAAACTGAATCGGAACATTTAAAAATGACAACAGCGAATTTATGTTTGTTGTGAAGAACGGTGAGTATTTTATCACCAATAAACCGCCAATCATAAGTACGGCGGCAAAGAGCAGAACTCTGCGACTGCGGTGGAGATATACCTTTTTAAGAGCCTTTTTCTCCTCTTTAGGAACAGCTTTGAGTGCCACACTTTTTTGAGTTTGTATCCTGTCAAGCCACAAGCCGAAATAATGGACACCCATTATTATCAAAATCAGGTAGGCGATTAACTCTCCGCTGATGAGCCAGAAGAAAATAAAACTTGCAATAAGCAGCATATACTTTCTCGCTCTTTGTGGAATGACAGCATACACAACGATTGTAACAGGCAGAAAAAGTACAAGAAACGCTACCGAAAAATATGAAGTGAGCGTGTCAAGACTTCCCGCCATAAGTAGCGATGGAAGATCCATCTTACTCCTCCTCTTGGAGTCTTTCAATCATACTCCACATTGCCTTTACCGAATTGAAGTTTGCGGGAACAACCTCAACTGCAGGAACTGTTACATCAAAAGCGTCCTCAATCTCGGCAATAAGTGAAATAATTGAAAGAGAGTCAAGATAGTGACCGTCAATAAGGTTTTCACAGCCTTCGTAATCTACATCCGGTTTAATGTCCTCTAAAATCTCAATAAGTTCATCCATTTTAATTTGTTTCCTTTCTGTAATTGGGTTTGTTTAAATTAAATGTTTCAAAGGAATCACGGACACAAAGATATGTTCCGTCCTCCTTTTTTATATAAACCGAGGGAATGTCACGGCTTAAAAACAAAGAAATTCCCTCTGTCATACAATAAGCGCCTGTGTTTTCAAAACAGATTACATCGCCGATTTCAATATTGGGCAAAGAAATCTGTTTTGCGATTATATCATTCATTGAACAAAGTGAACCGCAGATATTCCACGATTCGGTACACGGCTCGTTTTCTTTTCCGCAAACCGAGAGATACGGCTGTTTCATAGCCATATGCTGACCGTAGTACACAATATGGTTCATTCCGCCGTCAACAAGAAGGTAGTTCTCCCCTTTGTTGCATTTTTTGTCAACGATATGCGTGTAATATTTACCGCAGGCTGCGGCAATGCTTCGTCCGAGTTCAAGCGTGATTTTAGGCTTTGAAGTCATCTCGTTCAAAAGCTGTGAAAATCCGCCGATAAGCTCGTCTTCATCTATATTATCTTCCTTGAAATAGGTTGCAGGAAATCCTGTGCCGTATTCAAGTTCGTCTGCGATGTAGTTATATTTCTCTTTGAGAAGAATAAGAAGATTGTCAAGTTTGTCAATTTCTCTCTTGAGTTTTTTAAGAGAAGTTTTCTGTGTTCCCGAAAAGAACTGAATACCGAGGATATCAAGGTATTCAAATTCATTTCTTTTTGAAATAATTTCTTCGATTTCTTCGGAATTGATTCCGAACTGACTGCCGTTTGTGAGTCTTAAAAGCAAAGAAATTTTCTTTTTATATTTTTCGGACAATTCTCTGAAAAGATTAAACTGTGTAAGTGACTCTACGGTGAATATTCTGTCGCATTTTCCGTTTGCAACCATATTTTCCATAACTTCGGGAGTTTTATACACACCCGAAATCACCATCATTTTATCGGGAATATTGAGCAAATCGCAGATTTCCGCCTCACCCGGAGAACAAATTTCAAAGCGGTCAACATCATTTTCAAGTTCTGCGGTAATGAAAGTGTTCGCCTTGATTGCGTAGCAGATGGCAACATCTTTTGGAAGCATTTTTCTGAGATATGACACTCTTTCTTTGAGAGTTTTTACATCAAAAACATAAAACGCAGTTTTGTTCTGTTTTAAGATTTCATTCATCTTCTTCTGCCTCCTGCCATTTCGGCAAGCTTTTTGCGGTCGATTTTACCGTTCTTTGTAAGCGGCATTTCATCAACTCTGCGGATAATGCTCGGAATCATAAACGCAGGCAAATCCCTTGACATTGACGCGGCAAGCTCGTCCTTTTCAATTGAGCCTACGAAAAAGCCCTTGAGCCTTGATTTTTTTTCATCAAAAATACAACAGCATTGCTCAACACCGTCAACAGCCGACATTTCACGCTCGATTTCTTCAAGTTCAATGCGGTGTCCCATATATTTTATCTGAAAATCTTTTCTTCCGCTGAAAACAAGTTCCCCATTTTCATTATATCTTGCGAGGTCGCCTGTTCTGTAAATAAGTTCGGGATAGTACGGATTGAGCGGATTTTGGACAAAAGCCTTTGCATTCTGTTCGGGATTTGAATAGTAACCGAGTGCAAGAGCCGTACCTCTTACGCAGATTTCACCGACTTTTCCAACCTCTGAAATTCTGTTATTATTCTCATCAAGAAGAATAACATCTTCGTTTGGGAACGGTCTGCCAATCGGAATACCGTCTGCATAGTCACAATCGTTGTCGAGAATGTGATATGTGCAGTTGCAGGTAATTTCTGTCGGACCGTAAAGATTGACATATTTCGCATTTGGAAGATGCGAACGGAAATTTTTAAGAGCCTTGAGCGGCATAACCTCACCGCTGAAAAGAATCTTATTAACGGTTTCGGGAGTTCTGTAGTCAAGCGCATGGAATGTGCTGATAAGACAGAGAGCCGAAACCGCCCATATCATAGTTGTAACCTTGCGGTCACATATGAAGTCAATAAGTTCGGCAGGTGCGGAGAACATTCTTCTCGGCACAACAACAAGAGTTGCGCCTGTTTTAACAGCCGAATAGATATCCTTGACGGACACATCAAAATCAAACGGTGCTTGATTTGCAATTACATCATTGTTGTCGATTTCAAAAATTTCCGTGAAGTGGTCAATAAAATCAATAACGCTTCTGTGGCACACAACAATACCCTTTGGAGTGCCTGTTGAACCCGAAGTAAAGTTGACATAGAGCGGATCTGTGTCAATTTTATGACTGCGGATTTCGGCAAGTTTATTGTAATCAGGCTCTGATTTTGCCAATTCTTCAAATATTACGATTTTTCTTTCAGGGAAATATTCTTTTGCTGTTTCAAGCAAGCTTTCCGAAGTTACAATCACCTTTGGATTGAGTACGGAAACTGTGGTCTGAAGTCTGTTCTGTGGGAGTTCCGTGTTAAGAACGGAATAAAATCCGCCTGCATAAACCGTTGCAAAGAATGACGCAACCGCATCGGCACACTTTTCCATATATATACCCACCGCATCACCTGAACTTATAAGCTCAGAAAGAGCGGTTCCAACTGATGAACTGAGTTTTACACACTCTGAATATGTATAGGAAACCGATTCATCTGTTACAGCACACTTATCGGGATAGTGTTTGGCAGATTTTTCAAGATAAGTCAGCACATTGCCAGTCATAAATGCACCTCGTTTAATTTAATTTTATATTTATTGTAATATTATAAATTCATACAAACAATATTCTGTGTCACACTAAGTCTTTATATGATACCATATTTTTTGCAAAAATATGTCACAAAAATGTAATAATACAGGATTATTGAAATATTTTCTGCGTTATGCACAAATAATTATGTTGCAATTAGTAACTTTACTTCAAAAACAGCACCATCAAGGTAATTATACGCAGTTACCGTGCCTTTGTGCAGATGAATAATCTCTTTGGCAAGTGAAAGTCCGATACCTGTTCCGCCATCACTGCCTTTGTAGAATCTGTCAAAAATATGTTCAATATCATCACGATTGATGCCTTTGCCGTCATCTTTGAACCTGATATAAACATACTTTGGATTTGTTTCAATAACTACCGTGATTTTCTTTTTGGAATATTTCAGTCCGTTCACAATAATATTACGAAACGCCCTTGCCATCTGATACTCATCGCATTTTACCGTGATTACCTCATCTGGAAATTCCGGCACTATGCTGATACCGTTCATCTGCTGAACCGCATCAAGTGACCGAAAACAATCGTAAAGAACCTCTTTTATGTCAAGCTTTACAAGGTCAAGCTTAAAATGTCGTGAATCAATTTTTGAAATTGAAAGAATTTCCTCAACAAGACCTGTCATTCTCTCTGTTTCCTGCATAATAATTCCTGCGGCATTTTGAGGGTCAACAAGGTTCATCTCTATTCCCTCCGCATAGCCTTGAATTGCCATAAGCGGAGTTTTGAGTTCGTGGGAAGAATTCTGGAAAAATCTGCGTTGAGTTTTCTGTGAATCTTCAATTTTAACACCGAGCCTGTAGCCTATTACGCTCATTACAGCTACACAACACAAAAAAATTGCAGAGATGAGCCAATTGAGCGAACGGGTGTATTTTACGATATGGTCAATATTTATGTACATAAGATACCGTGTTCTTATTGAATCCCCTGTCCAAGTATCGGTTACATACACTTCTTCATACGAGGTGAAAATATAGTATCCGTTTTCTGTTTGCAGAGTGTGAATATCGCCATCGGTCAAATCGTGTTTTTTCGCATAATCCGTAAGCTCCGATGTACTTTTTAGCGAAGTTGAGTTTGAACCTACAACCGTATTATTTTCGGTTGAACCGCCCTCAACAGATGGGGTTATGTCTATATAGTAAATATCAGAGCTGAAGTATGAATCCTGATACCCACTCTCAAACTCTTGCGCAAGGGTTGAGTCATCGGAATCATCATAAGTACCGCTGTCATAATATATCTGACCTTGCTGCTGCGACTCATTCATATAGTTCTGATAATCGAGTTCATATTTAAGAGCATCTTCAGCCTCATTCACAAAATGTGTCGGAAGTACAATGTTGAGTATATAAGCAAAGGTCAAAAATAGTAAAATCATCGACACCCATACAATAATAAGGATACGAAATTTTATATGTTTCACTTTTTATCCTCCGCAATGCTTATTCTGTAGCCGAATCCCCAGATTGTGCCTATGCTGACATTGCTGCCTGCAAGATTAAGTTTTCTGCGTATTCTTCGCAGGGTTTCATCTGTTACACGGGTTTCAACTTCTGTGTCAAACCCCCACACTCCTTCAAGCAATTCTTCTCTTGAAAAAGCTTTCTGCGGTTCTTTTAACATATATATAAGCATTTTAAGTTCTGTTTTGCTGAGTGACACAGGCTTGCCTTTGCAGTAAAGCATATTTTCCTGTGCAAAAAAGTTCAAATTGCCGACCATTATATCGGTCAGGTCTTGTGCGGTTGCCTTTTTGCTGTTCATATCCATTCGCCTTAAAAGGGATTTTACTCTCATTAAAAGGGTTGTAAGTCTGAACGGCTTTGTGAGATAATCATCACTGCCAAGAGTTATTCCCTTTATATAATCGTATTCAGAATCCTTTGCCGTTAGCATAATTATAGGAACATCGGTTATATTGCGCAGCTGACGGCAGATTGTAAGTCCGTCAGTTCCGGGCATCATAATATCAAGAATGACAAGTTCACATGGACTTTCAAGAAATTTTGCCATAAGTTCGTCACCTGTTTCAAAAGCGGTAACGCTGTAACCGTCGCTCTCAAGAAACTTTGTAATAAGGTCACGAATGTTCTTTTCATCATCCGCAATATAAATTGATGCACCCATAGTAAAAATACCCTTTCTGAACAGAACCGCAACTTTTAAGCATAATTTTCATCACAATCATATGTATTATACCAAATTTCAAAGTAAAAATCCACCGAGAAATGAATCTGAATTGTAATAAAAGTGTCACAAAACGGAGTAATTACACAAGTTTTGTGCAAAAGTAAACGGCTGCCACAAAAATGACAACCGTTTACCGATTAGATTATGTATTTAATTAAAGTGTTAATTATAACATTATTCGTTTACTACAACTGAACTTGTTGCGTCTTTGCTTACTGTAACTGACTCGGAAGCAACGCCGTTAACAGTTGTTGTGCGACCGTTGTAAGCTGCTGCGTAAACAGGAGTTTTACCTGAGATTGTAAGAGTTGTATTCTCAAGTGTGCAGGTTGCATCAAATGGATAAGATGATGCATTTGAACGGTTACCGACTACAAGAGCAGCTACAGGAACTTCGTTACCTGAACCCCACTTACTGTCAATATATTTATCAAAGAAATCGTCTGTTGAAGCAGCTCTTGACTTGATGTCGGAATTCTTTACATTAGCTGTACCGCAACGAACGATGAGGCCCTGACGACCGCCTTCAAGAGTTGAATCTTCAATATTGAGTGTACCCGGAATATTGAAGAGAACTGCTGTTGAGTCGTTTTGACTTGTCTTTAAAACAGAATTTTTGATATTAACAACAACACCTGCACCTGTTTGGTTATTGCTGGCATTTGTTGACAAACAATACGGATCTGCATAGATTTCTGAATCAATAATATTGAACTCTGCATTATTTACGCTTTGATCAACCAAAAGACTCTGATCGCCCAAATTCATTTCAACATTCTTAACAGTAGCACTGCCGTTTTCTCCTACTAAAATAGCTGCCGTATTAGGAGCACCGCCGGAAATATTAACTGTACCGTTTTCAAGGTTGAGTGTTTTGCCGTCGCTTACATCAATACTATTAGGTGCCGATACAGTAAGTGTTTTGTTGTTGAGGTTCATATCAACATCTGTAGCTGCATTGAGCTTTCTGCCATCGATTTCGACATTGGCTGCAAGAACTACAGGTTCGCCTGCCTCGATAGCTGCGTCAAGGTCTTCGTCACTCCTTACAACAACTGCATCTTTAGTGGCATAAGCTTCTGCAACTGATGCAAAAGGATCTTTCTGAATAGCTGCTGCATCAAATGTAAGTGCAACACCTGCTTTAAGATCGCCGTTCTCCATCATGTCGCTGTTTTCGATAGCCTTGTCATATGTAACCTTATTGCCCTTGAGAACAGGGAATTTCTTTACATCTGCATTAGCAGAAACTTCACGATAGTAAACATTATCATGACCAACAAGCTTTGTCCAACCATCAGCCATTTGGAAACCAACGAGTCCGTCTGTTGCATCTGTAATGGTAACAAATACATAAGCGTCAACTGTGTTGGTTACGGTAACCGTAGGATCCTTGTCCTCCTCTGTACCGGGGATAATGTTATATTCATTACCTGTTGTTTCACTAAGTTCTACCGTTACACGATTTGTTTTGAAGTTGTTTGTAATAGGATCTGCATTATCTTTAAGATATGCAAATGTACCGCCGCCGATAAGCATCATTGCTGCAAGTGAAACTGCTACGCCGCCCGTGACAATGTTTTTCTTGTTTAATTTCATGGTTTTACACTCCTTTTCATGGTTTTACACTCCTTAAAATAAATATTTAAATGCACCGGATTTACCGGTTTATAAATTGTTAATCAATTGTAAAGTTAAGATAATCGCTGCTGTAAACTTCGATGTAATTTTCAACCTCGGAATTAGGTATTACGGTACCGTTGGAAATGAATGTTGATCCGTGAGATTCAACAGTTGTACCGCTTGCCCTGATTGACATAAAATACTGATTATTGCCTGTTGTCGCAGTTGCTGTGATTTTGCAGTTATTGAAAATTGTTTTAGTGTTTGTTGCGTCGGTATTTACAACAACTGTTGCAAAATCATTCCAATGGTTATTGTTATAGGTCTTATCATTCAAGCCGATAAGCTCGCAATCATCAAATGTTGCAACTGTGTTAGGTGACCATGTCTGATATGCACACCAGCCTGTAATCTTTGAGTTCTTAATATTGAGAACCGCATTATCGCTTGAGCCTGCAATATTGAGTGCATAATAGTTAGCAGATACGCTTGAGTCCTCAATATTGATTGTTACATTATCGGAAGCATAAACCGAAATACCTCTTGTATTTGTTCCGGTTGTAGGTCCTACAAGGTCAGCACCCTTGACATTGATTGTTACGGGTTCGCTCTGATCGTTGACATTGATTACACGGCTTGTAATGCTTGTACCTGTTGACTCAGGTGCTACAATCTTTTTGCCGTTGCCGACAATGTTTACTGTTCCGCTTACTTCAAGATATGCAGGAAGAGTAATATCATCTGAAAGAACTGCTGTTTTGCCGTCTGAAAGAGCCTGTTCTAAATTATCGGCTGTACCGACTGCCGCATACTGCTCCTCAAATGCCGTTTTTGCATCAGCAAAGCCTTCCTGCTGAATTGCATATGCAGTAAATGTGAGATTAAGGCCTGCTTTAAGAGTACCGTCTGCATCAACCATATCGCTGTTTTCAAGAGCTTTGTCATATGAAACCTTGTTATCTTTGAGAACAGGAAATTCTTTTACATCATCATTTGCACTGACAGACCTATAATAAACCTTCGTATTGCCGAGATTCCAACCGTCAAGCTTCTGCCAGCCATCGGCAATAGCATAGTCAACAAGACTTTCTGTATTGTCTTCAACAATTGCATACACCCATGCGTCAACTGTGTTGGTAACAGAAACTTTCGGATTCTTATCCTGTGATGTACCCGGAATGATGTTGTAACCGTTACCGGTTGTTTCTTCAAGATCAACCAAAACAGCATTCGTATTAAAGTTGTTCTTTACGGCAGGTGCATTATCTTTAAGATATGCAAATGTACCGCCGCCGATAAGCATCATTGCCGCAAGCGAAACTGCAACCGAGCCTGTGATTATATTCTTTTTATTTAATTTCTTTCCCATAATAGCTTATCCTTTTCATAATTAATTTTCGGGCTTTTTGCCGAGTTTCCAACAAATTGCAAGACCTGTTACGCTGAACAGAATGCAGAGCATATACCAGTCAAGACTTGCACCGCCTGTCTTTGGCGGAACATTTGAGTTTGAGCCGTTGACATTTGTCTGCGGTTGTGTTGCACCTGTCGGATTTGTAAACGGAGCAGGAACAGTTGCAGGAATTGTTGTAAATTCGGTTGCATCTGTTGTTGGCTGAATTGACTCTGACGGAACAACTGCTGTTGTCGACTCACTCGTTTCAGACGGTTGAGTTGCCGATGATGAAGGTATCGGAGATGTTGTCTGAGTGGGTTCTGTCGAGGTTGTCGGCTGAGTTGTTTCTGTCGGCTCTGTCGGTTTGGTCGGTCCCTCTGTGGGTTCTTCTGTCGGCTTTACCGTTGGATCCGTCGGTTTTGTCGGTCTTTCTGCAGGATCTTCGGTAGGCTTTGCCGTGGGTCTTGGTTCCGTTCCCGAGAAGCTGTTTACACAAGGATTCGACAAAATCGAAACATATGAAACCGTTCCGTTCACCGTCTGAGAGGATATTCCCAGAATAAAACTCAAGCAAAGAGTACAGAAAAAAATTCGTTTAAAAATGTTTAAAAAATGTTTGTCATTTTTCATATTCTGTTCATACCTCCCTCCTTTTAAAATATTTTGTTACGCAATTTATGCGATTTCGGGATAGGCTGCTGTTGTATCAGCAATTAATTTTTTTCAGCAGGTAAAAACTGTTCAATTGCAAGGTTGATGGCCTCGTTTTTCTCAATGTTCGCCGCCTGAACAGCATAAGCTGTTGCTGTAACCGTTTTCTGACCTATTTTCTCAACATCCTGTGAGGTGAGATCCTGTGAAACTGTTATAGTTGTAAAAATCGGATTGAGAACAACATCATTGTCTGTCATAAGTGCGTTGATGCTTGATTTGTAAATATAAACCGTTTTGTTACCGTTTGAAGCAACCTTGAGCCATGATGTTGTATCATAGTTGATTGTGAAAAGGTCGTTGAGTTCGTTATCTACGCACATAAATACATAGCACTCTTCACTGCCCTTAAGAACAGTAACTGTAGGGTCTTTGTCAAGAACTGCACCCGGAATATACTTGTAGCTGTTCTCTAAAACACGCTGTGCGTTGTCGCCCTCAACAGTCTTTCCGTCGGTATCTACAAGAGCTTCATCAAGCTTGATTGAAATTGCTCCTCCTGCAAATGTGTTGACTACCGAATCACTTGTGTCCGACAACCAAGAAAGTGTTGGTGAAATTGTCATTGCCGCAATTACCGCAAGCAACAGACTTACGATTATTGCTTTCTGACTTTTTCGCATATTAATCTCTCCTTTCATTATTTTACATCGCTCAGCGATGATAAGATACTTTGTTATTCTTTGATATCGGAATCTTTATCGGTTGTATCACCGATTGATGTTTCCGACAGCTTTGTCTTTTTGCCTTTTTTCTTTACTGTGCAGTCCCACACAATTGAAAGTATGAGGAGAATGACGATTACTGCAATAACATACGGTCGGTTTGCAGGGTTTGTAAGAAACCTTACGGGTGTTCCGATTGCAGGAATACAGAAAGTTGCTTTTCCTACTACATTGTTCCACCTAACGGGTGATGAATCGTTTGCATTATTAGCATCGCCCTTTGTTGTAAAAGTTTGATTTTGAGAATCGACTGCAACAACACGGTGGGTTACAAGAACATTATTTTCATTCAGTATGTATGTAATGATGTCACCCTCTTTAATTTGTTCGGGTTCAATCTTTTGAACAACCACAACGCTGTTTACGGGAAGCCTCGGGGTCATACTTGCACTTTCAACTGTGTACATATTCCAACCGAGAAGCTTTATAACAACAAAAGCAACTGCAACAACAGCAACTATAACTGTTATAAATGTTGAAACAAAATTACCGACTGTTGTAAGAACACTTTTTGACTTTGGTGATAAGGACATTTTGCTAACCTCTTGACATTCTTGTGCATACTTTATTGCACTTTCGTTACTCTTTGTCTTTCTATACTTCTTTGTATCATTTTATGTTATGATTATAGCAGTTTACACATTATTTTACAAGTGCTATGCAATATATTTGTACACAAATTAAACTATTGTTATTTGTGAGATATCAACAATATTAAAATTTTGTTTTTAATACATACTAATATGCTCTTGACATATGTGCGATAATGTTATATAATTGTAGAGATATATAATGGTTTAATTGGAAACGCACATTTCTCCTTTTGGAAATGATAACGAACAACACTTATATGTTTACTAAGTTATCATTTTTACAAAGGAGATTTTTTATGCCAAAAACTAAATTTCAGGAAGTTATTTTTACGATTATCATGGTGTTCTTTATGGTTTATGCCATGATTTGCTACAACACAGCTCTTAATATCGGCGGAATGAAAAACGAAATTTTTCTTTCCGCCTTCAAAGAACTTTCTTTTATGGGACCGATTGCATTTATTCTTGACTTTTTCATTATCGGTCACATTGCCAAAAAGCTTGCTTTTAAGATTGTAAACCCTGCAAAGGATAATCCTTTCTTCCTTGTACTCGCAATTTCTGCAATTTCGGTTATCTTTATGTGTCCTCTTATGAGCCTTGCTGCCACTCTTATTTTCAAAAATGCGGGTGTTGAGGTTATTTCGGTATGGCTTGAAACTACCGCACTCAACTTCCCTATGGCACTTTGCTGGCAGTTGTTTTTTGCAGGCCCGATTGTCAGATTCATTTTCAGACATATTTTCAGAAGGTCACTTACAGCAGACAACACACATTGATTACACAATTACAAATAAAAATGCTCTGTACCGTTTGATTTGGTACAGAGCATTTTTGTTTTTGCATGATTTTTAATCTTCAAAAAGCGAATTCATCAGATTTTTAATTTTTCCTTTTCTGGCTTTTGTTTCATCGCTGTTCAGAAAATAGCTGTTTTCCTGAAAGTTGATTACATCGCCTTCTTTGATATTTTTCGGCAGGGCTTTAAGTTCAAGATTCACCATATCGCCGTTTTCACACTCAAGAACAGCCTTGTCGCCTTCTATTCTGTCAACAATAAATTTTTTCAAGCTTATTCATCCCTTTTCATTGAAGTTTGTCCCGTTTTGATTGTCACACCTGAACCCTCGGTTGAAACGACAATTGTTCCGTTTTCATCGGTTCTGTATGTTTCAACTCCGAATTCATCAAGCAACTTTAATGTGCTTTTGTGCGGATGTCCGTAGCTGTTGTCCTTTCCGAGTGAAATAACCGCATATTTAGGATTCACCTTTTCAAGCAACGCTTTTGTTGTTGAAGTTCTGCTTCCGTGATGACCTACTTTAAGAACTTCTGCACTCATATCTGCCGTAACGGTTTCAAGCTCTTTCTTTTCGGCATCTCCGAGGAACAGAAAGCTGTCGTTTCTATAATTCATTTTAAGAATTATCGAGCAATTGTTCAGATTATCCTCGTCAATCTTTACGGGAGCAAGAATATTTATGCTGAAATCATTGTCATCAATAATATTCATACCCGCTTTGGCTGACTTGACTTTGAGTCCCTTGTCAGCTATTGCCGTGAGCAGATTCTCATAGGTCTTGGTTGTGGTTGTAACCTTAGGCATATAGATTTCGCCGATATTATTATGCTTTACAACATAAGCCATTGAACCGATATGGTCTGCGTGAGGGTGAGTTGCTATGAGATAATCAATATTTGTGTATCCGAGATTATTGATATATTCGGTAATACTTTTGCCGTACATATTTTCGCCTGCATCAATCAGCATACACTTTTGATTCGGCAGTTCAATGAATATGCTGTCGCCCTGCCCGACATCAAGGTAATGAACCGATAATGTTCCGATCTCTGAAACAGTTGTTTTGTTTTCCGAATCGGAACCGTTCACATTGATATTGATTGAACACGAACAAAGTGCAAGACAGATTACCGCAAACAATGCAGTAAGCTTTAATATTAATTTTGAATTAATTTTAATTTTTAACACCTCACAATTCTGAGTCTTATTGTACAATAAACAAGTCAATATTTCAAGAAAAGAAAAAGGAGAGCCTTTGCGACTCTCCCCTTTCGATTATCGTTATGCGGTTTTGCCTGTATAAAGCTGATAGTATCTGCCCTTTTGTTCAAGAAGCCGTTCGTGTGAACCACGCTCGATGATTCTGCCCTTTTCAAGAACCATAATACAGTCTGAATTCTTGATTGTTGAAAGTCTGTGGGCAATAACAAAGGTTGTTCTGCCGTGCATAAGCCTGTCCATGCTGTCCTGAACCATCTTTTCGGTACGGGTATCAATTGAACTTGTAGCCTCATCAAGGATAAGTGCGGGCGGATCTGCAACAGCGGCTCTTGCAATCGCAAGCATCTGGCGCTGTCCCTGACTGAGGTTGCCGCCGTCACCCTTGAGCAGGGTATTGTAGCCGTCAGGAAGCTTTCTGATAAAGCTGTCTGCGTTGGCAAGCTTTGCCGCTGCGATAACCTCTTCGTCTGTTGCGTCAAGTCTGCCGTAACGGATATTTTCCATTACGGTATCCGTGAACAGGTGTGTATCCTGTAAAACTATACCGAGTGAACGGCGAAGGTCGCCTTTTTTGATTTTATTGATATTGATTCCGTCATAACGGATTTTACCGTCCTGAATATCGTAGAATCGGTTAATAAGGTTCGTGATTGTTGTTTTGCCTGCACCTGTTGAACCGACAAACGCAATCTTCTGACCCGGTTCTGCGTACAAATCAATATTGTGGAGAACTATCTTATCATCCGTGTAGCCAAAGTCAACATCGTCCATAACAAGCGCACCCTTGAGTTCACGGTACTCTGTTTTGCCTGTTTCACTGTGGGTATGCTTCCAAGCCCACATACCTGTTTTTTCCTCTGTTTCAACAAGCTTTTCGCCCTCTTTGCGGACATTGACAAGTGTTACATATCCGTCATCAACCTCAGGCTCTTCGTCAAGAAGTTTAAAGATACGGTCTGCACCTGCAAGCGCCATAACAATTGAGTTAAACTGCTGGCTGACCTGATTGATAGGCTGGGTAAAGCTCTTGTTAAATGTGAGGAAGCTTACGAGTTTACCGATTGTAAATCCGAGGAAGTTGTTGAGAGCAAAGATACAACCTACGATTGCACAAAGTACATAGCTGATGTTACCAATCTGTGCGTTAATCGGCATAAGGACATTTGCAAACTTGTTTGCGTTGTATGAACTGTTGAAAAGCCTGTCATTAAGCTCATTGAATTCTTCAATGCTCTTTTTCTCATGGTTAAATACTTTTACAACCTTCTGACCGTTCATCATTTCCTCAATGTAACCGTTAGTTGCACCGAGGTCTGCCTGCTGTTTTGCAAAAAACCTTCCGCTTCGTGACGCAAGCTGTTTTGTAACAAAAAGCATTACGCCAACCATTACAAGTGTAAGAAGTGTGAGCGGAATACTGAGTGTGAACATACTTACAAGAACGGCTATGATTGTAATTCCGCTGTTGAAAAGCTGAGGAATACTCTGGCTGATCATCTGACGGAGGGTGTCAATATCGTTTGTGTAAACACTCATGATATCGCCGTGAGGGTGTGTGTCAAAGTATTTTATCGGAAGGCTTTCCATATGTTCAAATATCTGACAACGCAAATCACGCATTGTACCCTGTGTTACATAAACCATAATTTTTGCGTAGATAAACGCCGACGCTGCACCGATTGCATAGAAAATTGCAACTCTTAAAATTGCTCCGAGCATCGGTCCGAAGTCACGGCTGCCGCTCTGAATCATCGGAGTGATGTAATCGTCAATAAGATTCTGAATAAACAATGAACCCTGAACATTTGCAAGTACGCTGATGAGGATGCAGACGAAAACAATAATCATCTGAAATTTATATTTTTTGAAGATAATACCGAATAGTCTTTTAAGAACCTGACCTGAATTTTCAACCTTTTGTGCAGGTCCTCGGTTTCTTCTTCCCATTGGTCCCGGCATAATTACAGCTCTCCTTTCGCATCAAAATCACCGTTGCCGCTTGTCTGGGCAACATAAATTTCATTGTAAATCGGACTGTTTTTGATAAGCTCTTCGTGAGTACCCACTGCGCTTATCTCACCGTCATCCATTACAATAATCTTGTCTGCGTGTGAAACGCTTGATACACGCTGTGAAATAATCAGCTTTGTAGTATCGGGGATATTCTCGCTGAATGCCTTGCGGATACTTGCGTCTGTTGCGGTATCAACTGCACTTGTCGAATCATCAAGAATAAGGATTTTCGGATTTTTCAGCAAAGCTCTTGCAATGCAAAGACGCTGTTTCTGACCGCCCGAAACATTAGTACCGCCCTGTTCGATTTTTGTGTTGTACTTATCGGGGAAGCTTTCGATAAACGCATCTGCACACGCCAGCTTGCAGGCATTGACGCATTCTTCCTCTGTAGCATTTTCGTTGCCCCATCTGAGGTTGTCAAGGATTGTACCGCTGAAAAGAACATTCGACTGGAGCACAACCGAAACCTTGTCACGCAGAGTTTCGATATCATAGTCACGAACATCTTTTCCACCGACCTTAACAGAACCTTCGGTTACATCATAAAGTCTTGCAATAAGGTTTACAAGGCTTGTTTTTGAAGAACCCGTACCGCCGATAATACCGATTGTTTCGCCTGATTTGATTTTTAGGTTGATATCGTTGAGAATCGGTTTTTCGGCTTTTGTGTTGTATGAGAATGAAACATTGTCAAACTCAATGCTTCCGTCCTTAACCTCGTAAACAGGGTTTTCGGGATTTGCAAGCGTTGATTTTTCATTAAGCACACCTGCAACACGCTTACCGCTTGCAAGGCTCATTGTGAGCATTACAAACACCATTGCCACCATAAGGAGATTCATAAGAATGTTCATACAATATGTGAGCATACTTGTAAGTTCACCTGTTGTAAGCTCACTGCTTACGATCATATTTGCGCCAAACCAGCTTACAAGAATGATTGATGCGTATGAAGTAACCATCATAACCGGTGATACTGTTACCATTGCATTTTCAGCCTTAACAAAAAGTCTGTAAACATTGTCGGCTGCCTTGCGGAACTTTCCGACTTCATGTTTTTCACGAACAAAAGCCTTTACGACTCTGATTGAAGTTACATTTTCCTGAACGCTTGCGTTGAGTTCATCGTACTTTTCAAAAACCTGACTGAAATACTTGTATGTTGTCTTCATAATAAAGACAAGAACAATTGAAAGCAAAATTGTTGCAATGAGATAAATACAGGCAAGCCTTGCATTGATGATGAATGTCATTGTCATTGCACAGATGAGCGATACAGGCGCTCTGAAACACATTCTTAAAAGCATCTGATATGCATTTTGAAGGTTTGTTACATCCGTTGTCATACGGGTAACAAGTCCTGCGGTTGAGTAACGGTCAATGTTGGCAAACGAGAATGACTGGATATTTGCAAACATTGAGCGTCTAAGGTTTCTTGCAAAGCCTGCCGAAGCTTTTGCACCGTAGATACCGCCCATCATACCTGCAAACAAGCCCGTGAGTGCAAGTGCGCCCATATAACCGCCTGTTATGAGTATGTGCTGCATATCGCCCTTGTTGATACCGTCGTCAATCATTGATGACATAAGAAACGGAATAATTGTTTCAACAATTACTTCGAGTATCATAAAGAACGGTGTAAGAACAGACTCTTTGACGAAACCTTTGATATTTTTTGCCAAAGTTTTTATCATACTTAACTCCTTCCGTTTTAATTTGCATTTTCAAGTCCGCTGAGAATTTTATTTATAAGAAAAAGAAATTGTTTCTTTTCTTCTTTTGTCAGCAGACTGTCAAGCAAAGTTTCGTTTTTGGTTATCATATTTTCGATTTTGTAATGAAGTTCAATACCTGTTTCGGTCAAGACAAGTTTTTTGAGTCTTGCGTCACTTTCAACGCTCTCCCTCGTTATGTAATTTTTCTTTTCCATAAGTTTAAGAATACTTGTAACGGTTGAACGGGCAATTGAAAATGCGTTCTCAATATCTTTTTGATAAACATCTTCGTCACGGTGATCATAGAGATATGCAATAATCCAGCCGTGCATAAGAGTCAGCTTATCCACACCCTTATCCTTGGCGGAATAGATTAACTTTCTCTGCAAAACCTGATTAAGCACCTTGATTTCGTGACCGATTGAATCATTAAAGCGTTTGTTGCACTTACAGCTTTTTACGCTTTTATCATCACACATTATTTCACCTCCGAAATCACACTTATGAGATATTGTTCTATATAGAATAGTTCGATACAAAACAATTTGTATCAGTAATTATAGCACCTTCATTTTGAATGTCAAGAGAAATTACAAATAATTATTCAAAGTTTCACATTGCTGTCACAAATCAAAAGCGACAGCTAAAATTACAGCTGTCGCAGTTGAAATCATATTCACTTTGCACAAATTATGACAATTGTCACTTTTTTAGGATTTCTGTCGCATCACGGATATCAGGGGTTTTGTCACCGTTGATATCGCAAACAAAAAGAGCATACTGATTTTCGTCATAATCGTCAAAGGTGAGGTCTTTGATAAGATACTTCTGAATAAGCTCAGCATCCTTTTCATCTGTTTTTCCGTCAATGTTGAGGTCTTTCATATTTTTGGGAACGCAACCGCCGTCAAGCACAAAATCAATTTCGCTGTCGTTCATGAGTTCATCGGCTCTGTTTTTGTCAACATCAACAATGTAAAGTCCCAATGTGTCAAAGCATTGATAAACATACTTTGCATCCTTTAAAATCTCGGCTTTCTTTTCTTTTGCCCTGTCATTTGTTATGCCTGCACCTTGAAGATGCGAATCAAGCTTTGCAATCAGCTCCATAGCATAATCGTTGTCGGTCATTGCACGGTCGAGGTCAACTCCGTTTGTCATATAGAACCAACCGAGCGAACTTATAACATATAAATTTGACACATCAAGTCCGCAGTAAACGGCAATTTTCCCGTCCTTGTACTGACCTTTTTTCATCGACATTTTGGAATAGCCCTTGATTATACTGTAACCGAGTTTCATTCCGTCCTCGCTGATATAACCGAGGTCAAATGCCGCTGCACTTGTACATGAAAGACACGCTCCGCCGATGAGCATTGCAAATACGAGCAATATTGAAATCACCTTTTTAGAAAATTTTCTTTTCACAAAAAACACCTCCATTGGTAGTATCACCGAACGGAAGTGTTTTATTTTGATTTATTTACTTTTATTTGACTTATTATTTTTTCTATCTTTTCTTATTTGATTAAGCTCTGAGCCTTTGGTTTTTACCTTTCTTTTAAATTTTGCAACGGTAAACGCTTTTATTATGTCATGATAGACATAATTGATTTCCGCACAAACCATAAGACAAACCATAAGGAAGTAGAACCAAATCATAATAACGGCGATTCGGGTAAGTCCTCCGTACACGGAAAATCCGTTGAAGTCTGACACATAAACCGAAATGCCGAACGAAAGCACATACCACGAAACAGTGCAGAGAAACGCACCCGGCAGCTGCGACTTAAAGCCGTATTCCTTATGCTCACTGCGTGAGATGTTCGGAAAGTTTCTGTAAATCAGGGCAAACAATACCGTGAGGAACAGGAAGATAAGCACATATCTGAGATGATAGATTATTCCGATTATGTCAGGCAACGATTTTAGATGGGGTGAAAGAAAATCGTTAATTGTTGAACCGAGGACAATAAGTACAAGTGACGCAAGCAAAATTACAAACAATGCAATTGTGTAGAACATCGCTCTTATTCTGAGAAAGAACCAGTTTCTGTTTTCGTAAGCGTCATAAATTCTGTTAAGACCGTTTGTGATTGCATGGATTCCCTGAGCCGCCGACCATAATGTGATTACGAGCGTTACAAGTGAAATTCCGACTGCACTTTCATAGGCAGAGGTCAAAAAGTATGTTAAGTCATCGGCAATTTTTGACGAGAATATACTGCTCAATCCGTGATGAACAAAGTCAATCGGAATGTGCAGGTTCTGCAAAAGTGACACAAAGAACATTGAGAGCGGCACAGCCGATAATATGATGAAGAATGCCGACTGTCCGGCAATTGCAAAAATATTATCGTGAACGCATTTGCTTGTTATCGGTTCAAATCTACCTGTTATTCTTTTGTAAAGTTTTATCGCCTTGTCAACGAATTTTATCCTCAATGCGTCACCTCCCCTATTTCTATATGATAATTATTTTATACCGTTTTTCTTCATCTGAACATTATAAGAAATTCTTGTTAGAAGTTTTTCGGGTGCAAAATGTCTGAAAAACGACACCGCTTTCATTTCAAAGCCGGGTGTGATAATCATTTTGCCCTTCATGGTCATGTCAACGGCATACCTTGCGACAAACTTCGGGTCAAGTCCTCTTATGCAGAATTTTACATCCGCAACATTATTGAAGTTGGTTTTTACGGGACCCGGGCAAAGTACGGAAACCTTGACATTTTTATTATCCCTACGCATTTCCTCATGAATTGCCTGAGTAAGACGGACAACATAATTCTTTGATGCATAGTAGCTTGCAAATGTCGGTCCTGCAAGAAATCCTGCGGCAGAACCTACATTGAGAATATATCCGCTGTTTCTCTCCGTCATATCTTTAAGAAAAAGCTTTGTGAGAATGTGAACCGTTGAAACATTTGTGTGAATGAGTTCAAGCTCTCTTTCAAGCGGAACATCCAAAAATTTTCCGTATGCACCGAATCCGGCATTGTTGACAAGAAAATCAATCTGTTCATTTTCATTCTTAATATGCTCATACAAATCCATGCTGTCACTTTCTCGTGAAAAATCAAGCGTAATTACCCTGACATTCACATTTGAAAGTTCCTCTTTCAGCTTGTTAAGCTTGTCGGTTGAGCGTGATACAAGAATAAGGTCATAACCGAGTTCTGCAAGATATCGAGCGATTTCTTTTCCTATGCCCGAACTTGCGCCTGTAATCAAAGCCTTCATTAGTTTTCATCATCCTTCGGTTTTTGTGCTGTGGCACAAAGCCATGTTGTACCTTCCTTGGTGTATGTGTTTATGTTTTCAAAGCCTGCCGATTCAAGTACGGCTCTGATTTCCTGCGGAGTTACCGACTTGATATTCAGCATATTTTCAACCTTTTCCCACTTGAACGGATCATCGTCTGTTCTGAGCATTTCAAAAAGCAGCATAACCGTTCCGCCCTGTTTGAGAACACGGAAAACTTCTTTTACATCATTTTCCTTATCAGGCCAGAAGTAGTAGGTTTCAACTGCCGTGATATTGTCGAATGTATTGTCATCAAAAGGCATATCGGATACGGATGCCTGAAGAATTTTCGCTTTGTTGCAGAGTATATTTTTTGAATTGAGTTTTTCGGAGGATTTTACCGAGAGTTCGGAATAGTCAATCCCGTAAACCTTGCCGTTGGCAACAATTGAGCAAAGTCGGTCAACGGTTTTTCCGCCGCCGCAGCCTATGTCAAGTACAGTTGCGGTGCGTTCAATATTCATATGTTCAAGTCCCCATGAGGTAAGGCATGAATGTCCTTTATTCATAGCCTTAATCATCATTTTGCCCCAAAAGCCGTTTGGCTTTTTAGCATTCTCAACCAACTTGCGGTATTTCATAAAAATCACTCCAATCTGAAATTTTCATCTGTTTACTGTCTTATTATCTATTATTTTCTTTTTCTTCCTGTTGAATTAAGTTTTTGAAGTAAGAGTGCAAGGAAAAACGCACCGCCTACTATAACGATGAACCAAACAAATGACATATACAACGGTTGATTCATCACACGCAAAAACGGGTATGGACCGTCAACTGCACCGACTATGTTAAGTATAATAAGCAGAATCGCATATATTAATGTAGGGATTGTAGCCGTGAAAGCTGATTTTGTGTTAAGATGAGGTTCTTTTTCAAAAAGCACAAACGATAAAATTGTAAGAATCGGACACAAAGTATGTAAAAAGGTGAAGTCTTTGTTAAAAAGCATATAGAGCCAACCGTTTATGCCCTCTCCACGCATCGGGGAAAGTACAGCAAGAACTACGATAAATGTTACCGAAAGCACAGCCGCCGCCATATATTTGATCATCTGAACCGAGTGCGGAATTTCTTTTCCGCTTTTGAGATATCGCACCTGAAAGCCTGCCATAACCGCACAGGCAACAAGTGCAAACAGGTTGCTGTCCTCAGTGTAATATACAAGCGGATAGCAGCCTATTTTGAAAAACACGATAATTATTGCGGCAATCTCACAAGCAATAATCGCAAGATTAAATGCCAAAGCTGTTTTTGTTCGTTTTATTTTAAGAGTATTTTGCATTTTTAATCCTTTTCTATTGTTAGTTTCTTTCAATAAATTTCAAGTGTTGATATTACGCATTATTTTTCTTCACAATATATATACCATAAATTGCAAGTAAAATGTAAGACACAAGACAGGTTATCAAAGCTATTGTCGGGTACTGATTGCTTGTTGAAAAGCAAAACGGAATACCGCATAGATTTATTATTAAATGCAGTACAATCGGAACCCAAAGGTTTTTACTTACAGCATAAACTGCTCCGAAATAAATGCCCAGTGCAGTTGCCCAAACTGTTTTAGCTATTATTGTTACGATTGGCTGTCCCAACGCTCCGAAAATATGTCCTAAGCCAAATAATGCAGAAGCAATTAAAATAGCATATAATGTTGCATTTTTTCTTTTACCAAACCATATTTTGATAATATTCTGCAATAGACCTCTCAAATACAGTTCTTCCATAATGCCAACACCTATGTAATACACAATGCCTTCAATAAGAACTCTCCATACGGTTGGTTTGTTATCGAATGGCATCAATCCAATACAGAAAGCAATTGTAACTAATATGGTCGCAATTACCGCAGGCAATCCATATTTTTTTAAACCTGACAAAACGCCTTTAAACTGTAAGCCAAACTTCCAGTCTTTGATAAATGCCTTTTTGCATATCCAACAAATTGCAAAAGCAAGCAAAAAGTTCAACATTAATGTAAAATAAATCGGGTTGATGTCATTAATTTTTATATTGCAAAATAACGCTGACGGCAAAGCGGTCATTTCCATAAATGTCATTATTAGCGTTAATATAACTGCCGCTATCGTTGTACTTCTTTTTTTCATTGTTTCATCTCCAAACCCCAAACATATTTTATTTGTTGCACTACTCAATAATCATAATAAATATGTTACTTTTGACTTTCATTAATTACAGAACCTTCATCATATACCTTGGTTCATATTCTATATATCCGTGTTTCGGATAAAAAGCATAAGATTCAAACCACTGCTCTTTTGGTGTCCCCAAATGTACTTTTGAAACAGCAATACCGTTTTCACGCATCCATAACTCTGTCGTATTAAGTAACTTTGAGCCGATTCCCTTTCGTTTTAATGACGGTTTTATATAAAGCCTATGCAAAAATGCCTGATCTGTATCAGTAATTCTTGAACATCCAATACATCCGACTACCCTGTCATTTTCATCTATTGCAAGCCAAAACATATCATTGCAATCAAGATAGTTTGCCTTAATATCAAGAAGGTCAGGATTTATAGTAGGTTTTCTACCCAAAGCATCTTTTGCCTGTAAAACCGTAAAAATCATATCATCACGATAGATTTCTTCAAATCTAATAATTTTCACACTTTTACTCCTGTACTTTAGTCAACAGAGCCACGCTCTCTACATGGGAGGTTCCGGAGAACATATCGCAGGGGGTGATTTCTTTGGGGGTGTAGCCGTTTTCTGTGAAGAATTTTAAATCTCTTGCGAGGGTTGCGGGGTCACAGGATACATAGACTACACGGCTCGGCGACATTCTTGAAATTGTCTTTACAAGCTCTTCACCACAGCCTTTTCTCGGTGGATCAAGGATTACGCAGTCGGGTTTTAAACCCTCTTTTTCAAGCTGAAATGCGGCGGCGGAGGCATCTCCGCAGATGAATCGTGCATTTTCAATGCCGTTTGCTTTTGCATTTTCAGTTGCATCTTTCACGGCATCTTCAACAATCTCCGCACCGATAAGCTGTTTACAGGAATCAGCCATTGTAAGACCTATTGTACCCGTTCCGCAGTATAAATCAAGCAGAATTTCGTCAGATTTAAGATTTGCATATTCTTTGGCTTTGCCGTAAAGCTTTTCAGCCTGTTTTCTGTTGATCTGCCAGAACGAAAACGGTGAAATTTTAAACTGCAATCCGCAAAGTGTGTCGGTAATATGGTCACTTCCGTAGATTGTTCTGTTTTTTCTGCCGAGAACAACATTTGTTTTTTCTCTGTTAGAATTAATAATCACACTTTTTAACTGCGGAAGTTCGGATTTGAGCATTTTCACGAGTAAATCTTCCTGTTTAAGACCGTTTGCGTTGACAACATAGCACACCATAAGCTCGCCCGAAGCCTCGCCAATTCTGATATAAATGTGACGAAGTCTGCCCTTGCCCGTTGTTTCATCATAAATTTCCGTGTTGGTTTTTGCGATAAAATCTTTTGTGATTTCAATTACCCTTGCAAAAATTTCGGGCTGTAAAATACAGTCGGTGCAATTGATTATGCGGTGACTGTGGAATGAATAAAAACCCGTAACAACATTTCCGTCACGGTCAAGACCGACAGGATACTGCGCCTTGTTGCGGTATCTTGTGATATTATCCGACGAAATAATCGGCTTGAAAACAACATTATCAAGACCGCCGATGCGTGTTACGGCATCCTCAACTCTCTGCTGTTTTATTTTGCATTCTTCTTCATAAGAAATATGTCGCCATGTGCAACCGCCGCACTTCATAAAGTTTTCGCAATCGGGAGTAATTCTCGCCTTGGACGGAACGAGAATTTCTTCGATTTTGCCGAAAGCGTAGGTTTTCTTAACCTTTAATATACGCACCTTGAGTTCGTCACCGATTGCAGAACCCTGTACAAAAACGGCAATGCCGTCATCTGTTCTTCCGACTCCGCTACCCTCGGCAGTTGCCGAAGTTATTGTAAGGTTTACAATATCGTTCTTTTTTAAAGTCATTTTATCACTCTGCCATTTTATGTGTATTTTTATTTATAATCCTATTCCCTTTTATTTTAGCATTTACTCTACAATTTGGCAACAATTAAAACACAGTATCCGTACAATACACAAAAATTGCACAAATATCAAATTAGGTATTTATTTTTTTGTCCATTCGTCTTATAATATGAGTATTGCAGTTCTGTCACGGCATTGCTCTTTGAATGCAAATCAACTTGTGTTCCGACTTAAATACAGGCAAAACGGAATGATTTTTCTGACAGACAAATATACTTATCAGGAATGGAGTGGACTATTGTGAATTACGACAGTCTTATGGATAACATAAAAAGAATACATTTTATCGGTATCGGCGGCAGCGGAATGTGTCCGCTGGCTGAGATTCTTCACCACGAGGGTTACGAACTTTCGGGTTCGGATATGAACGAGGGTGAAACTCTTGACAGAATTAAGGGTTACGGAATTCCCGTATTTATGGGACACGCCGCAGAAAATATCAAGGGTGCAGAGCTTGTTGTTTACTCAGCGGCTATTAAGGAAACTAACCCCGAAAGACAGGCGGCAAAGGAACTCGGCATTCCGTGCATTGAAAGAAGCGTGATGCTCGGTATTGTTACAAGAAGATACAGAAGAAGTATTGCGGTTTCGGGTACACACGGCAAAACAACTACAACCGCTATGCTTTCACAGGTGCTTATCGGCAGCGGTTTTGATCCGTCAGCTATTATCGGCGGAAAACTTCCGTTCATCGGCGGAAACAGCTATGTCGGTCACAGCGATATAATCGTTTGTGAGGCTTGTGAGTATGTTGACACATTCTTACAGCTCAATCCGTTTATTTCGATTATTCTTAATATTGACGCAGATCATCTTGACTACTTCAAGAATCTTGACAACATTAAGAAGTCATTCAACAAATTTGCTCATCAGACAACAGGCTTGCTTGTTATCAACGGTGACGACGAAAACACTCTTGATGCCGTAAAGGATGTTGAGATTGAGAAAATCACTTACGGTTTTGGCGAAAACTGCGATTACAGAGCTGAAAACATCAGCGCAGACAAGGGTGTTCACGAGCAGTTTGACCTTTACTTCAAGGGTGAGAAGCTCACACAGATTAAGCTTATCGTTCCCGGAAAACACAATATTTATAATGCACTTGCCGCTGCGGCTACTGCACATTATCTTGGCGCTACTCCGAAGGAAATTTCCGAGAATCTTCACAAGTTCGGCGGTGTTCACAGAAGATTTGAAATTCTCGGCACACCTGACGGAATTACTGTTGCCGATGACTTTGCTCATCATCCAACAGAACTTACTGCAACACTCAATGCCGCAATGAAAATGGGCTTTAACAAGGTTTGGGCAGTATTCCAGCCACATACATTTTCAAGAACAGCCATGCTCCTTGACGATTTTGCGGAGGCTCTTAAAATTCCGGATCAGGCAATTATTTCGGCTATTCTCCCTGTTCGTGAAACAAACACATATAACATCTATTCTACTGACCTCGGTGCAAAGGTTCCGAACTCTGTTTGTCTTGACACCTTTGAAGAGATTACAGACTATGTTTGCAAGAATGCAAAAGAGGGCGACCTCATTCTCACAATGGGCGGCGGTAATGTGTATATGTGTGCCAATATGATTTACAAACAGCTTAAATATATGGAAGAAAATAAATAAGATTTTTAAACAAACAGAAGAACCGTGCTTTTATGGCACGGTTCTTTTTTCTTTTATTATATTATTTTAAAAAAGGAGTCACGGAATATCTCGGCTCCTTAATTGATATGACTAATTTTAATTAGAAGTCAAACCTTCTCTTTGCAAAGAACATTCCTGCAACTGCAAGTGTAAGAGCTGAAAGAAGAGCAATTGAAACTACAGGCGAGTCACCTGTTTTAACAACTCCGTTATCGTTGTTATTGTTTGTGCTGTCCTTTAACACAACATCAGATGTTGAAGATGATACATCAGTTGAAGTTGTCGGATTTGTGTTATCATTACTTTCCGGTGTAATTTTGCCAAGTTCGACAAATGTAAATTCATCACTATCCTGAACATAAGTTAAAAGGACATCACTTTTAATTGTTGTAGTGAAACTTTTTTCAATTACAGTACCTTTACCTGTTGAAATAACGGCAGTATAAGTACCGACAGGGAGATTTTCGGAAGTATGCGTATATACACCGCTGTGAGATGCAGACTGGAAATAGAACATATCTACAATGGTGTCATCTTTCATAAGATAACCCGAGGGTACTTCATAAGGAGCTTTTTCGGACTCATACACAATAACATCCACTTCATTTGTTACAGTATAGTAGTTGATTCTGACTGAACCGTCTTTAGAAAGGGTGAAATCTTTATCAACTAAAAAATCATTGCCGTTACGAACATTAACATTATAAGTACCTGCTTTAAGGTTATCAGCAACACCTGTTATGCAATCATAATGTTCTGATGATGTTGAAAGAAGAATACCTTGAACAAAATCTCCGCCATCGGTTGTGATTAAAGCCTCATATTTTTCATCGGGGGTAAGCGGTTCATCATAAACTACTGCTTCAATATCATTCGTCACATAATGGTAGTAAATTCTAACAGAGCCGTCCTTTGTAAGTTTAACTTCCGTTGTTGCAGGCTCGTTAAAATAGGGACTGCCTGTTGCTCCGAATTCATAAGTTCCTGCAGTAAGGTTGTTATAAACTGCGGTTACAGTATCATAATGCTCATTTGAATATACCATTTCGGTATTCTTCAAGTCACCTGTTGTTTTGTTAATGCAATAGCTTTTGAAAGGGTTTTCTTGATCGTCAACAACAGTATCAGGAGTTGAAACTGCACCTACGACTGTTACTGTTGCCACCAAAAGCATAGTTGCCACAGTAAGCAGACAAACGATTTTCTTTGTAATTCTTTTCATAATTATTCCTCCGTTATTTTTATTATTGCACATTTTGCAATTCAATGTGATTATAATAGCAAAATTTCACAATTACAAGCTATTTTCACGAACGGGAACTATTGCGACACGAACAGAAATAAAATGACACAATACGGCTTGCATTTTGCTGTTAAAACACTTAATATATGTATATACAGCAATAAAATTATGATTTACGGAGAAAAGAATATGAAAACAAAAAAATTAAAGTATCTTCCTGCCATTGCGGCATTAGCAATCACTCTGGCAATAATCGGATTTGTTGTCACGGCACTCCTTTTTTCACCCAACAAGCCAGACACTCTTGCCGACACACCAACAGAAAATATATGGAGTTACGAAATTCTAAAGGACGGAAAAGTAAGCTCCGTTTATCCTGTATTCGAAGATAAATTAACTGCAACCGTAAACGATACTGATTTTTCGGCTTTGTGTATGAAAATAACCCTCCCCGAAATAACCGATGACAAATTTTTGAATTTTTCTCCATCCGGAGTAGCAACCGAGGTGTTCATAGAAAACTATCTTGCCTATTCAAATATTGATTTGACCGGTGATGACATAAAAAGAAATAAAGACGGATTTCTTGAAATTCCCGATAATTATCTGTTCACGGGACCGTCATATTATACCACCGCAAGTATTCCGATATCGCCTGATTTTTCGGGGAATGAAATGAGAATATACACATATTACACGGACGAAAATCCTTATTATTTTACTAATTATCCGACGCTTGCAGATATGTTTCAAAAATCCACAGACGCTGTTGTGGGATCTGTCGGTGCCGTTATTTTATCAACTCTAAGTTTTATCGTGGCAATTGCATTATGTCTAATCTTCTTTGTAAGAACAAAAAATGGACATAAAAATTACAAAATCCTACTCATGATATTGTTTTTAATACTGTTTGCTTTAAGATGTGTGTGTTACTCATCTTCACAGTTGCAAATGAGTTCAAAGGTTCTTTCATCATTCGACTTTTCGATACTATCACGAATATATGTTATACCGATTGTATTCTTCGTAGCGTTTATGTTCACTAACTGGAGAAAATACATTCTTCTTGTATCATCTTTTATCCTGCTCGGGACATACTGCATCTGCTACGGATTTTTCAGTGAATCCATTGAGTTTATCAATTTTACTGAAGTTTCACTCTCGCTGTACTTTTTGATAACCGTTATAATGCTTGTTTTAGATTTTATTTTTGATGGGCAGAAGTATAAAAAATACAAAAGTTCAAAATATATTCTGCTGTTTATAATCTGCATTTTTTGCGGTTACACTTTGGCGGCATGTACAAGCGACTCTGACTTTCTAAGTTACGGAAATAATATTTTGGGCAGCATTTTTGAATTTGGCAAATTCGCACCCCTCAATACTATGCTCTGCACAGTTACGGCAATTATTTCTGTATTGATAATTATCAAAGAATTTATTGACGATTATACGGAGTATAAGAAAAGGATTTATATAGTAAATGAGCGTGCAAGATATGCTTTGCAGAGCTATCAGATGTTAAAAAACGGCGAAAAAGAAACCAAAGCCGCTCGCCACGAAATGAATCATCATATGGTTGCAATTTCGGCTATGCTTGATAATAATGACACTCAGAGAGCCAAAGAGTACATAGAAAAAGTCACTGACAAGCTTAGCAAACTTCCGAAAATTAAATACTGCGACAATATTCTGATAAACTCAATTACAGGTATATATGCAGAAATAGCTAACGATAACCGCATTAAATTTGAATGTAGTGCAAATGTTCCGGAACAAATCAGCATTGCCGATGAAGATTTGTGTGTGTTTCTTGAAAACATGTTTGACAATGCAATTGAGGCTTGTTTAAAAACCGATACAGAACACAGATTTATAAAAACAGATATTAAAGCAAATAAAAATTTTCTGTTTATCTCCTGTTCAAACTGCTGTTTTGAAAATCTTGTATTTGACAAAAACCATTTTCCCATTTCAGACAAAAGCGACAAAAACAATCACGGGTACGGAATTATTGCGATGAATTCAATTTCAGAAAAATATAACAGCATTTTGATAATTGATTGTACTGATAATGTCTTTACGGTAAAAACAAATATGAGCATAATAAGCTCGGAGGGTGAGTAAATGTACCGAATTGCAATTTGCGATGATGAAAAAATTTTTAACGAATCAGCTCAAGTCTTGCTTGAAAACATTGCACTGAAAAACGGAATTGATATTTCAGTTGAATCGTATTTGAATGCCGACATATTATTAAACGACCTTGAAAACGGAAATAAATATTTTGACCTTGTTTTGTTTGATATAATCATCGGAAACAAAAACGGAATTAACATTGCATGCAAAATCAAGCAGAATTTCACGGACATTAAATTTATATTTATGACCTCATATTCCGAATATGCAATTGACGGTTATGAAGCGGAACCCTCGGGATTCCTTATTAAGCCTCTGAATGAAGCCAAGTTGAAAAGAGCTTTTTTGAGGGCATTTCAAAATTACAAATCGCAAAACCTTATAATTAAGGAAAACGGAAAAAGCCATTCTATCAATTTAAAAAGTATTTTGTATGTTGAAATTTACGGTAAAACTCTCACCTTCCATTTGAAAGATAACAAAATTTTAGAGCTTACAAAAACGCTTTCAGAGATTATAAAGCTCCTGCCAAAGGATGATTTTATTCAATGTCACAGAAGCTTTTTGGTTGCACTTAATGAAATTGAATCAATCACAAGATATCAAATTCTTTTAAGCGGAGGAATGAAAATTCCTGTAAGCAAATTAAGATATACTGATGTGCAAAAAGCTTTAATTGAAAGCGCTGCGGAAAAAAATATATAAAAATGAACAAAGCTCCGTGTGGTTACGGAGCTTTGTTCGTTAAGAGAGAGGTTTGTGTACAGCTTTGGCTGCATTAAATTTATATGAAAAGCTAAAAAGCTTGTTGGCTGTTATTGACCGAACATATAATTCCAAATTGAGTCGCTATCGCTGTTATCGGAGCTTTTGCTCTGTGACTGTGACGACTTGCTCTGTGTGCTTGAGTTGGTTGTTGAAGAACTGCTTGGTGAATATTCTGCAAGAGTGAGTTTGAGGTTTGCAGTCTTACCGTTTCTTGTGACGGTGAATGTTACTGTATCGCCTACCTTTGAATCTTTGAGAGCTGTTTCAATTTCTGATTTTGAAGAAACACTTGTACCGTTTACTGCGGTAATCATATCGCCTCTCATAAATCCTGCTTTTTCGGCATTAGAACCGCTTGTTACTGAAAGAACATAACAACCTGTGTTGCTGAGTCCGTAGTAGAATGCGGAATCGTCGGATGTGATATCTGTAAGTTCCATACCGAGGTCAACTTTGCCCTTTACATAACCGTAAGTTTTGAGATCATCAATGATGTCGAGAACATTGTTAATCGGGATAGCGAATGCGATACCCTCAACCTCTGTTGCACTGTCCTTTGCGTTTACGATACCGATAAGTTCACCGTTTGAGTTAAAGAGTCCGCCGCCTGAGTTACCGGGGCTGATTTGAGCATTGTGCTGGAGAAGTGTCATACTCTTGCCCTCAACTGTTACCTGACGGGCAAGTGCGCTGATGATACCGTCTGTTACAGTACCGCCAAGCTGTCCGAGCGGATTACCGATTGCAACAACATAGTCGCCTACTGCAAGATCTGAGCTGTTGCCCATTGTTGCGGCTGAAAGACCTGTTGCATCTATTTTAAGAAGTGCGATATCGTTGTCCTCATCACTGCCGATTACCTTAGCTTTGTATGAACTTGTGCCGTCACGGAGTGTTACCGTGATATTTTCAGCACCTTCGATTACATGGTGGTTTGTGATGATGTAACCGTCCTCGGAAATGATAACACCTGAACCTGCACCCTGCTGAACATACTGCTGAGCAAATCCGCCTGTTACAACGCTTTCGGTAGCAATTTCAACTACGCTGTCGGCTGTTTTCTTAACAATCTCGGAAGTTGTTCCGCTGAGAGCGGCATTGCTTGTTGTTGAAGTGCTGCTTGCAGATGCCTGCTTGATGTTTACACTTGAAGAGGAGTTGTTGTTAAGTGTTGATGCAAGCATACTGCCGCCGAATCCTGCACCGCCGCCGAGTATGATTGCGGCTACGAGCATTGCTGCTACAAAACCCTTTGATGCGGGTTTCTTCGGCTTTTTAGGCTTTTTGACTTTTACTTTTTTAGCCTTTGGTGCGGAATACTGTTGATTTGCATACGGTGAACCCGACTGTGAGCCGTATGGATTCTGTGACGGATTGCTGTATGAATAGTTGTTAGTCTGCTGTGAAGAATATGGGTTTGAAGAATACTGTGAACCGTATGAGTTTGAGGAGTAGTTCTGTGAAGAAGTTCCTGATGCTGTGTTTGAAGAATAAGCGCTTTCATAACGGTTAGGGTTGTGTGACGCATTCTCGTTGTTACCGTTTATATATGAATGGCGGTACTCGCCTGAATTTACGCTTGATGTTGAATTTGTGTTCCATTCATAAGAACTTTCTGTGTTTTCTGCAGTTGATGCAGACTGTGCCTCTGATGATGAATGAATATCCTGATAGCTGTTTTCTGCTTTATTGTTATCTGTAGAATAGCCGTCATAACTGTTGTTATTGTTTTCAAAGTTATCGTTCATAACTGTGCCTCCGATTAAAAGTTATATTTTCAAAAGACTTCATCGAATGTCGGTGTTGTTTTTTGATGTTGTAGATATAATAAAGCCCCAAAGTGAAAAGTATATGAAATACGGCTGAATTAATGTTGAAAGCAAGAAAATAGTATGTGAAAATTCGGTGTGCGTTGTGAGGAGTACGACACAATCATCTGTATTCACGAAAAAAGGGCAGAACAAAACGCTCTGCCCTATATAATGTTTAAGATAAAATCAGTTTGCCGAAACGGTATTGACCTGTTCTTTTGTTTCGGGTTTCTTTTCAACCTTTTCGTTGAGCTTTTTCTTTACCGAAACACCGTCATATTTTTTCTTGAATGAAACTCTGCCGTTGAACTTCTTTCTGCAATATTTGCATGAAAATTCGGCGGTAAAGCTTTTGTTGTGAAGTCGCCACTTTGAAAGCTGAACAAGCGGTTTTCCGCAATCTTCACAATCGAAAAACATAACGCTTTTGTCAACATCGGGACTGTTGATATCTGTAACAAAATGATTTTTGAACAGCAGTCTGTCATAGAATTCGTTACAAACTGCATCCTTAATGTACGGCTTTAACGGATACTTACCGTAAAAAGCCTTCATACATTCCAATGTTAGGTACACATCGGCAAGAGCCCTGTGCTGATCATCTTCCGAAAAATCAACACCTGCCATTTCGGCACAGGCACCGAGTCCCAGCTGACAGGATGAATCGTGCAAATCAAGACAATCTTCACAATAGCTTTGCAGATTGCAATAGCGTGAGAGAAACGGAAGTCTGGTTCTGCCCGTGTAGTAGCTGTAGTTTTCGATAAGAGCATGAAGGTCGGAGTCGCTCCATGTCATAAGCACACCGTCACCCAGAAAATCCGAGAACAGGCTGATTGCTCTGATAAAGCTGACGCCCTCGTCCTTCAACTCTTCATTTGTTATTTTAGTAAGCTGTTTTACCTTACTGCATAGCTTTTTGCCGATTTTCGGAGCAACAAGCATTGTAAAGGTGTCGCATACATTCAGTTCATCATCAAGCTTAACCGCACCGATTTCAATTATTTCATTGACAAATTTGTGCAGAACCTTACTGTATGAACCGTTCCATTCAAGGTCAAGAATTACATAACTCATTATTTTAATTATTTCTTACGGAATGCCTGTTTCATACGCTGTTCTTTTGAAAGAATACGCTTACGCATACGGATATTTTCGGGAGTAACCTCAACAAGCTCATCATCAGCAATGAATTCAAGGCACTGTTCAAGCGACATAATTGTCGGAGGTGTAAGCTTGAGGGCATCATCAGAACCCGATGCACGGGTGTTTGTGATGTGCTTTTTCTTGCAGACATTAACTGTGATATCCTCAGACTTAGGACTTGCACCTACAATCATACCCTCGTAAACAGGAACACCCGGTCCGATAAAGAGTCTGCCTCTTTCCTGAGCGGCATAAAGACCGTATGTTACAGTTTCGCCTGTTTCAAAAGCGATAAGTGAACCCTGATGACGAGTTACGATTTCACCCTTGTATGGCTCATAACCGTCAAATACATGGTTCATAATACCGTTACCGTTTGTGTCTGTGAGGAATTCAGGACGATAACCCATAAGACCTCTTGACGGAATTCTGAATTCAATGTGAGTAACACCGCCCTCACGAGTACCCATATTGATAAGTTCGCCTTTTCTTGAACCGAGCTTTTCCATTACAGGACCGACATATGTGTCGGGAACTTCAATGATAAGAAACTCCATAGGCTCATGAAGCTTGCCGTCAATCATCTTTGTAATAACCTGCGGACGGGATACCTGAAATTCATAATTCTGACGGCGCATTGTTTCGATGAGGATTGAAAGGTGGAGTTCACCTCTGCCCGATACCTTGAATGTATCGGCGCTGTCTGTTTCTTCAACACGAAGAGCAACATTTGTTTCAATTTCTTTGAAAAGTCTGTCACGGAGGTTACGGGAAGTTACATACTTACCCTCTCTGCCGGCAAACGGTGAGTTGTTTACGATGAAATTCATTGAAACTGTAGGCTCGTCAATCTTTACGAATGGGAGCGGCTCAACGCAATCTGTTGAACAGATTGTTTCACCAATGTTGATGTCCTGAACACCGCTTACGCAAACGATGTCACCTAATGTTGCAGTGTCACATTCAACTCTTTTAAGTCCCTCAAACTGATAGAGCTTTGCAATTCTTACATTCTGAGTTGTGCCGTCTGTGTGACAGAGAACGGCAGCCTGTCCGTTCTTTGCAGTACCTCTTTCAACACGGCCTACACCGATTCTGCCGACAAACTTATCGGAGTCAATGTTTGAAATAAGGAGCTGGAGTCCTCCGTTCATATCACCCTGAGGAGCAGGGATTTCTTTTACAATTGCATCAAAGAGAGGTTTCATATCCGTACCTGGTTCATGATAATCCTCTGATGCATAGCCGTCACGGGCAGACGCATAAATTACAGGAAACTCAAGCTGATCTTCGTCGGCACCGAGTTCGATAAAGAGGTCGAGAACCTCGTCAACAACCTCTTCGGGTCTTGCACCGGGACGGTCGATTTTGTTAAGAACAACAAGCGGCTTTTTGCCGAGGCCAAGTGCCTTTTTAAGAACAAATCTTGTCTGCGGCATACAACCCTCAAATGCGTCAACAAGCAATACAACACCGTCAACCATCTGGAGAATACGCTCAACCTCACCGCCAAAATCGGCATGACCGGGGGTGTCAACAATGTTAATTTTGATGCCGTTGTACATTACGGCTGTCGGCTTTGAAAGGATTGTGATACCTCTTTCACGCTCAAGGTCATTAGAGTCCATTACTCTTTCTTCTACATTTTCATTTGCTCTGAAAACACCGCTCTGCTTCAAAAGCTGGTCAACCAGAGTAGTTTTGCCATGGTCAACATGGGCGATAATTGCAATATTTCTTAAATTCTCTCTTACATCCATAAAAATACCTCGTTTTGCTAAAATCACTTAAATCTTATTGCATACATCAAGCATTATAACACTATAAAAGCTAAAATTCAATTTATATTTTTCATCACCTTTTATGCTAATATCCGACACTTTTTGAACATTTTTCCGATAGAAAACCGCAAAAAATATTTTTTAGTGAAAAAATAACGATTTTTGCTCATTTCGTGTGATTTTTTCTTTACAATATCTCAAGATTGTTATATAATTAACATAGTGTTTTGCATTTTTTTGCAGGACTGAATTATGATAGGCATTAATTTTTAGGAGGTAATATTATGGGCTACACGATTGCGCAGAAAATCATCAAGAATCATCTTGTCTGCGGAGAAATGACCGTTGGCAGTGATATCGGTCTTAAGATCGACCAGACTCTTACTCAGGATGCAACAGGCACTATGGCTTATATCGAATATGAGGCTATGGGAATCCCGAGGGTAAAAACAGAAAAAAGCGTTGCTTACATTGACCACAACACACTTCAGACAGGTTTTGAGAACGCCGATGACCACAGATTTATTCAGTCTGTTTGTAAAAAACACGGTATCTATTTTTCAAGACCCGGCAACGGCATTTGTCACCAGGTCCACCTTGAAAGATTCGGTAAACCGGGAAAGACTTTAATCGGTTCTGACAGCCACACTCCGACAGGCGGCGGTATCGGTATGCTCGCAATCGGTGCAGGCGGTCTTGATGTTGCTGTTGCCATGGGCGGCGGCGCATACTATATTACTATGCCGAAAATGGTAAGAGTTAATCTTACGGGCAAACTCAGTCCGTGGGTTTCTGCAAAAGATATTATCCTCGCAGTTCTTCGTGTTATGAGCGTTAAGGGCGGCGTTGGCAAGATTGTTGAATACGGCGGCGAGGGTGTTGCAACACTTACAGTTCCCGAAAGAGCAACAATCACAAATATGGGTGCAGAGCTTGGTGCTACAACTTCTGTATTCCCGTCTGATGAAACAACAAGAAAGTTCCTCAAGGCTCAGGGTCGAGAGGAAGATTATACAGAACTCAAAGCTGATGACGATGCAGTTTATGATGAGGTTATCGAAATTAACCTTTCAGAGCTTGAGCCTCTTGCTGCTTGTCCTCACTCACCTGACAATGTTAAGCCAATCAAGGAACTTGAGGGCAATAAGATTGATCAGGTTTGTATCGGTTCATGTACAAACTCAAGCTATCTTGACCTTATGAGAGTTGCTCATATTCTCAAGGGCAAAAAGGTTGCTGACAATGTATCTCTCGCAATTGCTCCGGGTTCAAAGCAGGTATTCAATATGCTCGCTCTCAACGGTGCTCTCGGCGATATGATTGCAGCAGGTGCAAGGATTCTTGAAAGTGCTTGCGGTCCTTGTATCGGTATGGGTCAGTCACCTAACAGCGGCGGTATTTCTCTTAGAACATTCAACCGTAACTTTGAAGGCAGAAGCGGTACAGCAGACGGTCAGATTTATCTTGTATCTCCCGAAACTGCAGCAGTTTCAGCAATTAACGGCGTATTCACAGACCCAAGATGTCTTGGTGCGGCTGCTGAAATTGAAATGCCCGAAAAATTCCTTATCAATGACAATATGGTTATTGATCCTGCTCCTGTTGAAGAAATGGACAGCGTAGAAATCCTCCGTGGTCCTAACATTAAGAGCTATCCCGAAACTCATCCGCTCACAGATTCTATTGAGGCGTCATGTTCACTCAAGGTTGGCGACAACATCACAACCGACCATATTATGCCTGCAGGCGCAAAGATTCTTCCGCTCCGTTCAAATATTCCGAAAATTTCAGAGCATTGCTTTACAGTATGCGACAAGGAATTCCCAACCCGTGCAAAGACACTCGGCAAGAGCATTATTGTCGGCGGTGAAAACTACGGTCAGGGTTCATCCCGTGAGCATGCGGCTCTTGCTCCCCTCTTCCTCGGTGTTAAGGCAGTTCTCGTAAAGAGCTTTGCAAGAATCCACAAGAGCAACCTTATTAACGCAGGTATTCTTCCGCTTACATTTGTAAACGCTGATGATTACGATAAAATTAAGCTCGGCGATATGCTTGAACTTCCTAATGTTAAGGAAGAAATCGCAAACGGCAAGCAGGTTACTGTTGTAAACAAGACAACAGGCGAAACAATCGTTGCCGACTGCGAGCTTTCTGACAGAACAAGAAACATTATCATTGCAGGCGGTCTGCTTGACTACACAAAGGAGAACAACTGATATGGAAAAAATTAAAATGGTCACTCCTCTCGTTGAGATGGACGGCGACGAGATGACAAGAGTCATCTGGAAACAGATTAAAGACATTCTTATCACACCTTATGTTGACCTCAAAACAGAGTACTATGACCTCGGTCTTGAACACAGAAACGAAACAGACGATCAGGTTACTGTTGACAGTGCCAACGCAACAAAGAAATACGGCGTTGCAGTTAAGTGTGCAACAATCACACCTAATGCCGCAAGAATGACAGAGTACAACCTCAAGAGTATGTGGAAATCACCTAACGGTACGATTCGTGCTATCCTTGACGGTACGGTATTCAGAAGCCCGATTCTTGTTAAGGGCATTGTTCCCTACATTCCTACATGGAAAAAGCCAATCTGCATTGCCCGTCACGCATACGGCGATGTTTATAAGAACACAGAGATGAAGGTTGAGGCAGGAAGCAAGGCAGAGCTTTGCGTTACAAAGCCTGACGGTACTGAGGAAAGAAGCACAATCTTTGACTTCAAGACTGACGGTATTATTCAGGGTATGCACAACATTGACAAGAGTATCTCATCATTTGCCCGTTCATGCTTTAACTATGCACTTGATCAGAAGCTTGATGTTTGGTTTGCTACAAAGGACACAATCAGCAAGATTTATGACCACAGATTCAAGGACATCTTCAATGAAATCTTTGAGAATGAGTACAAAGAGAAGTTTGAAAAAGCAGGTATTACATATTTCTACACACTTATTGATGACGCTGTTGCAAGAGTTATCAGAAGTGAAGGCGGTTATATGTGGGCTTGTAAGAACTATGACGGTGATGTTATGAGTGATATGATTGCAACTGCATTCGGTTCGCTAGCAATGATGACAAGCGTGCTTGTTTCTCCCGACGGCATCTATGAGTACGAGGCTGCTCACGGCACAGTTCAGCGCCACTATTACAAGTATCTCAAGGGCGAAGAAACCTCTACAAACTCTGTTGCAACATTGTTTGCATGGACAGGTGCTCTTCGCAAGAGAGGCGAACTTGACGGTCTTAACGACCTTATGAAGTTTGCAGACAAGCTTGAGGCCGCAACAATCAAGACAATTGAGGACGGCGTTATGACAGGCGACCTCTACGCTATCTCAACACTTGAGAACAAAAAGAAAGTAAACACAGAAGAATTTCTCAAGGCTATTGACGAGCGTCTTGCAGCATCTCTCTGATTTTAAGGTTAAAGGAGCATAGTGAGTAATGTCTAAGAGTGACAGTATTTCAATGTCGGTTATCAGGCGTTTGCCAAGATATTACCGCTTTTTATCAGAACTGAATGACCAGAACATTGACAAAATTTCTTCAACAAAGCTTGCACAGATTATGAATGTGACTGCCTCACAGGTAAGGCAGGACCTGAACTGTTTTGGCGGATTCGGTCAGCAGGGTTACGGCTACAGCGTTAGTCAGCTGAAAGAAGAAATTAAGAACATACTCGGTCTTAACAACGATTACAAGGCAATTCTTATCGGTGCGGGTAATCTTGGTAAAGCCGTTGCAATGCATATGAATTTTGAAAAACTCGGTTTTGAGCTTATCGCCTGTTTCGATAACAACGAACAGAAAGTCGGTTCAAAGCTCAACGGACTTACAGTTAAGAACGAAAGTGAACTCGATGATTTTTGCAATAAAAACCACATTGACACTGCGTTTTTGTGTATTCCCAGAGTTTGTGTTGAAAATGTTCTTGACAAGCTTTATTCACACGGAATAAAAAATTACTGGAATTTCAGTCACTATGATATAAATGCTCGTTATAATGATACTATGGTAGAAAATGTTCATCTCAGCGACAGTCTTATGACACTCTGCTACAGAATGAACAACAACTGATAAACCAATTAAATCCCCGACAGTTTTTAATTGACTGTCGGGGATTTTTCTGTTTTAGAATAATATCCGATTTTATGCAGATTAAAAGGGCTGACCAATTAAGGTCAGCCCTCTTTTTGCAATTTGTGTTTGTGATTTCAGATTAACCGAGTGTAACCTGCTCAGCGATAGGAGCGTTCGGGTTAGTGTCAGGGTTATCTGTGTAGAATGTAAGGTATGTGCCGCCCATAACAGCAGAGTCATCAATTACAATCCACATTTCGTTGTCTACAAAGCCCTTGTAGTCGATTGTCTGGTTAGTAGCGTTATCAGAAACGATTACATTGTATGTACCTGCTCCCTTATATGTGAAGCTGTAATCAAACCAACCGTTTTCACCTTCAGTCATAGGATCACCCGGCCACTCTGTCATAAAGTTGCCTGAGTCTGCGCCCTTAAGGTTTGAACCCCATATCCAGAGGTATGGTGTCCATGTAAGTGAACCGTTGTGCTTTACATGAAGTGTGATGTCAAGGCTTGAAGCGATGTAGTAGTAGTTTACCTCAGCCTCACCGTAAGGAATGTAACCTGCTGGCTTAGCCGGCATATTGTCAGGATCAACTGCATAGCCAACAACCTTGAATGCCTTTGATTCATATGTGCTGCCTGCTCTGCCTGAGAATACGATTGAATCAGTAAGTTTTTTCTGCTGACCCTTTGCATCTGTGTAGTAGTAGTTTACTGTTACCTTACCTGAAGAAACAGGGAGGTTAACAATAGACTTCATAAGCATTGTTGTATCTTCAACGCTTACATTGTCATCATAGTTGAGGTCAAGTGCTGACTGATCAACTGTAGGAGTTTCGAGCTTAAGGATGTACTTCTGGAGAAGTGTAGCGTCGATAACATCAACTTCACCGTCACCGTTGAAGTCTGCATTCTTGATTGTCTCAGGAATATAGTCTGTGTACATATATGTAACTTCCTGAGTACCGTCAGTGTACTTGCCTTCTGTGTTACCCTCAACACGGCTTACGATGTATGTATCAGGAACGCCTGCACTTGGAACTGTTACATAACCTGAACCTACAGGACCCTGAAGAATTACAGAATCTTCAAGCTTTTCGCCTGTTGACTCGTAAACATAGTTTACTTTTACCTTACCGTTTGAAGAATGGATGCCTGCTGACTCATAGCCTGCCTTGTCAACAGCTACGATAGCTGAACGAGCAGGAACTGTGAATGTTGAGCCTGTTACCTCACCAAGTGAGTCAAGGCCTGCTGTTTCGCCGTTGGCAATAATAACCCAATCTGTTACAGATGTGTCTGCAAGTGTAACATCTGCAGCTGTTGAAGCATTGTTGTAGAGAACAGCAATCTTGTTCCACTCACCCTCAACATCATTTGCAAGAGTGTATGAAATCTGGTTTGTAGGTGAAGATACCTTATTTGTGAAGATGAAGTTGTTAGCATATGATGTATCCATAGCTGTAAGAGGTGAGAATGCTGACTTAATCTGCATCATACCCTTGTAGTAAGAAACTACATCAGCATAGTCAACAACATTCTGCCACTTAATCATATTAAGTTCAGGATCTGACTTGTAGCTGTTTGTGTCACCGTCTTTTGAACGAGCCATTTCTTCACCGGCAAGTGTGAATGAAATACCCTGTGATGTGTAGATGATAGCACTTGCGAGCTTGTTCATCTTTACAGCCTCAGAATTTCTTTCGCCAAAGCTTGCAAGACCTGTTGATGCAAGAATCTGGTCATAAAGTGTTGCGTTATCGTGACATGAATCGTATGTTACGCACTGTGAAGGAGCCTGAGCCTTCCACTTGTTTGTACCTGAGCTGTTAGCACGAATACCGTAATTTACATCCTTTGCAGATGTCTTTGAGCCCTGTACGAAACCTGTGTTGTTGATGCCCATTGCACTACCCTTTACACCGTCACGGATACCGTCATTGAAGATAGCGATTCTGTCGCTGAGTCTTGCCGCGTTAGCCTGTGTTGCAGGATAGAACTTTGTGCCTGAGCATGTGTTTGTTGGGTGGTATGAGTCGCCGCCTGCCCAACCTTCGCCCCACATTGTGATTCGTGGGTCGATCTGGTCGAGAGCTTCTCTTGCCATATTCATTGTTTCAACATCCATAATACCCATAAGGTCAAAACGGAAGCCGTCAACATGATATTCATTTACCCAATATTTGAGTGAGTCGATAACATACTGTCTGTACATTGCACGCTCTGTTGCACCTTCGTTGCCGCAACCCGAACCGTCTGAGAATGCACCTGATGTTTTCATTCTGTAGTAGTAGTTAGGAACTGTGTGCTGGAAGCATGAATCAGTTGAAAAAGTATGGTTGTAAACAACATCCATTACAACAGAAATGCCGGCATCGTGGAGAGCCTTAATCATTTCTTTGCACTCTTTGATTCTTACTTTACCGTTATAAGGGTTTGAAGAATATGAACCTTCAGGAACATTGTAATTCTGTGGATCATAACCCCAGTTAAACTGAGTATCAGCGCCTGCCTCATTTACTGACTGGAAGTCATAGAACGGGTTAAGCTGTACTGTTGTTATGCCAAGTTCTTTGAGGTAATCAATACAGGTCGAAACCTTGCCCTCGCCGTTAAGAGTTGTGCCGTTTTCTGTGAAAGCAAGGTACTTACCTCTGTTAGCTTCGCTTACACCCGAGGCCTTGTCATAAGAAAAGTCTTTGATATGGAGTTCCCATACTGAAGACTGTGTTGACTTGTCAAGAAGAACATGGTTATCGCTTGACCAACCGTCAGGATCTGTCTCGTCAAGGTCAACAATCATTGAGCGCTTGCCGTTTACGCCTGTTGCCGTTGAGTATACATCCTGTGTTTCATAAGTCTTTGTTGCATCTGAACCGATGTGTGTTGTGTCTGTTGTTGTGACTGAGTATGTGTAATAATAATCCTTCCAGTTACCAACGAGTGTAATCGTCCAAACACCGTTCCACTCACCGTCAACGAGCATTTTTTCAAGTGTGTAGCTGGCAACTTTAGATGCACCACGCTCGTCATCCGAACCTGTTGTAAAGATATTGAGCTTAACACCGGTTGCTGTCGGTGACCAAACCTTGAATGTTGTAGCATCTTTTGTGTAAGTAACACCAAGATCATCACCCGAGTAAGCATACTGAGCGTCAATATCTTCAGCAGCCTTTGTGTAAGAATTGTCTCTTGCGTAGTCGCTTGAAACTGCCGAACCGTCATCGGCTGTTGCGGCAAAGCTTGATACAACTGCTGTTGAGGCAAGCATGCACGCTGCAAGAACTGCAGAAACAATTTTCTTCGTAGTTCTCATAGATAATATTCCTCCTTATTACTTTTTATAATCTATTCCGCCTCTGACGGAAATAACTACCTTAATCAGTCCTCTTCAATGTCAAGGTCAGCCATAAGGCGCTTTTTGCGCTTAACAGAAGAGTAAACTACCGATGCGGCACAAAGAGCAATAATAAGTCCTGTGCCGACATATACAAACGGAAGCATTTGCTTGAGCGGATCCGGTGTTGATGAATAGCTGAACACCACATTGATTTCACCTGTTTTAAATGTACCGTTTGCTTTTTCGGGAACGCTGACAAGCTGTTTGTCCTCGTATTCATTTTGCTGAAGAGAATAAGCTTGTCCTGCTGCACCTGTAATTGTCTTTGCATCAAGAATCTTGCCCGAATCATCCATATAAATGGCATTGACTCTGCAAATTTTCTTGTCCTCATCATCTGTAACACGAGTATATTTATATGTTACGGTCTTACTTGCGGAATCAAGTTTGCCTGCACCGTTTGTCGGGAGGTCATCAAGGACAAGTTTGTAGTTCTTGATTGACGGAAGGTCGGGAGTGTAGTACTGCTCGCCCTTTCTGTTTCTTACAAGATAAGAATCTTCAATTTCCGTATTATTTGTTTCGTCAACAAACTTTACGGTAACTGTTGACATATCGCCCTCATACTCTTCAACATAAACCTTTGCATGCCCAATCTGGTCTGTAAACACGCCCTTGGTTTCGCCCTCGGTTTTCTTTACATCATAGCTGAGAGTTGACGCAAGACTTGTTATATCATAGCTTGTTCCAAGCTCACCTGTGAGAGTCTGTGACTTGATGAGTTTTTCGGTTTTGTTGTCATAATAATCAATTACAACCGCACCCTCATCATCCATAATTCCTGCGGAATCATAGCTCTTTGTGTCAACCATAATAACGGCTGAATGTGCCTCAACCTTTACGCTGTCAGTAACATTTTTAATATTGCGAAGTCCTGCTGTTTTGTTATCGGCAAGAACAACCCAATCGCCCTTTGCGTTTACATTCTGAGCAGTGTCAGAGCCGTTGAAAATTACGCACATCTGACTCCATTTGCCGCTCTCTGTATTGTTGATTGTGTAGCCTGTAACTCCCTTTGGAACATTTGAAAGATATGTAAGGCTGTTGGCTGTCGCAGCAGTAGAATCCGAGAATGCCGCAAAAGCGTCACGGATTTTATAAAGTCCTCTGTAATATTCAATTACATCGGAATAGAGATCAATATTTTCCCAGTCAAGCTGATTTTCTTTTCTGCTTGATGCGTAGCTGTTTTCGTCACCGTCTTTACTGCGGCAAAACTCTTCACCGGCGAGTGAGAACGGAATACCCTGTGAGGTCATAACAATAGCCGCTGAAAGCTTGTTCATTGCAACAAGGTCCTCATACCTCTTGCGATATTTGCTGTCGGTACCGTAAACCGAGCCGACAAGTTTATCGTAAAGACAAAGGTTATCGTGACATGATGCGTATGTTACACACTGTGACGGAACATTTGCCCAACCGGTTGTAGTGTCACTCTGACCTGCAATACCTGTTTTAAGATTAGCTCTGTTAGAACCGTTTTGAATAAAAGCACCGTCTGTACCACCTGTGCTTCCCTTGATTGCGTCACGGATTGTATCATCAAATGCACCGATACGGTCGCTCATCTGCTTGAGATTTTTCTGACTTGCCATAACTGTGCCTTCGTCACAATTTGTAGCCATATCCCACGCCTCACCGTACATAAGAATCTGTTTGCCGCTGCCGTCCTCATAAAGACCGTCAAGAGCGGCACGGATTGAATTCATAGTTGTTACATCGTGAAGTCCCATAAGGTCAAAGCGGAAACCGTCAATGTGGTATTCGCTTGCCCAGTATGTAACGGAATCAATCATATATTTTCTGAACATAAGATGTTCGCTTGCTGTATCGTTTGAACAACCCGAGCCATTTGAGAATGTTCCGTCACTGTTCATTCTGTAGTAGTAGTTTGGAACTGTTCTCTGAAACCAAGAATCGGGTGTGTAGGTGTGGTTGTAAACAACATCCATAATTACACCGATTCCTGCGTTATGAAGTGCCTGAATCATCTGCTTACATTCTTTGATTCTCACTTCACCCTTTTTAGGATTTGTAGAATAAGAACCCTCGGGACAGTTGTAGTTGACGGGATCGTAACCCCAGTTGTACTGATCCATAATGTCCTTGCTCTCATCAACCGAACCGAAATCGTAGAATGGCATAATCTGCACATACTTTACGCCGAGTTTTTTGAGATAGTCAACGCAGGTTGAAGATGCACCCTGAACACCGTTGACTGTTGTTCCCTCTTCGGTAAAAGCAAGGAATTTTCCTCGGTTTGCTTCACTCACGCCGCTTGATTCGGATGAAGAGAAGTCTGCAACGGAAATTTCCCATACAGACGCATTAGTCTGATTTTGAACAAGCACATGCTTGTCATTTTCCCAACCCTCAGGATTGGTTGAATTAAGGTCAACAACCATTGAACGGTTACCGTTCACACCGCAAGCCTTTGCATAAACATCGGCTGTTTCTTTGGTTGTTTTTCCGTGAGTAACGGAATATGTATAATATTTATTAAGCAGGTCGCCGTTAATTGTAACAGACCACACACCTGTTGTTTTGTCAAGCACCATTGCCCTTGACATTATAGAACCTGCATCTCCCTCATCATCACTGCCGTGTTCAAAAATGTTTACACGAACAGATGCCGCATTTGGTGACCACACCTTGAATGTGGTTGATTTTTTTGAGTAATTAGCACCAAGATCATTGCCCGAATATGCGTATTTGTCCAGATTAGCGGCATATGCCTGATAATCTGTTGTTGTTTTCTTTTCTGCTGCCGAAACATCAGCCGCACACATTCCTGTAATCATCATAGCTGTCATTACTCCTGCCAATACTTTTTTTAAAAACAATCAAAAATGCCTCCTGACTTATTCGGATATGAGCAAAACAAAGGTCACAATCAGCACTGTTTTACAATAGTCCATACGAATTCCAATGTTAGCATTTCATTAACTCATTTTATCATATAAGGCAATATGTTTTAATTCCGATTTAGAATATATGAACTGATAAAGACTTTATTGTTGTAGAATTTTCTATGGTAAATATGTGCAATATGCTGAATTTTCAAATGTAATTTTTTTAATTTATATTGAGCAAATAAAAAATTGTCGTTAAAGACAATTTCATAATCTATTTTAGTTCGATTGCAAAATTTTGTCCTAATAAAAAAAGAATTCCCCGACCGAAGTCGGGGATAATAGAGTCATATTCCGTAGGTTGAAGTGTTGACAATTGCACTTTCAATCCGCAGAAGTCTGTTGTACTTTGCAACTCTGTCGGTTCGGCACGGAGCACCTGTTTTTATCTGTCCCGAATTTACCGCAACCGCAATGTCGGCGATTGTTGTGTCCTCGGTTTCACCGCTTCTGTGCGAGATTATCGTGCGATAACCCGCCTTATGAGCCGTGTCGATTGCATCAAGAGTTTCAGTGAGTGTACCGATTTGATTTATCTTAATCAAAATCGCGTTGCCTGCACTGAGTTCTATGCCCTTTTTAAGCCTTTTTGTGTTGGTGACAAACAAATCGTCACCGACAAGCTGAACTTTGTCACCGATTTCTGATGTTATTTTCTTCCAACCGTCCCAGTCGTGTTCTGAAAGCGGATCTTCAACAGAAATGACAGGATATTTTTTGCAAATGTTTGTAAAATAGTCGCATACCTCATCTGAATTAAAGGTGTTGCCTCTTTTGGGCATAATATATTTGCCGTCTTTATACCATTCGGATGCCGCCGCATCAAGTGCAATTTTGATTTCATCGGTATTGTATCCTGCCTTTTCAATTGCCTTTATGATATATTCAATAGCTTCCTGATCGCTGTTTAGACTTGGAGCATAGCCGCCCTCATCGCCAACACCTGTTGACATATTATTCTCTTTGAGAATTTTGCCGAGTGTGTGGTAGATTTCACAGCACTGCATAAGTCCCTCGGAAAAGCACCTTGCACCGACAGGCATTATCATAAATTCCTGAATGTCGATATTGTTTGTCGCATGAGCACCGCCGTTGAGAATGTTCATCATAGGAACAGGCATTCTGACCGCATATGTTCCGCCGATATAGCGAAAAAGCGGTAATTTTAAATGCTTTGCCGCTGCTTTTGCACAGGCAAGTGATACGGCAAGAATGGCGTTTGCACCAAGTAAATCCTTATTATCCGTGCCGTCAAGTTCAATCATTTTGCTGTCGATTGCACACTGATCAAACGGTGAGTCGCAACATAAATTCGGTGAAATTATGCTGTTGATATTTTCAACTGCTCTCTGAACACCTTTTCCGTTATAACGCTTGTCGCCGTCACGGAGTTCAACGGCTTCAAATTCGCCTGTTGAAGCACCTGACGGAACTGATGCTTTGGCAAAAGTTCCGTCCGAAAGACCGACTTCTGCCTCAACTGTGGGATTACCTCTTGAATCAATTATTTCTCTGCCGATTATTGTATCTATTTTTATTTCCATTTATATGCCCTCTCATATTGAAAATTTGAAACAAAACTGATTATTCACCGCCTACAAAGTCGGTGAATATCAGTACTAAGGTTATTTTTCCATACACGGTTTATTTTATGCAGGAGTAACGGATTTTTGTCATGGGCATATATTGTTACTATGAAAACCAAGGAGGACAGATATGGAAATGGTTCAGTACACCGTTCGTCCGGGCAATACACTTTTCGGTATTGCACAGTTCTTTCAGACAACGGTAAATGACATACTAAAATACAACAACATTCAGACTCCCGACGCTATTTTTGTCGGTCAGGTGCTTACAGTTCCGGCAGGCAGTGCGGAAACGCAGTATCATGTTGCAAGACCCGGCGATTCGCTGTGGATAATTGCACAAATGCACGGAACTACGGTTGACAATCTTTCAAGGCTTAACGGACTTTCAAATCCGAATGTAATTTATCCGGGTCAGATTATAAAGGTAAGATGATAAAAAGGACAGCTTTGATTAATGAAGCTGTCCTTTGTTAATTTATTTGATTATTTTCCGTGTTCTATAAGGTAATCATCAATCTGATTTTTGTCATAAATTCCGAGGTCATCACAACCTGCGAGATACTCGTTATGATGACGAAGTTCGTGATGAAGAATCCCCACAAGTTTTTTGCGGTATTCCTCTTTACCAAGCGAACCGTAAACCCTATTGATTGAACCGTAATAAAACACAATGGCATTACCCAGAGAATTGCGTATGTACTCACCCAAAATGAACAAATCATTGTTAAGAGCTTTTGGATGAACCTTTGACTGCGGAAGAAGTGAAATCCCTCCGTTTAAATTTCTGTAGAGTTCATAAGGCATTGAATCTGCAATTTCATCAAGCATTGCACCACATTCATCGAAAGTAATCATAAGCGTTTAATAATCAATAATCAAGGTAATCTTTAAGCTTTCTGCTTCTTGAAGGATGACGGAGCTTACGAAGAGCCTTTGCCTCAATCTGACGGATACGCTCACGGGTTACATTGAACTCCTTGCCGACTTCTTCAAGAGTTCTGCTTCTGCCGTCCTCAAGACCGAAACGGAGTTTGAGAACCTTTGCCTCACGAGGAGTGAGTGTTGAAAGAACATCGGAAAGCTGTTCGCGGAGCATTGTGTGTGATGCGGCATCGGCAGGTGCGGGAGCATCGTTATCTGGGATAAAATCACCGAGATGGCTGTCTTCCTCTTCACCGATTGGAGTTTCAAGTGAAACAGGTTCCTGAGCAACACGCATAATTTCACGAACCTTGTCAACAGGCATATCAATTTCAGCGGCAATTTCATCAGCTGACGGCTCGTGACCGTTCTGGTGAAGAAGCTGGCTCTGAACCTTTTTAACCTTATTGATTGTTTCAACCATATGAACAGGAATACGGATTGTACGAGCCTGATCGGCAATTGCACGAGTGATAGCCTGTCTGATCCACCATGTTGCATATGTTGAGAATTTGAAACCCTTTGTGTAGTCAAACTTTTCTACGGCTTTGATAAGACCGAGGTTACCCTCCTGAATAAGATCGAGAAACTGCATACCTCTGCCGAGATAACGCTTTGCAATTGAAACGACAAGACGAAGGTTCGCCTCTGAAAGACGCTGTTTTGCGGCAACATCACCGTCAGCAATTCTGATTGCAAGGTTGATTTCTTCATCTGAAGAAAGAAGCGGAACTCGTCCGATTTCTTTAAGATAAACCTTTACAGGGTCATCAACCGAAACACTGCCTGTTTCTGCAACAGGTGCGTGCGAATCACCGCCTTTGTTTTCATCAAAACCGAGGTCAATATCATCAATTTTAATATCGCCTGAATCCTCAACAATTTCGATGCCAAGCTGTGCAAGGGAATCGTAAAGCTTTTCAAGCTGTTCGGGATCGAAGTCAATTTCACCGATTGCATCGAGAATTTCCTGATTGGTAAGCTGACCTTTCTGCTTACCGAGTTCCATAAGATCTCTTACTACTGTTTTCTTATCGGGTGTAGCTGCCATACTCATTTTCCTTTCCTACGCTTACTGTTTCTTTTTCCTTATTTTATCGAGATATGCCATAAGCTCCTCATTTGAAACATCAGCTAAATCGCCGGAATTGAGCTTTGAGCTTTCCTCGTTGATTACATTTATGTATTCATTCATCGCTTCTTCTGTTGACGCACCTGAAATTGATTGTGACATCAGCTGATAAAGCTTTGAATTTTCATCTTGTGTAAAATCCGCTGCCACATTTGTAAGAGGGTCTTCTCCCCTTTCTATGCGACCGCTGAAATATTCAAAAAACCTCCGCATAAGACTGTTTTGAAACTGTTCGGGTTTTACCCTTGCAGAAATCACTTCGTATGCATCAAGATTGTTGAGCAAATATACCAAGAGAGCCTCTTCTGCACTTGAACTGCGTGGCTTTTGAAAATGCTCGGGATTGATTTTATCATTTCTTCGGCTGAGTTCAAGCTGAATTTGACGAGCCTGTTTCTTCTCTTCGGCTCTTTCACCTCTGCGTGAAACTCTTGACACCTGCTGTTTAAAAGCGTTTTTGTCAACACCGAGTTCGGATGCGACTTTTGAAGAATAGACATCCCGTTCAATCGGACTGCTGATTGTTGCAATCAGCTTTGCCGCCTCTTCAAGGAATGCAACCTTGCCCTCTGTCAGCTGAATGTTGTGTGCATTTTTCAGCTTTTGAAGTCGATATTCAACATCGTTTCCGCATTTGTCGAGCAATGCTTTAAATGCCGCAGGACCGTCATTACCCTTTGATTTGATAAATTCATCGGGGTCTTTGCCGCTTGGAATTGTCAGAACCTTTACATTAAGTCCCGAATTTCTGAGTATCGGAATTGCCCTTGCGGTAGCCTTTTGACCTGCTTCATCGGCATCGTAACAGATAATTACCTCATCCGCATATCGTTTCATCAAAACAGCCTGTTCGCCTGTAAGAGCCGTTCCGAGTGTTGCAACGGCATTGGTGAAACCAGCCTGATTTACAGCGATAACATCCATATAACCCTCACAAAGAATGAGAGTTCGCTTGCCCGAATTTTTGGCATTGTTGAGTGAAAACAGGTTTGCACTCTTTTTAAAAACAGGGGTGTCGGATGTGTTGAGATATTTCGGCTTTGCATCTGACATAATTCTGCCACCGAATGCGATAACATTTCCTCTCAGGTCGATAATCGGAAACATTACACGGTCTGTGAATCTGTCATAGATACCGTTGCCGTTTCTGCGTTTAACCGCAAGGTTGGCGGCAACAAGTTCGCTGTCTTTAAAGCCTTTTGATTTTAAATGATTACAGAGTGACGACCAGTTATCGTCGGCATAACCGAGTCCGAAATGGCGAATGGTTCTGTCGGACAAGGCTCTTGAATGAAAATAGTCAAGACCTTTTCTGCCCTGCGGAGAACATAGTGTGGCATAGTAAAACCTTGCCGCCTCACGGTTAGCTTCAAACACTCTGTTTCGCAAACGGCTCATACTGTCATCATAGCTGTTTTCGGGCATTTCAAGTCCTGCCCGCTGTGCAAGGTACTTTACCGCATCAACATAGTCGAGATTTTCAATTCTCATAATAAAAGAAATGACATCTCCGCCTACACCGCATCCAAAACAATAGAACGAACCGTTTTCGGTATACACATTAAAAGAGGGAGTTTTTTCACCGTGAAACGGACAAAGACCGACCATATTTCTTCCCCGTCTTTTAAGATTGACATAACCCGAAACAACATCTGTAATATCGTTTCGCATTTTTAAATCCTGCAAGAAACTTTCAGGGAAAGCCATAAAACTCCTCCTCTCACTTACCTATTAGCTTTTTACGAAATTTTTTTGAATATTCCTTTAAATATTTAAAATTTTTTTGAAAAAATTTTCATTTTATCGTTTTTGAGGTCGAAATCATAAAAATTTTTGCCTTAAAAGAAATTTACACTTCAACAGCGTAATATTTTTCTTCGTCGGAAACTGCCTGAACTTCGCCCGAAGTTGCATCGGCAAGCTTTTTATTAAGCTGCGGGAGCAAATCGGGAGTGATGTGGAATTTTATAAGCACATCGCTTTCATAGACAGTATCGTCAACAACACCGCCGTTATCCATTACAAGTGCCGAAACCTTGCCGTACTGGTTATATGTACAGAGAGCCGAACATACAAAGCAGTTTTGCATCATAACGATTTTTGCGGCATCAAGGGCAATTTTTGCACCATGGGAATATGCTCTCACAAGTCCGCCTGTACCGAGCAAAACACCGCCAAAATAACGAGTTACGACGACGCAGACATCATAAATTTCATTTTTTACAATTACATCAAGGCAAGGCATACCTGCAGTACCAGAAGGTTCGCCGTCATCACTGTAACGCTTTATGTTGCCCTCTCGCAAAGAATAGGCATAGACATTGTGAGTTGCGTTCCAGTGTTCACTGCGCTTTTCGTTGATAAAATCAACGGCTTCCTGCTCACAGGTTACGGGTTTGCAATAGCCGATAAAGCGTGAACGCTTTTCAACAAATTCGTCTTTTGCGTTACTTAAAACGGTTTTGTAATCCTTTGCCATAATAATACCTCAATTGTACAGACACTCTGCACACGATTATGCAAAATCTCTGTAAAGTAAACAAGGCGGCACAAATGTGCCGCCTAAACAATTACATAATAAATTATTTATCCATACCGAAACGCTTCTTGAATCTGTCAACGCGTCCGCCGGTATCAACTAATTTCTGCTTTCCTGTAAAGAATGGGTGGCATTTTGAACAAATTTCAACACGGATGTCTTTCTTTGTTGAACCTGTCTCAATAACATTACCGCAAGCACAAGTAATTGTTGTTTTCTCATACTTAGGATGGATATTCTCTTTCATTGTTTTCACCTACCTGACATTACACAATTAACGAATCAATTATACAACACAATATTGCAAAATGCAAGTATTTTTGAAAATTTTTTAAATTATTCTGAAATTTTTTGTTTTTGAAGGTAGCTGTTGTACTCTTCAAGGCACATTCCGTAGGATCTCATCGCCTTTGCATTTTCCGAACCTACATACCTGTATAGTGAATCTGACGTATTCATTCTGGTTTCGGAAGTTTTGCTCTCGGGATACCTCTGTATAAAACCGTATTCAACGCAGTTTCGTTCGAGAAATGCCTTTGAACCCGAATTTAAAAAATCAAATTCAATCAGCAAACCTGTCTGCGATTCCGACTGTCCGCCGTGAGGTGTGGTTTTTAAAACCTCCGCCTCTGCCCTGACTGTTGTGTATTTAGATGATTGCGTCAGCTTTTTAAGTTCGGACTGAAACTTTTCTTCCTGCTCATCATAGCTTACATAGGCAGTTTTTATTTTCAGCTCGGTACCGTTTTCTTTTGAGGCTTTCAAAAGATTTTCAAGCGGTTTTTGTGCGTCCCTGTTCACTCTGAATCCGTTCACGGTTTCAAGGTTTGGAACATAGTCCCTATCAAGCGGATTTGCACTGTCAACAACCGTCAGCAACATTTCGCTTTCAGCCTGAATCTGTTCGGGAGTTTCGGGAATACTTTTCTGATTGTTTTTTAGAATTGTAAAAATTCCGAACACAATAGCTATGGTAAGAATCACACAAACACAAATTAACGCAATGTACTTTCTCCGAGGATTTGACACGGGAAGAATTCTTCCCGTCTTTTCCTCAATAAGTGCCTGTTTTCGTCTGCGTTTTGATTCTTTATAGCTGTTTTTATCAAACGGAGTGAATCCTCCGGACATCAGCATCCCTCCGAAAATATTTCAGAATTATTTTTCTTTTGTATCTACTTCGTTCTTAACGAGAGCAACAAATTCATCAACAGGCATATTCGGGATTTCTCCTCTTTTTCTTGAACGAACTGTAACTGTTGAAGAGTTCATCTCGTTGTCGCCGATTACAAGGATATACGGAATTCTTTCGAGTCTTGCAGCCTTAATCTTAGGACCGATATTTTCATCTCTGCTGTCAACAGTAACTCTCATACCGAGTGAAGTAAGTCTGTCTGCAATATCCTGTGCATACTCAACATTACCCTCTTTTATCGGAAGAAGTCTGATCTGCTCGGGAGCAAGCCAAAGCGGCATTACACCGGCAAATCTTTCAATCATATATGCAAGAGTTCTTTCAAAGCAGCCGAGTGAAGTTCTGTGAATAATATACGGAAGCTTCTTCTGACCGTCCTTGTCGATGTAGTACATACCGAATCTTTCGGCAAGGAGCATATCAATCTGGATTGTAACAATTGTGTCTTCCTTACCGAATACATTCTTGTACTGAATATCAAGCTTCGGACCGTAGAATGCGGCCTCGTCAATACCAACCTCATAGTCAACATCAAGGTCGTCGAGGATGGTTTTCATAACAGCCTGTGACTCTTCCCACTGTTCCTTTGTACCCTCATACTTATTATTCTTATTTTCAGGATCCCACTGTGAGAATCTGAAAGTACAGTTTTCAAGAAGTCCTACCGTGTCAAGGAAATATTTAGCAAGCTCAAGACAACCCTTGAATTCCTGTTCAAGCTGATCGGGACGGAGAATGTAGTGTCCTTCTGAAATTGTGAACTGACGAACACGGATAAGACCGTGCATCTCACCGCTTGCCTCGTTACGGAAAAGTGTTGATGTTTCCGTAAGACGCATCGGAAGGTCACGATATGAACGCTGTTTGTTAAGATAAACCTGATACTGGAACGGGCAAGTCATAGGACGAAGTGCGAAGCATTCCTTTTCTTCATCATGCGGATCGCCGAGTACAAACATACCGTCAAGATAATGATCCCAGTGACCTGAAATCTTATAAAGATCTCTCTTTGCAAGAAGAGGAGTTTTTGTGAGAAGACAACCCTTTGACTGCTCAACATCTTCAACCCATCTTTGGAGAAGCTGAACAACTCTTGCACCCTTTGGAAGAAGAATCGGAAGTCCCTGACCTACATAGTCAACTGTTGTGAAGTATTCAAGTTCACGACCGAGCTTGTTGTGGTCACGAAGTTTTGCCTCTTCAAGTTTCTTCAGATGCTCCTCAAGCATTGAAGCTTTTGGAAATGCAACACCGTAAACACGGCAAAGCTGTGCATTATTGGCATCACCTCTCCAGTAAGCGCCTGTGCAGGCAGTGAGTTCAATAGCCTTGATCGGTGCAACGCTCATGAGATGAGGACCTGCGCAGAGGTCGATAAACTCACCCTGCTTGTAGAATGTGATATGCTCGCCCTTGTCGGAATGTTCTTTAACAAGTTCAACCTTGTAAGGCTCGTTCATCTCTTCAAGTTTCTTTTCAGCCTCTTCGGGAGAAAGCTCAACTCTTTCAAGCTCAAGACCTGATTTTACGATTTTCTTCATCTCAGCCTTGATTTTTTCAAGGTCTTCGGGTGAGAAAGGCTTTTCAACATCAAAATCGTAGTAAAAGCCGTTGTCAACGGCAGGACCGATTGCACACTTTGCATTCGGATAAAGTCTTTTTACTGCCTGAGCAAGAACATGAGATGCTGTGTGCCAGAAAGTTTTCTGACCGTCAACATTATCAAATGTGAGAAGTTCAACCTTACAATCTTTTTCAAGCGGTGTTCTGAGGTCGCAAAGGTCACCGTCAACCTTTGCACAGCAAACAGACTTGTACAAACCTGCACCGATTGATTTTGCAATTTCGGCAGGAGTTGTACCGTTTTCAAATTTCTTGACTGCTCCGCCTTTTAATTCAACATTAATCATAACCATTCTCCTTTTTAATATGTGATGAAAACAAAAAAGCCCAATATTCCAAAAACGGAATATTGGGACGAATAAATCGTGGTTCCACCCAAGTTCGGCTAAAAAGCCCTCTTGAAAGGTTTTAACGCAACCAAACGCCGTGCCATTTCCTGCACAGTCTCAAAGGTGGTAACTTGCAATGCTTTTTGCGAAATATCACAGCAAACAATTTCGCTCTCTGGAAAAAAGCAGGACTGCAAATCATGTCCTCATCAAAGATAATATTTTCTTTTCATCTGTATGGTATCACTTTATTTTTGGAATGTCAACACCTAATTTGATGTTTCAATTATTTTTTATCTTCGAGTTCTCTGAGCAATCTGTCGATTTCGCTCATTCTGTCGTTTGAAACTTCGGGTTCTTCAACCGGAGTTTCTGTCTTTACGGGTTCAGGCTTTTCCTCGGGAGTATTGATACGCCTTGCATTCTTAAATTCCTCGTGAATTTCAGGCTCTGCCGAAATATTTTTTACTGACCTTGCAGAATTTTCTTCAGCAGGCTTTGCTGTAATTTTTTCAACAGACTTTGCAGGACTCTCTTTAACAGGCTTTGCCGTAATTTTTTTAACAGACTTTGCAGGACTCTTTTTAACAGGCTTCGCTGTATTTTTTTCAACAGGCTTTACGGGATTTTCTTTAACAGGCTCTGCAGTTTCCTCTTTTTCAGGTTCAGCGGCAATTTCTTCGGCAAACTGAGTTTGTGTTTCTTCACCGTAGCCGAGAACAAGACCGTCATTCATATTGGCATCTTTGATTGTTGACTCATCATAGTTGTCATCATCATAACCCATTACGAAATCAGAAAGGCCCTGTGCGGCAGCCTCATAGCTGTCATCACTTGCAGGAACATCGTCTTCCTTTTTATCAGATACAACGAGTTCATCATAACCGCCTGAGCTGATGTAGCTGTTTTCGTATGTATCTTCATCTTCGGGGAGGCTGTCAATAATTTCAATCTCTGCCTTTGTAAGGCAGCCTGCAAACATTTCTACAGTAAATGAAATAATGTATGCAGCAAGAACAATGAACATAATACCGTTCACGAGAGCGCTTACACCTGTGTTTTCAACAGAAGAAGTAAGAATAGCACCAATGCCGTAAGCAAGTGAAACAGTTGCGGCAGGCAAGCCGTAGATAAAGCAAGCCTTTACCGGATTTTTACCCTTTACTCTTGAAACAACCATTGAACTTGAGAAAAGGTAAAGCGTGATAAAGATATAGCAGAAAAGCGGTGTCATATCGCTTGCTGAAATTGAAACCTTTGTAGCGGCAATAAATTCGGATACAAGTCCGCAGCAACCCCAAAGTGCAGGGAAAACAAAGAACATTGACGCATTTGAAACAGTTGACTTGCCTGTAAAATGCACCTTACTAATCATAACCATTGCAATAGCCGCAGGAATTGAGAACAGTGCGACAATAATGCTCAAAAGGTAGTTTTCGCTGTTGCCGGGAGTTGTATTGAGCAGAGTAAGGAATGATGAACCAACAATTGCAAGACCCGAAAGAATTGCAAGTGCACCAGAAACAACATTTCTCTTTACAGGATAAACAGGTGCTGTCCTTCTGTCAAAAAGGTTAATCAACACACACACTGCAAAAAGTCCGAGTGATATTCCGATTACACAATAGTTGATTGTGGATTTATTCATTCCGAACAAAAGCCCGTTGCCGTCCATAGCAAACATACTCATTATCTTGAGGGCAACTGCTGCGATAACAGCCGGTATAAATGGTATAATTGAATATTTTGTTTTCATATAATTCTCCGTTTCTGTACCGTAACAAGCCGATTTTCAAAAGCAACATTGTTACACGATTATTGATATGCCGCCGTAAAACAGCACGGCAAAAATAAATACAAATTGAATTGTAAGTAATTATTATTTCGGTTCAATCATATATTATTTTAAGCCAACATAACCGTTATGTCAAGAAAAAATAAGTCACAAAATAGATTAGTATTATTTATTTTTTTGTGCGAAATAAAGGAGCAGTATAATGAAAGGAAAAATAGGTGCTGTTGTTGTTTTGTTAATTCTCACCGCCATACTTCCGATTGCAGTTTCAAAGTGTTCGTCAAAAAATACCGTAAGTCAAACTGTGTCAACATCGGACACGCCTGAAAAGCCGAAAAATTCAGATGAGATTCTCTGTGCTTTGACGGCAGGACTTTATAAAGACAGCTACTCTGCCGAAACATTGAAAGCCATCGCTATTCTTATGAATACCGATTACAAAGCAAAACCCGATTCCTTTGAAACAAGTGATTTTCTTTATGAGGAAAACGCCTCCGGCAATATGAAAGATGTTTATTCGGAAATCAAAAAGGCGGCTGAAAGTGCCAAAAACAAAACACTCCGCAAAAAAAGCGAAGTGTTGTTTGTTCCCTACTCTGAAACTTCAAACGGCATTACATATAAAAATGAAAACTACAAATATCTTCACAGCGTTGCGTCACCTTGGGACTGTTATGCAACAAATTATGATGAAAATGCCGAATGTGTGGGAGTGAGTCTTTCAGGAATTGACTACCTTTGCAAAAACGGTTACAGTGCCGAAGATGCGTTATTGTGGTATCTCCCCGATTTTGAAATTCAGACAGACTAATTTACATAGTATGATGCAATGTGTCTTAACTTGTCCCTTGCCTTAATAATGTGTCGGGAAACCGTTGAGGAATTAACTCCCAGTTCCTCGGCAATTTCCTTTTCCTTTTTGCCGTTGAGATAGTAGTCGATTATGCAGATTCTCTGTCTTTCGGTCAGCTCATTCAAAACAGCCATTGAAAGAATTTTTTTCATCTTTTCACGAGAACTTTCATTGGTACTGCCGTGATGAAAACCCGAATCAGCCATAAATCTGTGTTTATTGTTGTCTGTAATATGAATTATATTTTTCATTCAATCATTCTCCGTAATATCTTCCTAAAAGTAAATTTGAAATATGTATACACTCATTGTAATAAATTTTGTATTTAGCGATTTTTAAATCAAGTTCTTTTTTTGAAATATCCGATTTACCTCTTTTTTCAGATTTGAGCCTGTCAATAACATCCGCAATATTGTTTGCGGTGTTCTTATACTCATTTGACCATTCAAAATAATCTATCATGCTTACATCCTTTCTCTGCTTTATTCATTTAGAAGGTATGACGGGGCTTTCAACCTTCTAAATTCATTATATAGAACATATCGAACAAATTCAAGAACATTTGTTCGATATTATAAGTGACATACATTCACTGTCCCTTTGTACGGACTATGACCGTAAAATTAAAATTTCTTTGTTTTCTACATAAAATTCAGAAAATAGCCAAAAAGGCTTTCTGTTTTTACTAAAAATTTGGTGTGTAAATCAATTACAAATTCTAATTAAAAAGTGTATAATAAAAGCAATCGTGCAGCATTGAATGGCATAAGTCCGGATTTTCAATGCTGCACATTTTTTGTGTCAAAACAGCGGAGGTTATATGATGGAAAAAGCACATAAAATGAATAAAATGGGAACGGAAAAGATAAGCAAACTACTGCTTACAATGGGTGTTCCGATGATAATTTCAATGGTTGTACAGGCCGTGTACAACATTGTTGACAGCTATTTTGTAAGCTGTATGGAAGATCCGAACATACCCGCACTCGGAGATTATGCGGTGAATGCACTAACGCTTGCATTTCCTATCCAGATGCTTATGGTTGCGGTCGGAGTAGGAACGGGAGTCGGCATTAACTCGATTTTGTCGAGAAGTCTTGGAGAGGGCAACAAGGAAAAGTGCAGTAAAATTTCGGGCAATTCAATTTTTCTTGCACTTTGCACCTGCATTGTGTTCGTACTTTTCGGAATTTTCGGAGTTGACGCATACATTGCCTCACAAACAAGCGACCCGATTATCACATCAATGGCTGTTTCCTACCTCAAAATCTGCACATACAGTTCACTCGGTGTGAGTATGTATATGATTTTTGAAAAGCTGTTGCAGGCAACAGGTTACACAATGCAGACTACAGTTGCTCAAATTGTAGGTGCGGTTGTGAATATGATACTTGACCCGATTATGATTTTCGGCTGGTGCGGTTGCCCAAAGCTTGGAATTGACGGTGCGGCAATTGCAACGGTCATCGGTCAGTTTATTTCATTCTTTATTGACGCATATTTCTATTTCAGATGCAATTCAAAGCATTTCAACACATCATTAAAGTATATGAAACCCGAAAGCAGGATTATCAGGCAGATTTATCAGGTTGGTATCCCCGCTATTATTATGCAGGCGCTTATGTCGATTTTGACATACAGTATCAATGTTATTTTTGTAAGAGTGTCAACAGATGCGGTTACTGCTTACGGAATTTACTACAAAATTCAGCAGTTTGTATTCTTTGCCGCATTCGGTATGAACAATGCTATGATTCCGATTATTGCATTCAACTACGGTATGCAGGATAAAAAGCGAGTAAACGACAGCATTAAATACGGACTTATTTTCACGGTGTCAATTCTTTGTGCCGGAATTATAATTCTACAAATTTTCGCAGAACAGATACTCGGAATATTCTCTCTTTCACAATCTACAACCGAACTTGCAATGCTCGCAATAAGAATTATCACACCGGGGTTTGTTTTTGTAGGTGCTAACATTGCTTATCAGGGAATTTTTCAGGCACTCGGCAACGGTGTACATTCTCTGCTACTTTCGCTTGTGCGACTTATCGTTGTTCCACTTCCGCTTGCATACATCATTTCGTGCTTTGATTTTGCATCTTCAATCATCTGGATTGCATTCCCGATTGGTGAGGCTGTAGCGTTTGTTATTGCCTTGATTTTTATGGCTCACATTCGCAGAAAAAAGATTTCTCCTATACAAAGTCCGGTTCAGCAGTAAAAACAAGACTTCTTATTGATTTGCTTTTTGTTTATTTTGTATAGATGGGATTTTTGAAATCACTGTTTTTAAAGGGTAATTCAAAATTCCAAAAAAATTATGCACAAACATCATCTTGCTTTTTTGTATAGTTTGTCTTTTTGACTGTATGAATATTAGAATTGCACCCTCTCGCCTTGAATTTATCCCTAAAAATCGGTATAATATATGACAGTGAACAGAGAAAAAAGTTCACTTAATACTCGGCAAAAATGTTTGCTTCTTTATTGAAACATTCATTTTCATAAAACACACAATCGCGAAAAGGATCGTCATTTGACGGTCTTTTTTGCGTTACGGAAAAAATTCATAATTAAGCTGTTTTTGCATAAAAATCGGAGCCGTGAAAATCACGACTCCTTTTTTGTTTTATCTTATTTTTTCGGTATAGTCAAGTGCAATCCAGCCTGCGCCGCTTTTGAGTTTGCCCCATTTGGTTGCGCCTGCACCCGACTTTTCTTCAACTATGGTGTACGCTCCGCCTTTGGGAATTGCGCCGTTTACTTCGTAATTAGTACCCGGCCCTTTGCGGATATTCACACCGTTTGATGAAGTTATCCTCACAAGATAACGCTTGAAAGTTTTGTCCGAATCCGCTTTTGAACTTTCTGAGCCTGCAGAGTCAGTCTTGTACTTCACATTGAAATAATTGCACATACCCTTGCAAATGGCTTCACCGATTGCAACTGTGTTCTTGCGAATCCAATCCGAACCCGTTACGGTATCGTGAAATTCACACTCAACATACACCGACAAAGCCTTTGGCACATTGATTTCATAGAGGTCGGTTTTATAGCTGACTGAATCGTCCTTGCCGGGCGAGATTGCTCCGAGGGCATTTTTCACCGATTCAGCGACTTTTCTGCCGTTTGAGTTCAGGCAAAACACTCTTGTACCGCCTGTATACTTGCCGTTAAACGCATTAGTGTGGATTGGCATATGAATGTCTGCTCCAAACTTATCCGACTCGGGACAGCGTGTCTGCATAAGCGTACCCGACTTTGCAACCATAACCTCAAAGCCGCAGCGCTTGAGTGCTTTGGCTGTTGCGGCGGCGATTTTGTCGCACTGAGCCATTTCATTTGTACCGCCCGTTGCATAGGTGTTGCCGTTTTGGTTTGACGGACTGAGATAGATTTTCTTACTCATTTTCTTTATCTTCTCCCTCTTTTAAATTCATCACTGCCGATGCGCCTGCCGCAACAGCCGCAACAGCAAGACCGATGAGAGCGTTCTTTACAACATCACCGTCGTTAAAATCAAGACCGCCCAAGGCGAGGGTTACATTTGTGATAACATAACCGAGAGCAGTCTGAATAAATGTTCTGAACGCTCTTTTTAAACACGGCTTTTTTAAGCATATTTTCATTTTACTCATTATATTATATTTTCCTTTCCTTGTTTTGTTCGTTTTCCAAATCCGCTATTCTGTGTTCCGCTGTTTTGATTTTGTTGTCATTAACTGCCTCGTGCTGCTCAATAAGATATACACGCTCAACAAGATTATTATGCTTGTCAACCTTTTTTTCGAGCTGTTCAATGCGATAATTTGATAATCTTGACGCTGTGAAAATGCCTGCAAGTGAGCCTGCAAGAGTTCCTGCAAATGAAATCAACGCTATAAGAATTTGGTCTGTCAAAAAAATCACCTCCCACTTACAGGCTCAAAAAAAGGAGAAATTGCACTAAACAATGCAATTTCTCCTAAATTTCTTTATATTTATTTTTTAAAACGATTATTTTTCTCTATAGGAATTATAACAGTGGCTTAAGATACTGACCCGTGAACGATTTTTCAACCTTTGCAACCTGTTCGGGAGTGCCTTTGGCAACAATTGTACCGCCGCCGTCACCGCCCTCCGGACCGAGGTCGATAAGATAATCGGCTGTTTTTATTAGGTCAAGATTGTGTTCAATTACAACAACCGTGTTTCCGCCGTCAACAAGCAACTGAAGAACATCAACAAGTCTGTGTACATCGGCAATGTGCAAGCCTGTTGTCGGCTCGTCAAGAATATAGATTGTCTTGCCTGTACTGCGTTTTGAAAGCTCTGTTGCAAGCTTTACACGCTGAGCTTCACCGCCCGAAAGCGTTGTTGCAGGCTGACCGAGCTTTATATAACCAAGACCTACTTCATACAGGGTTTTCAGCTTTCTGTAAATCTTCGGGATATTTGAGAAGAACTCCATTCCCTCCTCAACGGACATTTCAAGGACATCGTTGATTGACTTGCCCTTGTACTTTACTTCGAGGGTTTCACGGTTATATCTCTTGCCCTTGCAAACCTCACACGGTACATAGACATCTGACAAAAAGTGCATTTCAATCTTGATGATACCGTCGCCCTGACAGGCCTCACATCTGCCGCCCTTTACATTGAATGAAAATCTGCCCGGTGTAAAACCACGCATTTTCGCATCGGTTGTAGCGGCATAAAGCATTCTGATATCCGTAAACACACCTGTGTATGTTGCGGGATTTGAACGAGGAGTTCTGCCGATTGGACTCTGGTCAATAGCAATTACCTTGTCAAGATTTTTGATACCCTTGATTTCTTTATGCTTACCGGGGATTGTCTTTGCACGGTTGAGGTCACGGGCGAGTGCTTTGTAGAGAATTTCGTTTACAAGTGAACTTTTGCCCGAACCCGACACACCTGTTACGCAGACAAATTCACCAAGAGGAATTTTGACATTGATATTTTTAAGGTTATTCTCTGCCGCACCTTTGACTTCAAGGAAAAGTCCGTTGCCCTTTCTGCGTTTTTCGGGAACAGGAACTTTGCGTTCGCCCGAAAGATACTTGCCTGTAATTGAATCAGGGCATTGTTTTATCTTTTCAACATCACCGACGCAAACAATTTCACCGCCGTGAATACCTGCACCCGGTCCGACATCGACAATACAATCTGCGGCATACATAGTGTCCTCATCGTGTTCAACAACAATAACCGTGTTGCCGAGGTCACGAAGTCGCTTCAATGTTGCAAGAAGTTTTTCATTATCACGCTGATGGAGTCCGATACTCGGCTCGTCAAGAATATACAGCACACCCATAAGCGAACTGCCGATTTGTGTTGCAAGGCGGATTCGCTGACTTTCACCGCCGCTGAGTGTTCCCGAACTTCTCGAAAGTGTAAGGTAGCCAAGACCTACGCTTTTGAGAAAGTTAAGTCTTTCGTTAATTTCTTTGATAATTTCAGCACCGATAATCTGCTCTTTTTCCGTGAGCTTGAGCTGACCCACGAAGTCAAGTGCGTCAACAACAGACATTTTGCAGAAATCGGCAATGTTAAGTCCGCCAACCGTAACGGCAAGGCTTTCAGCCGAAAGTCTGTCACCGTGACAAAGATCGCACGGAATTTCTGCCATATACGAACGGATTTCATCCTTAATCCAGTTACTGCTTGTGTCATGATAACGGCGTTCAAGGTTGTTGATTATACCCTCAAATTTATGCTGATAAGTACCTCCGCCGTAAACCGACTTTTTGTTGATTGTCAGTTCATCGTCACCTGTGCCATAGAGGATTTTTTCGATAGTTTCTCTCGGAAGATTTTCAAGCGGTTCATCAAGCGAAAAGTTATATTTTTTAGCGAGTGCTTCCATATACATTGCTGCAATTGTACTGCCCTCCATTGCCCAACCGCTGCCCTTGATACCGCCGCCACGGATGCTCTTTGACATATCCGGAATGATTTTGTTTTCGTCAATTTTGAGGAATACACCGAGGCCTGTACACTTCGGACATGCACCGAACGGATTGTTGAACGAGAACATTCTCGGTGAAAGGTCATCAATGCTCACACCGTGCTCGGGGCAGGCATATTTTTGTGAAAAAGTCACATCCTCATCGCCGTTGAAGTTCACCATAACAAGACCGCCGCCAAGCTTTGACGCTGTTTCGATGCTGTCTGAAAGTCTTGATGCTATTTCAGGCTTGATTACAAGACGGTCAACAATGATTTCTATATTATGCTTTTTATTTTTCTCTATCGGAATATTTTCCGACAAATCATAGATGATCCCGTCAACTCTTGCACGAACATAGCCCGACTTTCTTGCACTGTCAAGAACCTTTGCGTGTTCGCCTTTTCTGCCCCTTACAGCAGGTGCCATAACTTGAATTTTAGTACCTGTTTCATAGGTCATAATCTTGTCAACAATTTGGTCAACTGTCTGCTGACGGATTTCTCTTCCGCAGACTGTACAGTGAGGAACACCGATTCTTGCGTACAAAAGACGGAGATAATCGTAAATTTCCGTAACCGTGCCGACTGTTGAACGGGGATTTTTTGAAGTTGTTTTCTGATCAATTGATATCGCAGGCGAAAGTCCCTCTATGCTTTCAACATTCGGCTTATCCATTTGACCGAGAAACATTCTTGCATATGAAGAAAGGCTTTCAACATATCTTCTCTGTCCCTCGGCATAGATTGTGTCGAATGCAAGGGAGCTTTTGCCCGAACCCGAAAGTCCTGTAATTACAACAAGTTTGTTTCGGGGAATTTCAACATTTACATTTTTGAGGTTATGCTCTTTTGCACCCCTCACAATAATTTTATCCTGTGCCATTTCATCTACCCTTTACTGTGTCAAACACCTGACACAACTTCATACATTCGTTTAAATTTTGATTCATATACACGCATAGCCTCTCATTGCGAGAGGCTATGTTTATTTGATATTAACCTTCTGTGGACTCGTCAACCTTTGTTTCGGCTGAGGGTTCTTTGTCGGCAGTTTCCTGCTCAACCTCTTCGGGTTCTTTATATGTGCCGTTCATTACGGCAGTAAAGTCCTCGCTGCCCATCTTCTCATGCTTGATAAGATATTTTGCAATGTCGTGGAGCTTATCCATATTTTCGCTGAGAATCTTGGTAGCATCACCATATGCCTTGTTGATCATATCAAGAACAAGCTGGTCGATTTTAGCTGCGGTAGCCTCGGAATAATCCTGAGTTCTGCTTCCCATATCTCTGCCGAGGAATACGGAATTGTTGTCTGTGCCGTAGCATACACAACCGAGTTCCTTAGTCATACCGTACTTTGTAACCATTGCACGGGCTGTCTTTGTAGCCTTTTCAATATCGTTTGAAGCACCTGTTGAGATGTCATCCATAATAAGCTCTTCGGCAACTCGACCGCCAAGGCTTACAACGATATCCTCATACATACCTCTGCGTGAGTTGTATGACTTGTCCTCACTCGGGAGCGGCATTGTGTAACCGCCTGCCATACCTGTCGGGATAATTGAAATCTCATGAACAGGGTCCTGAGTTTCAAGCTTATCAAAGAGAATTGCGTGACCTGCCTCATGGTAGGCTGTGAGTTTCTTCTCTTTTTCACTCATTACTTTGGTCTTTTTCTCGGCACCGACAACAACCTTAACTGTTGCCTCCTTGATTTCGTCCATAGTAATGGCTTTCTTATCTTTTCTTGCGGCAAGAAGTGCTGCCTCGTTAAGAAGATTTTCAAGGTCTGCACCTGTAAAGCCTGCTGTTGTTTTAGCAATAGTCTTGAGGTTTACATCCGGAGCAAGAGGTTTCTTTCTTGCGTGTACTTTGAGGATAGCCTCACGGCCGTTTACATCGGGATAGCTTACAACAACCTGACGGTCAAATCTGCCCGGACGCATAAGAGCCGGGTCGAGAACATCGGGTCTGTTAGTTGCGGCAATAAGGATTACACCTTCATTTGCACCGAAGCCGTCCATTTCAACGAGAAGCTGGTTAAGAGTCTGCTCACGCTCATCGTTACCACCGCCAAGGCCTGCGCCTCTCTGGCGACCTACGGCATCAATTTCATCAATGAAAATGATGCAAGGTGAGTTTTTCTTTGCCTGATCAAAGAGGTCACGAACACGGGATGCACCGACACCGACAAACATCTCAACAAAGTCTGAACCTGAAATTGAGAAGAACGGAACGCCGGCTTCACCTGCAACGGCTCTTGCAAGCAATGTTTTACCTGTACCGGGAGGGCCTACAAGGAGAACGCCCTTAGGAATTCTTGCACCGAGTTTGTTATACTTTTCAGGAGCTTTGAGGAATTCAACAACCTCTGCAAGCTCTTCTTTTTCTTCATCGGCACCTGCAACATCGTCAAATGTTGTCTTGCGTTTTTCATCATTTGTATTCTTAATCTTGGCTTTGCCAAAGCTCATTTCTTTGCCGCCAAGACCACCGCCGCCGAGTTTTTTCATAATGAATACCCAAGCAACGATAAGGATAAGCGTTGTTATAATTATCGGAAGAATTTCGATAAGGAACGAATTATCCGTTGCACGAGTAAGGTTGTATGAAATCTCATCGTTTGATGCCGGATGATAGTAAGGCTTAATGTCATCAAGGAAGCGCTGAATATCGGCAAGCTGTCCTCTTACAACAACCTTTGACTTCTTACTGTGAGAATCGGTTTTCTTCGGTTCTGTTGTGCTTTGAGTAGCAGTAGTTGCGGAATCCTTGTCGGAATCAGATGATTTGATAGGACTTAAGCCCTCTTTAAGGGTAATGTCAATCGCACCTGTACCGTAATCAATATCAAAGCTGTCAACCATATCCTGAACAAAGTACTGTTCAAGTTCCGAGGTTTTCGGTGAGCTCGATTTATTTGAGCTGAGCACAGCCGCTGTTATGATAATCATCAGAATCGGAATTCCGAGATAAAGCAGCAGATTGCGCACTTTCTTTTTATTATCCAATGCTGTCACTCCTCTTTATATTATTGTTTTTCCGAGGTGGAAATATGTAATGCCACGAAAATTTGCGGCTTGTTTTCGCACTAAATTACGAATAAACAGAGGGTTTTAATACACCTACATAAGGAAGATTTCTGTACTTTTCGTCGTAGTCAAGACCGTAGCCGACGATAAACTCATCCGGAATTACCGCACCTGCGTAGTCAACATGAATGTCGGCAACTCTTCTGTCGGGCTTATTGAAAAGTGTACAGAGTTTTACTGATTTTGCCTTCTTGGCTTTAAGATATTTTGTGATAAAGTCAAGAGTATTGCCTGAATCGATAATATCCTCAACAATGAGAATATCCTTGCCCTCAACAGACTGGGAAATATCCTTCTGAATATTAACTCTGCCTGAGCTTACCGTACCGCTACCGTAGCTTGACGCAACGATAAAGTCGATTGAAAAATCAAGATTAACCTTTCTCATAAGGTCAACCATAAAGGCAACGCTGCCCTTGAGCAGACCGACCATTATAAAATCTTTGTCATTATAATCTTTTTCAATCTGTTTTGCAATAGTGTTCACAATATTTTCAATATCTTTTTCCGAATACAGGATTTTTTCAATATCCTTATGCATAATTAACCCTCTTTGTTCATTTTTATCAGTAAATTTTCGGTGTCATCTGCCTTTCCCTGCAATGAAACACCAAGATTTTCACACCATAAAACGGTGTCGGATACCGCAAGAAGCAACAGCCTGTCCCTCATTTCGGAGGGGATTTTCTGCTCGTTAAAAATCTTGCGAAGCGGTTTTGTGACCATGCGGTCGGGATATGTAAACCTGTCGCCTGCCCTGCGTGTGCGAAAAACAGCATTTTCGCCAAGCCACTTTTCGGCAACAAGGTTGTTTTGATTTGTTGATTTTTCGGTAATTTTACTCACCGTGTATGTTTTTCCATCATAAGAAAAGGTCATATTATTCTTTAACGGAATTTCTTTGAAATCAGCCGAATTATCCGAACATACAAAACGGAAAATTCCCTGCTTCGAAACGGCTGTGCATTGTTTTGACAATTCAACACTGCCGCCGTTTTTAATGATTTCACATAAAAGCAAAATTGTTTTTCTTTCGGGATAACTGCTGTAATTATTATTCTTCAAAAGAATAAACAGTATTTCTTTCAAAACTGCTTTGTCAAGTTTTAACAGCTTTTTGCAGTCATAACCGAAATCACATTTGCAGTCATTCAAGGCATTTTCGGAACATTTTTTAATGAAATCAGCCGATTCTCTTGCACTTTCACTCAACCCGAGAGCCGTCCGTTCAAAAGACGGATTCAGCTTTTTAAGGCACGGCATAATGTTGTGCCTGATGTAGTTTCGAGTGTAATCATCGGCAAGGTTTGTACTGTCGGTAACATATTCAAGCCTTTGTGTTTCACAATAGCTTTCAATATCTTCTCGTGAAAATTCAATCAGCGGTCTGATTATGTTCCCCCGTTTTGGAGGAATTGCCGCCAAACCTGCTACCGATGCACCTCTTGCAATGTTGAAAATCAGCGTTTCGGCATTGTCGGAGGCTGTGTGAGCGGTTGCAACCTTTGCACCGAGTTTTTGCGAAAGTTCTTCAAAGAAAGCGTAGCGGACATTTCTTCCGCAGAGCTCTTCGCTGATTTTCTGCTGTTTGGCAAGTGTGGGAACATCAACGCTTTTTACAAAAAGTTCTGTGTTAAATTTCTTACAAAGAATTTTGCAGAAATTCTCATCACGCTTTGCCTCTTCACCACGGATATTGTGATTGATATGAGCGGCATAAACCGAAAGATTGTATTTTTCTTTTAGAGAAGTAAGAACACTCAGCAATGCCGTTGAATCAGCTCCGCCCGAAAGTGCAACGATTACGCTGTCACCTTTTTCAAGCAAGCCGTATTTTTCAACGGTTGCTGTAACACGGTTAAGCATCTCGGTTGTCCGTTCCCGTAAAGCGCATGAACTCGCCCTGCCAGTGAAGCTTTACGATATTAGTTTCACCGTGACGGTTCTTTGCTACGATACACTCGCCCGAATTCATATCGGCTGTCGGTGCGGCAGAATCCTCTCCGCCCTCTTTATCGTAATAGCCCTCACGATAGAGGAAAAGTACGATGTCGGCATCCTGCTCGATAGAACCCGAATCTCGAAGGTCGGCAATCTGCGGTCTGTGGTCGTCACGCTTTTCAGCTGCACGGGAAAGCTGTGACAGAGTGATTACTGGAACATTCATTTCCTTTGCAAGAATTTTCAGATTTCGTGTGATTTCCGAAATTTCATTTACACGGTTGTCAATCTTTCTGCCGCTCGACATAAGCTGAAGATAGTCAATTACAACAAGGTCAAGATTGCGAAGTCGGCGAAGTCTTGACTTCATTTCGGGGATTGTGATACCCGGAGTATCGTCAAGATAGAGGTCGGTTTTGCTGAGAATATCGCTTGCGGGGATAAGTCTTGACCACTCCTCCTCGGTAAGCTTACCTGTTCTCAGTTTTGTACCGCCGATAAGTGCCTCACTCGAAAGCAGACGGCTTGCAAGCTGTTCCTTTGACATTTCAAGCGAGAAAAACGCAACGGTCTTTTTGGACTTGCACGCAACATTTCGTGCAATATTGAGTGCGAAACTCGTTTTACCCATACCGGGTCGGGCGGCAAGAATGATAAGGTCGGAACGGTTAAGACCCGTAATCATTCGATCAAGGTCGCCTATACCTGTTGGGATAGGTTTCATACTGTTGTCGGTTTCGCTGTTAAGTGCGTCAAGTCGGTCAAAAGTTTGCAGAATTACCGAGTTGATACGCTCAAGTCCATGCTTTTCATTGCCCTGTCTGATGTCAAAAATTTTCTGCTCAGCCGAATCAATCAGAACCGATGGGGCATCATTGCCTGCAGTTGCGTCATCAATAATTTCACGAGACGCCGTAATAAGTCTACGGACATTGTACTTTTCTGCAATAATCTTCGCATATTCTTCGGCATTGGAAATTGACGGACAATTGTTGACAAGATCCATCAGATAGGTTTTACCTGTTGACTCGTCAAAAGCTTTATTCTGTTTTAATCTTTCAAGCAGAGTGACAAAGTCGATGCTAAGACCGAGTCCGATCATCTCCTGCATCTGTGCAAAAATCAGCTTATGCAGAGAAACATAGAAATAATCGGGACTTTTCAAAGTATCAACAACTTTGTCAAAGGTGTCGCTTTCAAGAATAATTGCACCTAAAACCGCTTGTTCAGCCTCGGGACTGTACGGCAGATGAAGTCCGTCATAGCTGCCTGCAAAATTTAAATCAGCCATTTTTACTCCTTTTTATTAGGCTTCGGACACCTGAACATCAATCTTTGCAGAGACGCCAGTAAAGAGCTTTACCTCTGCGTGATATGTACCAAATTCCTTAATGTCGCAGTCAAGAACAACCTTGCGCTTGTCAACATTGATGTTGTACTGCTTTTTGATTTCTTCGGCAACCTGCTTTGAAGTTACGCTGCCGAAAAGTCTGCCGCCCTGTCCTGCTTTTGCAGTCATCTTAAAAGTTTTGCCCTCAAGAACCTTTTTATCGTGTTCTGCCTGAGCTTTCTGGGTTGCAATTTTATAATTCTTTGAATTCTCGGCATTTTTGTATTCATTCATAGCCTGAGCATTCGCCTCTTTTGCAAGTTTTCTCGGGAGGAGAAAGTTTCTTGCATAGCCGTCAGATGCTTCAACAAGCTCGCCTTTTTTGCCGAGTGACTTTACATCCTGCATTAAAATTACTTTCATAACCAATCAACCTTTCTTAGGAATTTTCTTCATCATCAAGAGTGTTGTCAATCTCTGACAACAGCTGTTGATAAGCAAGTTCCTTTGTAGTGTTTTTAAGCTGGGTTGCCGCCATAGTCTGATGACCGCCGCCGCCGAGCTTTTCCATTATAATCTGAACATTAACATTGCCGTAGCTTCTTGCGGAAATGTTAATCTGATTGTTGTCTTCAAAGAGAACGAAAGATGCGTCAACGCCTTTGAGATTGAGCATTTCATCAGCCGCCTGAGCCGACGCAAGTCTTATATCGCCGTCACCGCTCGGAGCAATTGAAATTGCACATCCACGGTAAACATGCGCCTTGCACACAATGTCAACCTTTTCACGGTAGGTTTCGATATTATCAGAAAACATACCCTTTACGGTGAGAGTGTTTGCACCTCTTCTTCTCAAATAAGCCGCCGCTTCAAAGGTGCGCACACCTGTTTTAACGGCAAAATTCTTTGTGTCAAGCGTAATGCCTGCAAGCATTGCGTCGGCCTGAACATATGAAAGCGGAGAATCATCAAGACAGCTGATAATTTCACTGCACATTTCACAGGTAGAGGATGCCGACGGTTCATGACAGAACACAAGAGCGTTGTTTATGTAGTCAACCGCCTTTCTGTGGTGGTCGATGATGATAACTTTTTTACATTTTTCGTAGAGTTCACTGCTCTCAAGCGAACGCTTTAGGTGCGTATCAACTATGATAAGAAGTGATTTTTGAGTAAGTCCCGAAAGAGCGTTTTCGGGAGAAATGAATATATCGGTATCAAGCTTTTCGTCGGTATATTCAATGAGCTGTTTTGCCATTGAAGTTTCTCGGTTGATGACAACCTTTGAATAACGCTTAAAGGTTTTCTCCATTATGCACTGGAGTCCAATTGCCGCACCAACGCAGTCGAGGTCGGAAAACTTGTGTCCCATAATAAAGACCTTGTCGCAGTCGGCAACTACACGGCTGATTGCGTTGGCAATCACTCTCATACGAACCTTGCTTGCCTTTTCCGCTGCGGCAACCTTTCCGCCGAAAAACTCATATGTATTATCTTTTTTGATGACAGCAACCTGATCGCCGCCTCTGCCGAGTGCCATTTCAAGAGCCTTTCTTGCGTTGAGTTCGCTCTCTTTAATATTGTTATAACCTCTGCAAAGACCTACTGAAATAGAGGCGCTGTGGTTGTTTATCGTGATTTCACGGATATTTTTGAGAATTGGGAACTTGTCGGCTACCATTTTTTCAACATCGGCTTCTTTGAAAATTATCATATAACGGTTGTTACCGATTTTTTTGTAGAGAGCCGCATACTGTTCCGCCCACTTTTGCAGGCAAACCTCAATGTCAAGCATTGCTTCCGAGAATGATTCGTCCGAGTTATCGGAAAAATCCTCAGCATTGTCGAAAACAACAATCGCAACGCAAGGCTTTGACGCAAGGTATTCCCTTGTAATCTGCTTGTAGTAGGTGTTTTCTATAAATTCGCAGACAGCACTCTCGCCTGTGGAATGACAATACACAGTGTATTCTTTACCGTCAACGGCAACATCACAGCCTTCGCCCTTTTTCAGGTTATCAATGTCTTTTCCCGAGAGATAAGCCTTGATATTATCGCCCTCTGCGCCCTTTCCGCCGCACATAGCCTTGCAAAATCGGGAATTGCACCAGAGAATGTCACCCTGCTTGCCTATTACGGCAACAGGGCAACTGAATTTTTCAAGGTAATCTTCGTTAATACCCTTTATATTTCCGACAATATTTTTTACAGTGCTTTTTACATAACTTGTAAATCGCAATGAAGTTATAAGCACAACTGCTAAGGAAAGAACAGATACACCAAGCTCAATATAGAAAACTGTCGGCGAATATTCATAGCTCACAACAGCCATTGCAAACATAATTGCCGAAAAAATCAAGAACCACGGTGTAAGTGTCCAATTTCTTTTTCTCATGTCAAACCTCTGTTAATAGCAAAATAGCAAGATAACAAATCAGCGAATAAGGATTAAACCTCCTGAAGAATAGGAAGAATCATCGGAGCTCTTCTTGTACGCTGACCGATAAGCTTTGAAACATCATCCTTGATTCTGTTCTTTATAACGCCCCACTCGTGAACATTATTTTCTGCACAATCTTCAAGGATTGCAAGAGCGGTCTGTTTAACTTCTTCAAGAAGTCCCTCGCTCTCACGAACATATACAAATCCTCTTGAAACAATGTCGGGTCCGCTGATAACATGACCGTCATAAACATCAAGAGATGCAACAATAATGATAAGTCCGTCCTGACCAAGATGCTTTCTGTCACGAAGTACGATACTTCCGACATCACCGACACCAAGACCGTCAACGAATACCTTTCCTGCCTGAACAGGCGGAAGTTCTTTCATATAATCCTCGTTGATTTCGAGAACACTTCCGACATCACCGATATAAATATTCTTGCGTTCCATACCAAGGAACATTGCAAGGTCAGCGTGTTTTCTGAGGTGTTTCTGCTCACCGTGAACGGGGATAAAATATTTTGGCTTTACAAGCTTCTGAATAATTTTGAGTTCTTCCTGACAGGCATGACCCGAAACATGAACCTCATACATCGACTCGTAAATTACCTTACAGCCCTTTTTGAGAAGTTCGTCAACAACATTGCCGACTGTTTTCTCATTGCCGGGAATCGGATTGGCTGAAATTATGATAAAATCGCCCTCACCGACCATAACCTTTCTGTGGTCGGAATATGCCATTCTTGAAAGCGCACTCATCGGTTCGCCCTGACTGCCTGTTGTAACAAGGACAATTTCCTGTGGCATATATTTGTCGAGCATATCAAGGTCAATAAGAATATTTTCGGGAAGATGCAGATAGCCGAGTTTTTGGGCAACATCCATATAGTTGACCATACTTCTGCCCGAAAAGGCAACCTTTCTTCCGTACTTTTCAGCGCAGTCGATAATCTGCTGAACACGGTTTACATTTGATGCAAAAGTTGCAATGATAATTCTGTAGTTTTCAGCACTCTTGAAAAGGCTGTCAAGGCTGTCGGATACTGTTCTCTCTGTGGGAGTGTAACCGGGTCTTTCGGCATTTGTACTTTCTGCAAGAAGTGCAAGAACACCTTCGTCACCTACTCTTGCAAAACTTGAAAGGTCAATCATATCACCTGTGATAGGTGTACAGTCGATTTTAAAGTCGCCTGTGTGAACGATAGTGCCACCCGGTGTGTGGATTGCAAAAGCAACAGCATCCGGAATTGAGTGGTTTACATGAATGAAATCAATCTTCATACAGCCGAGTTTTATCGACTGGCCAGCGTTGATAACATTGAGCTGTGTCTTGTTATAAAGGCTGTGCTCCTTGAGCTTGTTGCCAACAAGACCGAGTGTAAGCGGTGTTCCGTAGATCGGAATATTTACCTTTGAAAGAAGGAAAGGCAATCCGCCGATATGGTCCTCGTGACCGTGTGTAAGAATAATACCCTTAACTCTGTCGGCGTTCTGTTCAATATAAGTGAAATCAGGAATTACAAGGTCAACACCGAGCATATCACCGTCCGGAAATGCCATTCCGCAGTCAACAATAATTATATCGTTCTCACATTCAACAAGGGTGATGTTCTTGCCGATTTCATTAAGACCACCGAGAAATGCGATTTTGATTGACGGTTTCTGAACATTCTTTTTGGGATAACCCTTTGATTTTGACGAATATTTCTTTTTGCCGTAGCTTGATTTTCCGCTTGATTTTGGCTGAAATCCGTCATCATTCTTTTTATAGTAACCGTTCTTACTCGAACCGCCCTTTTTTGAAACATTATTTTTTGAGTACTGTTTCACATTCTTTTTGCCCTTTGAGTATCTTGACTGTTTGAGCATATAACTTTCGTTCCTCTTTTCTGTACTCACAAATCTACCTCCGTTTTCGTTAAAATATGTACTGAATAAAAATTGAAATAAATATATCAAAGACCTCTGAGCGCCCGTGAGGCCTTAATTTATTTTTAAGTTATACATTAACCCGCCGTCTAAAAGACGAGGGCATCTGCACTAAGGTTATAATTTATAATCCGTAAAATATACGAATTTTATTCCCGTAACCAAGACAATATATAGTTGCCCTATCATAGTTTTTCATTTTATTTTACCGCACTTCACACTGTAATGTCAAGAAATTTTCACAACAAACACAAAAGTCAAGGCTCGCAAGTCGCATAAAAGCGCCAATTTTACGCATAAAAATTTGAAAATGCTGTAATAATAAAATCTGTAAGAGTTTGTCGGTACAATTTTCAACTGCCATATATATGTATAAATCCCAAAATTTGTTCAAACGCCTACCAAAGTTATCAGAATTATAGCAAATAATGGGTTGCAATTGTCGATTGAGCGTATTATAATCTATAGTGCAGATTTTATTATTTTTTGAATAATTCTAAGTACACTCTGAATTAAAAAGGAGAATTGTTTTTGAAACAAGTTGAAATTTTTACTGACGGTGCTTGCAGCGGAAATCCCGGTCCCGGCGGTTGGGGGGCTGTTTTAAGATATAACGGTCACGAAAAGGAAATTTCAGGCGGTGAGGCTGACACAACCAACAACCGTATGGAGCTTTCGGCAGTTATTAACGCACTTGCTTTGCTCAAAGAACCGTGCAAGGTAACTTTGTACAGCGACTCTCAGTATGTTTGCAATGCTTTAAAACTCGGCTGGGCTAAAAAGTGGAAAGCAAACAACTGGATGCGTAATAAAAAGGAAAAGGCTTTGAACCCCGAACTTTGGGACAGGCTTCTTACCCTGTATGATACCCACGAGGTAGAAATCGTCTGGGTAAAGGGACACGCAGGTCATCCCGAAAACGAGCGTTGCGACCGACTTGCCGTTGCAGCCGCAAAACAATTTGCATAACAATAAACTTATATAAAGGTGGATATAAAATGAGATATGTTTATGCCGACAACTCGGCTACTACAGCACTTTCACCGAAGGTGCTTGAAAAAATGATGCCATACCTCACCGAGGTTTACGGAAACCCGTCAAGCATTTATACAATCGGTGCAAAGGCAAGGGCTGCCGTAGAAACTGCAAGAGAAAACATTGCAAAGAATCTCGGTGCGGCTAACCCGAACGAAATTTACTTTACCTCAGGCGGAAGTGAATCCGACAACTGGGCACTCAAAGGTGTTTGTCACGCTCTAAAGGCAAAGGGCAAGAAGCACATTATCACTTCAAAGTTTGAGCATCACGCTATTCTTCACACATGTGAGGCTCTTGAAAAGGAAGGCTTTGAGGTTACTTATCTTGATGTTTACGAAAACGGTATTGTTCATCCCGAAGATGTTGAAAACGCAATTCGTGAGGATACGGCTATAGTTTCGATTATGTATGCAAACAACGAAATCGGTACAATTCAGCCGATTTCCGAAATCGGTGCAATTTGCAGAAAGCACGGTGTTCTTTTCCATACAGACGCAGTTCAGGCGGCAGGTTATGTGAAGATTGATGTTCAGAAAGAAAACATTGATCTTCTTTCAATGACAGCACACAAGCTCCACGGTCCGAAGGGCTGCGGTCTTCTTTACATCAGAAAGGGTGTAAGAATTGAAAACCTCATCTGCGGCGGTGCTCAGGAGAGAAACAAGCGTGCAGGTACCGAAAATGTTGCAGGCATCATCGGTCTTGACGCCGCACTTCAGCTTGCAGTTGACGGTATGGACGAGAGAAACGCAAAGCTTGAAAAGATGCGTGACAGACTTATTGACGGCCTTTTAAAGATTGAGCGTTCAAGAATAAACGGCGACCGAGTTCACAGACTCCCCGGCAATGTTAATATGTGCTTTGAGGGCATTGAGGGTGAAAGCCTTCTTTTAAGACTTGACCTCAAGGGTGTTTCGGCTTCATCGGGTTCTGCATGTACATCGGGCAGTCTTGACCCAAGCCATGTACTTCTTGCAATCGGTCTTCCCCACGAGATTGCTCACGGCAGTATGCGACTTTCATTCTCTGATGACAACACAGAGGAAGATATTGATTACATTCTCGAAATCGTTCCCGAAATTGTTTCATACCTCAGAAGTATGTCACCTCTTTGGGAAAAAATTAAAAAGCAGGAAGCTCAGGGTTGATTGACAACCCGATAAAATTCGTATAGAATTGAATAGATATTTGGCAACAATATATTCAGGAGGATTAAAATGGCTTATTCGGAAAAAGTAATGGATCATTTCGCTAATCCGAGAAATGTAGGCGAAATCGAAAACGCAGACGGTGTTGGCGAGGTCGGCAACTCAAAATGCGGCGATATTATGAAAATGTACATTAAGGTTGATAACGATATCATCACTGATGTAAAGTTTAAAACATTCGGTTGCGGTGCGGCCATTGCAACAAGCAGTATGGCAACAGAGCTTATCAAGGGCAAGTCAATCAATGACGCTCTCAAGCTCACAAACAAGGCGGTTATGGAGGCTCTTGACGGACTTCCGCCTGTCAAGGTTCACTGCTCTGTTCTTGCAGAACAGGCAATCAAAGCAGCCGTTTCGGACTACTACAAAAGAAGAGGCGTTGATCCCGAGCCAATCGTGGGCAATGTTCCCGAATGTGACAGCTGTGGCTGTGAAGGCTGATTAACTTAAAATCATACATCTGCCCGACTCTGCAAAAAGTCGGGCATTTTTTATTTAAAACTGCAAATAATACCGTTAGGAGGATAATTATGACAGAGTTAAAAATCGAAAACGGCAAAATAAAAAATATCAAAAAAAGTCAGGTGCTTGCGCTCAAAGAGCAGGTAAGCTGTCAGAAAGGTCAGGTTGTGAGCAAAACTCTTGTACAGAACAACGCCGTAAGCGTTACTCTTTTCGCATTTGACAAGGACGAAGAAATCAGCACGCACGAATCAGAAGGCGACGCATTTGTGACTTGTCTTGACGGGGTGGGCAAAATTACAATTGACGGTGTTGAACACATTCTCAAAGAGGGTGAATCAATCGTTATGCCTGCAAAGCATCCGCACGCTGTATATGGCAGAGAGCAATTCAAAATGTTGCTTGTCGTGGTATTTTAAATTTTTACAACCGATAATTTTAAGAACATTCCGAACAACACAGACAGCATTATTGACGCAGCCGACATTCGGAATATGTCACTTGGCAATTTTCAATACAAATACGCACCGAGAGAACGGTTTCAGCTGTTTCTCTTTCAACACATCGGCAGTCAGTACAAGTATTATTGTACGCTGAAAAGAAAAAAACGATTGAAATCCGAAAGGAAATCAATCGTTTTTTATTTGTGTGATTATTATTTTTGCAATATATCAGCCGATTGCTGCATTAAAGATTTTTTCGCTGTTTTTCATCAAGCTGTCAACAGCCTGCCGACCGCATTTTTTGGCAATGCATTCAATTGCATCGCTGTAAAGCTCGGGTGTATTGTGACTGAATGAATGTGCATCCGTACCGATAATGTCGATAAGTCCCGCACTTACAAGCTTTAACATTCTGCGGCGTTTCATCATCGGAGCTTTCTTTGTGTAATTTGAAATATTTGTCTGAATAACAACACCGAGCCGTTTTAAATCTTCAATCACATCAGGATTGTCAACAAGAAAGCTGTAACGCTCAACATGAGGAATTACGGGAATAAGTCCCTGTTCGCTCATAAGCCTGTCGAGCATTTCATACGAATTGCCGGAAAATGTCGAATTATATGCAAATTCAGTCAGGATATAGTTTGAATTTCCGTAGTTTATACCTTTGATATTTTCATTGTTGAAAAGATACTTTGTAACATAAACCTCTGTTCCGAGAACGATATTCATACCGTTCGGAATGTGCGGTTTGAATTTCTCAAACTTTTCCGCCCTCTCGGCAATAAAATCTTCAATGCTGATTTCATTTGTATAAAAATGAGGTGTAAGACAAACATTCGTTACTCCCTGCTTTTCAAGGCAGGAGAGCAATTTCAAGCTGTCCTCAAGCGTTTTTGCACCGTCATCAATATTCGGCAATATGTGCGAGTGCATATCATAAAACTGCATACCGTTCTCCAATTAAAGTGCCTCACAAACACGGTCGCCCATTTCGTCACAGCCAACCTTTGTGAAACCCTCTTCATAGATATCGGGCGTACGGTAGGTTTCAAGAACCTTTGCAACAGCTGCCTCAATTGCGTCTGCCGCCTCGCTCTGATCAAGTGAATAACGGAGCATCATTGCAACAGAAAGAATTGTAGCAAGCGGATTTGCGATATTCTGACCCGCAATGTCAGGAGCAGAACCGTGAATAGGCTCATAAAGACCGAGCTTGCTGCCCGAAAGGCTTGCAGATGCGAGCATACCGATTGAGCCGGCAATCATTGATGCCTCGTCAGAAAGAATATCACCGAAAATATTTGATGTGAGAATAACATCAAACTGACGGGGATTTCTTACAAGCTGCATAGCGCAGTTGTCAACATACATATGGTTAAGCTCAACCTCGGGATAATCCTCGGCAACTCTCTTAACTGTTTCTCTCCAAAGTCTTGAAGACTCAAGAACATTTGCCTTATCAACACTTGTGAGCTTTTTATTTCTCTTCATAGCAAGGTCAAAAGCAACTTTTGCGATTCTTTCAACCTCACCAATTGTGTACATTTCCGTATCCCAAGCCGCAGGCTGACCGTTAACTTCTTTTCTGCCTCTTTCGCCAAAGTAGATACCACCTGTAAGCTCACGAACAATCATAACATCGAGGTTGCCGCCGATGATTTCATCCTTGATAGGTGACGCGCTCTTGAGCGGTCCGAAAATAACCGATGGACGAAGGTTTGCAAAAAGTCCGAGTGCGCCTCTGATACCGAGAAGTCCTGCCTCGGGACGGTTGTTACCCGGCTGTGAATCCCACTTAGGACCGCCTACCGCACCGAGAAGCACGCTGTCCGATGCCTTACACTTTGCAACTGTTTCATCGGGGAGCGGAACGCCTGTTGCGTCAATAGCACAACCGCCGAGAAGTGCCTCGTCATATGTAACGCCAAAACCGAATTTTTCAGCGGCACAATCAAGAACCTTTACAGCCTGATTTACGATTTCAGGGCCGATACCGTCGCCCTTTAAAAGAGTAATTTTATAATCTGCCATTTTTATATCTCCTTAATCAATTGTTTACTAATGAATATTATCTCACAATATACGGCAAAAGATTGTAAACTGCGCTACAATTCTGCCAAAGTTTCAAAAAATCAGCCGTTGTCCGACGGAAGCGGAATTGTCTGAAAAACTTCGCAGACCTTATCCCTCTGCCAAAGTACGGGAGTAACTCTGAGTGAATAGCCGAAACCGTTGTCCATTGTCCATTCAAACGGCTTTGCCTGCGGAAGTCCGTAGACTGCAAGCAAGGTCATAATAACACCGCCGTGAGTAACAATTACACTTTCGGTTGTGCCTGTTTTCATAAGTCCCTCAACAATGCTTTCAAACATTTTGCACACTCTGCGTGTAAAATCGGCATTGCTCTCCCCCCTCGGAGGTTTTACAGAAGAATCGCCTGCAAGCCATTTTTCAAAATCGGGATCGTTTTTCAGCTCATCGGCAGTTTTGCCCTCCCACTCACCGAAATTACATTCGGAAAGATTGTCGATAACAAGCGGATTTTGTTCGGGATAAAGAATTTTTGCGGTTTCGGTACAACGCTTTAACGGACTTGTGAACACAACCTGCGTACCCGGATATTTGTACTGATAATCGAGCTTTCTCAAATCCATTCTGCCCCTGTCGGAAAGCGGAGCGTCTGTTGTTCCGATATACTTTCCCGCAAGAGTATCGTCAATTGAACCGTGTCTTATAAAATGAATTATGTATGATTTCATAACTTCTCCCATAAACCGACTTTAAACAAATCGGCACTTAATTATTTACAAAAAGTAAATTTTGTATTATACTGTCTGTATAGAAAGTATATTGCTGTAAATGCTTTCAATGCACTATATTATTAGAGCAAATTCTGCTTTGCTTTTTCTGACAATCAAGTTAATTATACTATCTTCAAAAATGAGGTGTCAAGTCTTGAACAAAGATTTTCCGAGAATTATAACATTTCTTCGTAAAGAAAGAGGTTTGAGTCAAAAACAGGTTGCAGGCGATATGGGAATTTCGCAGGCACTTTTGTCACATTATGAAAAGGGAATCCGTGAATGCGGTCTTGATTTTCTTGTAAAAACAGCCGAATACTACGGTGTTTCAACCGATTATCTTCTCGGCAGAACAGTACAGAGAAATTTCACAGCCGATCCTTTTGAGGCTGCCGAAAAAGAGGTTGTCATCAATACCGAAAAAGGCAGTATGATCAACAAAATAAACCGCAGTCTTTTGATGAACACCACCTCGGTAATCTACGATTTGCTTGCAAAAATCGGCAACAAGCACCTTACAAACGCAGTCAGCAACTACCTTATGAGTGCCGAATATGTAATTTTCCGCACAATTTATAATTCCGAAAAAAATAACTCGCAAACTATGTTTTCGCTTGATAAGAACCGCTACAGAAATCTCACGGACGCATCAATGATTCTTGACCTTGAAATCATCAACGAACTTATTGAAAATGATAAGCTTACCCTCACCCTCTCTCCCGATGTTATTTCGGTATATTTTGAAAAAGATGCCCCGTCACTATTCAACCTAATTCAATATTCCGAAAGAAACATAAAAAATGTCTATGCAGGAAAAAGATAACTTTACTTACAACAAACAACGGTCGGTTGGCTTGGAGTTTTTCTCAAGCTGAACCGACCGTTTTGTTGTCTGTTTATTTTCTTTTATAGCATTATCCGTATGTAATGCGGAATTATGCGTTAAGACCGAACGAGATTGATATTGCGTTATTTATTTCGTTCATAGAATTTTCATCAACAGTACCCATTTTTTCTTTGAGCCGCTTTTTGTCGATTGTTCGTACCTGTTCAAGCAAAACAACGCTGTCTTTGGCGAGTCCCGAGCTGTCGGCGTGCAACGGAATGTGGGTAGGCAAATTTGCCTTTGACTGCTGACTTGTAATTGCGGCGGCAATTACAGTCGGACTGAATCGGTTGCCGACATTATTCTGAACAATAAGCACAGGTCTGATTCCGCCCTGCTCAGAGCCTACAACGGGACTCAGGTCGGCATAATAGATATCTCCTCTTCGTATATTCAAGGCTTTCACGCTCCAAATAATTGTTTACTTGTATTTTTGCCTTTCCAAAAGCTTTTATACAGCTATTACATAATATTTTTGAGCGTAAAATTTGTGAATCGGTTCAGCCGTTTGCATCTTTCACATTGGAAAGCACCATTTCGTAATCTTCGCTGTCAACGCTGATTTTGCTTATACAGCCCTTTGAATTTGTGCTGACAACGGCTTTGCCGAACGCTGAATCAAGTCTGTATGTACACACATCTTCGCACTTCCCCTCAAAAACCGCCCTGCCGTCTGCAATTCCGTATAAAATTTCTTTTGTAATATTCGGGAAACTGCTTTCGGGAAGGTACGCTTCATCGGCGGAGCAAATCATATTCTCCCTTGAAATTTCAAGATCAGAACCCTTATATGTAACCGACAAACCGCTGACCGTGTTCGGAGAATCAAGCGAAATATTGATGAGCTTTTTGCCGCTTGCCGACAGCTTTCCTGTGATGTTCATTTTTTTGTATTCACAGCTGAAATCGGCAATAAACGAGGATTTCGGAGAAAGATTTTCCTGCGGTTCATCACACCCCGTAATGACAAAAACAGGCATAACAAAAAGGACACATAATGCAATCAAGATTTTCCGTGCCATAAGACACCTCCCGATACATTATATGTCCTGTGAATTTTTTAATACATTGTACAAATAAGTGTGTGGTTTGAAATTTATAATTGAAATACTTACTGTTCTTTAATTAAATTGCAGAAGTCTTTTATTTCTTCCAATCTGTTTTCTAAATCTTCTTTATATTCAACTCCGCACAATCCTAATTTCCCGCAAGGCTCAATTTCCAAATGTCCGTAAAAATGTTCTATATTGCTGATAATTCTTTCGCACTCAGGCATACTCGGACCGGTTCTTAACGCAATTGTGTACCCCTTTTTACCACTTGATAATTTTGCGTGTGGCTCATGCGTATTGCACCAAGGAGTACACCTATCTATAAACACCTTGAACTGCCCCGGAATATCAGCCCAATAAGACGGTGAAACCGAAACAATTTTGTCTGCCCAATCATATGTTTCCATCAATTTTGTAACATCATCTTTTTGAAAACATTCAGCAGTTTTGTGGCATTTACGGCAACCTCTGCACATCTTTATTTCAAAATCATCTATACATACGGTCTTTACTGTATTCCCATTTTCAACATACTGTTTAACTGTATTTACAATTTCTGCTGTAGCTCCATTTCTCACAGGGCTGCAATTAATCACTAATATTTTCATATTTCACCTTTTATTTAACACAAGATAAAAGTTTCTTCTTAATACAAAGCCGTAGGGGCGGATATTATCCGCCTCTACAAAATCGTCATCATTTTGACAACTTTTTATCGCAAAAAGATTCCTGTTTCTTACTTGTATTTTAAATCAAAATCCGCAACGCTTATATGCAAGTGGGATGCAATTTATCAGATCTGTGGGGAGCATTGAGATTTTGCCGTATTTTTCGGCGGCAATGTCGCCTGCAAGACCGTGGAGATATACTGCCGCTGCGGCTGATGAAAACGCACTTGCGCCCTGTGCAAGAATTGATGCGGTCATTCCTGCAAGCACATCACCGCTGCCGCCTGTTGCCATTCCCGAATTGCCTGTCGGGTTCACAAGCACCTTGCCGTTTGGCGAGGCAATTACCGTGCCTGCTCCTTTGAGGACGGTTACAACACCGTACTTTTGAGCAAAATCGAGGGCAACTCTCTCCCTTTCCGCATTAACAAGCGGAGTTGCAAGACCTGTAAGTCTTGACATTTCACCGGGGTGAGGTGTAATTATAATCGGTGCTTTTTTCCTTAAAAGAATTTCAGGCTGTTTTGCAACACAATTGAGTGCATCTGCATCAAGCACAAGCGGTGTTGTGGAATTTTCTATTAAAGAAAATACAATTTTTAATGTATCGTTACACACACCGAGTCCGCAACCGACAAGAGTTGCAGAGGATTTGCACGATTCGCTGACTAAAAACGGAACATTTACCTTTGAGATTCTGCCGTCTGCATTTTCGCTGAGCGGATAGTAAACGCTCTCCAAAATTGTTTGAGCAACAATCGGGTAAATGCTTCTCGGCAAGGCACATTTTGCAAGACCTATGCCCGTTCTTAACGCACCCTTTGCCGACATAACCGCCGCCCCTGCCATTCCGTAGCTTCCGCAAACGCAGAGCAATGAACCCAGAGTTCCCTTGTTTGCATCATCGGGGCGTTCAAAAATTGCACTTTTTACAACATTTACATCTGTTACTGTCATACAATCAACTCATTTTTCTTTTATAGAATAACTGAACCACAATATTCTTGTTGAGGTGCGGTTTCATACCGTTGAGAATATCCTCGTTCGGAGTAAAAACGAGAAGACATCTACCGTATGCAGGACTGTTGAAAACAGCAAAATAGTTTTCATCCTTAGCGTCAATATCTCTTGCGGCGATGAAAGTTTTGAGAAATCTCATCTTCTTGATTTCGGTATCGTCTTTTTCAAGTCTTTCAATCTCGTTAATCTGAATTTTGCAGATATTTTTTCTCTTGCGAAGTGCAATAACCTTGGCAACAGTAAGCTCGTTGCCCGAAACCGAATATTCAAAATCAACCTTTTGAATACTGAATACATACCACACTGCATAGATTCCGCCGAGAAATACGAAGAATGCAACATATACAAGATATGCGGTTATTACAAACGCAAGTGCAAAGATAGTTGCAGGCACTAAAATAAGCAAAAGCACGGCTACAATTTTTATAATAAGATTCTTTGGTTTTTTAGCTCGTCTTACAACCTGTTCGTTAAAATTATTCAATGTATTTTCTCCTTTATGATTGATATTTCATATGATATCACAGGCTGTTGTTTTTTTCAACAAAAGATACAAAAACTCTTGCAAAAAAAGTGTTTTGGTGTTATCATAGTAGAAGATAACACGATGACGAAGAAAGTAGCGTTTGCGTAATACCGTTAAAGAGAATGTGTGCCGAGGCTGAAAGCACACTGCGGTGTTGCAGGTGTGAAGTTCCCTTCCGAGTGGTGAGGTTGAAATTTGCAGTAGATCTCAACGGCTGACCCCGTTACAGGTTGTGAAAGTGTCAGCTTTCGGGAGTGTTTGCTTTGATGCAAAAATCAGGGTGGTACCACGGATTATTTCGTCCCTGCGTAATTGATTTTACGCAGGGCTTTATTATTTTTACGGAGGTAATTTATGAACGAGAAATTATTAAGTTTAAAAGACGAAATCAAGTCAAGACTCGGCGAAACACAAGATTTGACCGACCTTGATAAAATCAGAGTTTCTTATCTTGGCAAAAAGGGCAGTATCACGGCTCTTTTAAAGGGTATGAAAGATCTTCCTAACGAGGAAAGAAAAACTTTCGGTGCTGAGGTAAACAAGCTCAAAGCACAGGCTGCACAGCTTATTGAAGAAAGACTTGCGGAACTTAAAGAAAAGGAAATTCAGCGTGAAATCGCTTTAATGCCACAGTTTGACATTACATCACCTGTTGCACTTGCAAGGGGTTCTTATCACCCAATTACCCTTGTTCAGAGAGAGTGCGAAAAGGTTTTCTCATCAATGGGATTTAACATTGAGGACTACTCCGAAATCGTAACCGACTACGAATGCTTTGAGGCTCTCAACATTCCAAAGCACCACCCCGCAAGAGATATGCAGGACACTTACTACCTTGACAACGGTCAGCTTTTAAAGTCACACACATCAGCCGCACAAAATGCGATTCTTAAAAAGTACGGCAAGGGACTTATTGAAAACGGCACACCTATCAAGGCTATTTTCCCCGGCAGATGCTTCAGAAATGAGGCAACGGACGCTTGTCACGAAAACACATTTTTCCAGATGGAAGGCGTTATGGTTGACAAGGACATTTCAATTTCAAACCTTATCTACTTTATGAAAACAATGCTTTCCGAGGTATTCAAAAAGGATATCAAGGTAAGACTTCGCCCCGGCTTTTTCCCGTTCGTTGAACCGGGTTTTGAACTCGACATCAGCTGTCTTATCTGCGGCGGCGAGGGTTGTCCGTCATGTAAGCACAGCGGCTGGCTTGAACTCTGCCCCTGCGGTATGATTCATCCCAATGTTCTGCGTGAGGGCGGAATTGATCCCGAAAAATATACAGGCTTTGCGTTCGGTCTCGGTCTTACAAGACTTGCAATGATGAAGTACGGAATCAAGGATATCCGTGACCTTAACAGCGGCAGTCTTAAAGCACTTTCACAGTTTACTGATGACGAATAAGAGAGGAGATACAAAATGTTTTTATCTATGAACTGGATTCAGGACTTTGTTGATTTGAGCGGTCTTGATAAAATTGAACTTATCCGCAAATTTTCTCTTTCCACAGCCGAGGTTGAAAACGACATTTTCCACAAGGGCAGTGATATCAGCGGTATTGTTGTAGGTGAAATCAAGTCGGTTGAAAATCATCCCGATTCAAAGAAACTTCATCTCCTCAAAATTGATGCAGGCGAAGATGAACTTATTGATGTTGTCTGCGGCGCTCCGAATGTAAGAGTCGGTCTTAAAACCGCTTTTGCAAAGGTTGGCGCTAAAATCGGCGAAATCACGATTACACCAAGACCTCTTGCCGGCTTTACATCAAACGGCATGTGTTGCAGTGAGGCTGAAATCGGTATCAGCGATGACAACTCGGGCATCATGGAAATTACAGATGATGTAAAGAACGGCACAGATCTTAAAGATATTTACGAAATTGACGATATTGTTTTTGAGGTTGATAACAAGTCACTTACAAACCGTCCCGACCTTTGGGGACACTACGGAATCGCAAGAGAATTTGCCGCACTTGCAGGCAGAGAGCTTAAACCTCTTGACCTTGACGATTTAAAGGCATATGACGGTCTTAAAAAGATTGATATGAAGATTGAGGACACTCTCTGTCAGAGATACAGCTGCTTACAGATTGAGAACATCAACCGCAATGTAAGCCCCGTAAATATGAGAATCCGTCTTTTCTACTGCGGTATGAGAGCAATAAACTATCTTGCCGACCTTACAAACTACCTTATGCTTGAAATGGGTCAGCCGATGCACGCTTTCGATTCAAGAAAGGTTGAAAAAATCAGAATCAAGCGTTTTGACAAGCCTTTCACTTTCAAAACACTTGACGGTGTTGAAAGAAACATTGACGAAAACACACTTATGATTTGCAACGGCGACACTCCTGTAGCAATTGCAGGCATCATGGGCGGTCTTGATTCGGAAATTGTTGACGATACAACTACTCTCACACTTGAATCTGCAACATTCAACGCAGTTTCCGTAAGAAAGTCAACAGTAAGACTTGCTCACAGAACAGATGCATCAATGAGATATGAAAAATGTCTTGATCCTGAAATGACTGTTACTGCAATTGCAAGATTTGTATATCTCCTCAAAAAGTATGACAGCGATATCAAGGTTGTTTCTTCGCTCACAGACGAGTACGCATTCAGGTATGATACAGTTGTTCTTGACTTTGACAAGAACTTTGTTGACCGTTACACAGGCATTGAAATCAGCAACGAAAGAATTGTTGCAACACTTGAAAGTCTCGGTTTTAAGGTTGAACTCAACAACGATAACTTCAGCGTAACGGTTCCAAGCTGGAGAGCAACAAAGGATGTTACAATCAAGGCTGACATCATTGAAGAAATCACCCGTATTTACGGCTATGACAACTTTGAAATTCACACAACACGCTCTCCCCTCTACCCCGTAAGAGCAAGCGTTGTTAAAACTACGGAAAACAAAATCAAAGATATGCTCGTTAAGAGATACAATCTCCACGAGCTTCACTCATATGTATGGGCATACAACGATGAACTCAAGGCAATTGACATTCCTGTTGAGGATAATGTTAAGCTTGCAAACGCAACTAACCCGAATATTGAAACATTAAGAAATTCAATTGTTCCCACACAGCTTTGTCAGATTAAATCAAACCTTTCATTCTCAAACGATTTCGGTATTTTTGAAATCGGCAGAGTTGTAAACGGTCTTGATGAAAACGGTCTTTGCATTGAAAATAAAAAGCTTGCAATCACACTTTACAGCAAGACAAGAAATGTTAAGGACATCTATTTTGAACTTCGTGACATTCTCGCAGTTGTAACAGATGAAATCAAGCACAAGGCTCTCACATTTGAAAAGGCTGAACCGACTCACAGCTACGAACACCCCGTAAACCTCTATTCGGTATGCCTTGACGGCAGAAATATCGGTACAATCGGCATTGTTCATCCGACAGTAAACAAGAAGATTGACAAAAAAGCCGCAATTGTATTTGCAGAAATTGATGTGAACGCTTATGCAAACACAGAGGCCGCTCCGATTGTTTATGACGAACCGTCAAAGTTCCCGCCGATGGACTACGACATCAGCGTTGAAGTTCCTCAGGGAATGTTCTTCTCACACCTTGCAGAGTGTTGGAAAAACGAAGGCGGAGAGATTCTCAAAAGCACAAAGATTGTTGACACATATGACACAGATACAGTTCACAGCGTAACAATCCGCTTTGAGTTCTCATCAAATGAAAGAACACTTTCATCAGCCGAGGTTCAGAAGATTATGGATAAGATAATTTCAAATCTTTCTGAAAACGGAGTAAAACTCAGAGGCTGATAACAAAAAGCAACTATGGGGGCGGTTTTCCGTCCCCTTTTTGTGACACAATCTGACAAACATAAGATAATATAAAGAAATATTACTGCTGCAATTGCATACAAAGTAAAGTTTTTGACACCAAAATAACATATATTCGGCATATTTATTAAAAAGTGCTTGAAATTTACTTTAAAATATGGTATAGTAGCAGAATAGGAGGTGTTTCAGTATGTTGGATAAAACAATGATTTTTTCTCTTGGTGAGGAAAAAGATGACCAGATAAAAGCAGGGCTTACAATCGTTTATGATGCCCTCCGCCAAAAAGGATATAACCCTATAAACCAGATTGTGGGGTATATTTTAAGCGAGGATCCGACCTATATTACAACATATAATAACGCTCGCAACATCATCAGCAAGATCGACCGTGACGACCTACTTGAAGCACTGGTAAAATCGTATCTTAATGTTTAAGAAAGGATGATGCCTTGTGGCAGATACCAAAAAAAGCGAAAAGAAATTTTCGACTTACAAGGGCAGACCGCTCGTTCGTTGCAAAGACGAGATTTACTACGGCAGTATGGAAGAACCGTATGTTATAAGAATGCAAATCAAAAGCAAAAAGAATGTCAACGGAACTGAGATTGCCGATAAGGTAACAGTTCAGCTAATGGCTACAGACCCCTATCTTTCACCGAGAAAACAGCTTGTTAAGTCAAGCGAGAAAAAGGGATTGTTCCTTGCTATGGATATTGCAGACATCTGGCTTGAAAGAGCCCTTGCAAACAAAATGTAATTTAACATTGAATTTACGGAGTAATCGGTTTTGGTTACTCCGTTTTTTCTTATACGGCGTGCCGCCGTTCCCCTCTCGTGAAGACGGTTCGCAAGTATCACAACATATTTTGCCCGAGCGTAAAATTGGACACTCGCCTTGATGAGAAACTTTTGTTTCATCATATATGGTTGATATGATGAAAATGGTGCATTCGTTTGTAGCGGCGAACCGTGTTCGCCGCTACAGTAGAACAACATCTTTGTTGCATTTATAAAAACATCTTTGTTGCATTTATAAAATTATTTTTTATCATCAATATTTTGCTATTACTTGGCGGGCGTCCAATGAACGCCCCTACTGCTCAAGGTTAAAAAAGCAGGGCAACAAAATTATGTTGCCCTGCTGATTTTTTGTATTTAATTTATAAGCTAGGCTCGGGAATATTTACTTTCGCCTATACGAAATTGTCTTTATGAACTGAGGACGGTGGCACACCGCTTATGCTTTGTAAAATTTAATTTATAAGTTACGCTCGGGAATATTTACCTTTGCCTATACGAAACTGTCTTCACGAACCGGGAACGGTGGCACACCGTTTATTTTACTGTGTATCCTGCGTCCTCTACTGCTTTTTTAAGAACGGAATCTTCAACATTTTTTGACATTGTAAGAACGGCTGAGCCTTTTTCGTGGCTTACTTCTGCCGATTCAACACCGTCAATTGCCTCAAGAGTTTTCTTTACTGTTGCCTCGCAATGCGGACACATCATACCTTCGATTTTCATTGTTTTTTCCATGGTTTTATTCTCCTTTTTATTTTTATGTTTTATTTTTCTGTCATGCTTTGAGCTGTGAACCTTAACAAAATTAAGTCTTAATGCGTTTGTTACAACACAAAAGCTTGAAAGGCTCATTGCCGCCGCACCGAACATCGGATTTAACTGCCAGCCGAAAAGATTGATAAATGCACCCATGGCAAGCGGAATACCGATTACATTGTAAATAAATGCCCAGAAAAGATTTTCGTGAATGTTACGGAGTGTTGCTCTGCCGAGTCTGATTGTTGCAGGAACATCTGCAAGGCGGCTCTTTACGAGTACAACATCTGCCGCATCAATTGCAACATCCGTTCCCGCTCCGATTGCAATACCCAAGTCTGCGCTTGTGAGGGCAGGCGCATCGTTAATGCCGTCACCGACCATTGCAATCTTGCCGTATTTTTTCAGCTCTCTTACATTCTTTTCCTTGCCGTCAGGAAGAACTCCTGCAACAACTTCATCAATGTCTGCATTTTTTGCAACGGCTTTTGCGGTTTTTTCGTTATCGCCTGTAAGCATTACAACACGCACGCCCATATTTTTGAGTTCATTAACAGCCTGTTTGCTATCCTCTTTTATTATGTCTGCAACAGCAATAATACCGAGAAATTTATTTCCTTTACAGAAATACAGCGGAGTTTTGCCCTCTTCTGCAAGCTGTTCAGCCTTTGCTTTTTCGTCTGATGAAATTTCAGCAAACTGCGAAATATATCTGTAATTGCCGCCGTAAACGCTTTCTGAGCCGATTTTTGCGGTAAGTCCGTTACCCGTTACGGCATTGAACTCAGTCACGGCATCGCCGATAATATGTCTGTCATTTGCATAAACTACAATTGCCTTTGCAAGCGGATGTTCGCTTGATTTTTCAAGAGCAACGGCTGTTTTCAAAAGCTCGGTTTCCGAGATATTTTCGACTGTAATAATATCGGTAACGGCGGGTTCACCCTTAGTAACCGTGCCTGTTTTGTCAAGAACGACCGTGTCAATTCTGCCGGCCGTTTCAAGCGAAACTGCGGTTTTATAGAGGATTCCGTTCTTTGCACCGACACCGTTGCCGACCATAATCGCAACAGGGGTTGCAAGTCCCAATGCACACGGACAACTGATTACAAGAACGGAAATGGCTCTTGCAAGCGAAAATCCTACACTTTGACCGAGCAACAGCCACACGATTGCAGTAATCACGGCAATTGTGATAACTGCAGGAACAAACACACCCGATACCTTGTCGGCAATTTTTGCGATAGGCGCTTTGGTGGCAGACGCATCACTGACCATTTTAATAATCTGCGACAGCGTTGTGTCCTCACCGATTCTCGTAGCCTCGCAGCGGATATATCCCGACTGATTGATTGTTGCGGCTGAAACCGTATCGCCGACAAGCTTGTCAACAGGAACGCTTTCACCCGTCAGCGCTGATTCATTGACGGCACTTTCACCGTCAATAACAACTCCGTCAACAGGAATACTCTCACCCGGACGAACTGCGAATATATCGCCTTTTTTCACCTGTTCTATCGGAACAGTCTTTTCAACACCGTCAACTACAATCGTAGCAGTCTTTGGTGCAAGTTTCATCAAACCTTTGAGAGCGTCGGTAGTTTTGCCCTTTGAGTGAGCCTCAAGCATTTTACCGACTGTGATGAGTGCCAAAATCATTGCGGCTGATTCAAAATAGAACTCGTGCATATACGACATAACCGCCGCCGAGTCACCTCTCACCTGTGCATCAGTCATCATAAACAACGCAATTGTGCTGTAAACAAAGGCTGTGCCAGAACCAAGTGCAACAAGCGTGTCCATATTGGGAGCAAGGCGAATAATCCCCTTGAATCCGCTGACAAAAAATTTCTGATTAATCACCATCACTATGCCTGACAAAATCAGCTGAACAAGTCCCATTGCAATATGGTTGTTGTCAAAAAATGACGGCAAAGGCCATCCCCACATCATATGTCCCATTGAAAAATACATCAATACTGCAAGGACAATGAGAGATGCGATAAGTCTTTTTCTGATTTTGGGTGTTTCGGTATCTTTGAGAGAATCCTCTGCATCGGGCGATTTTTTCTCTTTGCCTTTCAAAGACGCACCATAGCCGGCATTCTGCACTGCTTTTATAATTGCAGACGAATCAGCTGAACCGTCAACATTCATTGAATTTGTAAGCAGACTGACCGAACAGGAATTTACTCCGTCAATCTTTGATACCGCCTTTTCAACACGGGCAACACAGGCGGCACAGCTCATACCCGTTACATTGTATTGAGTCATAGTTTCTCCTACTTCATAAGCTTTTGCAAAACACCGACAAGCTCGTCAATTGTTTCATCGTTACCTGCCCTTATGTCATCTGCAACACAGGTGCGGATATGATTAGCAAGCAACTCCTTGTTAAAAGCGTTGAGTGCCGCATTGGCGGCGGCAACCTGTACCAGAATATCGGGACAGTAGGCATCTTTTTCAAGCATACCCTTTATCCCCCGTATCTGACCTTCAATACGATTAAGTCGGTTTACAAGCGACTTGTATTCTTTTTCGGTACGGTGCTTGTGTTTTGCACAATGTTCACACTTATTCTCCATAATATCAACCTCATAATTTCAAAATGGGATATATTATTCAAAGTCCTTTTAAGATACCCCCCGTAGGTATCTTACAGTTATGATTGTATACCCCGTTGGGGTATTTGTCAATAGGTAAATTACAGAAAAACTAACAAAAAATATGCACAAGATAATGTTGACAATGTTATTACATTGTGATAACATAATAACAAGGAGATGATTTTATGGCTATGACAAATATAAACATCAGAATTGATGCTGATAAAAAATTAAAAGCACAGGAACTGTTTTCATCTTTAGGACTTGATATGACTACCGCCATCAATCTTTTCATCCAGCAGTCGCTTGAATTTAACGGTATTCCGTTTACTATTCGCAAATATAATGCAGAAACCGAAGCTGCTTTTGCCGAAATTGAAGAAATGAAAAAGCATCCCGAACTTTATAAGGGTTATAATAGTGCAGATGAATTATTTGAGGATTTGGATAAATGAAATATATAATCAAACCCACAAATCAATTCAAAAAAGATTTTAAAAGAATAAAAAAGCAAAATAAAGATTTGAATATTCTGAAAAAAGTAATTGATATGCTCGCAAATGACGAAATTCTTCCGGACAAATATCGTGACCATTTGCTGATAGGAAACTACAAAGGCAAACATGAATGTCACTTAGAGCCTGACTGGCTGTTAATTTATGAGTATTTAGAAGATGAACTGATATTATTTCTTACAAGAACAGGTTCACACAGCGATTTGTTTTAACAAAAAAGCAGGGTACTAAAAATACCCTGCTTTTATTGCATAAAAAAACACCGTACAAGATGTACGGTGTTAAAAGCTGTTATTAAAATCAGTCAGCTGTGTAAGGAAGCAAAGCAAGGTGACGAGCACGCTTGATAGCAACTGTAAGCTCACGCTGATGTCTTGCGCAAGTACCTGTTACACGGCGAGGAAGAATCTTTCCTCTTTCTGACATATAACGACGAAGACGAGCGATATCCTTGTAATCGATATTCTCAACCTTGTCAACACAGAAGCCGCAAACCTTCTTGCGAGCTTTTCTGCCACGGTTCATTGGTCTGTCTGCCATGATGAAGTTCTCCTTTCAATGAGAATTATTTAAATTAAGTTGAAGTTAAAATGGTAAATCATCGTCCAAAGGCATATCCTGAAAATCAGAGTTTGAACCGCTCTGATAAGACGCAGGTGCCTGCGGAGCAGGTTCCTGATGATAAGCCTGGCTTCCGCCGTAAGACGGAGCACCGTATGACTGATTGCCGCCATAGGACTGATTGTAGCCACCTGCATTGTTGTCACGGCGTTCGCCTGTGAACGAAACATTGTCTGCTACAACCTCAACAACATAACGGTTTGAACCGTCCTTAGCCTGGAACTGACGGCTCTGGAGCTGTCCTTCAACAGCAATGAGAGAACCCTTTCCAAAGTAACGGCATACAAATTCCGCTGTACTTCTCCAACATACAATGTTAAAGAAGTCGGCTTTACGCTCCTCGCCCTGCTTTACATAGTTGCGATCAACTGCAATGCTGAAGCTTGTAACGCTTACGCCTGTGTTTGTTGTTTTTAATTCAGGGTCAGCTGTAATTCTGCCCATTAAGATTACTCTGTTTAACATACTTTTTCCTTTCGTGTTCGGGTTAAAACCCTACAAATTGATTATTCGACTTCCTTCTTGATTATCATTGAACGCATTACGCCTTCTGTGATCTTGTAGATACGGTCGAGCTCTGCAGGAAACTCAGCTTCACTTTCAAAATCGAAAAGAACATAATAGCCTTCGCTCTCTTTGTTGATAAGGTAAGCAAGCTTTCTCTTGCCCCATTCGTCAACATTCTTCAAAGTGGCATGCTTCTCAATGAGAGCCTTGAACTTTTCAACGATGGCCTGGATACCTTCTTCGCCCTTCTTCATTGAAACGATCATTACTGTTTCGTAATTAGCTGTTACTGCCATTAATATTGCACCTCCTTCTGGACATTATGGCGGTTTTCACCGCAAGGATTGTTATGTACACAACATAACAGATTTATTATATCATAAAATAACGGTTTGTCAACATTTTTTTGCAGTTTTAACATTTTTCGCCTCGAGCCGATAAAATAAATTTCTTCACTTTTTCAAAATCTTTACCATTGCCGTTTGAATTTTCAACACCCGAACTTACATCAACTCCGTCAGGCTTAACGGCTTTTACGGCTTTTGCAACAGTTTCGGGATTCAGACCGCCTGCAAGCATAAACAATTTATCATCACGAGGCAGATTTTCAAGCATTGTCCAGTCAAAGGTTTTTCCGCTGCCGGGTTCGTGTGCGTCAAAAACATAGCCTACAATGTTCTGATTCATTCTGTATTCGTCAAACTTTTCAAGGTCGCTCACATTAAAGGCACGGATTACCTTTAGATATGGATTTGAAAGCACATCTTCTCCAACCTCACCGTGAATCTGAATGTAATCGAAACCGCAGTCATATGCAGTTTTCACCTGTTCAAGAGTCGGAGAAACAGTTACTGCAACCGACAAAACATTTTTATCAAGCGTTTCAATCAGGCTCTTGGCGGTTTCGGGAGAAATATTTCTCTTACTCTTTGGAAAGAACATTACAAAGCCCGCAAAATCGGGTTTGCAGGCATTTACTATCTTAATGTCTTCGGCGGATGTAATTCCGCAAATTTTAACTTTCATAAACTCACCTACAAAATAATTGTACCATATCGAATTAACGGTTGCAATAAAAAAGACAAAGGACAGTCTGTGTGGCTGTCCTTTGTCAATATCGGGAAGTAATCCAATTACTTATTAGCTGTTAAATACGCCTGTTGAGAGGTAACGCTCACCTGTGTCGGGGAACAATGCAACGATTGTCTTACCTGCATTTTCTTCACGCTTGGCAAGCTCAATTGCGGCTGCAAGAGCGGCGCCTGATGAGATACCTACGAGGATACCTTCTGTCTTTGCAATATCATTTGCATTTGAGAAAGCGGCTTCGTTAGCAATCGGAAGAATTTCGTCATATACCTTTGTATCGAGAGTATCGGGAACAAAGCCGGCACCGATACCCTGAATCTTATGAGGACCGCCGTGACCTTCCGAAAGTACGGGAGAAGTCTGCGGCTCAACTGCAACAACCTTTACATCAGCCTTCTTTGACTTGAGGAAGTTACCCACGCCGCTGAGTGTACCGCCCGTACCGACACCTGCAACGAAGAAATCAACATTACCGTCCGTATCCTCCCAGATTTCCGGACCCGTTGTATCAAAATGAGCCTTAGGGTTAGCAGGATTCTCAAACTGACCGAGGATAATGCCGCCGTCAATTTCCTTTTCAAGCTCTTTAGCCTTTGCAATTGCACCGCTCATACCCTTTGTACCATCAGTAAGAACGATTTCAGCACCGTATGCCTTGAGGAGATTTCTTCTCTCAACGCTCATTGTTTCGGGCATTGTGAGGATTGTCTTGTAGCCCTTTGCAGTAGCTACAGATGCAAGACCGATGCCTGTGTTACCTGATGTCGGTTCAATGATTGTTGAACCCTTTTTGAGTTTACCGCTCTTTTCAGCGTCCTCAACCATAGCTCTTGCCACTCTGTCCTTAACACTGCCGGCAGGGTTAAAGAGTTCAAGCTTTGCAACAACCTTTGCCTTGAGATCATATTTCTTTTCTATATTAACGAGTTCTATAAGCGGTGTTCTGCCAATAAGTTCTGTTACACTTGTATATACTTTGCTCACAAAAATCAAGTCCTTTCAAAATTCAACAAATTAAAATCAGTCATCAAGTGAATCAAATGCTTCCTGAAGGTCATAGATAATATCGTCGATATTCTCTGTGCCGATTGAAAGTCTGATAGTGTTTGGCTTTATGCCCTGTTCTGCAAGCTCTGCCTCGCTGAGCTGTGAATGAGTTGTTGATGCAGGGTGAATTGCAAGAGATTTAACGTCTGCAACATTTGCAAGAAGTGAGAACACTTCAAGGTGGTCAATGAATTTCTTTGCAGTTTCAGCGTCACCCTTGATTTCAAATGTGAAGATTGAGCCTGCGCCCTTCGGGAAGTATTTCTTGTAAAGTGCGTTGTACTTGCTGTCAGGAAGTGAAGGATGATTAACATTTTCTACCTTCGGGTTCTTAGAGAGGAAGTCAACAACCTTGAGTGCATTTTCAACATGGCGTTCAACACGAAGTGAAAGTGTTTCAAGACCTTGGAGGAACATAAATGCGTGGAACGGTGAAAGTGTAGCGCCTGTATCTCTGAGGAGAATGGCACGAACATAAGTTACAAGAGCAGCGCCCGGAGCAGCCTCTGTAAATACTGCACCGTGATATGATGCGTTAGGCTCTGAGAACTGTGGGAACTTGCCTGATGCAGCCCAGTCAAACTTGCCGCTTTCAACGATTACACCGCCGAGAGCCGTACCGTGACCGCCGATAAACTTTGTTGCCGAATGAACAACGATATCTGCGCCGTACTCAAACGGTCTGAGAAGATAAGGTGTAGCGAATGTGCTGTCGATTACAAGCGGAATCTTGTGTGAATGAGCAATGTTTGCTACTTCTTCAATATCAATAATATTTGAATTGGGGTTACCGAGTGATTCAATAAAAACAGCCTTTGTGTTTTCGTCAATTGCATTTTCAAATGCGTTTTCTTCGTCAGGATCAACAAACTTTGTTGTTACACCGTACTCTGAGAATGTATGCTCAAGCCAGTTGTATGTGCCGCCATAGATTGTCTTTGCGGCTACGATGTTGTCGCCTGCTTTTGCAAGAGCCTGAAGTGCATATGAAACTGCCGCTGCACCTGATGCAACTGCAAGAGCTGCTGTGCCGCCCTCAAGAGCTGCAATTCTCTTTTCAAAAACATCCTCTGTCGGGTTTGTAAGTCTGCCGTAGATGTTACCTGCATCTTTGAGTGCAAAGCGGTCTGCAGCGTGCTGGCTGTTGTGGAATACATAAGAAGTAGTTGCGTAAATCGGAACTGCTCTTGCGTCTGTTACAGGGTCTGCTGTTTCCTGACCGATGTGAAGCTGTTTTGTTTCAAATTTAAGATTTCTTTCGCTTAATTTACTCATTTTAATGTCCTCATTTCATTTTAATTTTAATTTCAGAAGTTATGTTGCGGATTTGATGTGTCCCGTATCACATTCGTGCATTACTGCAACATCGTTTGAATCTGAGATTTTTCATTTGGATCACCTTTCCCATATTTCCTATTTGATTGGTGGGTTTTAATTGGATTGTCTATATCATACCACAGATTTTTTATTTGTCAATAGGTTTTTTGAAATTTTTTCTTATTTTTCCTATTGGTTTAGTAGGTTTGCTGGGTTTTGATTATTGAAAAGGTCGAAAAAGCCGATATTCAAGCCGTTTTTTAAATTTCAACCGTTAAGCAGTCAATTTGAAATTTTTTCTGATTTTTTAAAACTAATATTCAAAAGCATCATTTGCAAACGGCAAAACACCGCATTACCTACTAAATTGCTGTGTAAACAATAAAAGCACCCGTAAAGGATGCTTTCGGATTATATTAAATTACATAGTTATCTGCCGAATTTGCAATAATGTCGGCAAGAGTAATGTTGTCAACAACATCATCAATAGCCTTCTGGAGTTTCTCCCACACAAAAAGCGTTGAACATTGTTCACGACGGTCACAGGTGTTTTCATTACCCTCAAGGCAAGCCACGGGTGCAAGACTGCCCTCGGTAAGTCTTAAAATCATACCGACAGTATAATATTCGGGTTCATGGGCAAGACGATATCCTCCGTTTGAACCTCTTGTGCTGAGCACATAACCTGCCTTTGTAAGTACGGTAATAATCTGTTCAAGGTATTTAAGCGATATTTCCTGACGGGCGGCAACCTCCTTTAGGGCTACATTTTCCCCTTGTTTACACTGAGCAAGGTCAACCATAAGTCGGAGCGCATACCTGCCCTTTGTTGAAATTTTCAAATTAACCACCCTATTCATATATTAATAATATGATTAAAGCATATCATAAACGGCTGTATATGTCAATGAGCCTGTTGCACAACAATAACCTATTTAACTTGTAAAAAAACACAAAAAGCGGGAGCGAAAAACGCCCCCGCAGAGTTTATATATGAAGTTACGACGATACACCGCAAATCATTGTTACAATTCTTACTGCAAACAAAGCAAACGCAACCCACATAATCGGATGAATTTCTTTGATTTTGCCTGTAACAATCTTAAGAATAACCCATGTGAGGATACCGAACATGATACCTGTTGCTATTGAATATGCAAACGGCATAAAGATGATTGCTACGAAACCGCCGACTGTATCGGCAATGTCTGAGTCAAAATCCATCTTTGTAACATTCTTAATCATAAGAAGACCTACAAATACGAGTGCAGGAGCTGTTGCAAATGAAGGAATAGCAAGGAAAATCGGATAAAGCGGAATAGCAAGGATAAAGAGAATTGCAGAAGTAAGAGCTGTAAGACCTGTTCTGCCGCCCTCTGCAACACCTGTTGTTGACTCAACATAAGATGTTACTGTTGATGTACCGAGGCAAGCACCAAGGCATGTACCGAGTGCGTCAGACATAAGAGCACGACCTACACGGGGAAGCTCGCCCTTTTCATTGAGGAGATTACCTTCCTGAGCAACACCGATAAGTGTACCTACTGTATCGAAGAGGTCAACAAAGAGAAATGCAAATACGATAACGGCAAAGTTAAGCACATGCTGTGCCACATAACCAAAATCGAACTTGAAGAAAGTTTCTGTTGCCATATTCTGGATAGGTCCGAATACAGAGTAGTTTGCAAAATCAGGAATGAGCGATGCACCCTGATACCAACCGCAAAGCTGAGCAATGATGCCGAGAACCCATGTTGCAAGGATACCGATAAGGATTGAGCCTTTAACTCTGTAGTGCCAGAGTGTAGCAACAATGAGGATACCTACAAGTGCAAGAACTACCGGAGCAGAACCAACATCACCGAGCTTAACGAGAGTTGATGACTGAACAGCCTTGCCGTCATAGTAAGCGTCTGTTGTGATAACGCCTGCGCCCTTAAGGCCTACAATTGTGATAAAAAGACCGATACCTGCCGAAATACCGTACTTGAGGTTCTGAGGAACCTTGTTTACAAGTGTTTCACGGAATTTGAAGATTGAGAGGATAATGAAAATAATACCCTCAACAAGGATAGCTGTCAAAGCTACCTGCCATGGATTTGTGATACCCTGCTCTGCAAGCTGCGGAACAACTGTGTATGCAAAATATGCATTCAGTCCCATACCGGAAGCAAGAACTACAGGATAGTTGGCATAAAATGCCATGATGAGTGTTGCGAAAGCAGCCGATACAGCTGTTGCTGCAAAGATTGCATTCGGATCCATTCCTGCGGCAGAAAGAATACTCGGGTTTACAGCGAGTATGTAAGCCATTGCAAGGAATGTTGTAATGCCGGCAATAATCTCGGTTTTGACATTAGTGCCGTTTTCTTTCAGTTTGAAAAATTTTTCCAAAAGAAAGCCCCCCTAAAATATTTTGTCGAAACACGACATAGTTAAATTGTAGTTTATTCTTGCCAAAATTTCAAGTGGTATATTATACAAATTCATTGCAAAAATCAAGTTTTTGAATGTTTTGTGAAGCTTTTTGAGAAAAATCAGGTACAGGCAATTATTGAACATTTCACGAATAAAATTATATAACGATAAATTTTAGTTTAAGGGGTGCTGTTATGATTGAGTTACTCGGATTTTTAGGACAATATATATGTTTCTTCATTCTTCATGTTTGCGGAGGCGGTTCGTTTCCGAAACCTTTAACAGAAAAGCAAGAGCGTGAATGTCTTGAAAAAAGTGCAAACGGCGATATTGCGGCAAGAAATATGCTTGTTGAACACAATTTGCGGCTTGTTGCACACATAATAAAGAAATATTACGGAACACAAAGCGAACAGGATGACCTCGTGTCAATCGGCACAATCGGTCTGATAAAGGCAATCAACACTTTTGACATAAACAAAAACATAAAATTAAGTTCTTATGCAAGCAGATGCATTGAAAACGAAATTCTTATGCATTTCAGAAATGCAAAGAAAAGTGCTCAGGATATTTCTTTAAACGAAACAATCGACACTGACAAAGACGGAAACCCTCTCACCCTTCTTGATATTATGTCGGTTGACGATAACATAATTGACAATCTTGATTTGAAGCTTAATTCAAAAAAGCTCGGTCAGTTCATAAGAGAAGAACTTAACGAGCGTGAGCAGAAGATTATTGTACTGAGGTACGGTCTTGACGGCAAGGAAGCTATGACTCAAAAAAGTGTTGCAAAAATGTTAGGCATATCTCGCTCCTATGTCAGCCGCATCGAAACCAAAGCACTAAAACAATTGCGAAAACGATTTGAAACAAGTTCAAATTTGTGAAACTTGGTAGAAATATTTACATCTTTGTCTGCTGACAGACTTATTATATATTGTATTTAGTAAAGCGTTGTGATACACTTATCTTAGAATATTAAGAGTAAGGGAAGAATCATTATGAAAAAGTTATATTTATCAGCTATCATATGCACTCTCGCATTTTCTCTTTGTGCATGTGTGGGCACAACCGAAAATACAAATGACACAACCGGTGTTGAAACAACAGCAACTACCGCAACTCCTACAACAGTACAACCTACAACTGAAGAGATGACAACAGAAGAACCCACAACTGAAGAACCAACTACCGAACCAAAGGCTGATATTGACTGGAGAAATATCTACCTTAATTATGTAAACGAACATAATCTTGCACAAGGAGATATGACATCTACAGGAGGACTTACGAATTACAGCCTGTTTTATATAAACGACGATGATATTCCCGAACTTTTCGGATATGGTACTCCGTTGCCTTACGGAAACATTCTTTGCTATATTGATGATGACGGTGAGCTGCACGAAGAACACCTTGGGGCTGACGGCGGACCGTTGCTTGTAGAAAAAACCGGTAAATTCCGCTATACTTGGGGCAGAATGGGTGCATACTACGATGCACATTACACATTTGACGGCAACTCGTTGACAAAGGTTTCTGAGGGTTCATATATGAACGAAGCAGGTCCTTTAAAATTCAAGGACGGCGAAGATTACAGTGGGGCAACCTTTAAATGGAACGAAAAATCCGTTTCTGCCGAAAAGTATAAAAGTGAACTGAATGACTTTGTTAAAATAAATGAAGCAAAAATCCCAAACGCACTTGACTATGACAAAATTGTCGAACTATTAAGTTAATTAAAATTATTCACATCAATTATAAAAGCGTAGCAGAACTTTTAAACTGCTACGCTTTTATTGCAAAATAGTATTTAGTATGCTATTTTAGCATACTTTTCCCAATGGGCTTTCGATTCCCATCTAATTGAGTTATCCTTTAATATACAAAAAGAAAAGGTACTCACTTTTGAGTACCTTTTGATGGAGCGGATGATTACTTTGCAATACAGAAAATACCAATCTCGTCTTTGACTAAAGCGTTTTAGCCTGACTTGCATCAGCGCTACGCCCTAAAAACAGTTCACTGAACTGTTTTCTATACGGGCTTTCGATTCCCATCTAATTGAGTTATCCTTTAATATGCAAAAAGAAAAGGTACTCACTTTTGAGTACCTTTTGATGGAGCGGATGATTACTT